>Ga0137465_1000126_pt1 | contig 62452 bp, 28 predicted proteins | sample EasRivERMGT828_2_FD_104906 | JGI IMG/M metagenome (GOLD analysis project Ga0137465, IMG submission 104906) | Soil microbial communities from meander-bound floodplain in the East River, Colorado, USA - East River MetaG ERMGT828_2 | ecosystem: Environmental > Terrestrial > Soil > Floodplain ... | reverse complement strand
CCTCCGTTTTGACATTTCGGACTCTTCACAAAGCCTGAATGCCATACGGGGCGGCCTTTTCTGGTCTCTTCGCTAATTTTCTTTTCAATCCATCACGAGAAGGTGTGAGAAATTGCGGTTAGCCCGCTTCCCAGTCCGGGGAGATCAAAGACTACTCCTCCATTACCGGAGTCAATTTATTGAGAACCGAAGCGTTCGCGCTGGTGATGAAAGACATCGTTGAAATCCACACGGCTAATAGAAAGGGAAGATCCCCTATGAACAGTATTTTGTGGACGTCTGAGCCCAGAAGGCGCATTAGACGCACGTACACTTTCGCAGCAAAATTCTGAAGAACGTTTTCTTCGGAAAGTCGTAGTGGTTTGCGACAGGCGTCAATTGCCTCGCGGTCTTGAACGGAAAGTTTTCCCTGAAGATAGCAGGCAAAAGCTTCGTCTAGAACAGCACCTTCCAAAAACGTCTCTCGGACCAGATCGCTTTCGTGCTTCCTGAGGGAGTTAAGCATTGAAAGTCGATAGGAATTACCGGCTGGCTTCTGGAGGTGCCTCGCGGCGTGAAGACTCGCCAAACAGAAATATGCGCGAAAGAGTTCCTTGAGCACGGCATCGGCTTCTCGGGTGTCGGGTAGATGCCCATCCTTTTTGAGCGAATCTATTAATTGATACGCGAGACGTATTGATGTGGAGGCCATCGTTTCGGGGCCTACATTTACCTTACGTTCAAACAAGTCACGTAATTGGCGAAGAATTCGCAATGGCAACCTCTCGTTGAAAAGCGGCCTGCGCCACGCACAGGGTGAGTTGCTGCTCTGATTAAAACCTTCTTGCTTTCATGTCTTTCCTGGCGACCTCAACGATCTTGTCGAGAGCATCACGGTAGAACTCATAGTCTTGGCCATAGACCTCCCACGGTGGATTTTTATCCCATTCCAATTCGGGACGGTCTCTCAACTCCCTGAGGATTGCCGCGGCGTCAGAGGACAAAACAAACCCTGCAAGAGCTGTCGCCTTTTTTACTTCCCAGTAGGCTCGATTGTATTTTTCCGCCAACTCCTTCAGTTTGTCGTCCGCGTAGCCTGCGCCATCGCCGTAATCTGCCTTCTTGATCTCACAATACTGTAAAAGATCGTAGAGGGCTTCAATGAGTTGGGTATACATGTTTGCTTTGCGTTCCCACCACCTCTCTGAGTAGAACCGCCTCAATGCCAGATGTGCGGTCAGATAGACAGCAACGATCGCAACGAGTGAGGGCAACACATTTCTGAGAATCTCAGTCATATCGGGCGCGTTCTCGGTATCGGCAGCACCAATCGAGCCTGGCCGCCGGGCTAACCTATGATTATCCCAAACCGTGCTCTCACCCTAAGCGACCACAAGCCGCGGCATATCATTAATCTGTAAAACCGGAATCGCGACTTGCAACAGTTTGGCGCGAGCGATTTTAGGCCAAATCCAAGAGTCCGACAACGCGTGTGCAACGAAGCGTAAGAATCCATCTTTGGGCGGGATATCGTTAAAAACGGCCTGCGCCATACCGCTGTCATCGGGACTGAATGAAGAGCCTGGTGAGTGGTCAATTACTCGAGTACGCCATCCCTTGCTGAAGCGTCTGTTCACTGACGAGGAATCGCAGCCGGATCTTCTCTTCGTCAAGTTCGCTTTCGAGGATCGCATCGAATTGCTGGCCGCTGAATCCTCCCATGACTTTCCATTCATGGTTGGTCGAGAGGACTCCTTCATATGCGCCGCCGGAAACCTCGGTACGTTCTTTACCGTTTAGATAAAGGAGTGTGGCTTTGGCTACGAGGTCGAGTTTGTCTTCGTTGCTCAAAAGAGAGTTGCCCATCAGGAAGGTAAAGCCCCATCTCACGCCAGTCATGGGCTATAGGGTACCATCCTCACCCGATGGATGGGGCGAGACGTTATTTCTCTCCGGATTACTTCACCGCCCAGGCTCGCTTCCGCAGCGCCGCCGCGAAGGCAGGGGGCCGGCTGGAATTCCTGCCGCTCACGGCGAAAGGACCCGGAGGCGAAGAACTCGGAATCGACATCGCGTGGTTCGGAGCAGAAACGCCGCGGCGACTGCTTCTGCATTCATCCGGATTACACGGCGTGGAGGGATTTGCCGGTTCCGCCATTCAGCTTCAACTGCTCGACGAACTGCCGGGAATTGCTTCGGACACGGCGATCGTAGTCGTCCATATTCTGAATCCATATGGAATGGCCTGGCTGCGGCGGGTCAACGAGAACAACGTCGACCTCAATCGTAACTTTCGCCTCGTCGGATCTCATCGGGGCGCCCCACCGATGTACGGACGCGTGGACCCGCTGCTCAACCCTCCGACTCCACCTGCGTCCGACCTCTATTTTGCGAGAGCCGCGTTTCTCGTGCTTCGTCACGGCATGAGCACACTGAAGCAGGCCGTTGCGGGCGGGCAATATGAATTTCCGAAGGGACTGTTCTTTGGTGGAAATCGTCTGGAGGAAGGCCCGCGAAAGTACGAGGCGTTTCTGATGGAGCGCCTCGCTGAAGCCGAGAAGACCATCGTCATCGATGTGCACACCGGCCTTGGAAAGTTTGCTGAAGACATACTGCTTGTCGAATCCGAGGATTATGCCCGGCTTCGCGATGTCTTCGGCACCCGCGTTACGGCGCTTCAGCCGGATCAGGGCTCCGCGTATCGAATCGCAGGCGGGCTGGAGGAGATGATCTTTCGCGTGTTTTCGAAACGGCGGCCGGATTTCATCGGGCAGGAGTTCGGGACGTACAGCGGGATGAAAGTCATCCACGCGCTAAGAGAAGAGAACCGGTGGCACCAGTATGGCGCGGGCAGTCTCGATCACGCAGCAAAGCGGCGTCTCAAGGAAGCATTCTGCCCGGACGATGAGAACTGGCGAAACGCTGTGTTGCGTCGCGGCCGCGAGCTAATCCAGCAGGCCGTGAGGAGCCTTGCGCTCCCTCTCCCGCCGGGAGAGCGCTGTCGCGCGTAGCGCGACAGGGTGAGGGCAGGCATGGAACAAACTGACTCGTGACGGCCCTCACCCTGGCGCTTCGCGCCATCCCTCTCCCAAAGGGAGAGGAGCGCTATTGCGACAACACATCGTCGCTATGATTTTTGTTTTGAGTGCGTGTATCCTTAGGCCGATTTCCTTGAGGCCACTTTCCACGGAGTACAACGTATGAGATCGAAGAAGACAGTATTTTTAAGTCTGACGATGGCTATCTGCCTGCTTTCGAGCGCGCTCCTGCTGCACGCCCAAGGCGGAGACAAATTCAAAGGACGACTCGCTCCGGTTCCGGCGCTCGGTATTCAGCCCGCTCTCGTTCAGGGCGTTGGCCTGGCAGAAGCGACTTTAAACGGCAGGAAACTGACGATATCCGGAGCGTTTGAAAAAATGGCTTCCGCGGCCACGATCGCGAAACTTGGTCTCGGACAGCTCCCCGGTATGCGGGGAGAACCGGTTTTTGATCTCACGGTGACGAAGACAGGAGACGGTAAGACGGGCACGATCGCAGGAACATTCGATCTGACTCCGCAGCAAGTCGACGCGTTCAAGAAGGGCCGGTTCTACGTCCAGATTCACAGCGAAGGGGCGCCGAACGGCCATTTGCTGGGCTGGCTGCTCAAATAGGAGGATCCAAATGTACGGCATCAAAAAACATTTATTGGTAACAGTGCTGGCCCTCGGTATTTCGAGTGTTCTTATTTTCGCGGGCCAGGCTCCTGCAGGTCAGGCGCCGGCCGGCGGCCGCGGTGGACAAGGCGGCGGTCAGGGACAAGGTGGTGGAGGCGGCCGCGGCGCACAGCGCGGCGGTCAGGGACAAGCAGCGCCGGCTGCTCCGGCGCCGCCTCGCGGTCTGGAGATTGCGGGCGAAGTACAAAACTTCGTGCCCGTCACGGACGCCATGTTGAGAAACCCCGATCCCGCAAACTGGCCGATGATCCGGCGCGATTACAGCGCGACCAGTTACAGCCCGCTGAAGGAAATCACGCCCGCGAATGCGAAGGATCTTCAGATCGTTTGGAAGATCCCGATGAACGAAGGCGGCACCAACCAGCCCGCTCCCATCGTCCATAACGGCGTCATCTATATCGCGAACACCGGCGGCATCATGCAGGCCATCGACGGAGCCACCGGCAAAGTGATCTGGCAAAACCACCTCGGTGGAAATATCGCGATGCGCGGCATCTCGATTTATCAGGACAAGATTTATCTGGCAAGCGGCAACCGCGTGAAGGCGCTCGATGCCCGCAACGGCAAAGTGGTATGGGATACGGAAATCGCGGCAGGCTACAGCAATTCGAGCGGCCCCATCGTCGCCAACGGCAAGGTGATCGAAGGACTCGGCGGCTGCGGCCGGTTCCAGGAAGAAAAGTGCTTCCTGAGCGCCTACGACGCGCAAACCGGAAAGCAAGTCTGGCGCTTTTACACCATCGCCACTACGGGCAACGAAGGCGGCAACACATGGACCAATCTTCCAGATAAGTTTCGAGCCGGCGGTGAAATGTGGATCACCGGCAGTTACGATCCCGTTCTCAATCTGACCTACTGGGGCACAGCGCAGGCAAAGCCGTGGATGACACACACGCGCGGAACGGAAGGCGATGGCCTGTACGCTAATTCAACCCTCGCGATCAACGTCGACGACGGAAAGATGAAGTGGTACTACCAGCACGCTCCGGGCGAAGCCCTCGATCTGGATATCGTCTTCGAGCGTGTGCTCGTCGATATCGGGAACCAGAAGCTCGTTTTCACGATCGGTAAAGACGGCATCCTGTGGAAACTCGATCGCGCGACGGGCAAATACTTGGGTCACACGGAAACGGTATTCCAGAACATCTGGGTGAAGTTCGATCCAAAAACCGGACGACCGACGTACCGCGACGACATCCTGCACGAAACATTAGGCAAGGCGGTTGATGGATGCCCGACCAGCGCAGGCGGTCATAACTGGCCGGCCATGAGTTATCACCCGCCGACGCAGATGATCGTGACTCCGCTGGTTCAGGCCTGCCAGGTCATGGTGCCGCAGGCTCCCAACTTTGAAGCCACCAATGCCGGCGCCGGCGCCTCACGTTCGTTTTACGAGAGTCCGGGAAGCAACGGCAATGTCGGCAAGCTTGCCGCCTACGACGTGAAAACGCTGAAGGAAGTCTGGAAGATCGAGCAGCGCGCTTCGTTCCTCACGGGTGTTGTCACGACCGCGGGCGGCGTCGCGTTCGTCGGCGATCGGAACCAGATGTTCAAGGCCGTCGACGTGAAGACCGGCAAGATCCTTTGGGAAACGAAGCTCTCGACTGCGGTGCAGGGCTTTCCAGTGTCCTACAGCATCAACGGGAAGCAGTACGTCGCGGTCACGACCGGCAGAGGCGGCGGCAGCCCATGGCTGGTGCCGAATACGATCACGCCGGAAATCAATCCGCCGCAGGAAGGCTTCGCGCTGCACGTCTTCGCGCTGCCGGCAAAGAAGTAACAGTCATGCGACGATCGCTCGTGGTGGCCGCGGTCCTCTGGATCGCGGCCATCGCATCCGCTCAAACCCGGGAGGAATTCAAGATACGGCTTACCACCGTCCCCCTGGACGGAGCCATGCGCGCGACCGTGGCCGGCTCGGGTAGCGGATCGGCGACACTGACCGGTTCGAAACTCACCATCAATGCAACCTTCGACGGCTTACCTGGCGCCGCTACGACCGCAAAACTTCATCGTGGTATCACCACGGGAGTGCGCGGGTCTTCCTTTTTCGACCTCACTGTGACCAAAGGCGCCAAGGGCACCGCGACCGGCAGCATCGATCTCACCGCCGATCAGGTGGACAGCCTCAAGAAGGGCCGGCTTTATATTCAAATCTCTAGTGAGAAATCTCCAGAGGGAACACTTTGGGGTTGGATACTCAAGTAAGGGGGGAAATTCGGGGACGGTCGTGGACCGTCCCCGAATTTCCTCAGTTCCGCGGGATGCTCAACGGCGCCCCGTCACTTCCGAAGAAATCCACATTCACCGACGCCGCCCCCGACGCGCTGATAAAGATGAACTGCGTGCTGTAGCCGCCGCCGTCCGCGATATGCGGAAACACGATTGGAGTGGGCGCGGGCTGGCTCGAATCCGCGATTGGAAATGTCGTGAGCAGAAAGTCACCGCGCCTGTTTGTCAATCCGCGCAGCGTCAGAGCAACGAACGGCGACGTCGAGGAGATCTCAGCTACGCCCGAAAATCCATCCGGCAGTCCTTCAATCATCTGAGCGACAAATGCCGCCCGATGCCCGTTCACGGCCAGGTTGATCGTGCCTTGACCGCTGCCGGCAGGAGTCGTCCCGTCCTTCTCGAAAGCGCGTACGGCAACGCTGATGCCTGACGTGCCGGGGTTCGCAACCGCCAGCCCGGTATCGTGACCAGCCGACCGGTCAATGAACAAACGCGCACGAGTGGTTGGTGAAGCGGAAGGCACGCCCGACTCGGTAATGAGGATTCCCGCCGGGCTGTACGACAGCACACCCACGCCTGTCGGCGCTGTATTTCCGGAATCCGGCGTGACCTTGATCGAACCGACCTTCGTCGACGCATTCGATCCGTCTGTCTGGAAAACAAACGTTCCGTTTGCCGGGATGTTGTACGAAAAAGACGACGCAACCGTCCCGTCGAGCGACTTGACGGTGAAACCAGTTCCCGCATCGTCAAAAGTTGAAATCGTACCGCGTTGCGCGCTGCCGGACGTGTTCAAGAGCACGACCGATGTCGCATAACCGCCGCCATCCACCACCTGCGGAAAGTAAACCGGCGACGTTGCCGGCGCGCGGGACAGGTCCGCGACGGGAGTGCTCGTGAGCAGCGTTTCCCCGCGCTGGTTGGTCGTCAGTCGCAACGACAACATGGATGTCGGCTGGCTGCTCGAAATCTCGAGCGAGCCGTACAGAATCACGGTTGCAAAATTCGCCGGCAGATTGAAGGCCGGCGCGATGTCTCTCAGTTCCTGAATGAACTTTGCGCGATGCGCGCCTGCGGGAAGGGTTCCAACTCCTGTGGCGATCGTCTGGCCGTTTCGATCGCGGAGCGTGTAGGTGAGGTTAGCCGTCGACGTCCCGCGGTTGGCGAGCGCGAATCCCGTGTACACATCGAGTATTCCCGATCCCGCTGCGACACCCGTGCGGTAGTCAATGAAGATCCTTGCGCTTTGTACCGGCGGCGATGCCGGAATGCCCGCCTCGCTGACGACGTTGCCGTTCTGCGTCAGGCTGAAGACGGCCGTCCCATACGGCGCGGTGCCGCTGGCGACGGACGTCGTGGCGTATCCGGTTGCGACATTGGTTGAAGCTCCCGTCGTCGAAGTCGTGAGAACGCCGCCGTTGGACAACGGCATCGCCGGTACCGTTATCCTCACTTCGAGAACGACGCCGGCGTAATCGTCAAAGCCGGCCACAGCGATGTACCAGTCGCCCGCCTGAGGATTGGTAACACTGATCGATTCTTCATTCCCATCTTTCACAGAACTGGAGTCGCGCAGGCATGGAGCGTAGCCGAAGAAGGCAAGAAAAGCCTGACACGATGCGGGGAGGTTTCTTCGGACGTAGATGTCGACGTCGCCGGTGCCGCCACTCGTCGTGACAGCGAAAGAAGTGGCGCCCGAGGGAACGGCAACCCGGTAGAAGGTCTCGCTGCCGATGACTCCAGTCAAGTTGGACAACGTGGTGTTCGGCGCAAGCGGCGCAGGTTTCACGAGCGCGGCCTTGAGAGCCACGCCGGCATACGCTTCGAATCCGAGAACCTCAATGTCCCAGGGGCCTGCTATGGGATTTACCACGGACAGAGTTTCACTGTTGCCTTCGCGCGGAGATATGAAGAACCGCCCGTCCGGGCCTGTCACGATAAGATCGCTGTCGCCGGATCCGCCGCGCAGCGTGAATTGCAGTAGAGGTGTATTGGGCGGCACGGTGAACGAAGCGTAGCCGGTTGAACTCGAATCGGCAGTAATGATTTTGGGAGAGTCGTCCGCAAGGATCGTCAGGACAGGCAGCGCATAGCCGTGCACGACTTTTCCGCCGCGGCCGTCGGTGACGGTGATTTTGATCCTCTGGCTTGTAAATGTGGCAATCCAGTTCACGACGCCGGTCGTGGAACTGATCGACATTCCGTTCGCGCCTCGTGTCAGTTCGTAGCTGAGAGTGCCGCCTCCGGGATTGGAAGCCGCAATGTTGTATCTGTAGGTGTCTCCGCTCCCTGGCCGGATTGCCAAGGGGTCGCTGGTAATCGCGGGATTGCGGTCGGTCTGCAGGTCCGGCGGAAGGTCGAAGCTCGCGTCATAGCGTGTACCCGTCATCACCGATCCATCGACACCGACCGCCGAGAAGCCCATTCCATGACGCGCGAATACCCGCCAGATCGCCTGGCGGTTGGCGCCCTGATTCGTGGCCTGATCCGCTGAGAGGATGGCGTCGCGCGCATCCGTCATCGACGGTTCGCAGGGTGTGGCTTTCAGGCCATCCATCACGAGCCGGTCGGTCACGGATTGCCCCAATGACTTTCGAAGGTCCCACAACGTCGCAGCCCAGATTTCGCCGTCGTCGTGGACTTCGTAGCCATGCTCGCCGTTACCGATGTCTTCGTAGGTGAATGTGTAGCCCTCGTAGCTCTGGCGGCGAATACCTCTTGTGGAATTCTGAGTCAGATACACGCCGTGCACGGGGCTGTTGAAGAAACTCACCGCAAAGTAATCGGACCAGCCTTCTCCCATGGCTCCGGACTGGATGTCGATGAGACAACTCGTGCTCGTGCCGCCCCCGACAAGTCGAGTGCTCACGCCGTGGCCGTATTCATGGAAGACGACCTCGCCGTCATAGTCCGAATCCAGATCATCCGTTTGCGAGCTCGTGCCGCGCGTAAACAGTCCCATTCTCATTCGCGGAGCGGTACCTTCCGGCGTGGACGCGAATGTCGCATTGTTCAAAGTACGGCCTGACTGCGCCTCGGCGAGAACAGCATCGCCGCCGACGCCGCCGCGGCCGAAGTTATTCGTCTGAAAACTACCTGCCGCTTCATTGAAACCGAGGCTGTGATAGTAGTCGTGCGCGGTATTTACAAAGTAGAAGAGGTTCGTTACGGCTGCCGGCGTATGGGATCTGGGATTCAATGGAACCAGGCCGTCGCCATAGATGAAATCGAACACCTGCGTAGTGCTGAACGCGCGCCCGTCCTGCATGTTGGGATCGTTGGGAGTCGTGTCCGGCCTGCCGTCGCCGTTGAGGTCAACATATGCATCGACGTTGTTGCCGAGGGTGACGGTCGCGCCCTGAGGCATCCATCCTGATGGACTGCCGGCCGACGACTCGGGAAACGTCACCAGAGTCCTCGAACCCACCATCGGAGACTGCGTCCACACGTTCGCCTGCGCATTCACGTAGAGGTTATGGCGGAAAAGAAGGGCGCCGGTTTCGGCATCGATCAGCATTTCATACCAGGCATCGTTGTCGACCTCCAGGAAGATGCGGTACGCAAGCCGCGCCGAAGACGCTGTCATCGGAAAAATCGTCAGTTCGGAAGTGATCGGGCGATAGCTGCCTTGAGGGTTGGCAAACGCGAATTTCCCGCCGGAATCCGAAACGGCGTTCAATGCCGGGGGTGCGTCACTTCCGATCGCGCTGAATGCCGCCCTTACGGCCTGATCCGCCGGCATTCCGGGGATAGTGGCTAAGCTCAGTGCCGGCACAACGTCACCTGTCGTGACCTGGATTACTTCGCGAGCGCCGCTCAAAGTGACCTTGATCTGTCCATTGAACACATCGATGCCATTCAGCGTCTGGTTGAACACCAGAAAGGACGCGCGGTCCGAAACATCTTCGACAACAAGCCGCAGGCCGTCCACTTCACCGGCAGCGAGTGAGAACACAGCGGACCGGGATCGCAGGAAACTCTTTGCTATTTCAAGCGGCTCCCTGGAGGAAGGGGCCGTGAGCGCCCGGCCCTCACGCAGGTATAGCTTGGGCAGGCCGAAAGAATTCGGAACGATGCGTGTAGCAAACTGCGCTTCTTCGGGCGAAGCAAGGAACGATTCCAGTTTGTCTTTCCGCTCTTCGATCGTACGAGCAGCCACGCGCTGGTCTGCCGTCATTCTTTCGGCGGGCGGAAGCGCGTCGCGGATATCGAAGTCGGACAGCGGCCGTTTGCGAGATTCAACAGGCGCCTGTACCCAGGCGCTCGAGACAGAACCGAATCCGGTGAGAACAAGAACAAGAGCAATGCAGATATGCTTCAAACAGAATCCTCCTGGAGAAAAAACCGCCGCATTGTACATCTTGTAGAGGCTTTGAACTATCCCGCGAACGGGGGATGGCGGCAACCAAGCCGGACGAAACCTGTCAGAGAGCCTAAAACCTGTATGGTGTGTAGTATGCTGGCACGCCATCGGGGGATACCATGCTCAAACCGGTAAGATTTTTGGTCGTAGTGTCGGCCGCCGCATGCCTTGCTGTCGTTCTCGCAGGCCAGCAGCGAGGCGCTTCCGCTCTCTACACGGCGCAGCAGGCGGCGGCGGGACGAACGGCGTATCAGGCAAACTGCGCAGGGTGTCATCAGGCCGATCTGAACGGACAGGGTGACGCTGCTCCGTTGCGCGGAGGCGCATTCCTGCAGGCCTGGGGATCACGATCAACGAAGGAACTGCTGTCGTTCATGCAGTTGACGATGCCACCCCAACGGCCCGGCGGTCTGAGCCCGCAGGAATATCTCGATATCGTCGCCTTCATTCTTCAGCAGAACGGAGGCGCGGCGGGCAATCAGGCTTTCACCGCAAACATAGCCGCACCGATCAATTCCGTTGCGGTCGCACAAGCTGCGGCTCCAGCGCCGGTTCAACCTGCCGCTGCCGCGGCACCAGGCGGCCAGAGAGGCGCGCCTGCCGGACCCCGAGGCGTGACAGTCGCCGGTGAAGTCCGGAACTACACGCGCGTGACAGACGCCATGCTTCGCAACCCCGATGCGGGCGACTGGCTGATGATCCGCCGCGACTATCACGCCAGCAGTTACAGCCCTCTGAAGGAAATCACTCGCGACAACGTCAGGGACCTGCAGTTGAAATGGGTCTGGGCCATGGCCGAAGGCGGCACGACGCAGGCTGCGCCGCTCGCCCATAACGGTGTGATCTATCTCAACAATGCAGGAAACATCTTGCAGGCCCTCGATGGAAAGACGGGCGAGTTGATCTGGGAAAACAACTACGGAACGAATGCCGGCGGCGCCGCAATGCGCGGCATTACGATCTACGACGACAAGATCATTCTCGCAACCAGCGAAGCGCGCCTGTTTGCCATCGATGCGCAAAACGGCAGAACGATCTGGGATACGACGATCGGTAATCGCGCGAACGGCGTCAGCTATGCCGCGAGCAGCGGTCCGCTCATCGTCAAAGGCAAAGCGATTCAGGGCATCACCGGGAATGGATGTTCCCTTTATCGCGAAGAGAAGTGCTTCATCAGCGCATACGATGCCGCCACGGGAAAGCTGGCATGGAAGTTCTACACCATCGCGAAGCAGGGCGACGCCGGCGGCAACACCTGGGGCAACCTTCCCGACCTGTTCCGCGCAGGCGCCGAACAGTGGATCACGGGCAGCTACGACCCTGAACTGAACCTGACGTACTGGGGCACCGCTCAGGCGAAACCATGGACGCAGGCCAGCCGGCAGTCCGGCACGGGCGCGACGGACTACGCGAACTCCACCATCGCGCTCAATCCCGACACCGGGAAAATGGCCTGGTGGTACAACCACGCTCCCGGCGAGTCGCTCGATCTCGACATCGTATTCGAGCGCGTTCTGGTGGACGACAACGGCCAAAACCTCGTCTTCACTGCAGGCAAGGACGGAATCCTCTGGAAGCTCGATCGAAAGACCGGCAAATACCTCGGCCACAAAGAAACGCTCTTTCAAAACGTGTGGACGAAGTTCGATCCGGTCACGGGGACACCGACATATCGCCAGGATATTCTCGAACAGGAAACGGGCCAATGGATTCAGAGTTGTCCCAGCACTTCCGGCGGTCATAACTGGCACGCCATGAGCTATCACCAGCCGACCAACCGCCTGATCATTCCGGTGAGTCAGAGTTGCCTTGAAATCAACGGCCAGAAGTTCGACCTTAAGGAAGGCGGAGGCAGCGCGGGCGGAGCGGGCCGTCGCTTCTATGAAATGCCGGGGAACAACGGCAACATCGGCAAACTTGCCGCGTTCGATGTGCGTACGATGCGCGAGTTGTGGTCGATCGAACAGCGCGCGCCGTTCCTGCTTTCAACCTTGTCAACAGCGGGTGGCATTGCGTTCACGGGAGGCCTGGACCGGATGGTGAAAGCGGTCGACGTGAACAATGGAAGAATCCTTTGGGAAACGAGGCTCGGCGCCTCCGTCCAGGGTTTCCCGATCACATTCACCGTCGACGGCAAACAATACGTCGCGATCCCTACCGGTAACGGCGGAGGCAGCCCTCGCAACGTGCCGGCAACGATCGCGCCGGACATACATCCTCCGACGACCGGGAATGCGTTGTACGTGTTCGCCCTCCCGGATCGAAGATAAAAAATGTCCGCTATTCGAATTCAAGCCGCACGACGCGGATCTGGTTACCCGACGGGGTCGTACGGGAGTACGTCAGGTACTCGACGCGGCCGTTGTTACGCGCAAGCTCCGGGTGCCCTGCGGAAGAACGGATCCAGGGAAACACCCCAAAGGGCGGAGCGAGGCCTTCGATTTCGAACACGGGTTCAGACCATGGACCTTCAGGACGGTCTGCAAGCCGGATGCGAATCCTGTGATTCAGCGATCGCGTGCATATGGCCAGATATTTTTTGAGATATGGACTCCACTGCACAGAAAACCGCGAATTGTCATCGAGTGTCATGACAGGTCTTGCGTCTTGCAGATTCGAACTCCAGGAACTGGAACCGGCGTAATAGCTCCAGGACGAAAGATCCAGTGCCCGGTCCATTGCAACCCGCGCAAGGCGGCATTCCATTTCAAGTAACCCTTCGATTTTCCGGCAGGCATAGGTATAGAGAAAGTCACCGACGGCAAGCGAAGCTTTGCCCCATTGCGGATCGTCCGGACCAAACGTGAGGTCCGGCTCCGGACTCGCAGGCCAGGCGGAGAGCACAGTGCGTTCAGATCGAACATGGAACACGAGCGCGCGCCGGCGCGCCGGATCCGCCACAATGGACCGCGGTGACACAAACGAGACGGGCGGACCTGTCGTTTCGATGATCGTTGGCTGACCCGAAGTAAGAGAAGCATCGTCCAATCGGCCCATTCCCGGCACTCCGGTACCATTCCACAACAGCCATGTCGACCGCTGGTCGAGAACTGTACTGAGGCGGTCGTCTCGACGAAGAAATGCCGAAGGCAGCCTCAGCGGTCCCAGATCCCACACGTCCGCGAGGGCTGTCGCGGGGCGGACCTTGCGATACGCCGAAGCCTTTTGCGGAACACCGCGCCGTTCGAAGAAATCGATCAAACGGCGGAGCGCGACCTGAGTTGCGGAGCTTTTCATGCCTTCGGTTTTCTGAAGTTCGCGAAACGCATTCATGAGCAGCGGCTCGGCCTGGTCAAAGTTACCGGTCTCCGAAAGTGCTGCGCCAAGTTCAGATTCGAGTTCCAACAAGCGAGCGCTTGAATACGCCTTAGTCTTGCTTCCAATGTCGTTCAACAGGGAGAGCGCTTCCTGGAATAGGGGAACGGCCCTGGCGGGCTCACCCCGGCGGCGCAGCACAGAAGCTTTTCGCGCGAGAATCTCGGCAAGACTCTCCTGAGCCTGCAACAGTTTCTGTGATCCCGGGGTTTCACTCCGTATCGCCAGAATCTGACGAGTAAACGCGCTCCGACTCCGCGTCTGTATCGATTGCCTGGAATCCGCGTTCCAACAAATCTGCGAGAAGCTCCAGACTTGTGCGATCGTCCTTGTTCGGCTGTTGCTGGAGTAAGGCGAAGGACTTTGAGGCGAGCTTCGTGAGGTAGTCCTTTTCGCCGGTATCATCGGACGGGTCGGCGAGAGTGAGAAAAACATCGACCGCTGTCATGTCGCCGCGATCCAGAGCTCGCTCGGTTATTTCCAGCGCCTCACGCCGCCAGGCCTGTCTTTGAGGCTGTTCGGATGAGAGCCCAATCATGGCTACATGGTTCGCCAGGTATCGTGCGAATTCGAGATTATCGGAACCCAGCGCGATCCTGTGCCGGCGGATCGCTTCAGCAGCAAGCTTCGCGTAGAGATCGGGCTGATCGCGGAGCGCTGCCTGTAAGGCTGCTGCCTCGATCTGCACTCGTTCGCGTTCGTCAACCGCCCGGAAATACATCAACGTGCTCACGATCGTGCCCGCTGTCATCGATAGAAACACGGCCGACGCCGCCAAAACGATCATTCGATGTTTGCGGACGAGTTTGCGAATGCGATAGGCCGCACCCGGAGGCCCAGCGTAAACCGGTTCTTCGGACAGATACCTGCCGACGTCAGCGCCAAACTCCGATGCCGAGGCATAACGGCGCGATGGATCCTTTTCAAGCGCACGCATCGTGATCCAGTCGAGATCGCCTTTCAGGAATCTCAATAACGAACGGACGTCCGTCTGCCGCTGCCGCGCGATCGTCTCAGCCGTCTTGCCGAGCTCTTCGATTCGCGTTGTCGGCTTCGGCGCGTCCTCTTCGCGAATGATCCGAAGCATCTCGGCCCCTGCCGCCTGCTTCAATAGCTGGGGATCATGCGGCAGCGCGCCGACCAGCAACTCGTAGAGCAGCACTCCCAGCGAATAGATGTCGCTTCGCGTATCGACGTCGACAGCCGTCGTTCCCGTTTGTTCCGGACTCATATATGCCGGCGTACCGACCAGCATTCCGTGTTCGGTAAACAGCGTGCGATCGGTTAGTGGCTGGTTTATCGCCTTCGTTACTCCGAAGTCGATGACTTTGACGACAGGCGCGCCGTCCAGGTCGGTGACCAGCACATTCGAAGGCTTGATATCGCGATGAATGAGACCCTTCTGGTGCGCGTGATGAATCGCGTCGCACACCTGGATGAACAGCTTCAGCCGGTCCCGCAACGGAAGCTGACGGCGATCGCAGAACTCCGTGATCGAGATTCCCGGCACGTACTCCATAACGAAGTAAGGACGCCCACCTTCGGTGACGCCGGCGTCGAACACTTTCGCCACGCCAGGATGGTTCATCAATGCCAGCGCCTGTCGCTCCGACTCGAAACGGGCCAGCACACGGCTCGAATCGAGACCGCTTTTCATGATCTTCAAAGCCACCCGGCGTTGCAGCGGTTCGCGCTGCTCGGCAAGATAGACGATCCCCATTCCGCCCTCTCCCAACCGCGAAAGGATTTCGTAATTGCCGATTCGTTGCCCTTCCATCGGACGCCGTGCTTTATCGACTCCGGCCGTGGCCTCATCGTCGGCGAGCAACTGCTCCACCTCGGCCAACAATTGCTGGTCGCCGCCGCAAGCCTCCTTAAGAAACGCGTCGCGCCAGTCGGAATCGCGATCGAGGGCGGCATCAAAGAGATTTCGAATTCGGCGGAATCGTTCTATGTCCATAAGCCCGTCCTGTCAGGTCGGTCATTCTAGACCGCTAACCTATAAGGCGGAAATCAGAGGCAAAAGCTGTTACGATGCCGACCCTTCGATGGACTCCGAACACAACGTGACATTGCTGCTGAAAGCCTGGAGTGACGGCGAAGAGGCCGCCCTCGACCGGCTAACCCCTCTCGTGTACGCCGAGTTGCGACGGCTGGCGCACGCGTTCATGGCAGGCGAACATCGGCAGCACACGCTTGAAACGGCCGCGCTCGTCAATGAAGCTTTCATGCGCCTTGTCGATTGGAAGAACGTCCGCTGGCAGAACCGCGCGCATTTCTTCGCGGTTTCGGCGCAGATGATGCGACGGATTCTTACCGATTATGCCCGCTCACGCTGTTCTCAAAAGCGAGGCGACGGCATCACGCCGTTCTCCCTCGATGAAAGCCTCGTTTTTTCGGAAGAGCGCAACGCGGACCTCGTGGCGCTCGACGAAGCTCTGACCGAACTGGAGCAGGTCGAGCCTCGAATGAGCCGCATTGTGGAACTGCGTTTCTTTGTCGGCCTCACCGTTGAAGAAACTGCAGAAGTCCTGAAAGTGTCGCCATTCACGGTCCATCGCGACTGGAGATTCTGCAAGGTGTGGCTGTCCCGAAGGATCCAAAAACTCTGAGAGGTGTTACAGCATTCAACGCTCTTTTTCGCCTTTATTAATGAGAAGAGCAGCAAGCGTTGCTGCTTATGGTAGGTTTCAGTCTGAATTTTTGCGCAGGAGGACGCCGAATGATGCGAGGACGCAGCGATTACGGCAGCCGATTCTTACGGCTTGCTGTCCTGTCAGCAGCACTCGTGACGATCAGCGGTTGTGGTGCGATCAAGAAATCTGCCATCAAAAGTGTCGCCGACACGATCGCCGCGCCCGAAAGCGACGTATTCGCACGCGATGAAGATCTCGAACTCGTCGGTGCGGCGGCGCCGTTCGGGCTCAAGTTGTACGAATCGCTGCTCGAGTCGATTCCGGATCACGTTCCTCTGCTCGTCGCCACCTGCAGCAACTTCACGCAATATTCGTACGCTTTTGTGCAATGGAAGGCGGAAGAGCTCGAATACAAGGACTATTCGGAATACACACGCCAGAAGAATCGCGCCATTCGCATGTACTTGCGGGCGAGAGACTACTGCATGCGAGGGCTGGAAGAGCGATTCCCGAAGATTCGCGTCGCGCTCTTGCGAGAACCAAAAACGGCCCTGACTAAAGCGACGAAGAAGGACGTGCCATTGCTTTACTGGTCCGCGGCGTCCTGGGGAGGGGCAATCTCGTTCGGTATCGGAAGACCGGACCTCGCGGGCGACCTGCATATCGTCCGAGGCCTCGCCGAGCGCGCGCTGGCGCTCGATCCCGATTATGCAAACGGAGTCATCCACGACCTGATGATCTCGCTCGAAAGTCTCGACGAAGTCGTCGGCGGATCCGAAGATCGGGCGCGAGCACATTTCAAGCGCGCGATCGAGTTGCAGAAGAACGAGCCGCAGGCGGGACCGTACGTGTCGCTGGCAACCGGCATTGCCCTCAAGAAACAGAACCGCGAAGAATTCGAACGGTTATTAAAGGATGCGCTGGCGATCGATCCGGACAAGCACCCGAGTGTCCGGCTTCCCAACCTGGCCGCGCAGCGCCGCGCGCAGTTTCTGCTGAATCAGATCGACGAACTTATTCCGAAATGATAAGAGTCATTCCGTCTGGAGGCCTGATGCATCGAGTCCGACACCTTCTTCTCACGCTATTGTGCTGCTTGTGTGTGATTTCGATATTGACGGCGCAGGCAACGATCACGCTCCGCATGGCGACTGCCGCGCCGGCAAACTCCGAATGGCACGACGCCCTGCTGCAATTTTTGGACACGGTGAAACGCGAAACAACGAACCGCGTCTCCATGCGGATCAACGCCGGTGGAACGCAGGGTTCCGAAAAGGCGGTTATCGATCGGATGACGGCCGGCACCACCGTCGATGCGTCTTTGATGACTGCAAACGGCCTTGCGATGATCGACGACGCGTTCCACGTATTCGGCATCCCTTTCTTTTTCGAGTCCGAGGCGGAAATGCGTCATGTGCAGGAGCGCCTGACTCCGATGCTGGCCGCTCGGCTGGCCGCCAAGAAGTTTCATCTCCTGGCCTGGGCCGAAGGCGGCTGGGTGCAGCTTTTCTCGAAGAAGCCATTGAGGACACTGGCCGAATTGAAGCGGGCGAAGCTGTTCTCGTCCGAAGGCAACGACCGGATGATCCAGTGGTACAAGGCAAATGGTTTCAATGCCATTGCAATGCCGGAGAGCGAGATCATGAAACAGCTCAAAACGCTGAATGGCGTCGAAGCGGTGCCGATCCCGCCGTATCCCGCTCAACTGCTGGGGCTGTATCGCGATGCGCCTCACATGCTTCAGTTGAAAGTGGCTCAACTGGTCGGAGCAGTGATCATCACGACGAATGTGTGGAACAAAGTTTCCGAGGCGGACCGCAAAATCCTTACCGATGCCGCCAAAGCGATGCAGACGCGCCTTGAAAGAGAAGTCCCGAAGAAGGACGACGCGTCGGTCGTGGAGATGCAGAAAGAGGGACGCGATCTCAAAGTCACGACTCTTGATGCCAAAGCCACCGCGGAATTTCGCGCCGAAGCCGAGAAGATGACTGCCGCCATGAGCGGAACCATCGTTCCGAAAGATGTGTTCGATGCCGCGCTTCGCGAACGCACTGCATACCGCGCTTCCCGTCCCGCGAACCGGTAAATGCACCCGCTGCTCTGGCGAGCTGAGAACGGACTGGCGACTGTCGCGGCATTTGGTCTCATCGTGCTGCCTCTGGTGGAAATCGTCGCGCGGACCGTGTTCTCGACGGGCGTTCCCGGCGCCGGCCCATTCACGAATCATCTCCTCCTTTGGGTCGCGATGCTTGGAGCAGCGATCGCCGCGCGAGATGAGAAACTGCTCGCGCTCGCCACAGGCTCGTTCATCCCCGAAGGCCGCTGGCGCAATATCGCCCGCATCGGCTCCGCAGCCGTCGGCTCTGCGGTAGCGGCGCTGCTCGCGATGGGTTCGGTGGAATATGTACGGGTTCGATATGAGTCCGGCCGCGAACTGGCGGCGGGAGTTCCCGAATGGATAACCGAACTCGCGCTGCCTCTGGCTTTTGCGTTGATCGCAATCCGTCTCGCCTGGCTGGGATCGAAATCCAATTGGGGCCGGGCAATCGCTTTCGTTGGTCTCGGCGCCGGATTCGGGCTCGGATTCCGCCCGCTTGCATTCGAAGGAAATGCCGCGTGGCCCTGGATCCTGGTGGTCCTTGCGGCAACGGTTCTCGGAGCCCCGATCTTCGTTATGATCGGCGGCACGGCTCTGATGCTTTTTCTCAGCGAAGGCATCGGGCCCGTCAACTCGATCATCGACGCTCACGAGCAACTGACCTTCAGCGGCATTCCGGCAATACCGCTGTTTACGCTTGCGGGATTCCTCCTGGCCGAAGGTAAGGCATCCGAGCGGCTGCTGCGCTTGTTTCGCGCGTTCCTCGGCTGGCTGCCCGGCGGCACTGCCGTTGTGACGGCTGTCCTCTGCGCCATGTTCACGCTGCTGACCGGCGGATCCGGCGTGACGATTCTTGCGCTCGGCGGAGTCCTGCTGCCGACACTGCTTGCGGATGGCTATCGTGAACGCTTTTCACTCGGCATGCTCACGGCGGCCGGATCGCTCGGACTTCTATTTCCCCTCTCCCTTCCGCTTCTCTTGTATGCAGTGGTCGTGAGTCCCAACCCCGGTGCGCCTTCGATGGAACAACTGTTTCTCGGAGGAATCATACCTGGTGTCGTCATGCTCGCGCTGCTGGCGGCGCTTGGCGTACGCGAGGGTTTCAAGTCAGGGTTGCCTGTTCACAAGTTTGCGTGGCGGGAGGCCGCCTCGGCCGTATGGGCGGCCAAATGGGAGATCTTTTTGCCCGTAGTCATCGTCGGCTCGATCGTGATCGGCGCCACGACCAGCGAATCCGCGGCCCTGGCGGCGCTCTACGCGTTCGTCGTTCAGCGATTCATTCAGCGCGATCTTGCATCGTTCCAGGATGTCATTCGCGCCGTCGGCAATTCTGTGGCGCTTTCCGGAGGGGTCCTCATCATCCTCGCCGTTGCCGCGGGATTCACGAATTACCTCATCACGGCGAATGTACCGGCGCTGTTGAGCGAGTGGGCTCAGGCCAACATTCACTCGAAATGGGTGTTTCTGCTCGGTCTGAACGCGGTGCTGATCATCGTCGGCGGCATAATGGATATTTTCTCGGCAACGATCGTCGTCGTCCCGCTTGTCGTACCGATCGCAACCTACTTCGACGTCGACCCGATACATCTCGGCATCATCTTCGTAGCGAATGCCGAACTGGGATACCTGACGCCGCCCGTCGGCGAGAACCTCTTCCTCGCTTCCTACCGTTTCAACAAACCGATCCTTGAGCTCGCGCGTGCAATGCTGCCGATGTACATCATTCTTCTTTTAGGTGTCCTGCTGATCACCTATGTCCCCTGGCTGACAACGGCACTGCCGCGGCTGTTTGACTAGTTTTTCATCGTTGAGGTTCGGCTTTAGTGGGTTTGCGCTTTTTCGCGGCGCGCTTCCGGTTGGTCTTCGCGGGTGGAGCAGATTTGGTCACGGATCGGAAGGTCTGTACTTTGTCGATCATGAGGAGGAATGCCTCAAGAGAGCGTTGTTGCTCCTGGTCGAGGTGTTCTAATACAGGGGCAAACCGTTTTGCGACGGCGACGCCGGCCTTATCAGAGAAGGCCTTCAGTTCCCGCCGCAGAACCGCGATGTCCTGAATGCCGCCCATCGCATCCTGATACCGTTTCATCGCATCGAGATGGACCTGCTGCGTTCCTGGCAGCGTCTCAGCAACGTACCGGAATTTCTTGAAACGAACACGCAGCCGGTGAATGGTGCTCAAGTCCGCCACGTCGACCGACTTCCTGGACTCCAGAACCCGGGCATAGACCCGTTCCAGTGAGGCCTGCGCACGCTCGCGGTATCTGTTCGCGAAGAGCCGGTTCTGCACGACGGCCTTCAATCGTTTTTTCAAGTTGCGAATCCGCCGCTTCAAGCCCGGGGGGCAGAACTTCGAATACCCATCTTCGACGGCATCGGTCAGTTGTTGTTCCTTTCGCAGAAGGTCCTGTCGGAAGAATCGAACCTGCGGGAAACGGGCCGACAGTTCGCTCGTGCTTTGGACCTGCACCTGGATGTCGCGGAGGTCGCGCAGCATTCGTAGATTGCGTTTTAGTTTCCGCATGCATTTTCGAACGGGAAGCGCCGGCTCCGATTGCCCCAGCAGGTCGAGGATTGCGATCAGACGACGCGTGGCGATTCGCAAAGCATGGATGGATTCGGAAGAACTGCCGGTCCTGGCGTTGTCGAACTCTTCACGGTATTTTGCCCAACGAGTTCGGAATAACGTTCGGAGGCCATCCAGGATGTCGGATTGCTGTTTCATCCGCGAAATAATCGTCGCATCCACGGCGAATGTCGAATAGAAATTCTGGAACGTTCTTGATAGGTTGTTTCTCTGTTGTTATGCTTACCCGGTTTTACAGGGTCAAGCGAGTAGTCCGCAATCGGTCGAGTTCTACTGGAGGCATGATGGCGAAAACTTTTTCTGAAGACGCACCGGGCATTGGTGAGGACACAAACCCTGCCCCCGTTATCGTGGATCTTGGACGACAGAAAGCCAAAGCCGTGAAGCAGCTTCGCAACGGCAAAGGCAAGCTGATCGATGACGTTTTTGAAACAATCAACCAGCTTCGGTCCGCAGGCACGATTTCCGCATCCGCCCAGCCGGTCATCGTTGTCGTTCGCGAGAAGCGTGAGGACAATAGTCTGCTGTCATTGTTGAAGGTCTAACCGAGGAGTTCAAGCTCATGGAAATTGCAAGGATCAATGCATCGGTTGTGAAGGTTGTGCAGTTGCAGGAAGATGCAACAGGCAAACTGACGCCGGTTGTTCTCTACAAGAAAGCCGACAAAAAGAAGAAGATCGCCGGGCCGCTTCGACCTTTGGAGAAGGGTATCCGGCGGATGGCCAGGGCGCAGGTTGCGTTCGCCGACAAATATCTCGAAAGACACGAGCGTTCGAATCAGAAGAACAGGAATGGCTTTGTCCGCGACATCATCGGTAACGTGGTCGATGCCGAAAAGGCTGGACGGAAAAAGCTGGGTATCAAACGAATAACGATGATGTAGAGGTTTCGTCAGACGGCGGATCCCACCGCTTCTGGCTGTCCCATTCGTGAGCAACTCTCGAGGAGAATGCCCAGTGGCGCTGCAAACTCCCGGAACTTTTGCTCGTCTTCCCTGGTGAACGGCTTCCCGTTTTTCTTATTCAGCAGTTGAGCGACGGCGAAAACCTGCTTGCGCCGGTCCAGAATGGGCATGCAAAGTATGCTGCGTGTCCGGTATCCCGTTCCCTCATCCACTCGCGGGTTAAATTCCGGATGCGAATACGCATCCGGAACGTTCATCGTTTCGCCTGTGCGCGCCACATGCCCTGCTATGCCGCTGCGAACGGAGATTTGAATGTCCATTCGTTCGCTGGTTCCCGAATGGGCGATCCTGGAGCGCAGGATCTGCTGGTCCGCATCATATATGTACATCGTAGCGCGGTCGGCGCCGAGCATGTCCCTGATCCGGACGCTCGCCACTGCCAGAATCTGATCACTCAAAGCTTCAATCGCGTCTTGGCTGGCCATCTCGGTTGTCCGCAGGTATTGATCGAATTCCGACGTCACCTGATCGAGCAACTCGATGAATTTGTTGTCATTCAGGGCGCTCATGTGCTTCATGAACTCGCCCTTGCGCTGCATCTGTGCGAAAGCCGCGAGCTGATTCCCCGTATCGGCGGTCATTCCCGAAGTGAACGAAGAGATCCGTCCATCCTCCAGCGTCATGATGCGGTCGGCAATATCGAGAATCCGGTTATCGTGGGTGACGAGCAGAATTGCGCATCCTTGTTTCTTCGCCAGGTCGTGGAGGATTTCGACGACCTCGCGGCCCGACTTCTTGTCCAGTGCCGCGGTTGGTTCATCAGCCAGGATAATCTGCGGCTTGGTCACCAGCGCACGAGCGATCGCAACGCGCTGCTTTTGCCCTCCGGATAGTTCTCTCGTCATGTGGGTCAGGCGCTGGCCGAGTCCCACCGATTCCAGCATTTCGATCGCTCGCCGGTGCGCAGCCTTTTTTGTCAGTTCCGTTTCCAAGCCAAGGGCCATCTCGACGTTTTGTGTAGCGTTCAGGGCATCCAATAGATTGTGCGCCTGAAAAATAAAGCCGATATTCCGGCGGACATCCGCCAGAGTTTTCGCCGATGCGTTATTGAGCTCTTGATTGAGCGTACGCAGACTTCCTTCCTGCACGGACCGCAGGGCGCCGATCAGCGTCAGAAGCGTCGTCTTCCCCGACCCGGATGGGCCGGTGTTGATGACGATCTCGCCCGGCATGATCTCAGCGGAAATATCGTACAGGATCTGCTTGCGAAGGGCGCCGGAGCCAAAGTAGTGATTGACCCCTTTGATGCTGATGAGCGGTTCCATACAAGCTCAGAATATTTCGGCCGGATCAGCCGACCGGATACGGCGCATCGCCAGGGCGCCCGACCCGCAACACATGATGATCGTGAAAAAGAAGACCAGCACAATTCGTCCGGACGACATCGCAATCGGCAATCCCGTGTTTTGTGCAGTCACCACGTAGATACCCTGTGAAATCGCCAGGCCTGGAAGGTAACCGAGCACGGAGAGCAGCAGGGCTTCCTTGAAGACGACGCCAAACAGGTAACGATCGCCGTAGCCCATGGCTTTCAGGGTTGCGTATTCCGGCAGGTGATCTGAAACGTCGGTGTAGAGGATCTGATAAACGATCACGGATCCCACCACAAAACCCATCAGAACTCCCATTCCGAAAATGAATCCGACGGGAGATACCGAATTCCAGAAGTCTTTTTCGGTTTCCATAAACTGCTCGCGCGTCAACACGCGAACATCGTCCGGAAGGAGCGCGGACAGCTGCCTTTGTACGTCCTGCACGTTGGACTCTGGTTTGAGCTTGATCAAACCGACGTCGATCATATCCTGCGTCCTGTTTGGAAACAGCCTGAGAAAGTTCAATTCGCTCGTCAGAACGTTTCCTACCGCAGCGAAACCGACGCCCAGCCGCAGCACGCCACCGATCCTCATTTTTCGCTGATTGATTTCGGTGAACAGGCGCGGATTCTCGTCAAACAATCTCCCGATGGGTCCGAACTTCGGGTGAGAAGCGACGTCGAACAGCACAACATCAGGCAATGCCAATTCCGGCTGCAGCGCCTGGATTTGAGGAAGGTCGAAAGTACTGCCCGCAGGATCAAAGCCGATCACCAGAAGCGACGTCTCTACATAGTTCGTGGGATTCTTCCACGCGGCCATGCTCAGATATATCGGAGTCACACCGTCGACGCTTTCAAGCGCACGCACCTGGTGGAGCCGCTGGCGAGGGAAGCTCTTGGTGACCGCTATGTATTCGAACTGCGGGCTGACCAGAACGAGATCCGCCTGGAAGTGGTTATAAACGAGCACGGCGGCGTCGAACAGAGCAGCCAGGAGACCGAGTTGCATCATCATGAGGATGACTGCAAACGCAATGCCCGCGAGAGCGGCCATCAGGCGGAGTTTTTCGTTGGTGAGCTGGAGCCAGGCTAACGGAGGAGGTCTCATTCGGGGAGGATCCGAACTTCGACAAGCGCATCAATCAGGTTCTGAACGCTTTTGCTTTCATCCAGCAGAATCCTGACTTCCATGATGCGCGCATCCGTGAGACCCACAGGATCATGCTGCGTCAGGCTGTTTCGTGAAACGCGCATACCGATCTTTTCCACCCGGCCGTGTATGGGATCGGGCAAAACGTCTCCTTTGATTTCCGCCCGCTGACCGATTTTCACGCGGGGCAGATCGTTTTGCGCCACTTCGGCAATGACGTACATCCTCTTGACTCTCGCGAGTTCCAGAATGCCGGCCGGCCCCACCTCTTGCCCGTTCCATGCGTTAATCTTCACGATACGACCGTCGTATGGCGCGCGGATGATCGATGCTTCCGCCTCGGCCCTGGCCCGCAAGAGGTTTGCCATCGCGGACTGCACTTCGGCCTTTGCCACCTCCACGTCGATGGAGCGTACTTCGGTGAGGCTTCGAAGCCGCTCTTTTGACTGTGCAATCATCTGCGGAGTGGTGTCGATTAAGAGGCGGGTCTGGTCCAGCAGAGCCCTGGAAACGATTCCCTCTTTGAACAGGTTTTCTGTTCGGGTGTAGTCGGTCCGCGCATTGGCCAGTTGCACTTCAAGCCGGCTGATGTCCGCCCGCTGCGCCGCAATATCAGCATCTTTCGCTGGAGCCATGGCCTGTTCCAGGCGGGCTTCAGCGACTCGGATCTGCGATTCGGCCTGGCGCAACGCCGCATCCAGCTGGCTCGCGCTGTTGAGAATCGCGACCACTTGCCCGGCTTTCACATCGTCGAATTCTTTGACTTTCAAGTCCCCGACGAGTGAAGGCTGCCCGGATAAGGATCGCGCGCCGATGGTCACGAAGCCGTCTTCCGGCTGTATCCGGCCAAGACACGCTACGCCGATGGGAGCCGGCCGCGAGGGAACCTGTGCCTCAGAAGGGGCGAGAATATTGCCTCGGAAGTAGATCACGGCAGCTGCCGTAGCGATGATGGAAAAACTAATCAGGAACCAGACTAACTTTCTCGCTCTGGCAGTCAAATCGCGCTCCGGTGTCGGTGGCGGCAGCAGCGTGTTCTTACGATCGCTCGCTGGCCTGGTTGAGTGACGGCAAACGTAGGGTACCGTACTGATTTCCAAACCGGAATTCAATCGTTAATTTGTGTGTTTTCACTGTTCCCGAAGCGGATCTGAAGTTGTTGGCCGACTCGCTCGATAGTATGATCCCCGGGTTCTGCTCGAAATCTGAATGCTCGATCCAAAGTTAGTACCAACTCAGCTCGTCTCGCTCGAGGAGCGTCAAAAGATCCGGATCGTGGAGCCCGCGCCACCGTCCGTTCATTGGATCCTATATTTCCTGAAAGTCCTGTTGGTATACGGGGCCGGGTCCTTGTGGGCCTTCCTGAGGCGGAGGCTGACGAACGAGACGCATGCCCGCCTGGTTCGTGAAATGCTCGAAGAATTGAGCGGACTGTGGATCAAGGCCGGGCAATTGCTTTCTCTTCGTGTCGATCTGTTTTCCGAGGAATTCTGCACGGAGTTGTCGAAACTCCAATACCGTGCCGAGGGATTTCCACCGGCGATCGCCAGGAAATACATTGAGGCGGATCTCGGCGAAAGCATCGAATCCGTTTTCGATCACTTTTCGGACGAGCCTTTCGCAACCGCATCGATCGGACAGATTCATCGCGCGCACCTGAAACACGAAGACGTATGGGTGGCGGTCAAAGTCCAGCGCCCGTACATCGCGCAGCAGTTCGTTCGCGACATGCAGCTCATCGGGTGGCTCGTGTACGTCCTTCGACTGTTTCCGCGGCTTCGCTTCATGAGATGGGATGAAGCCCTGTGGGAACTGAACGAACTGATGCTCGAGGAGTTGGATTACCGGTACGAGGCGTCGTCCATACGCCGGATGAAAAAAAGTCTGAAGCCGCACAAAATCTATGTGCCGAAGGTCTTCAGACGCTATACGTCGAAGCGGGTCCTGGTCACCGAGTTCATCCATGCGGCCCTGATGTCGGACTTCATTGCCTTATATCGGACGGATCCCGCGCGCCTCTCAGGCTGGCTGCAGGAAAACAATATCGATCCCAAGCTGGTCGCACGCCGGCTGATCATGTCCGTGTTTCGTCAGCTCTTCGAAGACAACCTCTACCACGGCGATCTTCACCCCGGAAATATCATCCTGCTTCGGGACAGCCAAGTTGCATTCATCGACATGGGATCCATTGGGTTTACCGAAAAGGAACTGCTCGAACGATTCCGTATTTTTGCGAAGGCCCTGGCCCTGCGGGACTTTTCGAAAGCGGCGGATATGTCGTTCCTGCTTATCAACTCGCTGCCTCAGGTCGATCTGGACGAAATCAAGGCGAAACTCATTCGTATGCTGCGGGGTTGGGCGTCGCGGACCTTTGTCCGAGAGCTGCCTTATCACCAGAAATCCATGGACAATGCCCTGGTCGAAATGTCGCGGATGATGTTGGAGCACCGCATTACGATCGAGTGGGCTTTCCTTCGCATTCGCCGCGTCCTGACGACGCTGGACTCGGCGCTGATTCATCTGTATCCGGACGTGAACTACATCCGCCTCATCGAAGACTATTTCAAGGGGTCCGAACGGCGGCAACTCGTCAAATCCGTGCGCGAATTTCCCCTCCGCGTCCTGAACAGCGCCCGCGAGGTCTTCGATCTGCAGCGGGGCGCCAACGAATATCTCTTCCACCAGAGCGCGATCGTTCGGCGTCAGGCCCAGGTATTCGAAGGCACCACGAGTAAGCTCTCTTACTTTTTCGAGGTTCTATTCGCCCAACTGGCGGGCCTGGAGATTTCAGCCGGCCTTTTGATAGTCATCATTTTCCTTCATCAGCATCATCGCCTTCTCGTCCAGCCCTGGATGGGCGCGCAGATCGATTTCCTCGTTTCGTTCCTGCCCCGGCTGGATTATTCGCTGTGGCTTGCCATTCTGCTCGTCGATGTTTATTTCTGCGCGACGGCCATCAAACTCAAAAACAAGTTTGCAGCCCGCGAAATGCGTCACACCAGCGATGGTCAGACCGCCTGACAACCGTCAGATCGTCCATCGCGAACGCTCGATTTGATGTTGCGAGAAGGTAGGCACCGTCTTATGCTAACGCGTCCTTGTAAAACACGTCACTGCCCGTAGTTGCGGTGCGAGCGGAGCCCTCCAGGGCCGAAACTCCTTAAAAGTTTCAGCGATAGCGTTGGCCGACGTTGCCACCGGCGCCGGGCAGTCAGTTCACGAAAGCAGAGCAATGAGCAGTAGACTCTCGGATGTTGAGCTGTGGTTAAGAGAGCATCTGGGCACCGGGTTGGGTGTCAAACCAGTCGAGGTCGATCCGAACGAGCCTCTGAGCAGATATGGAATCGATTCGGTAAAAGCGATTGAGCTGATCTCCGCGCTCTCGACAAAACTCGGCCGCAACCTGTCTCCGGCACTGATCTGGGAATACCCTACGGTCCGAAGTCTTGCGCTTTATGCAGCGGGCGAACTGCCTTCCGGCAGAGAAGACACCGCATCCGCAGCACCCGCCACGGAACCCATTGCAATCGTCGGAATATCATGCCGTTTTCCGGGGGCACCGAATCCGGATGCCTTCTGGCGCCTTCTTTCGCGCGGGAAGGACGCGATTCGTGAGATACCTGCCGATCGCTGGGACGCCGCAGCATATTACGATCCGGATCCTTCTGCCGCGGGGAAGATGAACGTCCGGTTCGGAGGATTCCTCGATCAGGTCGATCAGTTCGAGCCTCAGTTTTTCGGTATCTCGCCGCGGGAGGCCATCCAGATCGATCCTCAGCAGCGCCTGATCCTGGAACTCGCATGGGAAGCGCTTGAAGACGCCGGAATTCAGGCGGACCGACTGCGGGACAGCGATGCCGGCGTTTTCATGGGCGTGACTTTTCATGACTATGCCGATCTCCATCTCAAAATGGGCGCGTCTATCACCGCTCATACGGGCCCCGGCCAGGCTTTCGACATCATCGCCAATCGAGTTTCATACGCATTCGGCTTCCAGGGACCCAGTATCGCCGTGGACACAGCCTGCTCCTCTTCGCTTGTCGCCGTCCACCTGGCCTGCATGAGTTTGCGCAACGGCGAATCGGATTTGTGTCTTGCGGGCGGAGTCAATCTGATCCTGTCGCCAGAAACGATGGTCATGCTCTCGAAGTTCGGGGGGCTTTCGCCCGATGGCCGATGCCGGCCTTTCGACGCCGCCGCGAATGGATTTGCGCGCGGTGAAGGCGCCGGCATTGTCGTTTTGAAGCCGCTTTCACGAGCATTGGCGGATGGAGATCGCGTTTACTGCACGATTCTTGGAAGCGCGACGAACAACGATGGTGCGAGTAACGGTCTCTCGGCGCCGAACCCCAGGGCTCAGGAAAAACTTCTCCGTCAGGCCTACCGACTCGCGGGCGTTCCACACCATCGTGTCCATTACATCGAGGCTCATGGGACCGGCACTCCGCTCGGCGATCCAATCGAAGCGCGCGCACTGGGCGCTGTGCTCTGCTCCGGTCGCGAAGCGAACCGTGCCTTGCGAATCGGTTCGGTCAAGAGCAACATCGGACACCTGGAAAGCGCGGCCGGCATCGCCGGGTTGATCAAAACCGCATTGAGCGTGAAGCATCGCGCAATCCCGCCAAGTCTTCACTACCAGCAGCCGAATCCCTACGTCGCGTTCGACGAATTGAAGCTGAAGGTCCAGGACGCGTTTGAAGCGTGGCCCGTCGAGGATGAGCCCGCAACCGCTGGAGTCAGTTCCTTCGGCTGGGGAGGCACCAACTGTCACGTCGTTCTCCAGGAACTCGATCCGGATCGCTATCAGCTCTTTCCATTGGCTGCTCCCTCGGCAAACGAGACTCGGAGAAGGGCGCAGTCGATCCAGGACATGTTGGCTGTGACCGAGTTGCCATTATCGGAGGTGTGTCTCTCGTCTGCTCTTAGTCTGGCCCGGGAAACACACAGGGTCGCTGTCGTGACGCGGTCCACCGGCGACCTGGCGGACCTGCTGAAGAAAGTCGTCCAATCGCAGACTTCAGTCCGGCAGGTTTCGGGCGCGCCGAAGGCCGCCTTTGTTTTTTCCCCGCACGGCGGCCACTGGACGGGAATGGGAAGAGGTTTGATGCGGAGTGAGCCGGTTTTCCATGCAAAGCTGCTCGAGTGCGCCGGCATTCTTCGAGAGTTGGCCGGGTGGGACCTTGTGGACATTGTTGCATCCGAGAAGTACGCGAACCGGCTTTCCGACAACGCGATCGCCCTGCCGCTGGTCGCTGCGATTCAGATCTCGCTTGTAGCGCTGTGGCGATCGTGGGGAATCGAGCCTGCCGCGGTAGCAGGCCACAGTATTGGCGAAGTGGCGGCGGCGCATACGGCTGGCATTCTGAGCCTGGAAGACGCAATGACCACCATCTTCCATTACGGCCGGCTTCTGGCGCGCGACTCCTGTAAGGGAACGTTGGCAATTGCCGGTCTCGGCCCGGATGAAATCCAGGAATTCATCGAGACGCACGGTCTGGATCTGTGTCTTGCCGCGAACAACGATCCGGAATCCAGCGTCGTTTCGGGCGATGCGGCCGCAGCGGATCGACTCGTGGCGGAACTGAACGGCCGCGGCATCTACGCCTCACGTGTGAATATCAACGCCGCGCCTCACTCCGCCCGTGTCGATTCCGTGTTGGATGAATACCGTATGGTGCTGCAGAAATTGAAGCCGCGCGACGGCCGCATCCCGATGATTTCCACAGTTACCGGCGCCGTTCAAAATGGCCACGATTGTGACGGCAATTATTGGGCGCGCAATTTGCGGCAGCCCATCCTGTTTGCGCCCGCGATGAATGCGTTGTTCGCCGATCACTACCGGACGTTTCTCGAAATCGGACCGCACACGTTGCTGAACCGCGCGGTTCATGCGTTAAGCCCCGGCGCCACTGTGCTCCCCTCCATGCGCCGATCCGAGAACGAGCGCCGCACGATGCTCGAATCGCTCGGTCAGTTGTATCAACTCGGATTTGATGTCCGCTGGAGTCAACTTTATCCTGCGAACACCGCAATCGTTTCCCTTCCTGGTGCCGAAACGGCCGAACCCGCCGAACCCGCAAGCTTGCCACGCCTGTTTACTCTCAGTGCCCAGTCAACGGAGGCGCTGCGCGATCTGGCCGGCGCCACGGCAGAAATCGTGGAGGCGCGCACGAACGCGTCGGTGGAAGACTTTTGTTCGACTTCGACGCTTCGGCGGTCTCATCTTTCTCATCGGCTCGCTCTCGTTTGCACCTCGCGGGATCAACTGGGTTCGGAGTTGCGCCGGTTCTCCGGCGGAGAGTCGACGCCACGCATCATCGTGGGACGCAAACATTCGAGCAAGCGTCCGCCGGTCGTCTTCGTTTATTGCGGGCAGGGCCCCCAGTGGTGGGCGATGGCGCGGCAATGTTTCGAGCGTGAACCTGTGTTTCGCGAAACCCTGAAACAATGCGACGGGATCGGCCGCGCGTTCGGCGCCCGGATCATTGATGAATTCGCCGCATGCGAAGCCGCCTCGAAACTCGGGAATACCGAAGTGGCGCAACCGGTGCTGGTTTCTCTTCAGATTGCATTGTCGCACCTCTGGCAGTCGTGGGGGATCGAGCCTGACGCCGTCGTTGGTCACAGCGTCGGCGAAATCGCGGCAGCCCACGTCGCAGGTGTGTTCGGCCTCGAAGACGCCATCCTCATTGCCTGTCATCGTGGACGTCTGATGCAGAGGGCAACGGGCTTCGGAAAAATGGCGGCGGTTGCCCTCGGACTCGCGGAATCGGAGAGGCTCTTGTCTGCTTTCAACGGCAAAGTCGAAGTCGCTGCCATCAATGCTCCTGCTTCGACAGTGTGGTCCGGTGAACCCGGCGCCGTGGATGCCGCGCTTGGAATAGCCCGGGAGCGAGGAATTGTGTGCCGGCCACTGGCCGTTAACTATGCGTTTCACAGCGCGCAAATGGAGCCGTTTCAGGACGAACTGAAACAGGCTGTCGATGGGATCCGGCTGTCGCCGCCGCGAATTCCGATCGTATCGACGGTTACCGGACGTCAAGCCATCGAGAGTGATTACGGCGCGGCCTACTGGGCTCGTCTCCGGGAACCGGTGCAGTTCGCCGCCGCCACGCAATCGCTGATCGATGCCGGTTTCCGAACGTTCCTGGAGATCGGTCCCCACCCGGTGCTCGGGAGCGCAATCTCCGAGTGCCTTGAAAACGCGGCCGTCGAGGGAACCGTTCTACCTTCATTAAGAAGAGGCCAGGACGATCACGCAGTCCTGTTCGATTCCTCCGCGCGCCTGTACGTCTCCGGCCATTCCCTCACATGGCGCAACCTTTCGCCCGGGAATGGACGTTTCGTGAATCTGCCGTTGACGGCCTGGCAGCGGCAACGCTACTGGATTGAAGGCCGCTTGCCGATGGTGAGGCAAGCACCTGTTCCTGTTTCCGTTGCGGAGCAAACAATTGACGATTCCGCTTACGCGATCGAATGGCGCCCTGTCTTACGTTCCGCCAGGCCCGGACCGGTCCGAAAGGGACGATGGCTCATACTTGCGGATACGCTGGGCGTAGCAGACCATCTCGCCAGTCGCCTGGAGGCCGGCGGGTCACAGTGCGCTCGCGTTCCGGCTTCTGCAGACGCCGATGATCTCGCGCCGTTCATCGGCGACGCTTCAACGCTGCGCGGCATCATCAACCTGTGGCCGGTACATTCTTCCGCGGACTTTGACCTGAATGTGTCGTCTCTCGAGAGTGCACAAAACCTCGGTTGCGGTCGAGTGATCCGGCTGCTGCAGGCTTTGCGTGCCCGCAAGGTCGAGGACGGCCTGCCGCTTTACCTGGTTACGCGAGGCGTGATTCCGGCCTCTCCCGGAAGCTGTAATGAGTCGTCCCTGCCGCACTCCACGATCTGGGGGCTGGGACGGGTTCTCTCGCTCGAGCATCCGGAGCTGGATGTACGCCTGATAGACCTCGATCCGGGCGCAAACCCTCGCGAATGCGCGGCGAGTTTGTTCACCGAAACCGCGGCATCCGACGACGAGAACCAGCTTGCGTTTCGTGGAAATGAGAGGTTGGCGGCACGCCTCGTTCGCCGGAAGATCACGCATGAAGTCCGCTCGGGGTTTGAACCGGGTGGCGCCTACCTGATCACCGGGGGCACAGGAGCCCTTGGGCTGCAGGTCGCCGGGTGGCTGGCAGAGCAAGGCGTACGTCACCTCGTGCTTCTCTCAAGACGCGCGGAGCGTGTTTTGCCGGTTTCCCAACTGCAACACCTGCGCGAACTCGGCTGCCGGGTCGACATCGTGAGCGCCGACGTCTCGGATGCGCAACGGATGCAGTCGGTGCTCGACGAATTGCGTTCCGCACAGCTGCGCGGCGTGTTTCATCTTGCCGGCACGTTGAATCGCTTTGAACTTGCCCATGCGAGCGCCGACGAACTGATTTCAGCCATGTGTGCCAAGGTCAGCGGCGGTTGGGTGCTGCATCAGTTGACGCGCGATCTGCCGCTCACCCACTTCGTCTGTTTTTCTTCCATTGCTTCGGTTTGGGGATCGCGCGGGATGGCAGCGTACGCAGCCGCAAACCATTTTCTCGATACGCTCGCGCATTATCGCAGGGCTTCGGGCCTCGCCGGCGTATCGATCAACTGGGGCCCATGGTCGGGCGGCGGAATGGCCTCGGATGAAGAACGCGAGGCGTCGGAGCGGATCGGCATCGATGCGCTTTCTCCTGAACGGGCGCTGAAAACGTTGGGCGCAATTCTGCAATCCGGTCATGCCCAAACCGTGGTGACGCGCGTTCGCTGGAACGTCTTTCGACTGGTATACGAAGCCCGCCGCCGACGGCCGCTCCTGGATGGGATCAATGAAATCGCGGGGCCGTCCAGGGAGACGACCCATGGTAATGGGAACGATCCCGGACGAGGAAGGCTGGCCGTGATCCTCCGAAACGCCGCTCCGGAAAAAAGGGTTGAGATTTTGAGGAAGAGCGTCGCACACGATGCACGCGAGATTCTGGGCCTGCCCGACGCACGACCGCTCGACTGGGAACAGGGTTTCTTTGAAATGGGCATGGATTCGCTGATGGCTGTCGAGTTCAAACGCCGCCTCGAGTTCGCGCTGGCATGCACGCTTCCGCGCACGGTCGCTTTCGAGTATCCGAACGTCATGGAACTCGCAGCTCATCTCGTGACGCAGTTTGATGAGGCGCAGACCGGATCCGTGGAGCACGGGAACCCCGAGGCCGATGCCTACGACGATCTTTCGGAGAGTGAGGCTGAAGCGCTTCTGGTGCGGAGACTGGCAAGCATGGGAGACCCGTTGTAATGGAATCCGGCAAGGGCTCGGCAGAATCCCCACTGAAGCGCGCGCTCGCCGCGCTCGATCGTATGCAGGCAAAGCTTGACGCCGCCGACGCCAGCCGGAACGAACCGATCGCCATCATCGGCATGGGCTGCCGTTTTCCGGGGGCGCCCGATCCCGCTGCATTCTGGCGCGTCGTGCGTGACGGGCTGGAAACAATCGGTCCCGTGCCGCCCGATCGCTGGGATATCGAGCGCCTCTACGATCCGAATCCCGAAGCGCCCGGAAAAATGTCCACGCGGACGGGCGGGTTTCTCGATCGAGTTGACGGCTTCGACGCACAGTTCTTCCGCATTTCTCCACGTGAAGCAGCCTGCATGGATCCCCAGCAGCGCCTGTTCCTCGAAGTTGCCTGGGAGGCGCTCGAAAATGCCGGCGTGCCGCCGGACACATTGGCGGGAACCCGTTCGGGTGTTTTCGTCGGAATCACATTCAACGACTATGGCCACATGATCAAGCGCAGGGGTTCAGAACTGCTCGACAGCTACTTCGCAACAGGTAACTCTCTCAATGTCGTGGCCGGCCGTTTGTCCTATTTTCTCGGCCTCCAGGGACCGAGCATGGTTCTCGACACCGCTTGTTCTTCGTCTCTTGTTGCGATCCACACGGCGTGCCAGAGTCTGCGCGCCGGAGACTGCGACCTCGCCATCGTCGGAGGCGTCAATCTGATCCTCGCACCGGAAGTTTCGATCGCCATGTCGAAGAATCGCACGATGTCTTCGGACGGACACTGCAAGCCCTTCGACGCCGGCGCGGACGGCTACGTCCGCGGTGAAGGATGCGGAGTCGTGATTTTGAAACGCATGGGCGCTGCGACGACAGCCGGAAATCCCATTCTGGCTTCGATTCGTGGATCGGCCGCCGGCCACGGAGGTAAAGGCAGTGGGTTGACAGTCCCGAACCGCCGCTCTCAGGAAGAATTAATAAGGCGAGCGTTGGCAAGCGCCGGTGTGAAGCCGGGAGACGTCGGTTATGTCGAAGCTCACGGCACCGGAACTTCACTCGGCGACCCGATCGAACTGCGCGCCCTTGGAGCCGTGCTGCTGGAGGGCCGCGCCGAAGGAAACCCCTGTCCGGTTGGTTCGCTCAAAGCCAACATCGGCCATCTGGAGTCAGCGGCGGGTCTGGCAGGTTTGATCAAAGTCGTCCTCTGCCTGCAGCATCGCACCATTCCGCCTCAGATCCATGTCACGCGTGTCAATCCCGATATCCCGCTCGACGAACTGCGGCTCGCTGTTCCAACTGCTGCGCAGCCGTGGGAGGCCGCACATGGACCACGCATCGCCGGTGTCAGTTCCTTCGGATTCAGCGGGGCGATTGCCCACGTCGTTCTGCAGGAGGTGCCATCGGGTCTGCCGGCCGAAACCCTTGAAGACCTCGATCGCGCGCAGGTGCTGACGCTGTCTGCACGCAGCGCGGCCGCCTTGCGCGATCTCGCGAATGCCTGTGCCCGCCAATTCGAAAATCCGGGATCCGGTGAGCAGACCGGCTTAAGCGATATCTGCCACACCCTTTCCGTTCGCCGAACCCACCACAATCATCGACTGGCGGCCGTTGGCGCTTCTCGAGCAGCAATGGTTGAAACGCTGGACGCGTTCCGGTCGGGCGAGCCGCATGCCGGGCTGGTAGCCGGGTCAGCGCCGGTGGAGTCATCGAGCCGCGGTGTCGTCTTCATTTTTGCGGGCCAGGGATCGCAGCATGCCGGCATGGTCAGGAAACTCTTGCGGCAGGAATCGGTCTTCAAGCAGGCGCTCGAGGAATGCGCTCGTGCACTCGATCCCATTTCGGGATGGCCGCTCATGCGGGAGATCGAAGCGGATGCCCCCACGGCGCGGCAGAACAGCGTTGAGGTCATACAACCCGTGCTCTTCGCTATTCAGGTTGCGCTCGCTGCTCAATGGCGGGCGTGGGGAATCGAGCCTGTTGCCGTTGCCGGTCACAGCATGGGCGAAGTTGCTGCTGCTCATGTCGCGGGAATTCTCAGCCTGTCCGACGCCGCTCGCGTCATCTGCGCCCGCAGCGCACTGCTCTCCCGAATCGCCGGCAAGGGCGCAATGGCTCTGGTCGAGCTTTCAATGAAAGAGGCCGAAGCCGCAATTGACGGCTTGAGCGATCGCGTTTCCGTTGCGGCCAAGAACGCTCCGCGTTCCCTGGTGCTTTCCGGCGATCCGGGCGCGTTGCAGAAAATCCTCGCCAGGCTCGAACGGGCCGGGACGTTTTGCCGGTTCGTCAAGGTGGATGTCGCATCGCATAGCCCGCAGGTCGAACCCTTGCTTGACGAGATGAGATTGTCTGTGGCCGGCATCACACCACAACCTTCGGCTGTGCCGTTTTTTTCGACCGTGACCGGCGGCAAGGCGGATGGTGCGAATCTCGATGCCGGGTACTGGGCAAGAAACCTGCGCTCGACTGTCCGTTTTCACGAAGCCCTTAATGGCCTGGCCGATGCGGGCAATGCGATCTTCCTGGAACTCGGCCCGCATCCCCTGCTGGTTCCCGTCATCAATCAGTCGCTTGGCAGCCTTGGCATCGAAGGATCGGCGTATCCCTCCCTTCGAAGGGACGAGGACGATCGAAGTGTCATGCTCGAAACGGCAGGCGCGCTCTACACAAAGGGCGTATCCGTACAGTGGAATCGAATATATCCGAAGGGGCGATGCGTCGCTCTTCCGTCGTATCCGTGGCAACGCGAGAGGCATTGGATCGAAACCGAATCTGCTTCCATTGCCGATTCGAAAGACGACGCAATCGGCGCTCCCGGCGTGCGGCCGCTCCTCGGCCGGCTCCGGAGTGCGCGGCTTACGGAGTTCGAATTCGAGTCGCATTACAGCGCGCGATCACCGGCGTTCCTGGCCGATCACATCATCTACGGTACGGTTGTCGTTCCCGGAGCATCGCACCTTGTTCTGATGCGGACTGCGTTCGAAGAGTGCTTCGGACCGGGCCCATGCACGCTGGAAGACGTGTTCTTCCCCCAGGCTCTGGTTCTGGGAACCGGCGATTCGCCAATAGTACGGACCTCAGTAAGAGCCGTGGATGCCGATACCGCTCGTATCGAGGTATCCAGTTTCACAACCGGCGAGGAAGTGCACGGACGCGTGCATGCGGCCGGACGGCTTCGACGGGACAGCCTTCAAAACGAACCTGCTCTTGTCGGCCTCGAAGAAATCCGCGCCCGTTGCGCCATCGCCGTTCAGGGTGAAGACTTCTACCGTGACATGCGCGCCGTCGGATACGAACTCGGCCCGGTGTTCCGTTGGATATCCGAAGCGTGGCGAGGTCAGGGGGAAGTGATCGGCCATATGCGGCCTCCTGCAGGGCTCGACGTTCTCGAGAACGGCGCGATTCATCCGGCCCTGATGGATTCATGCCTGCAACTTCTGTGCGCGGCCCTTCCGGCCGGCACCGCCGACATGCTTGAAGCCGGCGAAGTCTTTGCGCCATTCGCTGTCGAACGCATCGAATTTCATGGGCAGGCCGTTGGGGATTTGTGGTGCCACATCCGCCTGGGCAAAGTGGATCACGAACTCATCAGCGGGGATGTGCGGCTTGTCCGCGAAAATGGTGAGGCGATTGTCGATCTCCGCGGCCTGCAGCTCAAGCGCGCCGGACAAGTTCTGCTGGAAGCGGCGCAGAACCGAAAAGTTCGTGACTGGCTCTATCAGGTCGAATGGCGTCCATCGCCGCAGACTGTTTCCGCGACCTCCGATACCGGCGCCTGGCTGATCGTCGGAGACGGCGGGGAACTCGGCGAGAAACTGACTGCGCTTCTGCAGAGGAATGGCGAGAGTGTTTTTCGCGAAGAATTTCCTGCGAATGGCGATGCATGCCGCGGCGTGATTTATCTGTCTGCTCTCGATTCAGGTCCCGGCCAGGTTCCATCCTTCGAGTCGATCGCGCGCGCGCAGGAAGTTGGCATGCGCGGCGCTTTGCACCTCGCACAGAGGGTTCTGAGGAAAGAGTCGACACGCACGCCACGATTCTGGCTCGTGACGCGGGGCGCACAAGCCGTCGGCGAGGAATCGGCAGTCTCCCCCGCCGCGGCGCCGATCTGGGGATTCGGCGCGGTGCTCGCGGCAGAACATCCCGAGCTATTGTGTACGTGCATCGATCTGGACCCGGATCTGGACGCGCCGGAGCAGACCGCGGCTGATCTCTCCAAGGCACTGCATGCTGCGAATTCTGAAACACAGGTCGCTTTGCGGAAGGGCGCGCGTTATGCGGCGCGAGTCGCGCCAGCGCCAACCCCGCTTTCTCTCTCATTTGAAGCGGGTCAGAGCGTGGAACTCGAAACGTCACGGCGCGGCGTGCTGGACAACCTGGTGCTTCGCCCGGCCGAGCGCCAGGCTCCAGGACCAGGCGAGGTCGAAATCGAAACCTCAACGACGTCGCTGAATCTGCGCGACATTCTGAATGCCTTGGGACGCGGTTATCCGTCCGGCTGGCCTTTCGGATTCGAATGCGCCGGCCGAGTCGCTGCGATTGGCGCCGGAGTGCCGGGGCTACAAGCCGGCGACGAGGTGATTGCCTTCACCCCGCGCAGTTTCCGCTCCTTCGTTACCACTCGTGCGGAGTACGTCGCACGGAAGCCGAAGAGTCTTAACATCGTCGAGGCTTCGACGATCTGGGCCCCGTTCACAACGGCCCAGTATGCGCTTCACGATCTGGCCCATGTTCTTCCCGGCGAGCGCGTTCTCGTCCATGCGGCCGCGGGCGGCACCGGATTGGCGCTTGTGCAGACCGCGCTGAATGCGGGATGTGAAGTATTCGCCACGGCAAGTCCGTCGAAATGGCAGTTTCTGCGCGATCTGGGTGTGAAGCATGTGACGAGCTCGCGTTCTCTCGACTTCGCCGGCGCAGTCATGGAGTGGACCAATGGGGAAGGCGTCGACGTTGTAGTGAATTCGCTCGTGGGCGATTTCATTCCGAAAAGCCTCGGCCTCCTGCGAAAGAACGGCCGCTTTCTTGAAATGGGAAAGACGGGCATCTGGGAGGAATCCGATGTCGCAGTCTTCCGCGGCGACATCAAGTACTACCCATTCAATCTCGTCGATCTCTGCCTTGAAAATCCTCCTCTCGCAGCACGATTGATCCGCGAGGTCCTTCCGAAGTTCGAGGACGGACGGCTGCGTCCGCTGCCCGCGACTGTGTTTGCAGTCGAAAAGACAATCGACGCCTTCCGCTTCATGGCGGAAGCCCGACATATTGGACGAATCGTGGTCGCGTGGGATCGCACGCTTGCAACGACGTCCATCAACAACGCCAGGATTCGCTCCGATGCCACATACGTCGTCACCGGTGGAACCGGCGCGCTGGGCCTGGAGGTGGCGCGCTGGCTTGCGGATCGCGGAGCACGCCATCTCGTATTGGTGTCCAGGCGTCCTCCTTCCGAAACGGCCGGTAGGGCGATCGAACAGCTTCGCCAGCGCGGCGCAACGGTTCACGCGCGAAGCCTGGACGTCTCCCGCCGGGAGGAGGTTCTGGCGCTTTTCAACGAAATCGACAGCACTCTTCCTCCTGTGCGTGGCGTCATTCATGCCGCCGGTATCCTCGACGACGCAACGGTACTGCAGTGCGACTGGCGGCAATTCCATGCGGTCCTTGAGCCGAAAGTCGCGGGGGCGTGGAATCTCCACGAAGTCACCCGGTCCCGGACGCTCGACTTCTTTGTGTTGTTCTCAGGGGCAGCCGGAATGCTGCATCTTACCGGTCAGTCGAATTACGCGGCGGCGAATGCCTTCCTCGACGCGCTTGCCTCCTACCGGCGCGGCCTGGAGCTTCCAGGCTTGAGCGTCGCGTGGGGCCCTTGGAGTTCGATAGGTTTGGCAGCCGCGCGAGACGATCGAGGAAACCGCCTCGCGGCCGGTGGGATTGGAAGCATACCGCCCGCCACTGGCATTCAACTGCTTGAACGGCTGCTCGAACAGGACCGCTGCAACGTGGCGGTCATTCCGTGGGACATGGAACCCTGGCGCCGGCAGTTCCCGATTCAGGCGGCATTGCCCTTCTACGACGAGATCGCACGGAAGCCGCAGGACGAGATTTCGCAGGCATCTTCACTGCAGCAGCGACTCGCCGAAGCCGATTCCCGGCGGCGACGCTCCCTGTTGGAGCAGTTTCTGCAAACGCAGGTGGCTCGCGTCCTGCGTTTGACGCCGTCACGCGTAGAGCGGCTGACACCGTTCCATACGCTGGGCTTCGATTCATTGATGGCTCTGGAATTCCGGAATCGTCTCGAATTCGAACTCAAGATCAAACTTTCAGCCACGCTGGTATGGGGCTATCCCACCGTCGCCGCGCTCGCTCAACATCTCGCCGTTTGTCTGCAACTCCCGCTGGACGGCCCTGAAGAGGCGCCCGAACAATCCGCAAAAGCCGAAGAGCTGGGGGAAAACAACAAGGTCATGGAAGACCTGCTGTCGATATCCGACGATGAGGCAGCAGCGCTCCTGGGAGGACGTAAGGCCACAGGGAATGCAGGCAAGAGGTAAAGGAATTGAAAGACGATCTCACGTCCCTTTCCGCATTAAAACTCGCATTGGCCGCGAGACGATTACGCGAACGGACGGACGGAACGGACCTGATCCATGCGGAGCCGATCGCTGTAACAGGTATGGGATGCCGGTTTCCGGGTGGCGTGCGGAATCCGGAATCCTTCTGGCAGCTCCTCGAAAACGGGATCGACGCGATCACCGAAGTTCCTGAAAGCCGGTGGGACGCGGCGGAACTGTACGATCCGGACACGGCCGCTCCCGGCCGGATGAATACGCGCTATGGCGGATTCCTGGGTCGCATCGATCTCTTCGACTCCGAGTTCTTCGGTATTTCTCCGCGCGAAGCAGCGTGTATGGATCCGCAACAGCGGCTCCTGCTGCAGACCGCCTGGGAAGCGCTGGAAGCCGGAGGCCACGTGAACGACGCGCTGCCCGGCAGCCGGACGGGCGTGTTCATCGGAGCCTGCACCGTCGATTATGCCAACCTGCAGTTCCTCCACCCGGATTCGATCGACGCTTATGCCAGCACCGGCAATGCGCACAGCATCATTGCAAACCGCGTGTCGTATCTCCTGGACCTGCGCGGGCCGAGCATCGCAATCGATACGGCATGCTCTTCATCGCTTGTTGCGGTTCATCTTGCATGTCAAAGCCTTCGCCGATCCGAGTGCGATCTCGCGATCGCCGGGGGAGTGAGCCTGATTCTGTCACCGGCCTGGACGATCTCATTTTCAAAGTTCGGCATGATGGCGCCCGACGGCCGCTGCAAAACCTTCGACGCGCGCGCCGACGGATTCGTTCGCGGCGAAGGCATTGGCGTCGTCACGTTGCGCCGCCTGTCGGACGCGATCGCATCCGGTGATCCGATATTGGCGCTGATCCGCGGCTCGGCGGTCAATCAGGACGGACTCAGCAACGGCCTGACGGCCCCGAACCATCTGGCGCAGCAGGCTGTGATTCGTCAGGCGCTGGGATCCGCGCATGTATTGCCCTCGAGCATCACGTACGTCGAAACGCACGGCACCGGGACGGCACTGGGCGACCCGATCGAAGTAAGTGCTCTGGCGGAGGTCGTCGGCAGCGCGCGCATTACAAACAGGCGGTGCGTGCTGGGCTCGGTGAAAACGAACATCGGCCATCTTGAAGGCGCCGCCGGAATTGCCGGACTCATCAAGGTCGTGCTCGCGTTGAAGCACGGCGCCATCCCGCGGAATCTGCACTTCGAGCGGTTGAATCCCCACATCTCATTCGAGGGAACGCGTTTCACGATTCCGGCTGAAACTATGCCCTGGGAAGCAGGACCGCTACCGCGTTTTGCGTCGGTCAGTTCGTTCGGCTTCGGCGGCACGAACGCGCACGCCATTCTGGAGGAAGCACCAGACGTTGATGCCGGGCCGGAGGAGCCCGTTGAAAACGTCAGCCGGTTTCTGCCACTTTCCGCGCGAACGCCGGAGAGTCTGCAGTCGCTGGCGGACTCCTACATTGGATTCCTGCGTAACATGCCGGATTCCGCTGCGGCGATTCGCGACGTTTGCTACACCGCATCCCTACGGCGCCGCCATCATCCTTACAGATTGTCTGTCGCGGGATCCTCACGCGAAGAGCTTGTCGAAAAGCTGTCGCAGGCTCTCGCGGAACGCGATGCGGCAGCGCCTGCCGCTGGTTCGCGGCCCAGGATCGCGTTCGTTTATTCCGGCCAGGGAGCAAACTGGCACGGGGCCGGTCTCGAGATTCTCAAAGAACCTGCATTCCGTGAAGCGATTGAGGAATGCGACGCGTTACTGCAGTCGCACGCGGGCTGGTCGGTGCTGGACGAGTTGCGGTCATCCGTCGATCGCACACGCCTCGGGGACGGGCGGTACGCGCAACCGGCATTGTTTTGTTTTCAGGTAGCGTTGACCGCGCTCTGGCGTAGCTGGGGGATTGAACCTGACGCCGTTGCCGGGCACAGCGTCGGCGAAGCGGCGGCCGCGTACGCGGCCGGCGCATTGAGCCTGGAAGACGCGCTTCGCGTGGTGCTGGAACGATCGCGCCTGATGCAGGCAGCGGCAGGCAAAGGCGCAATGGCGGCTGTGGATCTGCCGGCAGCGGAAGCTGAAAAGATTGCATCGGCCTCAGGCGGACGACTGTGGGCCTCCGTTTTCAACAGTCCCACGAATACGGTCCTCGCAGGTGAAGGGCCCGCCCTTGATGCCGCGCTTCGGCAGTTGGACGAGCGCAGGATTTTCAATCGGCGGCTTCCTGTCGATTTCGCATTCCACACGCCTCAGATGGAACCGTTCCGTAAGGATCTCGTCGCCGCACTGGCGGCGATTCGTCCAGGAGAAACGTCGATTCCCATAGCATCGTCCGTTTCGGCTCGCAAGGTCCGCGGGGTCGAACTGGATTCCGAATACTGGGGCCGCAATCTGCGGGAGCCTGTGCGTTTCGCGGAGGCCGTCGCGGCCCTGTTGCAGGAAGATATCGAGTACTTCGTCGAAATTGCGCCGCAGCCGGTACTGGGCCGCGCAATCCGCCAATGCATGGATTATGCAGGCCGGAGTGGAGGCGTCGTTACATCACTCCGCCGCGGGATGGGTGGCCTCAACGAACGCCAGACGATGCTCGAATCGCTCGGAACACTGTATGCCGCCGGTTGTATTCCCGACTGGAGCGCCTTGACCGGAGGGCGGGCGCGTGTTTCCGCACTTCCCTCTTATCCGTGGCGGGAAGAACCGCATTGGTTTGTTCCAGCAGTGGAAACCAGGCGCGCTCCGCGAACTGCCGCTGACACACATCATCCGTTACTGGGAAAGCGCCTCGATATCGCGCACCTTCCGCACGAGCATGTGTGGGAGACAGGCCTCGACTCCGCCGCCACGGCTTACCTCCAGCAACACAAGGTTCGTGGAGTCGCCGTCCTGCCGGCCGCCGCGTATATCGAAATGGCCCTGGCCGCAGCCGCGGAAGTCTTCGGCGACGTGCCTGCTGAATTGGTTGAACTGGACCTGCACAAGACGCTCTCGCTTTCGGAGGGGCATGAGCGCAGAGTACAAGTTCGGTTATCTGCAGGTTCGGCGGACGCGGCTGTGCAGGTTCACAGTCGATCCGCGACATCTTCGTCCTGGACGTTGCATGCCAGCGCCCGGGTTGCAGCAGCCGCACGTCGCGAAACAGCGGGGATCATACGGTGATGCGATTCGGGTTGATGTTTTTCGCAAGCAGTGAGGATGCGCTCCAGGGGTCGGGCTACGACCTTGTCATCAAGAGCGCCCGCTTTGCGGATGAGCATGGCCTCACCAGCATCTGGGTTCCGGAACGTCATTTCACTCGCTTCGGCTGTCTCTATCCCAACCCCGCCGTACTGCAGGCCGCCCTCGCTCGAGAGACGAAACATGTACGGCTGCAGGCCGGCAGCGTTGTGCTTCCACTGCATGATCCCCTGCGCGTCGCGGAGGAATGGTCCGTCGTCGACAACCTTTCCGGCGGCCGCGTTGGGATTTCGTTCGCATCCGGGTGGAATCCGAACGATTTCGCATTCTTCCCCGATCGATATGCGAACCGGCACTCGGAAATGTTTCGAGGCATCGAAACCGTTCGGCGCCTCTGGCGCGGAGAATCCGTGCCGGTGCGCAGCGGCACCGGCGACACCATCGATGTCCGGATCTACCCTACACCTGTTCAAGCGGAGCTTCCGATCTGGGTGACCGCAGCCGGCAATCCGTCGACGTTTGCCCGCGCCGGCGAGATCGGAGCTCATCTGCTCACGCACCTGCTCGATCAGGATGCGCCGCAGCTCGCCGAGAAAATCGCCGTCTATAGAGACGGCCGCGCGCGCGCCGGCCACGATCCGGCGGCCGGCTGTGTGACGATCATGCTTCACACGTTTGTTGGTGACGACCTCGATCAGGTCCGCAGGATCGTCCGCGCTCCGTATTGCGAGTATCTTAAGCAAAATGCGCTGCCGTTGCTGCGCGAGCTCGCGATCAGCCGGGGAACGAGTCTCGATCCCACCGCACTCAGTTCGGAAGACCTGGACGTGTTTGCGGGATTCCTCTTCGAGAGATTCCTTTCGACCCGATCTCTGATGGGGACCGCCGACTCCTGTCTTCCGCTCCTTCGCGAACTGCGGCGCAGCGGCGTCGACGAGATTGCCTGTCTGTTGGACTTTGGTCCGGCAGCGGAAACGATCCTTCACCATCTTCCGCATCTGGTATCGCTCGTCGAAAGAGCGGGACGCGAAGCTGGAGAACGAGCAGAAGTCCGGCAGGCGCCGCCGCTCACGGTCACTGCCTCCCGGAAGGAATGTCAGACTTCGTGCACCGACTCGATACAGGAGATTCAAAGCCGGTGCGTGGAAGAGATCTCCGGGCCCGCCTTTTATCAAGGTCTCCGTGCGCGGGGAATCCAGCTTGAAGGGAGCTTCCGCGGCATCACTCGAATCTGGCGTCGTGACGGTGAAGCCATCGCCGAAATCCGGCCGGACGAATTGCCGCCCGACGGCTTTTATCGAATGCATCCGGCGCTTCTGGACTCGTGCTTCCAGGCATTAGGTGGCGCACTGCCGCAAAGCGCTTCCGCCGGTCTGTATCTGCCCGTCGGAATGCGGGGATTCGAGATCCTGCGGACGCCTGTGACGCCTCTCTGGAGCCATGTTCGTCTCGCAGCCTCAAAGTCCAGACAGGGTGAATTGGACGGAAGCATTCGTATTTTGGACAAGTCGGGGAATCTCGTGGCCCATGCGGCCTCGCTGCGGCTGCGGCCGGCCGTGATTCATGATGCTCCGAGTCCGCTGGCCGGGTCGCTGTACGAAGTGAAGCTGGAGCCGGAAGATCTCGATCGGCAGATTCGAACGGATGTCGCCGGCACGTGGCTGATCTGCATGGATAGCGGAGGGCTCGGCGTCCGCCTGTCGCAACTCCTGACTGCCCGGGGCGGGCAATGTGTGCCGATCGAGTGCGAGCGAGAGCAGAACGAGATGCAGCGCTGTATCGATGAAGCATTGGCGGCCGTGAACCATAAGGGCCGTCAGCTTCGGGGAGTCGTGCATCTTGGAATGCTGGACACCACGCCGGCGCGATCCGCGACGCTCGGCGATATTCAAAATGATTTTCGGGAAACGATCGGCGGCAGCTTCCTCCTCATGCAGACGCTCGCGCGTCTTGGGTTTGCGGCGCCTGTCTGGATGGTGTCGCGCGATGGCCACTCTGAGCCATTGCTGTCGTCGCTGCGGGGCTTCGCTCGATCCTGCGCTGTCGAGCATCCGGAACTGTCCGGCGGATTCGTCGATCTGGATCCCGCCGCCTCTGTTGACGAAGCATGCGCTTTGCTTCTGCGTGAACTGGACGCGCAAGGCGACGAGGTCACGTATCGCGACGGAAAGAGATACGTCGCACGTCTGGCGGAAACCGTTCTCCAGTCTTCGTCTTCCGTGTCGCTGAATCCGGACGCGACGTATCTGATCACCGGAGGCACCGGCGGGCTTGGTCTCGAAGTCGCGGAGTGGATGGCGCAAAAAGGAGCACGCCACATCGTGCTCATGGCACGGAACACGCGCTCGAATAACGCCGGCCCGGCCATCCAGCAGATCGAGAAGCACGGAGCGCGCGCTCTTGTTATTGCGGCTGACGTGTCGCAGGAACCGGACGTTGCGAAGGTTCTGGCGACGATTGCCGGGTCGATGCCGCCGTTGCGAGGCATCGTGCACGCTGCCGGAGTGCTCGACGATGCTCTTCTGATTCATCAGGACTGGCCGCGTTTCGAGCGTGTCTGCGCGCCAAAAGTAGACGGAGCCTGGGTCCTGCACACGCAAACCACCGGCCTGAAACTCGATTTCTTTGTCCTCTTCTCATCGGGATCGACATGGATACCGACGCAGGGCCAGATAAACTACGCCGCTGCGAATGCATTTCTCGACGGGTTGGCTGCTCACCGCCGCGAACTTGGACTGCCGGGATTGAGTATCGGCTGGGGACCGTGGGCGCGCGTCGGACACGCCTCCACCGAATATGGCCGAAGCGCGCATGAACGCCTGGCCGAACGGGGTGTGGAGCCGATTGAGCCGCGATTCGGTCTTGAGGCTCTCGAACAGTTGCTCACTCAACCAATCAGTCACGCCGGTGTCTTTCACGTGGACTGGCCGCGGCTATTCAAAGCGGATCCCGCGCTTGGCCGCTCCACGCTGCTGCGATCCTTTGCGAAGCCGGGCCAAAGCGATGTCGTAAAAACGGCAATCATCGACCGCCTGGAGCGGGCATCCGCGAGCGAGCGAGTGGACATCCTGATCGAGCATGTGACCAGTCAGGTCGTGCGCGTCATGAAGCTTCAATCCGCAGCCCGGCTCGATCCGGATCGCGGACTCTTCGACCTCGGCATGGATTCGGTCACGGCGCTCGAACTGAAGACGAAGCTGCAAACAAGTCTGGGCCGGCCGATCCCATCCACGCTCGTCTTCGATCATCCGTCCGTCTCCCGAATCGCCCGCTATCTTGGCGGCGACGACGGGGCGCCACCTCCGTTACCGGATCCTTCGGCCCCCATGGCTGCCGCTATCGAAAAGTTGTCGGAAGAAGAAACCGAGGCGCTGCTTCTCGAAAAACTTGCCGCCCTGAAGAAGGCGGGCGTCGGGGGAGGCGGTTCATGAGTGACATGTCTCCTCTGAAACAGGCATTGCTGGCAATCGAAGATCTGCAGGCGCGTCTCGACGCCGCGGAGCGCGCGCAGCAGGAACCCATCGCCGTCATCGGCATGAGTTGCCGATTTCCAGGCGGAGCCAACGACCCGGATTCGTTCTGGCAACTTTTGCACGAAGGAAGAGATGTCATCTCCGAAGTGCCCCCGTCACGATGGGACGTCAACGCTCTTTACGATCCGAACCCCGACGCTCCCGGCAAGATGTGCAGCCGCTATGGCGGGTTCCTCGAAGGCGTGGACGTGGACGCGTTCGATGCGCAGTTTTTCCGGATCGCTCCCAGAGAAGCCATGAGCATGGATCCGCAGCAACGGCTTTTGCTGGAAGTTTCATGGGAAGCCCTCGAGCGTGCGGGACAGCCGCAGGAAGTCCTGACCGGGAGTCCAACCGGAGTGTTCGTCGGAATCGGAATGAACGACTACTCGCAGCTCCAGCTTCGATCCGGCGACCTGGCTCGCATCGATGCCTACACCGGGGCCGGCAATTTCCTCTGTTTTGCTGCGGGACGCATTTCGTATTTGCTCGGGCTTCAGGGACCGTGTCTGGCGCTGGACACCGCCTGTTCATCTTCCCTTGTCGCCGTTCATCTCGCCTGCCAGAGCCTGCGATCCGGTGAGTGCCGGATGGCAATTGCCGGCGGCGTTCAGTTGATGTTGTCTCCGGAAGCCACGATCGCGATATCCAGAACGCGCGCACTGGCGCCGGATGGACGCTGCAAGACGTTTGATTCCCGCGCCGATGGATTCGTTCGCGGCGAGGGATGCGGAGTCGTCGTCCTGAAGCCTCTGTCCGATGCGATTACGGCAGGTGACGACGTCCTGGCCGTTATCCGCGGATCGGCCGTCAACCACGATGGACCGAGCGCAGGGCTTACGGTTCCCAACGGGCCCGCGCAGGAAGCCGTCATTCGACAGGCGCTGGCGGCGGCCCGCGTCGAACCTTCCCAGGTCGGTTACATCGAAGCGCACGGCACCGGAACGTCTCTCGGAGATCCCATTGAAATGCGCGCTTTGGGAGCGGTACTCGGCGCGGGGCGCGGGGCGAAGGCCGCCGGCCGGCGATTCGGTGTTGGATCGGTGAAGACGAACTTCGGACACCTCGAAGCCGCGGCGGGAATGGCCAGCCTTCTCAAGGTGATCCTGGCTCTGCAACATCGCGAAATACCGGCACACCTTCACCTGCAGCAGGTCAGCCCACACATATCGTTCGACGACGTTCCGGCCTACATTCCGACAACATCGACGCCGTGGCCCGCCCTCGACGGACGCCGCATTGCCGGTATCAGTTCGTTTGGAGCCAGCGGAACCAATGCGCACGTCGTCGTAGAGGAACATCAGCCTGCGCCTCGCAGCGCGCTCCCGGAATCGCAGACCGGTACTTCGGCATTCGCCGTATTGCCTCTTTCAGCGCGGAGCGCCGAGGCGTTGGATGAGACGGTCGCGGTCTGCTGTGAATTCCTTCAGAAAGCCGGCGGGCGGCCGCCGGCTTTCACTTTCGAAGACCTGTGCCGTACAGCCGCTACACGGCGCAGCCACCACGAACATCGAGTGGCTGTCGTGGCGCAGTCGATCGAGGAAGCTCGCGCGCAACTGGAGGACGGAAACCGCGTTTTACGGGGTCGAAAGCCTGTGTCCCGTCCGCGAGTCATCTTCGTTTTTTCCGGACAGGGAACGCAGTGGCAGGGCATGGCCTGCGAACTTCTCGATCGCGAGGCCGTATTTCGTGATGCGCTGGTGGAGTGCGACAAGGCCCTTCAGCCTTTCACGAGATGGCCTCTGTTCGACGAACTGCGCCGCAGTGCACAGGACTCGCGACTATCCAGAACTGAAATCGCCCAACCGGCGCTTTTCGCAGTTCAATACGCAGTGGTTGCCCTGTGGCGTTCCTGGGGAATCCGTCCGGATGCCGTGATCGGTCACAGCATGGGTGAGGTTGCCGCCTGCTGCGCTGCCGGCGTGCTTTCGCTGGACGACGCAGCGAGGCTGATCGCATTACGCGGGCAGTTGATGAGCGAAGCCGCCGGAATGGGAAGGATGACGTCGGTGGAAATGCCGGCGGATGCCGTCGAGTTGCTGCTGCGCCGGTCCTGCAGCAAGGCCTCGATCGCCGCAATCAATAGTCCGGCCGCAACCGTCATCGCCGGTCCCGTTGCCGCGATGGACGACGTCGAAAAGGAACTTGGACGCTCGCAGGTGCCGATGCGGCGACTGCCCGTCGATTACGCATTTCACAGCGCTGAGATGAAGATCTATGGAGAACGGCTGGCGAAGCTGCTCTCCGGCCTGCCCGTGCAGCGTCCCTCCATCCCCGTCTTTTCAACGGTAACCGGCGAGCGCGCAGCGGACCTGGAATTCAATGCCGTATATTGGCAGCGAAATGTCGCCGAACCCGTGCGTTTCGCTGCCGCAGTCAATGCCCTGATCGATGATGGCAAGGCCGGCAATTCGGTCTTCCTCGAAATCGGTCCTCATCCCGTACTCGCGGCAAACATCGCTGAGTCGCTGGAGCTTGCCGGAGTCGAGGGAGCAGCGTTGCCCAGCCTTCGGCGCGGTCAATCCGATCATGCGACGATCCTCGCCACGCTGGCCGGCTTATATACACGCGGATTCGCCGTGGATTGGAAGGCGCTATATCCCCGCAGCGGGCCCGTGGTTTCGCTGCCCGCTTACCCATGGCAAAAGGCCGTGCATCGCGTGGAAGCGCCACCCGCCGCTGATCGACCCGATGACCCCTGCCTGCATCCATTGATCGGCCGCGCAGTTCAATCGCCGGTGATGCGCCACGTCATTTGCGAGTCCACCATCGCCGCCGGGGCGCCGGCTTTTCTCGCGGATCATGTGGTTCATGGACGGATTGTTTTTCCCGCTGCCGGCTATATGGAGATGGCGCTTGCAGCAGCCGAGCGTGCAATGGGCAGGGGACAGTACGCGGTCGAGGACTTCGTCATTCGAGAACCGCTCGAATTGCCTGCCTCCGGCACTCGAACAGTTCAGGTCGCGATGTTGCCGGAGGGCGAAAACGCTGAGTTCGAGATCTTCAGCCGGGACTCCGAATGGAAACGGCACGCCGGCGGTACGTTGCGGAAAGCCTCGGAGGAGGATACGAGGCAGCATCGGGAAAACCTGACGCAACTGCAGGCCAGATGCACGACTCCGTTAACGGCCGATACCCTCTACGAACAATTTCGCGAGATCGGACTCGACTACGGATCGAGGTTTCGCGCCGTCGAAACCTTGTGGCTCGGTTCACGCGAAGCCATTGCGCGGATCCAGTTGCCTGCAGGCATGGCCGGCGATCGTGCAAACTACATCGCACATCCTGTACTTCTGGACGCGTGTCTCCAGGTTGCAGGCGCAGCCGTTCACGCGAATTCAAGAGACACGTATCTTCCCGTTGCCTTCGACCAACTCCGGATTTCTTCGCCTCTGCCTTCAACTCTGTGGACTCACGCGCGCCTGCGCGGGGACGAGGGGTCAGACCCCTCGTCCCCGATTGCGGACGTGCGGATATTCGATGAGGCGGGGGAGTCGGTTGGAGGAATCTCCGGATTGCTGCTCCGCCGCGCGGGGGCGCGGCGGGCGCCGGCAGATTGGTTTTATGAAGTGGCCTGGAACGAAACCGGCCGCTCCGGCGCCGTCATGGGTGAGCCGGCACAGTGGTTGATTTTCATGGATGCCGAAGGTACGGGCGAGGCATTCGCGCGATTACTCGAAACCAACGGACACAGGGTTGTTCGCGTTGAGTCTGGCGCCGGCTATGACGAACTCCTGCGAGGCGAGTATCGCGGTGTGGTGCACTTCTGGAGCCTGTGCGAGAGTCCGGAGCGAAGCGGCTGCAGCATTCTGCACATCCTGCAACATTTCGGAAACGACAATGGCATCGCGCCCCCACGACTCTGGCTCGTGACTCGTGGGGCACAGCCGGTTACAGGCGGAACCGTTTTCATCGACCAGGCGCCCGTATGGGGTTTGGGCCGCGTCGTTGCGCTGGAGCAGCCCGAAATGTGGGGCGGCCTGATCGACCTCGATCCATCTGATTCGGAGAATTCGGCGCGCGACCTTTTTGATGAAATTTGTGGAGCCGGCAATGAAGGTCAGGTGGCTTTCAGGGGTGGCCGGCGATTCGTTGCGCGGCTCCGGCGGCGCCCGCCTTCGCGCGTGACCGCCGCACCAGCGATCGTTGCCGACGGCTCCTATCTGATAACAGGTGGCTTCGGAGGGCTGGGCGGTGTCCTGGCTCGATGGCTTGTGGATCAGGGAGCGCGCCATTTGATTCTTGCGGGCAGGAGCGCGCCGGCAGATGCCGGGAAAGAGCTTCAACGCGAACTCGAAGCCGCCGGCGCACAGGTAATCGCTGCGCAAACCGACGTCGCCAATGACTCGGATGTCGCCCGCCTGCTTTCGCTGATCGAAACCGATTCGGCTCCGTTGCGGGGCGTCTTTCACGCGGCCGGAGTGCTGGCGGATGCAGTGCTTCTGCAACTCGACTGGGACCGCGTTCAGAAAACGATGGCCCCAAAGGCAGCGGGAGCCTTCAATCTGCATCGTCGAACGCTTGGCCTGCCCCTGGATTACTTCGTCATGTTCTCCTCGGCCGCATCGATCCTGGGTTCGCCGGGACAAGGCGGCTACAGCGCAGCCAATGCGTATCTGGACGCACTGGCTCACTATCGCCAGTCGCTGGGCCTTCCGGCACTCAGCATCAACTGGGGTCCATGGGAGGAAGTCGGAATGGCCGCATCCTCGAACGCGAATACTGCTCGCCGATGGGCAGGCGCGGGAATGCAGAGAATCGGTCTGCAGGACGGAATGTCTGCGTTCGAATTGTTGCTGGCGTCAGGTATGCCGCAGGCGGCGGTGTTGCGGGTGAACTGGCCGCAGTATGTGAATCAGGTACCTGCAGGGAGCGCGCGCTCCTACATCGCGGACCTTGTATCGAATGTATCGAATTTGCAACCGCACGCCCGCGAGAGCCTCGTGCGCTTGCTTCGGGACAGCGCTGCGGCAGATCGCGCCGCCATCGTTCTTTCATTCATGCGCGAACAGGTCGAACGGGTCATTGGACTGCGGAGCGGCTCTCTCGAGTCTCAGGTTCCGCTCACGTCACTCGGGCTCGATTCACTCATGGGCGTGGATCTGCGCAACGCGATTCGTGCCGCACTGGGTGTGAATATTCAGGTCGCCAAAATCCTGGAAGGCGCCAGTGCCGCGGAACTCGCCGCGCTCGCGCTGAATCAATGGACAGCGGCAAGCCTGATGGCGCCTGCGCGCTCTGCTGCGAACGCGGTCGGGAACCTTGAAGAAGTAGAAATATGAACCTCACGGAATTACTCGCGGAACTCTCCTCGAACGGAGTGGAACTCCAGGCGGACGGCGACCGACTGCGTTGCCGCGCGCCCCAGGGTGTTCTGACAGAGGCAATGCGTCAAGGCATGTCACTTCATAAGGCAGAGATCCTGGCGTTGCTCCGCGGCGCCAGCCATTCCGCGGGCGAACAGGCGCCGATTCCGCTCGTACCGCGTGACAAACCGATGGAGCTGTCGTTTGCGCAGGAAGAGATATGGCTGTCCGGCCGTCTCTCCCCGGATTCCGCCGCGCGCACCATCGAGGCCGCATTCCGGCTTATCGGTCCGTTGGAGGTGCCCGCTCTGCGCCGGTCACTGAAAGAGCTCTTCGCCCGGCACGATGCATTTCGCACATCGTTCGTCGAGACCGGTGGGGCCGCCCGCCAGATCGTAGCGCCAGCGTTCGATCCGGATCTTCCTTTAATCGATGTAGGGCCAGGTGAGGACGCGCTTCGCCAGGCGGTAACGGCGGAGGCTCGCCGTCCTTTCAATCTGGCTGCGGCGCCGCTGCTTCGTACTGCGCTTCTTCGAACGGGCGAGCGCGATCATGTTCTGCACATCGTGGCGCATCACATCGTCTTCGATGTCTGGTCGACATGGATCTTTGTCCGCGAGTTGTTCTCGATATACGAAGCCGCGCTGAACGACAAGCAAGCGACGCTGTTACCGCTTCCAGCGCAATACGCGGACTTTGCCGACTGGCAGCGGCGGCGTCACGAAGACGGCGAAGCGGGGATGGCCTGGTGGAAGAAACGTCTCGCCGGCGCCCCGGCACTGCTTGATCTTCCGGCGGACCGGCCTCGCCGCGCCGTTCTCGATGCGCCAAACGATCGTCTTCCATTTACGATTCCTTCCGAAACGGTCACGAAGCTCCGCGCGATCGGCCAGCGTGAAGGCACGACAATGTTCATGAACCTGCTGGGCGCGCTTCAGGCAGTGCTTTGCCGCTGGTCGGGTCAGGAAGACGTGGTGGTGGGCTCGCCTGTCTCCGGCAGGAGCCGGCCGGAGGCGGAGGCGATGATCGGGTCGTTTGCCTACCCGCTCGTATTCCGCACGGACTTTTCCGAAGATCCCACGCTTCGCGAACTCATGGCGCGCGTGAAGAGGACCACCCTCGAGGCATATCAACACCAGGACGTGCCGTTCGGTAAAGTCATTGAAGCAGCCGCTCCCCGGCGCAGCGCGGCCTACACCCCGATCTTCCAGGTGATGTTCACCTGGCCTCCGCCGTTCGACGCCATCCGAGCCGCCGGCCTCACTGTGACGGCGATCGAAGAACTGCATGGCGCCCGCGTGGACTACGACCTCTTCATGTCTCTTGTGGAGAGCGGAAACGTTCTCTCGGGAATGCTTGCCTACAATCCGAGCCTGTTTGAAGAAGGCACCGTCCGGCGAATGCTGGCCGCATTCCGCACAACACTGGAGACCTTCGCTGAAGATCCGGATCTGCGTCTTTCAGCGATCGCGCTCCCGCAATTGGATGCCTGCAGGCGCAGACGCGCGGTCATCGACGGGAAAACAATTGACCTGGAGACATTACAGGCAGCTCTTCTGGAAGATCCCTCCATCGAAGACGCGCACGTTCTGGCTCGTCTCGATGACTCGGGCCGAATCAGGTTGGTGGCGTACGTTGCGGGATTGGGTGCGGGCCTGATCGACGCGGCGCGTGCGCGATTCGCCGATCGTTGTCCGCAACAGACACAACCCGATGCGTGGACGCCGATTGCGTCGATGCCGCTGCGTCCGGACGGCCGCGTGGATGAAGAACGTCTGATGCGCCTTCCAGTCGTGGACGAGGCGCTTTGCCGGGATCATGAGAACGGCACACTCGTCGTTGTCGCTCAGGAGCATCGACCGCAAACCGGAACGTTGCACGTTCACGACGTGTTGCCGGACTGGTCACTGCAAAGTCCAAATGAAGGGGCGAATGCGGCCGCCTCTGCGGCGGAAGCGCCGGTCCAGCCGATTGGTGAAAACGCGTCGCGGCCGCCGGCATTCGTGGATGGCGGACCTCTCGTCATTCCATCGAACGCGCCACGAACGATGACCGAAGCGTTGTTGCGCAGTGCGGAGAAGGACTCCGGCTTGACGATCGTGGACTCCTCCGGCGCGGCCACGTACCTGAGCTATGCATCGCTGCTCGACGATGCGCTGCGAATTCTCGCAGGACTGCGTGCAGAAGGCATGAGTCCGGCCGGCCGGGTGCTCCTCCAACTGGAATCGCTCAACGATCATTTCGCGGCGTTCTGGGCGTGTGTCCTTGGAGGCATCACGCCGGTGATCGTGGCAATCGCGCCTTCATATGACGCCCGGAACGGCATCGTCAACAAGCTCGCGAACACGTGGGAACTCCTCGGCCATCCGCCAATCGTCACCTCTGCCGCATTGGCCGGCGCCATCGGCGGGCTGGAGTCTCTGGTGCCGATGCCGAAGCTGCGCCTGCTTCAGATCGAACGGTTGAGAAATCATCCGGCGCACACGGGCGTTCACGAGAGCCGCCCCGAAGATGTCGTGTTCCTTCAATTGACGTCAGGCAGCACGGGTGTGCCGAAGTGCATCCAGGAAACGCACCGCGGAATCATCGCGCACATCCACGGATCGCAGCAGTTCAATGGCTATAGTGCCGGCGACGTTTCGCTGAACTGGCTTCCTGTCGATCATGTGGTTCCCATGCTCACGGTTCACATGAAAGACGTGTATATGGGGTGCCGCGAAATCCAGGTGAAGAGCGACTGGATACTGTCGGACGCGCTACGGTGGCTGGACCTGATCGAAACGCATCGCGTAACGCACTCATGGGCTCCCAACTTCGGCTTTAAGATGGCCGCGGACCGGCTCGCGCGGAATGTGGATCGACGGTGGGATCTTTCGTGTGTCCGGCGTTTCATGAATGCCGGCGAGCAGGTAACGCTGGACGTGGTGCGGCAATTCCTGTCGGCGGTTGCCCGTTTCGGCGTGGCCGAAACGGCCATGCAGCCGGCGTTCGGAATGGCCGAGGTCTGCACATGCATGACGTACCACAACGAGTTTCACCTGAACTCGGGCGCGCGATGGTTCGAGAAATCGTCGCTCGGAAGTTCGCTTCGTCCTACGGCGCAAACGGACAAGACCGCGATTGCGTTCGTGGACCTCGGCCCGCCGATCCCGGGTGTTCAGATACGAATTACCGACGCGGATAACCAGATCGTGCCCGAAGGCGTCATTGGCAGGTTCCAGATCCGCGGCGAATCCGTTACTCCGGGATACCTCAACAACGAAAGTGCGAATCGTGAAGCGTTTGCCGGAAATGGCTGGTTCAATTCCGGCGATCTCGGCTTCATTCTTGACGGACGTCTCGCGCTGACCGGACGCGAGAAGGAGATGATCGTCGTTCGCGGCGCGAACTTCTACTGCTACGAGATCGAGGATGTCGTGAACGGCATCGAAGGCGTAACGCCGACCTTCAGCGCCGCATGCGCAGTCGACGATCCCAATACCGGCACCGAAGGGCTGGCGGTGTTCTTCGTGCCTGCGCCGCAGGACAGAGCGGCCGACAACACTGCCATCATCCGGGAAATTCAAACGCGTGTGACGTCCAGCCTTGGAATCCACGCGGCTTTCGTGATCCCTCTGGCGCGGCCCGATTTTCCGAAAACGACGAGCGGGAAGATACAGCGCTCACACCTGAAGAAGGCGCTCGAGGCGGGGCAGTTTGCTTCGATCGTCCGGGAAGTGGATGTGGCCCTGGAAAACTCGCGGACCATACCGGACTGGTTCTACCGGACAGTGTGGGTCCGCAGAGAATTGAGCGCCGCGCCGCCTTCTCTTGTTGATACGGGAGTCTGTTTGATTCTCGCGGGAATGGGCGGGCCTGGAGACAATCTCCTCCGGAAAATCCGCGAAGCCGGATCGCGATGCGTGAGGGTCGTTCCAGGCGAGGGGTTTGCGCGGTCCGGCAACGACGAATATCAGATTGATCCCGGGAATGCTTCGCATTATCGAATGCTGGTCGAGGCTGTTCGGCCGGACCGCGTTCTCCATATATGGAATGAAGCTGCCGGCTTGATTTACCTCGCCCAGGCTCTTGCGCCGGAACCGGCGGCTCGGTTGCTCGTGATTGCGACTAACGGTGTGAGCGACCTGCTTCCCGCCATAGTCCGCACGCTTGCCATCGAGATTCCGTCACTCCACTGCACACACATCGAAATGCCAGGAACCCCGGGTGAGGCTGAAGCCGCGCTCGTTCTCCGGGAGTTGCAATCCAGCCACAAAGACCGCGAAGTCGCCCTGCGCAGCGGCAAACGCTTCGTCCGGCGATTGAAGAAGATCGAGTGGCCGGCGGAAAGAACCCGCCCGCAGGCGATCCAGGCCGGCGGCATGTACGTCATCAGCGGCGGCCTCGGAGGCATCGGCGTCGCGCTTTCAAGAATGTTGCTGCAGCGGTTCGGCTGCAGGCTTCTCCTCCTCGGCAGAACACGCCACGAGTCCAGGCTGCAGGAACTCCGCAACGTTGCGACATCCCCGGACCATGTTCGCTTCGAGAGCGTGGACATCGCGGACTCTCAGCAGGTGATCGATACGACCCGCCGCGCGCAAGCGGACTGGAACTACGCAATTGACGGCGTTTTCCATCTTGCAGGATTCCTCGCGGACAAGCCCCTCGTCGAAGAAACCCGCGAGACCTTTGAGGAATCGTTGCGGGCGAAAGTGCTCGGCGCGCAATCGCTGCACGGGCTGGTGAGCGATCGTCCTGACGCGCTCTTCGTCAGTTTTTCTTCGGTGAATGGATTCTTCGGCGGACTACGCGCAGGAGCGTATTCGGCCGCCAGCCGTTATCTTGAAGCGTTTGCAGAATGGCAACGATCCGCCGGTTTCAGCCGCAGCTACTGTCTCTCCTGGAGTTTCTGGGATGAAACTGGAATGAGCCGTGGTCATATCGGGCGGGAACTCGCCATCAGCCGCGGATATCGTCCGATTCCAGTCGAAAAAGGGCTGATTTCTCTGATGGCTGCGCTGCAGTTGGAAGGGCCTCATTGTGTCATTGGTCTCGATGAGAGCCGGCAGTTTGTCCGCCTGTATACGCAGTCCGCCGACATCGCATGCATGCAGGTCGCCGCCTACTCCACTGCGGCGAACGAGTCTCTGCCCACGATCGAGATTCGCGACCGGTTTGAAGGCCGCCTTTCGGCAACCATCCATCGTCTTGATCGACTGCCGCTGGTCGAGGACGGATCGGTGGATCGTACTGCGCTAGCTTCCCTCACGAACAGGGTGAACGGCAAGGCCGAACGGATCGCCCCGCGGACCGAACTGGAGACCGCGCTTGCGACTGTGTGGAGAGAATTGCTTGGACTGGCAGAAGTCGGTGTGCACGAAAACTTCTTCGACCTGGGCGGCCACTCGCTCCTCCTGCTGCAACTCCACAATCGCATGAGGAAGATCGCCGGACGCGATGTACCCATGCTCGAACTGATTCGATTTCCGACTATTGCTTCACTGGCCGAAAGCCTGGACCGAACTGCAGCATCCCAAACGGCAGTCGCGCGAGGCCGCGGCCGCGCCGAAGCGCGACAGGACGCGCGCGATCGGCTCGATCAGTTGCGGCAGGTGCGTCGCGGGCAAGGAAAATCATGACAGCCGAAATCGCCATTGTCGGCATGTCGGGCCGCTTTCCCGGCGCGCGCAATCTCGAGGAATTCTGGAACAACCTGCGTTCCGGAAAGGAGTCGCTGTCGGCTTTCAGCGATCGCGAGCTGCTCGACAGCGGGCTCGATCCTGCGCTCATTGCGGATCCGAAGTTCGTGAAAGCCGGAATGGTTCTGGAAGACGCCGACATGTTCGATGCCGGTTTTTTCGGTTACAGCCCGCGGGAAGCTGAAACGCTGGACCCGCAACATCGCATCTTTCTGGAATGCGCATGGGAAGCACTGGAGGATGCCGGCTGCGATCCGCAGCGGTATCCGGGACCGATCGGCGTTTATGCCGGCTCGGGAATGACGACGTATCTCATTTCCCTGTTCAATTCTCTTGGCGCCACCGTGACTGCGACGCTGCCGAACTTTCAGGCAATGATCGCCAACGACAAGGACTTCCTAGCCACCCGCGTTGCCTATAAGTTGAATCTTCGGGGGCCCGCCGTCACGGTTCAAACCGCCTGTTCGACGTCGCTGGTGGCTGTCCATCTCGCCTGCCAGAGCCTGTGGAGCGGCGAATGTGACATGGCTCTTGCCGGCGGCGTCAGCGTGTTCTTCCCGCAAAAGTCGGGACACCTTTATCACGAAGGCATGATCGCTTCGCCCGATGGTCACTGCCGGCCTTTCGACGCCTCGGCGCAGGGAACGATTAAAGGCAATGGCGCTGGCGTCGTCGTTCTCAAGAGGCTGACCGATGCCCTCACCGATGGGGACGCCATCCGCGCCGTCATTCTGGGCTCGGCTATTAATAATGATGGATCGCTGAAGCTGGGCTACACCGCGCCCAGCGTGGACGGACAGGCCGGCGTTATTGCGGAAGCCCTTTCCCTGGCGGGCATCAGCCCGGAGACGATTGGGTTCGTTGAAGCTCATGGAACCGGAACTCTGCTGGGCGACCCGATCGAAATCGCGGCGTTGACGCAGGTATTCCGCGACCACACGCAAGCGAGCGGCTACTGCGCGATCGGTTCGTTGAAGTCGAATGTCGGTCATCTCGATACTGCTGCCGGAGTCGGAAGCCTGATCAAGACCGTGCTGGCTCTGGAAAACCGGCAGATTCCTCCAACCGTGCACTTCGAGCGGCCGAACCCTCAAATCGATTTCGCAGGCAGTCCTTTCTATGTCAATTCCCGCCTGGTCGAGTGGTCCGGTGGCGAGGCGCCCCGGCGTGCTGCGGTGAGTTCATTCGGAATCGGTGGAACGAACGCGCACGTGGTCGTCGAAGAAGCACCGGCGCTCGAAGCAGTCGAGGCGGGAAACGACGAGTCGCCGGGGCCCTGTATGCTCCCGATTTCAGCTCGAAGCAGCGAGGCGCTCGCCGCGTCAGTTCAGGCTTATGAGCAACTGCTGAGCGGCAGCGGTTCATCCGCACTTCGCGACATCTGCTATAGCGCGAGCGTCCGACGCAGTCATCACGATCTGAGATTGGCAGTCCTGGGATCGTCAGCGGCGGATCTCGTCGCCTGTCTGAAGGCATTCCGCGAACAGACGCCGATAACTGCCTCTGCGCGTGGCGGATTCCTGCTGGGTTCCACGCGCGAGAACAGAGTTCGACAGGAGTCGTTACAGGTTGCACCGGAAAGTCTGCTTGAGGCGGCGCGGGCTTACGTTGCGGGCCGTACACCCGAGTCTTCTGGAGGCCGCTATGTGCGCTTGCCGGCGTATCCCTGGCAGCGGCACCGGTATTGGATCGAGCCATCTCGGAGGCGCCAGGCGACGGCGTCGATCGATGCGCATCCATTACTTGGAGCGGCCCTCCGGTCGCCTGCTCTGTCCGCTCTCGTGTGGGAAGCCGCGTTGAGTGCGAACGAGCCGCGATATCTCGACGATCACCGCGTGTTCGGAACCGCGACATTTCCGGCAGCGGGTTACGTCGAGATGGCGCTTGCCGCCGCGAAAGACCTTGCGATCCACGACATCTCATTCTCCGAACCGCTGCGTTTTGAAGCGGGCAAGCGCAGGGTTGTGCAGGTTGTATTGGAATCGGCGGCGGTTCGAATATTCAGCAGACCGGAAAGTGAAGATCAGTGGACATTGCACGCTTCGGCAACGCTGCGGCCGCGCGTAGTTGTCACGACAGACTCGCTTGAAAGCCGCCGGTCGCAGTGTTCCACGCCATGGCCCGGCGACGTCTATGCCCAGGCACACGAGCGCGGCGTCGATTACGGCCCGGCGTTTCGCGGGCTGGTCCATGTGTGGCATGGACCCGGTCAAGCGTTGGGAGAAATCCGGGCGCCTGAGGAGGTTGCGAATGACCCTGGCGGCGACATCCTCCATCCCGCCATTCTCGACGCGTGTCTCCAGGTAGCCGGAGTCGCGCTTCTGTCGAGCAGCGAGAGTCGCGATACCTATATCCCATTTGCGATCGACACAGTCGAACTGAAACCTCGTGAGGGGGACAGCGCGAGCGGTGGCGTAACCGCGAGTAGCCTGTGGAGTCATGCCCGAATTCATTCCGGTTCACCAACCTCCGAAACCTTCCGAGCCGACATCGACGTCTTCGCCGCCGATGGTTCGCTCCTCGCCGCCATTCGCGGCCTGGTCCTGAAGCGCGCCGGCGCTCCAATTCATCGAGGCAGGAACGCCCGCTCCTACGAGATCATCTGGACCAAACGGACACCCGCTCCAGCGATCGAAGTTTCCCCGGCGCCATGGCTGATCGTTTCCGAGGACGACAATGCTGCGGACTTCATAGCGCATCTCGAAATGGCCGGTCCGCCTTGCCGCCGAATCAACGCCAACGAAGTCGCACAGGCGCTGAAGCAGGAACCGCAGTGCCGCACAGCGGTGCTTTTGTGGCCCACATGCCGAGACGCCCTCCACGTGATTCAGGCCATCAACCGATCCGCGAGTCAACCGCTTGATCTCTTTATCGTGACGCGCGGACTTAGCGAGGACGCCCCGCTCCTCGGCCTCGCCCGAACGGTGCACCTCGAAAACCCGGGTCTGCGCTGCACCACTATCGATAACCCGCAAGCGCATCAACTATGCGCCGCGATTCTTTCTTCCGGACGCGAAGATCACATCGCATTCCGCGATGGCGAAATGGTTGTGCCGCGCCTGATCGAACATCGGTCTGTTCCTCGCAATTACCAACTCGGGATCCGCCGGCGAGGCGTTCTCGACAATCTGGAGTTTTCTTCGAGCGGCCGCCGAGTCCCGGCTCGCGGCGAAGTGGAAATAAGAGTCCGGGCTACCGGACTGAACTTCCGCGATGTGCTCACGGTCCTCGACATGTATCCCGGCGAGAGCAGCCTCGGCGGAGAGTGCTCGGGAACCGTGACGGCGGTTGGCGACGGCGTTAAAGAGTTCAAAACCGGCGATGCCGTCATTGCCGTTACGCCCGGAGCGTTCAGCGCCTTCGTCATTTCGCCGGTCCATTGTGTCGTTCGCAAGCCGGAGAATCTCAGCTTCGTGGAAGCCGCATCCGTTCCAATGGTATTTCTCACAGCCTGGTACGGCTTAAAGCGGCTCGCAGGAATCCACAAAGGCGACAAGGTTCTGATCCATGCTGCGGCCGGCGGCGTGGGATTGGCGGCAGTGCAGATTGCGCGCGCCGCCGGCGCTGAGGTCTTCGCCACTGCGGGCTCCGAGGAAAAACGGCAGTATCTGCGTTCGCTCGGGATCGAGCATGTGTTCGATTCACGATCACTGGATTTCTCAAAAGCGATTCGAGCGTCGGCCGGACCGCAGCCGATCGACATTGTATTGAACTCGCTCGCGGGAAATTTCATACGCGAGAGCGCGTCGCTGGTTCGTCCAGGCGGGCGTTTTCTGGAACTCGGCAAACGCGATATCTGGTCGCAGGAAGACGCACGGCGCGAAAGACCCGATATCGGATATCTGCCCTACGACCTCGCGGATGTCGGCCGCCGGGACCCGCAGGCATTTCACGCCCTGCTCGCCGAGGTCATCGAGGCGTTCGACGCCGGCCATTATCAGCCGCTCCCACGGAAAGTGTTTCGGATCCAGGAAGCCGCAGACGCGTTCCGGTACATGGCGCAGGCGCGCCACATTGGAAAGATCGTGGTTGTTGCGCCGGCCGAAACATCGGTGCTGGAGAACGCGACATACCTGATCACGGGCGGCGCCGGAGGCCTCGGCCTTCAGTTGGCGCAGTGGCTGGTGCAGCGAGGCGCGCGTCATCTGGTGCTGGCGGCGCGGAGCGATCCGTCGGATGCGGCGCGGCAGACGGCCGCGGAACTCGCAGGCCTGGGGGCTCATATCGAGTTCGTGCGCGCGAATGCCGGCAGGCGCGAGGATGTGGAATCGCTGCTGTCGCGCATCGGCAAGGATCGTCCGTTGCGCGGGGTCTTTCACGCGGCGGGCATTGTCGCGGATGGGCTGCTGGGCGATCAGACCTGGGAGCGATTCGAAGCGGTTTTTGAAGCAAAGGTTGCGGGAGCGAGGCATCTCGACGATCTCACGCGGGGATTGAAACTCGACTTCTTCGTCCTCTTTTCGTCGATGGCATCGCTTTTCGGAGCGCCGGGTCAGGCAAACTACGCAGCCGCAAACGCCTGTCTTGACGCTCTCGCGCACAAACGCCGGGAGGAAGGTCTGCCTGCGCT
>Ga0137465_1000124_pt1 | contig 62560 bp, 55 predicted proteins | sample EasRivERMGT828_2_FD_104906 | JGI IMG/M metagenome (GOLD analysis project Ga0137465, IMG submission 104906) | Soil microbial communities from meander-bound floodplain in the East River, Colorado, USA - East River MetaG ERMGT828_2 | ecosystem: Environmental > Terrestrial > Soil > Floodplain ... | reverse complement strand
GTCGATAAGACCGGCACTTTGACCGAAGGCAAGCCGGTCATCGCAACGATCGCGGCAACTTCCGGTATGTCTGAGGATGAGCTTCTGCGGCTCGCGGCCAGTCTTGAACAAGCAAGCGAGCATCCGCTTGCCGGCGCTATCGTTCGTTCGGCGGCAGCGCGCCGGCTGCAGCTTTCCTCTGCGTCAAATGTTCGGGCTATTGCGGGCAAGGGCGTGGAGGGTCATGTTGGCGGTCGAGTTGAGGCCAGATCGATCGCTGTCGGAAACCGCGCGCTTCTGGAAGCGAAAGGGATTGACGCAGGCCCTTTCGATAAACAGGCCGAAGGGCTGCGAAACGACGGGCAGACGGTCATGTTCGTCGTTATCGATGGAACGATCGCCGGATTGATCGGCGTCACGGATCCGATCAAGGAATCCACTCCGGAAGCCATCCGAAAACTGCATGAGGCAAGGATCCGGATCGTGATGCTTACCGGCGACAACCGCACGACGGCCGCCGCCGTCGCGAAGAAGCTCGGGATCGATGAGGTTCAGGCGGAGGTTCTGCCCGCCGCCAAAGTTGAAGTTGTAAAGCGGCTCCAGCACGAAGGACATGTCGTCGCGATGGCCGGCGACGGTATCAATGATGCGCCGGCGCTCGCTCAGGCCGATGTCGGCATCGCCATGGGGACCGGAACCGATGTCGCCATGAAAACGGCAGAGATCACCCTGATCAAAGGAGATCTTCGCGGCATTCTTCGCGCACGGACACTCAGCCGCGCAACGATGAAAAACATCCGGCAGAATCTGTTTCTCGCATTCATCTACAACGCTCTGGGGATACCGATTGCAGCGGGTGTCCTGTATCCGTTTATCGGTTTGCTGCTCAATCCGATGATCGCGAGCGCTGCGATGACTTTCAGTTCGGTGTCGGTTATTACGAATGCCCTGAGGCTGCGTCGAGTCCGGTAAGTCACCGTTCAAACACTTCCGAATCGACCTCGCTGAACAAATCCGCGTGCAGTTTCTGGATTGCCGTTGTAGCGTCTTTCTCGTCGACGAGAAAGCTGAAATTGATGTTGGACGCGCCCATGGACACCATCAGCACGTTGATGTCGGCGAGGCAGCCGAAAGCGCGACGCGCGATGCCGGGCGTGTACTTGATATTGCTTCCGACCAGGCAGATCAAAGCCGTTTTCGGGCTCACCTGCACGTCACCTAATTGTTTGAGTTCGACGAGAATATTGTTGAGCGAAGACGTATCGTCGAGTGTGAGCGAGACCGAGACTTCCGAGGTCGCAACCATATCCACAGGCGTGTGATGCCTGTCGAACACGTCAAACAGGGCACGAAGAAATCCGTGCGCCATCAGCATTCGTGAGGACGAAACGGTTACGATCGTGATGCCGCGCTTGCACGCGATCGACTTGATCAGATTTTTGCAGGGGCGGGCGTCCCGCGTGATTCGCGTGCCGCTGCCTTGTGGCTTCCTCGAATTCAGGATGTAGACCGGAATGTTTTTCTCGACGGCCGGCAGCACGGTCAACGGATGAAGGACTTTCGCGCCAAAGTAGGCAAGCTCCGACGCTTCGTCGAACGAGATCTCACGCACCTTCCACGCTCCCGGTACGGTCCGCGGATCCGCCGTCAACATGCCGTCCACATCCGTCCAGATCTGAATCTCTTCGGCGTTGAGGGCCGTTCCGGCGATTGCGGCCGAATAGTCGGAGCCTCCGCGGCCGAGAGTCGTGATCACGCCGGACAGCGTTGAGCCGATATACCCTCCCATGACAACGACTCTTCCCGCGTTCAGGTGGGATCGCGCGGCTTCCTCGAGGCGGGATGCCGTGATGTCGATGATCGGCGATGCCTTTCCAAACCGGTCGTCCGTGACTATGCACTGGCGGGCATCGATATGGGCCGCATCGAAGCCCAGCTGCTTCATCCGGTCGACGAAGATCAACGACGACAGGGCCTCTCCGTACGACGCAATGAGATCCTGAGTCCGGGGAGAGAATTCCCCGATCGCCGCAAGTGCCTTCAGCAACTCGCGCAGCCGGACGAATTGCTCAGCGGCAGAGGGCAGCAGTTCGATATGGCGGTATTCCAGCCGGTCGGCAATGGTCATGGCTTTGTTGAGTTCGCCACGCGCGGCGAAACTGCCGGCTTCGAGAAGTCCGTTCGTAGCGCCTCCCAGAGCGGAAACGACTACGAAAGGTTTTCGCGTAAGACGCTCTCCAACGATCTGACACGAACGATCGATTGCGGCCGCGTCCTCCACCGACGTGCCGCCGAATTTCATCACAATCATTTCGGGAGAATAGCAGGAAATTCTCGATGCTGCGTAAAACCCTTATTTCCTTTGGAGCAACTTACCGGGCCGCTCGGGAATACTTGCTAGGGCTTGACTCCGTATCACGGTACCGGCTGTAGATTGTTGTCATGCGCGATGCTAAAAAGCCAATGACCATCGGCCAGGTCGCGAAGCTGGCAAGCGTCGGAGTGGAGACGATCCGGTTTTACGAAAGAGAAGGACTTCTCATCAAGCCGAAGCGAAAGGAATCCGGATACCGGATGTTTGACGCGGACGTGGTGACCCGAATCCGGTTCATCAAAAGCGTCAAAGAGCTCGGATTTTCACTGAAGGAAATCCGTGAGCTTCTTTTCCTCCGGGTCGATTCACGCGGTACTGCGACGGAAGTGAAAAAGCGAGTCGATTCGAAAATCGATCAGATCGACCGCCGTATTCATGACCTTAAAAAAGTTCGCAACGCTCTGGCGCAGCTTTCACGGTCTGTTGGCAAACGCCCCCTGAGCGAGTGCCCGCTGCTCGACGTTCTCGAAAACACGAGAAAGTAGGCCGCTCGCACCCTTCCCGACTCATGCGCCCGAAGTGTGTCCATCCTTATACTTTGACCGGCCGGTCAAGATGTGATTTACTCCCGCACAATACCTAGATAATCGAGGCTAAAACAATGGCGATGAAGGACATCGATCTGCTCCAGGGGACTCTGGACCTGCTGATCCTGAAAACACTCAGCAGCGAATCCATGCACGGCTACCGGATCGCCGCACGAATCAAGCAGCTTTCGGATGAGGTGCTGCGGATCGAAGAAGGGTCGTTGTATCCGGCGTTGTATCGCCTCGAACAGAAGGGTCTCATCCAATCCGAGTGGGGAATGACCGACAACAACCGCAAAGCAAAGTTCTACAAGCTGACCCGCCGGGGCCGTTCAGAACTGGACGCCGAGACCGAAAGCTGGCAGCGCCTCTCCCGCGCCGTCGGGCGCGTCATCAGGGCCATCGAACAGGGCGCCTGATAAACGCGTCAACCGAGAAGATCGTCGACCTTAAAAAGAATCTCCGGGAATGCAGCAACCGACGCCGAGTCGCCGCGGCGAAGCGTGAGAGTAGTTTTGTAGGTGCCGCCCGAAGGATCTCGATACACAAGGAGCTCATCGGAATTCAGGTTCTCGATCCAGACTTCGGGCACGCCGGCTGCTGCGTACCTCGGCATTTTTGTATTCACGTCAAATCGAAGCGAACTCTCAGACACCTCGAGCACCAGGAGCGTGTCTTCTGCCGTGACCATTCCGCGCGACTTATAGAAGTCGGAACGATACTTCAACAGTACAAGATCGGGTTGCAGTTCGGAGTAGTCGTTTAGAACGAGCGGGCATTGCGCGTTTATCGTTGCCTTTCCTTGTAACGCCGTGATGAACAGGTGCATCGCGCGGCTTACGGACATGGCATGCCGATGGCCGATTGGGCTCATCTGGATGATTTCTCCGTCAATGAGTTCCGTTCGGTCCTCGGGGCCAAGAATTCCGGCTTCCGACATTCGGTGATAATCCTGGACCGAAAACAGCTTCTTGATGACTTCCGACTGCATCGCTGTATTCCTTTTGAAAGCATCATACTCCGATGCATCGCAAGGCAGTTATGCGTCCACTTGTCGAATTCTTAGGAATCAGCAGGTTTCGTCGAGGCGTTCAGAAAAAGTCGCTGAATTCACGGATTAGCACCAGACTTCATCCGAATAAAGTCGCGTCTCGAAGAAGATGTCGTCAGGAGCAGGACCCTGGAAGGTGATCTCAAATCCAAGCCGGTCTCGGTAAAACGAAAGCGATGGTACGTGGCTCACGATCCGTGCTTTACGCCCAACGGCCTGGGCTACGCCGACCTATGGGATGAGTTCTTGCGCCCGGTCCGGAGCTTGTTGGCGACTTCACGTTTCACGCGTGCGGCTACAGTTGCGCTATGTGTTTTCAGGAACTCGGCCACCGCCTCGGAATTCCACTGGACCAGCGAGCGCAGCGCCCATGACATGGCCTTGACGACCATGTCGTCGCGATCGCCGACTATGCGACGGCATACATCGAGCGTTCTCGCAACATCTCCGGATCCTCCGCGCGCCCGCACGTTGAGAGCGACTGTACAGACGACGGCAGTCCGGCGTTCCCATCGGTTTGGCGCCCGAAGCCAGGCGTGCACATGTCGGGTTGATACCTTGCCCTCCCGCCATGCGGGGCCGGCAAGATAACAAGCGAACGTATCGACGCTCCCCCAGTCCGCCAGGCCACGACCGAGGCCCCCAAGGGACTCCACTGTAAGCGCGGCGACTCCAGAGGGGTGACATGCGATCAGCTCATACGCTGTGAGTCGGCCCCAGGGATTGACGTCGATCAGTTCCAGGCCGAGGTCAATCACCCGCCTCGCCGGCCAGGACTTCACCGCTCGTGACCAGTTGCGACGCAGAGCGCGCCACTCAGCCACATTGCGCGGAGGCGAAGTCCGCAAGACGTCCCGGATGGTCTCCGCTGTCAGGTTTGCTATCGTCTGACTTCGTTGGTCCGTTGGTTTCGTCATAACGGCTTAACGTTCAGCCGCGAGCGGCGCGAGATCCGTGTTTAAGTCTGCCACCGCCGCGGCCCGCCGCTCGTCGGTCTGCAGCGCCGTGATGGACCGCCATTTGTGGACGGATCAGCGCTTTTGTTTTGCGTTCAGCATTAACAGTTCATCCACCACGTTGGCAGCAAGAGTTTCGTGCAACGATATAAAACCGTCTTCACTGTAAATGACGTACTGATCATTTCGGCGGTATGAATTCTGCACTACGCTCCCATCTTTCACAGTGAAGGCTCCAAGAATGTTTCGTAATGGGACAACGCTTGTCGACGATTTTGTGCGCCCATCGATCACATATAACCAACCGTTCTGAATCTGTTTCGCTTGAGTTTGATAGTCGGCAACATCCGGCGCAGATCTCGCGACGACCTCGTGTAGCAAATTGATGAAGGCCGGGTTGCCGATGACGTCTTCAGGACCGAACCCGGCATCTACTTCATTGCCAGTGGCCTCAAAGTTGGATGCTAGTTTTCTTCAACCTTCCAACCACGGCTTCACGCACAAGGCCCTGCGTGAAAGTCACCTCCGGAATTGGCGTGAGCACATCAAAAGGGGATGCACCCGGCGGTTGAATCCGCACAACAGCAACTGAAAGCTGCTTCATTGGAAAATTGGAGTTCGCTTTGACACTGTCGAAGGACGGAGTGTTCATGTGTTCCTGTTCAGCACATGAAACCATGCTTAGCAACAATGAAAAAGAGAGTGCGAACTGTTTCATAAACCGAGCGACGCATTGTTGGTCGTTTGTCACTCTAGTCGGCCCAGCGGCCTGCGGCTGAGCGGCCGCGCTTTTCAGCAGTCCGCTCCAGCCGCTTGTTGCGCGGCCATCGGCGAGGCTAATATGGACTCAATGACGAAAGCCACTGAATCCGTACTCGCTGATGCCTTACGACTGGATGCGAAGGCGCGGGCCGAACTGGCTGCCGAATTACTCGCCAGCCTTGACGGACCCGCTGATCCGGATGCTGCTACTGCTTGGGACGAGGAAATCCGGCGCCGAGTCGATGCGCTTGAGGCTGGTACCGCGAAACTCGAGTCGTGGGACAGCGTTAAGCGTCGGATTGCGCGCGACATTCTGGGCCGGTGACTCGGACACTGCGTAACCTCAAAGAGGCAAGCGAAGAGTTTGCTGCCGCTGTCCGTTGGTACGAAGAGCAGCGTCCCGGCTTGGGCGGTGAGTTCTTCGATGCTGTCGTTCATGCAATATCCCTCATTCAAGCTCAGCCCGAGATTGGCGCGCTATCACGGGATCGGCGAACACGGCGTGTGCTGGTGCAACGATTTCCGTATCAAGTCGTATACCGTCTATCGGTGGACGAGATTGTGATCGTCGCGATCGCTCACTTGAAACGGCGGCCCGGCTACTGGAAGAAGCGGAAATAGCCGAATTCAGGCCGCCCAACGGCTCAACGTTCAGCCGCCGCCGAGCGCGTTTTTCAGCGCGAGGGCACGCTGCAGTACGCGTCAGCGGCTGCAGCGCGGTCGGCTGCAACGCTTTGTTTAATTTGTTATGCGTCCGGCGGATCAGCGCGCTGCGAAATGAACACCTCATTCAATACCTCGACGACCGCGAACGCAACAATATGGTATGCATCGCATTCGGCTTGGTGCATTTTCGCCGTCGGCAAGTCCCGTTCGAAGTCGTATGCCACGACGTACGACTCGCCGCCAACGACTTCCCAATCGAAAGCCCAATGTGCGAAACCATTCCGCAGAAGCCTGAAAAGCCGATCGTTCAAGAAGTCTCTTGCAGAAGTGAGCAGAGGGTAGTTGGTACCAAACCACGGTCGTAGCGGGGAATCCTCACCGTAAAAGAAGCGACCAATAGGTCCGTCCACGATCAAAAAGGTTGGCACCCATCTGCCAAGGAACCAGCCACGAGCTCTGACGGCTCGATATTGAACGGGAGCATCCTGCCACTTCGCGTTGGCCGACATCGCAATGAAGGTGAACAACATTGTGATAGCCCGATGTAGGCCGGTGTGCGTCCGGAGATACGACTCAAGAGCTTGCTTGAACTCCGCGTTGGCCATCAAGACGCGACATTCAACTTCGATTTCCGAGTAGGGATTCTGAGCCGTGGCCCAGGAGGATGAAACCCCTCGTGCCTTCAGCTTGGCGAACGCTTCCCGCAGGATTTTGTCTTTTTCGTCAGCGGTATGCATGGACAGTCTCGACTCTCAGGTACGCATAACGGCCTGGGCATGAGCCGCGGCGCGTTTTCTGCGCCGTCGGCTCCATGCCCTTGTTTGCGCGGCAAGAATCCTTAATTTGTTAGGCGGCTTGCCAGTTAAGTGGTCTTGAGAAGCCGATAGTTCTGTGCCCCGAGCCTACTCTTAGTCACAAGCTCCTGGGAAAGTGCATCTTGCCGAAGAGAAGCGACGAATTCTGCAAAGGCTCTTTCTCTCTCCGCAGCTGACGTACCCGCGGCAGTATGCACGGAATCGAGAAACGCATAGGCCTTGCTAATCACTTCATCGGATGCATGAAGCCAGCACAGCTGTAATTCGTCCAAGAATGCTTGCCTAAGGAGTGGCGCTTCAGGCTGTCCTTCGTTAAACCCCTTACTATTCTCAAGCAGCCGTCGGTAACTCTTTTCCTTTCTTTGATACTGCTCCGCAAATCGTCGCTCATGCTCGGCTTGGCGCCGACTCCGTTCGTTCACAAGCCAGCCAATCACGACGGTAAGCACCGGCCCCATGATCTTCCAAAACTCAATATCGCTTAGGATTCGCCGAACAGTTTCCAAGACTGATCACCTGTCATCTTTCTATTTTCCAACTGACTCGGGACAACTGGGATTCCGTACCCGCCTAACGGCCTGCGCCTCAGCCGCCGCGCTGGAGCAGCGATAGCTGCGAAGCGCCGTCGGCCGCAGGCGCGCGTTATGCGGCTGTTGCGGGTGATACTCATGGGAAGTAGGTACGCACGACAGCACCTGCGACCAGAACAGCCAGAGCCGCAGTGGCTAGAATGCTCCACGCAAGCAAGAACCAAAAGAAACCGTCTCTTGAACTACGTTCCTTCGTTCCAAGAAGCGCAGCTGGAAACATATCGGGACCAAAGTGCCTGCGAAGCCAGCGGCGAGGATGAAGGTCATCCGGATCCACAACGTGAGGATACTCAGTGCTCACCGACACGTTTGCTTCCATGCCGTGAGCGAATCTGGATTCCAACATTCTCTTCAGGAGCGTCGTGCTGTGCTTCCGCACCAAAGCTACACTCTCGAAGAAGTCAGAATAACTTGAGAAGACCCCTACTGCAGCAACGGTCGCCGCGAAAAACGCTACGATGCTCCCCGGCCTAGTCGTTATGAAACGAGCTGAGACCTTCAGGCCATAGATTTCACCAAGTTCTCGCGGCAAGTCGGACTCGACCACATGCCGAATAGACCGATCGATCTCCCCAGGCTCGGCATCGACGCCGTCAACGTCCTCCAGATTGTAGGAATTGGGTGACACTTGACGCCTACGCTGAAACCGGATGGTGGCGGAAAACACAATCTCCCTCGAACGCAGCATGCCCCTCCTTTCATGCAAAACCACGAATGGCTCCACTTCGTGCCCGCATAATGATTATCCCAAGCCATGCTCCCACCCTTAGCGACCACAAGCGGCGGCATATCATTAATCCTGGGAACAGAGTTCATGGCTTGCAACAGTTTGACGCGAGCGATTTTAGGCCAAGTCCAAGAGTCCGACAACGCTTGTGAAGCGAAGCGCAAAAACTGGTTTTTGGCGGGATATTGCTAAGAACCCGTCAGGCTACGTCGGCGGGGCTGACAGCCGAGCCCGCCGCGGTTCAAGACGTGTATAGATCATGTTGGCATTCACGTGGCGAAAATCGCGAGATTCCCAGAATTGTGTGCGAATTCCAGACTTACGGCAGGTCGCTCTGACCCATCAGATACTTGTCGATGGATTTGGCTGCCACGCGGCCTTCGCGGATCGCCCACACAACCAGCGACTGACCGCGCGCCATGTCGCCGGCTGCAAAGATGCCGGGGACGCTGGTCATCCTTTCGGCGTCGGTGGTGACGTTGCCTCTTTCGTTGATCGCGACGCCCAGTTGATCCAGCATGCCTTTGCGTTCGGGGCCGAGGAAACCCATCGCGAGCAGGACGAGATCGACGTCGAGGGTGAATTCGGAACCGGGGACTTCCTTCAGATTGCGGCCTTCGAATTCCACGCGGACGGCCTGCAACTGGGTTACGTGACCGTCGCGGCCTATGAAGCTTTTGGTCATCACGCAGAATTCGCGGTCGCCGCCTTCTTCGTGCGCGGATGAAGTGCGGAAAATGTTCGGCCAGTTCGGCCATGGATTTTCCGCGGCACGATCGGCCGGAGGTTTCGGCAGCAGTTCGAATTGCACAATGGATTTCGCGCCCTGCCGGTGAGCCGTTCCGAGACAGTCCGCGCCCGTGTCGCCGCCGCCGATTATGACAACGCGCTTGTCTTTTGCTGAGAGGAATTCGGAATCTGCGATCGTGTCGCCTTCGCAGCGTTTGTTCTGCAAAGGCAGATAATCCATGGCGAAGTGGATGCCCTTCAGGTCGCGGCCTGGAACCGGCAGATCGCGGGGAGCTGTCGAGCCGCCCGCCAGAAGAATGGAATCGAAATCGCGCTTCAGTTCGTCCACGGAGACGTTTACTCCGACGTTGGCGTTCGTGCGGAACATGATGCCTTCCTCCCTCATCATGTTCAGGCGCCGGTCGACAACGAACTTCTCCATCTTGAATTCCGGAATGCCGTAGCGCAGCAGACCGCCGATGCGATCGGCGCGTTCAAAAACGGTGACCCAGTGTCCCGCCTGATTCAGCTGAGCCGCGGCCGCCAGACCTGCCGGTCCCGAACCGACGACGGCGACAGCTTTACCTGTACGCACCTTCGGCCGGCGAGCGCGGATGATCCCTTCCTTGAAGGCGCGGTCGATGATCGTGACCTCGATGTTCTTGATCGTGACCGGATCCGCATTGATCCCCAGAACGCACGAACCTTCACAGGGCGCGGGGCAGATTCGTCCGGTGAACTCGGGAAAGTTATTCGTTGCGAGGAGCCTATACAGGGCTTCCTGCCACTGACCGCGATAAACGAGGTCGTTCCAGTCGGGAATGATGTTTCCGAGCGGGCATCCCTGATGACAGAAAGGAATGCCGCAATCCATACATCGCGAAGCCTGCGACTTCAGCTTGTCTTCAGGAAAATCCTTGTAGACTTCCTTCCAGTCGTTGATGCGCTCCTCGACCGGACGCCGATCGAAATTAACTCTTCCGATTTCGAGAAAACCTGACGGATTACCCATGTTGCACCATCGCGTACCCTTTTGCTGCCTGCTCCTTCTTCTCCGCGAGCACGCGACGATAATCGAGCGGCATGATTTTCACTAACTTCTGCCGGTATTGCGTCCAGCTATTCAGCACCTGCTGACCTTTCGCGCTTCCCGTCAACTTCACATGACGCGCAATGAGGTCCTTTACGAATTGTTCTTCGGCCGGATCCTCGAGGCGTTCGAGATCCACCATCTGAAGGTTGCATCGCTGCGGGAAATCCCCTTCCTCGTCGAGCACATATGCGACGCCGCCGCTCATGCCGGCTGCAAAATTTCTGCCGGTGCGGCCGAGAACGACAACGCGTCCGCCGGTCATGTATTCGCACCCATGATCGCCGACACCTTCGACAACGGCATGCGCCCCGCTGTTTCTGACGGCAAACCGTTCACCGCCGACTCCGCGAATGAATGCTTCGCCCGACGTCGCGCCATACAGCACGACATTGCCGACGATAATGTTCTCTTCAGCCGTGAACGTCGCCGCAGCCGGTGGATAGATCACGAGACGGCCGCCGGAAAGGCCCTTGCCGAAGTAGTCATTGGCGTCGCCTTCCAGATTCATGGTGATCCCTTTCGGAAGGAACGCACCGAAACTCTGTCCGGCCGAACCGGTGAAACGAATCCGAATGGTTTCATCGGGGAGACCGTCGGCGCCGTGGCGCCGCGTTATTTCGCTGCCCAGAATCGTGCCGACCGTACGGTTGGCGTTCTTGATCGGAAGCTGCAGCTCAACCGGCGTCTTGTTTTCGACCGCATCTTTGGCCAGTTCGAGCAGGAGATTATCCAGCGCCTTGTCGATGCCGTGATCCTGCTCGTGGATGCGCCGGACAGGGATGTGCGACGGAACCGCGGGCATCTCGAGGATCGGCGTCAGGTCGAGTTTTTGCGCTTTCCAGTGATCGATCGCCTTGCGCATGTCGAGCTTCTCGCGACGTCCGACCATCTCATCGATCGTACGGAAGCCGAGCTTCGCCATGAGTTCGCGGGTCTCTTCGGCGATCATCCGGAAGTAGTTCACGACGTATTCCGGCTTTCCGGTGAATTTCTGGCGAAGCGCCGGATCCTGAGTCGCAACGCCGACCGGGCACGTATTGAGATGGCACACGCGCATCATGATGCAGCCCGAAACGATCAGCGCAGATGTCGCGAAGCCGTATTCTTCCGCGCCGAGCAGCGCGGCGATGACGACATCGCGGCCGGTCTTCAACTGGCCATCCGTTTGAACGATGATTCGGCTTCGCAGATTATTCTGAACCAGCACCTGATGCGTTTCCGCAAGGCCGAGTTCCCACGGAATGCCGGCATGTTTGATGCTCGTCAGCGGTGACGCGCCGGTTCCGCCGCTGTCTCCGGAAATCAGGACGACATCGGAATGGGCCTTCGCAACGCCCGCCGCAATCGTGCCAACACCGACTTCGGCCACCAGCTTGACGCTGATGCGCGCGCGAGGATTCGAGTTCTTGAGGTCGTAGATCAATTGCGCGAGATCTTCGATCGAGTAGATGTCGTGATGCGGCGGCGGCGAAATCAAGCCGACGCCAGGCGTCGAGTGCCGCACGCGCGCGATGACTTCATCGACTTTATGACCCGGCAACTGTCCGCCTTCGCCGGGCTTTGCGCCCTGAGCCATTTTGATCTGAAGCTCGTTCGCGCTGACCAGGTACTGGCTCGTGACGCCGAACCGCGCTGAAGCCACCTGTTTGATCGCGCTGCACCGTGAATCTCCGTTCGCATCCGGAATGTAACGAGCAGGATCTTCTCCGCCTTCGCCGGTGTTGCTGCGGCCGCCGATTCGATTCATCGCGATCGCGAGCGTTTCGTGGGCTTCCCTGCCGATCGAGCCGAACGACATGGCGCCCGTCGCGAATCGGGTCATGATGGCTTCCACGGGCTCCACTTCCTCGAGTGGAATCGGAGTCTCGGCATACTTGAAATCCAACATGCCGCGCAATGTGCAGAGCTTCGCGCTCGCCGAGTTGATGAGTTCGCTGTATTCCTTGAAGATTCTGTAGTTGTTGGTGCGCGTGGAGTACTGGAGCTTGTGGATGGAATCCGGGTTGTACATGTGGTACTCCCCGTCGTTCCGCCACTGATACTGGCCGCCCCAGTCGAGATCCGGCAGCTTGACCGTCCGCTTCGGGAATGCGCGCCGATGACGCTCCGCGGTTTCGGCGGCGATTTCTTCCAGGCCGATGCCGCTGATCCGCGACGGCGTATTCGTGAAGTACGTATCGACAAACTTCTGATCGAGTCCCACCGCTTCGAAGATCTGCGCGCCGCGATAGCTCTGCAGCGTCGAGATGCCCATCTTCGACATCACCTTCAGCACGCCTTTCTTGACGGCTTTGGTGTAGTGATTGACGGCCTTGCGGTGGTCGATGCCCGTGAGCAGATCCAGGCGGATCATGTCATCGAGGGTTTCGAAAGCCAGATATGGATTGATCGCGGAAGCTCCGTAGCCGATCAGCAGGCAATAGTGATGCACTTCGCGCGCATCGCCGGTCTCGACGATCAGCGTCGCTTTCGTTCGCGCGCCTTCACGAACGAGATGATGGTGCAGGCCTGCAGTCGCGAGCAGACTCGGAATCGGCGCGTATTCTTTGTCGACCTGCCGGTCGGACAAAATCAAAATCGTGGCGCCGGATTTGATCGCAAGACTTGCCGCTTCGAACAAATCCTGCAACGCGCGACGCATTCCGTCGCCGCCTTCAGACGCCTTGAAACACATCGGCAGCGTCACGGCGCGGAAGCCTTCCACGGATATGTTCCGGATTTTGGCGAGATCGTCGTTGTCGATGATCGGCGAAAGGATCTTGATCATCCGGCAGCTTTCGGGTTCCGGCTTCAACAGATTCCTTTCGGGACCGAGCGCTGTGGACATCGACGTCACCAGCTCTTCGCGAATCGCGTCCAGCGGCGGGTTCGTGACTTGCGCGAACAGCTGTTTGAAGTAATTGAAAAGCAGCGGCTGGCGATCCGAAAGAACCGCGAGCGGAGTGTCGGTTCCCATCGATCCGATTGCTTCTTCACCGGCTTTTGCCATCGGTCCCATGAGGATGCGAAGTTCCTCGTGCGTGTATCCGAATACCTGCTGGCGAAGGAGAACCGTCGCGTGATCGGGTTCAGGAACCGGATGTCCGGGCAGATCCGCGAGGCGGACGAGATTACTGTTCAGCCATTCGCGGTAAGGATGCTCGTTCGCGATCTTATGCTTCAGTTCGGCGTCATCGATGATGCGGCCTTCCCGCGTATCGATGAGGAACATCTTGCCGGGTTGAAGACGCCCCTTGAGAAGAATGTTCTCAGGTGGAATGTCCAAAACGCCCACTTCGGACGCCATTACCACCAGACCGTCTTTCGTGACGTAATAACGCGACGGCCGCAGCCCGTTCCGATCGAGAGTGGCGCCGATGACGACGCCGTCGGTGAAAACCATCGACGCCGGACCGTCCCACGGCTCCATGAGACACGAGTGATATTCGTAGAAGGCCTTCTTCTCATCACTCATCGTTTCGTGGCCGTCCCAGGCTTCCGGAATCAGCATCATCATGGCGTGCGGCAGCGAGCGGCCGGTCATGACGAGCATTTCAACGGCATTGTCGAACATGGCGGAATCGCTGCCGCCATCGACGATGATCGGGAGCAGATCCTTGACGTCTTCACCGAAAAGATCGGACTCAAACAGCGCCTCGCGAGCCTTCATCCAGTTGATGTTGCCCCGCAGCGTGTTGATTTCTCCGTTGTGGGAGATGTAGCGGAAGGGATGGGCCAGCGACCAGCTCGGAAATGTATTCGTGCTGAAACGCTGATGGACAACGGCAAGAGCCGACACGATTCGGGGATCGACGAGGTCCGGGAAGTAGACCTCCATCTGCTCCGCCGACAGCATGCCTTTGTAAATGAGCGTACGGGCCGAGAAACTGCCGAAATACAGTTCGGTCGTGGTCTTTTCGATGCGCCTCTGAATCAGGTACAGCTTTCGTTCGAAGTCGTCGACATTCTTCAGATATGGGTCGCGTCCGACGAAAACCTGCTTGAACGCCGGCTCCACGGCTTTGGCGGAATCGCCGATCGGTTCATTGTTTGTGGGCACATCGCGCCAACCCAGTAACTGCTGCCCGGCCCGCCGGATGGCAGCTTCGATGATCTCTTTGCACCAGCGCTGCGAGTAAGCGTCGCGCGGCAGGCAAACCATGCCCACGCCGTAACTGCCCGGCGAGGGCAGTTCGAAGCCCAATTTCTTGCACTCTTCTTTCAGAAACTCGTGCGGGATCTGAAGCAGGATTCCAGCGCCATCACCGGTATTGGCTTCGCAGCCTTTGGCGCCGCGATGCTGCAGATTGACGAGAACTTGAAGTGACCTCCGTACGATGTCGTTGGACTTCCGGCCCGCAATATCCACCACGAAACCAACACCGCAGGCGTCGTGTTCGAACTGCGGATCGTACAGACCTTGTTTGGGCGGCAGCGCTGAGAACATCATGGATAAACCTCACCAGGACAGGTTGTCCGCGGAGTGGCGACTACTCTATTCATTTTCAGAGAATAAGTCATCCTGCAAAATAAAATTACTTTGCATAAGAACAGCTAATGCTCTATCTTTTGGGGGCGGGCGCTAAGACCAGCGCCTACATTTCTGTACCGCCATGAATATCGACACACTAAGCCTGTACTGCGACGTGATCCGCTCCGGCAGCTTCTCGCTCGGCGCGGCCGCTCATCGCATCTCGCAGTCGGCGGCGAGTCAGGCAGTGCGGCAGCTGGAAGAAGAACTTGGAGCCCAGCTCATCGACCGGACCAAGCGGCCGTTCATGGTCACGCCGGAGGGCAAAAAGTTCTTCGAGGCATGTGTCGTGTTGCTGGACAACTTTGAGAAAGCGAAAGCGGAAATTACGTCGCAGAGGACGCTTGTGAGCGGCGCAGTACGTGTTGCCGTGATTTATTCGGTCGGATTGCACGACATGGGGATTTATTCGCAGCAGTTTACGACGCGCTATCCACAGGCCAAGATACGTCTCGCCTATCTCCATCCGCACGAAGTCGTCGAGGCAGTGATCAACGACGAAGCGGACCTTGGAATTCTTTCGTTTCCTTCGCCGCACCGGTCGTTGACAGTCGTGCCGTGGCATTCGGAGCCGATGGTATTTGTTTGCCATCGCGCGCACGCGCTCGCGAAACGGAAGCTGGTTTCCTATCGCGATCTGGAAGGGGAAGAGTTCGCAGCCTTTGACCGAAGCCTGAGTATCCGCAAGGCCATCGACAAGGCGCTGCGGCAACGCGACGTGACCGTGAATATCGCGATGGAGTTCGACAATATCGAAACGATCAAGCATGCGATCACGCTTCAATCCGGTGTCAGCATCCTGCCCGAACCGAGCGTCGTTCGCGAGGTCGAGTCGGGCATCCTGGCCGCGATCCCAATGGACATGCCTGAACTTGTCCGCCCGATCGGAATCATTCACCGCAGGCAGAAGCTGCTGACCCCGACCGCGCAAACTCTTCTCGAGTTTTTACAAAGTCAAAAAGGCTAGCCGCAGTCGACGCGGCTCGAATGTAGACTTGGAAACATGAAATTCCTATTGGTGTTCGTCCTTTTCCAGACAACCGCCAGGCCTGAAATCCGCATCCCGGACCTGGAACGCATGATTCATCAGTCGATCAATGTTCAACGCGGAGCTTTCGACCGGGAGACGCTGGCATGGGACGATACGCTGGCCAAATTCGCACGGGCGCACAGCGAAGACATGGCCATGCGCGGGTATTTCAAGCATGTGAATCCCGAAGGCCTAAGTCCGATGAAGCGTCTTCAGGAGGGCGGCTACAACGCGTGCCAGCTGGTCGGCGAAAACATCTATCAGAACAATCTGTATTCGCGCGAGATCACCGAGAAGAAGAAGACGACATACGACTGGAACACGATGGAACAAATCTCGCTGACCACGACGAAGGGATGGATGGACAGTACGAGCCACCAGCAGACCATTCTGGACAAAAACTACGTCCGGGCCGGCGTCGGGGTCGCGATCGCGTCCGACAACAAGGTGTACATAACGCAGGTTTTTTGCGGCGAGACTAATTGACCTCGAACGGTATCGGCGTAAAACAGAGGAGTAACATCGCGAGAGCGATCCAGCCAAGCCAGGTGTGACGCCGGCTCAAAGGAACCGAATCATCCAGTGTCATGGGATGGCGGAACCCGATGATGAGCAGCACCGTCGTCCAGAACAACCAGCCCTGCCAGTAAAACAACCCGAGCGGGATCAGCGTAAAAAGAAATATTTGTGAAATCCGGCTGTGTTTGCCGCGGAACAGCGCGTAAGTCACATGGCCGCCATCCAGTTGTCCGACCGGCAACAGATTCAACGCTGTCGCGAAGAAACCAAACCACGCCGCAAGCCCGATCGGATGCAGATTGATCGACATTCCTGGCGGCGGAGTCTTTCCCATGATGAAGGCCGTCAGCTTGAAAATCAGCGGCTCACCGAGTTCGATTCCAGCCATGGACGGGTCTGGGACAATGTACCCGGACTTTGCGAGGGCAATGATCAAAACCGGAATCGCAAGAACAAAGCCAACTATGGGTCCGGCGATTCCAACTTCCAGCAGGGCGGCTCGATGTTGGATCGGCGATTTAATTTTAATGAATGCTCCCATGGTTCCGACCGGCGGCAGGCAGGTGGGAATGAAGTATGGAAGTGTTGCATCGATTCCGTAGTATCGGCAGGTCAGGTAATGTCCCATTTCGTGTCCGAGAAGAATGGACATGATGGACAGACTGAACGGCAGACCGGTCAGCAATATGGAAGGCGAATGCAGAACCTGTTTGAGAAAGGGAAGAAGGTCATCGATCGAGTTCGTGTACATTGCCATCAGCGCGCTGCCGATCAGCAGGGTGCTCAGGCAAGTGAGTGCGAAAAGGACGATATTCAGCCAGGGAAATTTTCGCTCCCGCGCTTCCTCGAATAAGATCTCGGCGGGCGAACCAATAGAGTTGTCCATGGAACTATTACTACTACTTATATGTTGCTAGAGCGACTGCAAGTCCTTGCCGGGCTTGAAACGTACGGCTTTTCCGGGAGGGATGTTCACTTCCGAACCGGTGCGTGGATTCCTGCCGATGCCAGTCTTCCGGGGTTTGACAGAGAACACGCCGAAGCCACGCAACTCAATACGATCGTTGGCTTTGAGTGCATCCTTCATGCAGTTGAAGATGGTGTCGACAGCCTGTTCCGCTTTCGTCTTGCTCACTCCCGTCCGCTCGACGATCTGGTTGACAAGATCGAGTTTGATCACTGGATCCTCCGTATCTCTTTTGTCCACATATTTTTACCATCCAGGAGACATATAGGCAATGGCAATTAAAGCCGATCGATGGATACGTGAAATGGCCGAAACCTGCGGCATGATCGAGCCCTTCAGCGGATCGCAGGTCGCCGAAGGAATGATTTCGTACGGTTTATCCTCTTATGGATACGACCTGCGGCTGGCCGATGAGTTCCGGATTTTCTCGCCACCTCCCGGTGCGACGCTGAATCCAAAGGCTATTCCATCGGACTATTACCGCGAGCATCGCGGCGCATTCTGCGATATCCCCGGTAATGGCTATGTTTTAGGCCGGACTCTCGAGTACCTCCGCATACCACGCGACGTTCTGACGTTGTGCGTCGGAAAATCAACGTATGCGCGCACGGGCGTATTGGTAAATGTCACTCCATTCGAACCGGAGTGGGAGGGTTTCGTTACCGTTTCGATCGCCAATACGACGCCGGTTCCGGTTCGCATCTTTGCCAACGAAGGTTTGTGTCAGGTTCTTTTCTTCCAGTCGGATGAGCCTTGTGAAGTGTCGTACAAGGATCGGAAGGGAAAGTATCAAGCGCAGAAAAAGATCGAGTTCGGACGGACTTCCTAGATCGCCAATCCTCCATCGACTTGCACGACCTGACCGGTCATGTAACCCGCCTTAGGCGAGACTATGAACAAGGCGATCTCCGCCATCTCGTCGGCCTTGGCAAAGCGGCCGAGCGGAATCTGTTCGAGAGCTTTTGTGCGGTATTCGGCGTTCAAGACGCCGGTCATGTCCGTTTCCACGAAACCCAGTGCCAATGCATTTACGGTTACGTTCGCTTTTGCGATCTCTTTTGCGAGAGCTTTTGTGAATCCAATCATACCGGCTTTCGACGACGAATAATTCACCTGTCCCGGCATTCCCACGATGCCGCTGATCGAAGTCACATTGAGAATGGCGCCGGATCTTTGCCGGATCATGAGGCCGACGACCTGCTTCGTCAGATTGAATGCGCCTTTCAAATTGGTATCAATGACGTCGTCCCAGTCTTTTTCGCTCATCAGCGCCAGCAGCTTGTCGCGCGTGATGCCGGCGTTGTTTACCAGGATATCGACGCGGCCGAAGCGCTCTTTGACCTGCTTAACGAGATCCTTGGCCTGGTCGAAGCTGGTGACGTTGGCTTGAAATGCGAGGATCGTTTCGCCATTCGCAACTTCGTCCGCCAGGGCTTTGTTTTGAACGTACGTGAACGCGACCTTCGCCCCTTCACGCGCGAGCGCCTGAACAATGGCGCGGCCGATTCCGCGGCTCCCTCCGGTCACAATGGCAACCTTGCCTGAGAATGCTTCGCTCATGGACGCAGGATTTTACTTTTCCGCTGCGCTCAGTTGAAAGTTGATTCTTGCCGTAAGAATGACTGGAACGGCCTGGCCGTTCAGATACGTCGGTGGCTTTTCAGCGTCCGCGGAACAGGTCATGCAGGAACCAGCCGAGAATGCGCGGGCTTCTCACGGCTTGTTTGATTCGGTAAGGCAGGCCCGCGTGGCCATACGGCACGTACATGCGAGCCCGAACGCCATAAGCGCGGGCGATCTTTAACAAAGGCTGCTGGGGAAGGCCATAAAGCAGTTCGAGCTCACACGGGGTACAGGCGTCTTTCAGCATTTGGAGCGAGAGTCGCGCGATCGGCGTGTTGTGGGTTGCTACGGCGACGTGTATGGCGCGACCGGCCAGCCGATTGATGATGTTAATAAACCCGACTCGCGCATCTGTTTCGTCGTCATCGATCCCGCGCCATTCACCCTTCACGACGCGCACACGCAAGCCGAGATCGATCGCGCGATCCGCATCGGCAAGACTGCGACTCCACCGGCCCGGCAGCGTGCAACCGAGCCGCGGATAGACTTCGCGCGCCTGTTCGATCAAATCAAAGGTTTGATCGACGGTGTCCGGCGCCATCGCGTCGAAGTGCACGATGGCATTCAGACGGCGCGCTTCATCGAGAACTTTCTTCAAGAGTTCGAAGTCGAACCTCACGGCGGGCGCCTTTACAGAGAGATAACAGTTCTGGTTCGCTACCGTACCGAGCAGACTGAGATACGCCTGCGAGACGAGTTCCGGCCGATCGCCATAAACGTCCCAGTAGCAAACCGTGCTGCTGACGCCTTCGCGCGCGAGCCTGTCGCATACTACACGCGCGTCCTCGATGTTGGGTCCCGCTGTGTACGCGCTTGCCGCGCGCCGTATCAGAGATTGAATCGCCGCTTCAGTCGCTCCCATCCAAACCTCATTGCGTCCGACGCGAAGGCAGCCGCGCCGCGAACGTTACTCGGGTAAGCGCGAACCGATACGCATTTGCGCAGGCGATCGGTCCACATTTCGGTCCACGGCGCAGCGGTCCCCAGGAACTCATAGGACCGAAGCCCGCGCGCGGACGCATACCGCAGAGTTTCCAGCATCAGCAGGTTTCCCGGCGAGCAGCGGGCGAAAGCCTCGTCGTAGCCGACTTTCAACAACCAGAACCGTCCGCTGGATTCCACCGCGATCTGAGTCGCTGCTGCGTGGCTGCCGATCCGCAGGAAGCATAGGCGCAGAATCCCTCGTTCAGCCGCGACCTGTGCGTAGGATTCGAAGAATGTCCGGCGGTACGGATCTGTCGCAAGGGCTGAGCCGTTGCGGCCTTTCCAACTCGACGCCTCGATGCGCAGGCACTCCAACATAAGTCGATCCAGTTCGTCCGGTTTGGGTGACAGGATCTCGCATTCGATCGATCCGATTTCGCGCGCCTTACGCTGCGCCCTCCGCAGGCTCGAACGGCGGCTCGGGCTGAGGTGCCTTTCCGGATCAGACCATGCTTCATCAAGCGCGATCCATGGATAGGCGGTGGCCGGCCGCGTGATGACGCCGCCGCGCGATTTGAATGCACCTCGCAGGGCGGATAGAACAGGCGAGTCCACCAGAACACGGCTCAACAGGAGCGGCCTTCGCAATTCGACGAGCGCCCGAGCCAGTTCTGCCAGAGAAGCCGCATCCACATGCGGGAAATCTGTGGGTTCGTAGAGTTCGTCCACGCCGAGACACTCGAGCCGGTCCAGATGGCCGCCGCGCGTCACAAGCGGACCTACCGCACAGGGCTGCTCGGCATCGCCGACGACAACCAGTTGGAGCTTTCCGCAGGGCGCGAACGCGGTGCTGCAGGCTTTCACCCAGCCGTATTGGTGCATAGGGTTGTTGGATTCGTCCGCCAGCACGGTCCAGCAGCGGGCTTCGTTATCAATGGACCCGAATTCCTCGACAATCCTGACCGGGAAGCTCACACCTTTTACCAAGCACGGTTACGGCCAAGTGGCGAACCGGATTTAATTCCAGGTCAGTCGGGTAGTTACGGAGACTTAGGGTTGCACTTTGAGTATCTGCGCAAACGTCCTGGAATTCCGAAATGTAGTACTGAGGGTTCTACCTTCGTGCGGTATTATGTCTCGCGACAAAGCGAGGCCGGAGGAAGCAGCGGCCTGCTGCAGAAGGAGAAGAGGATGAGCAGAGAAGACGATTTCGATGACATCGTGGGTTCGCCGGACGACCTGGACGCCGCCCAGGACGACACCTCTGAGCCGCTTTTGGAAGATGAATCCGTGGATGAATCTCCGGCCACGGATATCGGTTATGTAGCGAGAGCCAGTGTGCTGCCGGCGGAGCCGGTCGAAGAAGAAATGCCTGCACCGGCGGCCAGAACAGTAGTTAAGAAAAAGAAGAAAGCGGCGGCGAAGCCCAAGCCGAAACCGAAACCGAAGCCGAAACCAAAACCGAAGACAAAGCCGAAGCCGAAGCCGAAGGCAAAGAAGAAGACAAAGAAAGCGGCAAAGCCAGCCAGAAAGCCGGCAGCGAAGAAGACTGCAAAGAAGACTGCCAAGAAACCGGCAAAGAAGAAGACGACGAAACCGGCAGCGAAGAAGAAAAAGGCGAGCAAGCCTCGCCCCAAGAAGTAAGCGGATTGTTGTCGTTTTCTCGTGGACGATCTCTACTCGTTGCTGGGTCGTCTGGAACCCGGCAGCACGGTTCTTGATCTCGGATGCGGCCGCGGCAGCTTTTATTACGAAAGGTGCCGCGGTTCAATCGTTGCCGTCGATCTGATCCTGCCCGATGAATCGAACCGCCGGCGTCAGGCAGCCTACGTCCAGGCCGACTCCAATGCCATACCGCTGCGCGATGCTTCCGTTGATGTGGTCGTCTCCCATCACACTCTCGAACATTTCCTCGATTACAAAACAACGCTCTCGGAAATCCGCCGAATCCTGAGTCCGAAAGGCTGGCTCTGGATTGCGGTTCCGAATGGATTTGGATTCGACGACGGACTTTATCGATCGCTCTTTGCCGGCGGCGGGCATGTGAATCGATTTGCTTATCAGTCGCTGGTCAAAGAAGTCGAAAGCGCGACCCAAACACGCCTCGTTCAGTCGTGCGATCTGTTCAGCAGCTACATCTATCTGAAGAAGCCCCCGGCTGAGGAGCAGAAATATCCGCGAAGCTCGGGTTTTCTTTCCGAGATCCCCGGTGGTTTTCTAACGTTTTCCGTCCTTGCTCTGAATACCGCAACTCGCCTGGTCGACAAGGCATTCGGGACGAGATACAGCCAGTATGGCTGGGCCTTCGTGTTTGTCCGGCAATCGATGACTGTAGAAACGATGCCGTCTTATTTCAACGTATGCCGGCAATGCGGGGCCGGCAATTCAGCAGAGTTCCTGAAAAGCAGTTCGAGTCGCGTGATCTTTGGACTCGGCAGTTATCGATGTCCGAACTGCGGCGAACGAAACGTATTCGTTCAGCCGCCGGCGAGTCTGCAATGATCGTTCCGGCCGCGTTGCGACGATTAAAGAACCGTATTTTTCCTCGAAGGTATTGCCAGATGAAATCCGCCCGCCGTCTATCCGGGGCCCAGCAGGAGGCCGTGAAACGAAAGGTCGCCGAACTTGGTCCCTGGTTTCACAATTTTCAGATTGCCGAAGGTATCTGGACCAATCCGGAAAGCGGGCCGGGACCGCATTACCCGGATACGCGCTGGAAACTTATCGAGCCGTTGTTGCCGGATCTTGGAGGAAAGTCCGTGCTCGACATCGGGTGCAGTTCGGGTTTCTTCTCGCTGAAGTTGAAGGAGCTTGGCGCGCGATCCGTCCTCGGAGTTGATGATGGTGAACAGCCGAAGGCTATCGAACAGGCCCGCTTCGCCGCGGAAACGCTGGGGCTCGAAGTCGATTTCCAGATCCGGTCCGCCTATAAGGTCGCCGAACTGGGTCAACAGTTCGATGTGATTCTATTCATGGGCGTGCTCTATCATCTGCGCCATCCGCTGCTGGCGCTCGAAGCCTTGAGGCAGGTGTGCAGCGGCACGATGATTCTGCAGACTATAACAACCCCTCACGATCAGCACTTCACGGAACTCGCGACAAACGATCTGCAGAATTCGTCGCTGCATTCTCCGCTTCTGGGCGATCCGCGCTATCCCGCCGTGCGGTTCGTCGAAGGCGCGCTGGATAAAGATGTCACGTGTTGGTTTCTGCCGAATCCGCAAGCTGTGATGTCGATGCTGCGTTCGTGCGGTTTCAAGCCGTCACAGGTTGCGTATTCAGGAGGGAACGACATCATCGTCCGCAGTTCGGTATGAGAGAATCCTGGTCATGACCACGCAGGAGCGATTCGATCGGCAGATCCAATTCATTCTCGAAATCGATAAACTCAAAACAATCCTCCGTCGCACATATCTCATGAATGTCGACCGGGCCGAAAACACGGCCGAGCACAGCTGGCATCTTGCGATCATGGCGATCCTGCTTGCCGAACACGCCAACCAGCCTGTCGATGTTGCGCGTGTCGTGAAGATGGTTCTCGTTCACGACATCGTCGAAATCGACGCGGGCGATACCTATTTCTACGACTTTGCTGCCGGCCTCGACAAATCGGAGCGGGAACGCGCTGCTGCCGACCGCATCTTTGGACTTCTTCCCGCGGATCAAGGTATGGAGTTGCGCGCGCTTTGGGACGAATTCGAAGACGGAACCACAGCGGATGCCCGGTTCGCGCTGGCACTGGACCGCTTCATCCCGCAGTTGCACAACTATTACACGAAGGGCCGGTCCTGGGCCGAGCACGGCATCACTGCCGACCGGGTGCTGGAGCGGAACGCCTGTATTGCCGATGGCTCGGCAAAGCTCTGGGAGTGCGCGCGCGCGTTGCTGGACGATGCCGTCGCGAAAGGTTTCCTGCCGTCAAAAGAAAACTGACAATTTGTCTCGTCGTGCGTGCTATCCTTTTTTGCGTCACTGCAGCAGCACTTCCGCTGCTGTTTTTTTGTTGATCTTAGGAGCCTCTTGTCACGGTTCGGAGAGTCGATTCTGCTTTTTAATCCCTCCCGCCAATTCCACGAAGTTCCTTACAAATCGAATTAGGAAAAAGAATGTCCAAGAAAATCTATGTTGGTAATTTGTCGTTCCGAACGACTGAAGAAGAACTCACTGGCCTTTTCGAGCAGATCGGAGCCGTCGAATCCGTGAGCATCATCACGGATCGAGACACCGGCCGCTCGAAAGGATTCGGTTTCGTCTCCATGGGAGACGATGATGCCGAAAAGGCCATCGCAGCGTTCAACGGTAAGGACCTCGGTGGACGCCCGCTGACTGTCAACGAAGCTCGTCCGATGGTGAAAAAGGAATTCACCAGCCGGGCCGGTCGAAACAACCGCTGGTAAGTAATTTCAAATCCGCTCCGCGCCAGCAGGAAAGCCTGCTGGCGCCTCTCGAAAAGAAGATCCTTCTCGGCCTCGCCAGCCGCATGCCCAGGCGAGTCAACTCCGATCATCTGACCACGCTCGGCTTCCTTGGTATGGTCCTGGCCGGCGTTTTTTACGCTCTCTCCAGATACAATCCACTGGCTCTTATCGCGGCTGTCGTGTGCCTGTTTATCAACTGGTTTGGCGACAGTCTGGATGGGACCCTTGCCCGCTATCGCAACCAACAACGCCCGCGGTACGGATTCTATGTCGACCACATACTGGACTCGTTCGGAACCCTGTTTCTGATCGGCGGGCTCGGTCTTTCCGGCTACATGTCCTGGCAGATCGCGCTGGGGTTGATGGCCGCGTACTTCCTGCTGTCGATCGAACTCTATCTCGCGACCTATTGCGTCGGGCTTTTCCGGTTGTCGTTCGGTATGTGGGGCCCGACGGAACTGCGCGTGGTCCTCGGTGTGGGGACTTTCATCATGTACCAGAAGCCGTTAGTGTCGTTGGCAGGTCAAATGTATCTGCTCTGCGACATCAGCGCCGTCGTTGCGATGGGCGGAATGCTCGTCATGACGATCGTGAATACCATTCGGAACACCGTCAGGCTCTACAACGAGGAACGTATCAAGTGACAACGACCTTTCGAATATGGCTCCGGTTCAATGCCGTGGGCCTGATCGGAATCGGTGTCCAGTTGGTTGTTCTGACCATCCTCAAAAGTGTTCTGGGCCTGAATTACCTCGTCGCGACGATCATTGCTGTCGAGACCGCGGTTCTGCACAACTTCACATGGCATGAACACTGGACCTGGCACGAACGGACGCGATCCGATGCGTCGGGGCTCGTCGGCAGGCTCGTTCGCTTTCATCTTGCGAACGGGACGATCTCGATTCTGGGCAATGTCCTTCTGATGTGGCTGTTCGTGTCGCGCTTGCATCTGCACTATTTCCTCGCCAACATCCTCGCGATTGGAACATGTTCGATCGCTAATTTTTTCGCCAGTCATCATCTCGTCTTTCGAAAGGAGACTACCGGTGGAAACAGTGGCAAACGATCTGTTGTCGGCACTTAAAATGGCCGACCGCCTGCGCCTGATCGACGACGCGGTCGCCTCGAGACGTCCGGCGCCGGGCAAATGGTCGAATAAGGAAATCATGGGCCATCTGATCGATTCGGCCGCGAACAACCATCAGCGGTTTGTCCGGTTGCAACTTGGTCCGAGCATCAACCTGCCCGGCTACGATGGCGATGCGTGGGTTGACCTTCAGCGCTATCAGGAACGGCCGTGGGGCGAGATCATCGACCTTTGGCAGATGTACAACACGCAACTGGCTTCCGTGATTCGCCACGTCGATCCGAAATCGCTGCGCAATCTGTGGCACATGCCTGACGGCAAGGACGCAGACCTCGAATTCATCATGCGCGATTACGTGGTCCACCTGCGCCACCATCTGGAACAGATTCGTTAACTTCTTGGTACAATAATTGCGATCTCGCCGTCAGGAGGCGTTCGGCACGACTGCAAGAATCCTTCCTTGGGTTTCGAGTTCAGTCAGCAACAAGTAAAGCATGAAATCGTTTGTGATGAACAACCACGAAGGACCGTCAACTGAGCTCCATCTTGGGATTCCCGGGTTTACGTACGCGGATCTGTATAAACCTGAGCGACTTAAAGAGCTCCTGGACGTCTTTGAGGTTGACGTTGCAGACGCGAATCCCGAACTTTTCGCCTCCTGGGACGATTATCGAAACCACCCTGAAAAACCGCGCAAGGCCCCGGAGATTTCGGCTCTGCTGGTGGCAATGGCCGGCCAGGTCAGCCGCTTTGTCACGAAAATGTTCGGTATTGAGCGGGAAGTTGACGCGCTGACCGTTGCGACCGCGGACCAGAATCCCTTATTCCGCTTCAAGATCGACTTCGTTCGACGCCGCGTCCTTCCTGCCCTGAAGAACTTCACGCCGCCTGCAGACCCGTCGAACCTGGAATCACAGATCCAGAAACTTCGCGAAGACGCGATCCGGAAAGCCGGCCATGATCTGGATCCCGAACTTGCGACAGCGATCGCGGCCGTCGACTTGATGCAGGACGAACGCGCGCGTCAGCCGTCGCCTGAACTGGAAGCGCTGAAGCAATGGTGTGCCGTGCACATCCACGATCGCGCGTATCGCCACTGGGTCAGCTTCCGATTCCCCGAATCGATCGATCATTTCAACCTGGTGGAACTCGAACGCCCGACTGCAACGCTTCCCGAGGAAGTCATCGGTCCCGATTGGCGTCTTCGCCGGCGTGACGGATTCACGCTGACGGATGCGCGCATGGCGCCTCGCGAGATCATGAGCGAGATCCATTACTGCATCCTGTGCCACGAGCGCGACAAGGACACTTGTTCGAAGGGCATCAAAGCGGCGGACGGAACCGTAACGATCAATCCCCTGGGCATTCCGCTCGAAGGCTGTCCTCTCGACGAGAAAATCTCCGAGATGCACTACATGCGGAAGAACGGCGACGCGATCGGCGCGCTTGCGCTCGTGATGATCAGCAATCCGATGTGTCCGGGAACGGGCCATCGCATCTGCAATGACTGCATGAAAGCCTGCATCTATCAGAAGCAGGAACCCGTTAACATCCCGCAGATCGAGACGGCCGTTCTTACGGATACTCTGAACCTGCCGTGGGGCGTTGAAATCTACGGATTTCTCACGCGATGGAATCCGCTTAACATCGGCAGGCCGCACGCGCTTCCTTACAACGGCAGAAACATGCTTGTCATCGGCATGGGTCCTGCGGGATATACGCTGGCGCACTATCTGATGAACGAAGGCTATGGCGTGGTCGGGGTAGACGCCCTGAAGATCGAGCCCTTCGAAGAGGAACTCGTGGGCGGCGGCGGCAAGGCGCCGCGTCCGATTTATTCGTGGTCGGAAATCTATACGTCACTCGACGAACGCATCCTCGAAGGCTTCGGCGGAGTATCGGAGTACGGAATTACCGTCCGGTGGGACAAGAACTTTCTGACGCTGCTCCACCTTACACTCGCGCGCCGCGACACGTTGCGCATCTACGGCGGTGTCCGGTTCGGCGGCACGCTGACCCTCGACGACGCGTGGGATCTGGGCTTTCACCACATCGCGATTGCGGCGGGCGCCGGCCGGCCGACGATCATCGACCTCAAGAACAACCTGGCTAACGGAATCCGCAAGGCGTCGGACTTCCTCATGGCGCTCCAGCTCACCGGCGCTTTCAAACGAAGCGCGTTGCCGAACCTGCAGGTGCGTCTGCCTGCGCTCGTGATCGGCGGCGGGCTTACGGCGATCGACACGGCGACAGAGCTGTTCGCGTACTATCCCGTGCAAGTCGAGAAGACGCTCGACCGCTACGAGAGGCTCGTTGCCGACATGGGCGCCGAAGACAACGTGCTTGCGACCTTCAACCCGTACGAACGTGAGGTCCTCAGAGAATTTCTGGAACACGGCGCCGCCGTTCGCGCCGAGCGCGCGAGGGCTGCGGCCGCGAATGAAGAACCGGATTTCGTCCCGCTCATTCGCAAGTGGGGTGGAGTTTCGATCGTTTATCGCAAGCGTCTGGTCGACTCTCCCGCGTACCGTTTGAATCACGAGGAAGTCATCAAGGCTCTTGAAGAAGGTATTTCTTTCGTCGAAGGGCTCGAGCCCGAAGAAGCGATCGTCGACGGCGCAAACAATCTGAACGCCGTCCGCTTCAAATCAAAGGATCGCGCGGTCGAGCTGCCGGCGCGCTCCATGATGGTCGCCGCCGGGACGACGCCGAACATCACCTACGAGAAGGAACATCAGGGAAGCTTTCAACTCGACAGCAAAAAGAAATTCTTTGAGTCGCACCGCGTCCGAAGGAATGAAGACGGTTCCTTCACGCTCGAGCCGGCAACAGGTGGCGCTGGTTTCTTCACCTCGTACAACAAAGGTGGGAGGTTCGTTACCTACTACGGCGACAATCATCCACGCTATGCGGGGAATGTCGTCAAAGCGATGGCGTCCGCCCGCGACGGCTATCCGCATGTGACTGCGCTGTTTCAGGAAGAGCTTTCGGCTCTCGATGCGGATCAGCAGGAACAACGCGACCTCGCCTGGAAGAGTCTCTGCGAGCAACTCGATCGTGAATTTGTAGCCCGCGTCGCGGAAGTGCGCCGGCTCACAGCGACAATCGTCGAGGTTATCGTCGAGGCGCCGTCCGCGGCTCGACACTTCCAGCCGGGCCAGTTCTACCGGCTGCAGAATTACGAGACGCATGCCCGCCGGGCAAACGGAACGCGACTGCTGATGGAAGGCATCGCGCTGACGGGCGCCTGGGTCGATCGTGAAAAGGGATTGCTTTCGCTGATCGCTCTTGAGCTAGGGGTATCGTCCCGATTGTGCCGGTATCTCCAGACCGGTGAGCCCGTGGTGGTGATGGGTCCGACAGGCACGCCGACTGAAATCGAGCCGAATGAAAACGTGCTTCTGGCGGGCGGCGGTCTCGGTAACGCGGTTCTTTTCTCGATCGCAAAGGCCATGCGCGAGAAGGGAAATCGCGTCATCTACTTCGCCGGATATAAGAAAGGTGAAGACCTTTTCAAACGCGAGGAAATCGAAGAGGCCACCGACCAGGTTGTCTGGAGCACCGATCAGGGCGATGTGATCGAGCCGCGGCGTCCGCAGGATCGACATTTCCGCGGAAATATCGTTCAGGCGATGCTGGCGTATGGCCGCGGAGAAATCGGCGAAACGCTGGTTCCGTTGTCAGGCATCAATCGGATCATTGCAATCGGTTCGGACAAGATGATGGCGGCCGTCAAGGACGCCCGTCACGGCGTACTTCAGCCGTTATTGCAGCCGAATCACGTCGCGATCGCGAGTATCAACTCGCCGATGCAGTGCATGATGAAGGAAGTCTGCGCGCAGTGCCTGCAGCGTCACGTGGATCCGGCGACGGGCAAGGAAACGATCATCTTCTCGTGTTTGAATCAGGATCAGCCGATGGACCACGTGGACTTCCAGAACCTCGCCACGCGGCTCAAGCAGAACACCGTCCAGGAAAAGCTTTCCAACCTGTATCTGGACTACCTTTTAAAAGAGGTTTAACCGTTACTTTCCGGCGGCCTCGTATCCCGGCCTCGATCGAACGTCCAGCAGCTTGTTCTTTTTGTCCTTCGCCGTGATCTTCACATTCCGATATCCCGTCTTTGATGGATTCGAGGAAACGTAGCCGAGCGTGTATTGTCCGCGGATCGCAGTGGCAATGCGTGGCCAGACGGTCTGGAGGTCTGCCGGAGTTTTGGGAAAGTAGGATTCGCCGCCCGTGACCTTTGCGATCTTCTTCAAGGCGTCCGGGTTCCGGTCCTTCTGATTGGGATCGTAGATTCCGATGCAGTAGATCGTGGCGCTGGATTGCTGCGCCAACCGCAATACGTCGTCGAGCCTTGCTTCGCTCGCGTTGTCGCCGCCATCACTTAAAACAACGAGCGCTTTGCGCTGCCTGCTGCCGTGCTTGAGGTGATCCAGCGACAGTTTCAATGCGTCGTAGAGAGCCGTCGTTCCTTCAGCACGCGTCTCCATCAGGGTCGCGCGCAGCTCGGACCGGTTGTTCGTTAAGGACATCGACGCCGGGAGCCCGAGCCAGGCCTTCCGATTGAAATTCACAATGAACATTTCGTCGTCCGGGTGGCTCGCTTTGACAAAGGCGAGCGCAGCAGTTACGACGTCGGACCTCTTGTTCGCCATACTGCCGCTGTTATCGATCACGAGGCCGACATCGGCCGGCGTGTCTTCCGGATGGAAGATCCTGATCTTCTCTTCGCGTCCGTCTTCAAACAGGCGGAAATCGTTCTGCGTCAGACCGGTCACGGGCTTGCCGTCCTTATCCAGAACGCTGACGTTAAACACAACCAGATCAACATCCACCGACAGCGTGAACTGCAATGCTAAAAGCAGGGTCAAAAGTGCTTTGAACATATGCTTTTCATCTTATACCCGGGCCGGGCAGGTCGTCCGTTGCTGTTATATCCCCGCCCATGATGGCGCTTGAAAACGTAACACCACTGGGGCCTTACGAGATGGTGCCCATCACGGGTCAACGCGGATGACCGCCATGGGAACATTCAGGCCGAGTCCTCCATCCGCGTCGATTGTGAACGTGCTCGTATCGATCGCAAGCGCCTGCACGACGTAACGGGCGTCCAGGCGAACCTGATCGGACGGCCTCACCTCGGTAGCAAAAGAGCGTGTTTCGATGACATCCATCAGCTCAGGGGCAAAACCTCCGGATTGCGATACGGGGAACGATTGCCCGGTGAGCAAGCGGGAGAAGATGTTGCGATTGGCGCCGTTGGAATTGAGTACGATGGCCCCGTTCTGCGCCGTAACTCTTACCGACATCCGCACAAACACGTTGATCGTGATCGGGCCGGCCTTGTCGAAGAAGTTGAAAATGCCGGCCTCGCCTGCGCAGGCCAACGAGAAGACAAACGACGGGGTAAAGAATGTGCTGGCGGTCAGCCGCCCGTTCTCTGTTGGCCTGAACTGAAAACGATGACGCGTTCGCAGCGTCATCAGCACGTCGCATGTGGGGGTGGCAACCCCTGTAACGGAAAACGTGACGCGGTTCTCGGCGTCGGAAATCGGCTGTTCCGATGGGCCCGACGCGAACGTGGTCGATCCAACGGCATTCGTCAGCTCGTTGGTGCAGAGGACGATGTTGTCTGCCGCGGGCAGCGACGAGGTAACATTCGAGGCGCGAAAGTTGAATTGGATCGCCACCGGTCAGACTCCCTTCCGCGAGATCATGGCCTGAATCTGATCGATCAATCGCGGGGCCTTCTTCGAATGCTTCAGATAATTAGACTTGAGACGCTGCATCCGTTTGAGAGCAGCCGCGGTGCACGCTTCGTGCTCCTTCTGGCGTACCGCCTCTTCCTTCTCAGGTGAGAGATCGAGAAGCTTGGCAAGCTTCTGCTGAAGGGGACGTCGGCGCAGCAGCACGGCTTTCCGACGCGCGCTCCGGTCAGCCAGATCCGCACTGAGCCCGTCAAGAAGGTCTTCGTCCTCATTCTCGGTTGAAGCTGGCCGCTTGCGTTTATCCGGCATGGTTCACCTCGTTTTGACGTCAGATTTTAGACTGAAGGTATCACGAAGCTGGACTTGCGAGAATCTGTCGCCGATCGGCGCAGGCGGAATGGGAGAGGGCCGGGCAACATCATGATCACGAAGACCGGCGTAAAAGGTTTCTGGTCATTACGCTTCAAGGCCTGAACAGTACGCCTTCTCCAATTGTCGTCGTATTGAATTGGAAATCGGGATTGAAGCCGTAGGAGGTTCGTACATGAAACGGCGAGAACAACGTTTTTTGATCAATCATGCCGGCGATCCTTCGTGGGCACGGTCGCCTGGCTTGCCTTTTCGTCGAGGGAGAGTGAAGACAATTCTTTGAGACAAGAGCAGCAAAAAGGGGTTGCGACCGATTGGCCGCAACCCCTTTTGTTGTTTCTGGATGACTTGCTTACGCGGAGCGCTTGCGAGCAGCCAACAACGCCGCCAAACCGGTTCCCAGAAGAATCAGGGTCGTCGGTTCGGGAACGCCGGCGGCGCGAACCACGAGTGTCTCCTCGAAGCCGTGACCACCACCAACGTTCCACGGCGAGTTGTAGATATCGTTACTGACTAATCCATCGCAATGGTCATAGTCAAAGTTGTCATCAAAATAAGAGGCGGCGCACCTTCCGGCGAAATCTGCCTCAACGTCCCCGTTCGAACCCCAGCTGGATGCAAGAAAATCCGCCGCCGAAGCGACGGCCCAGCCAAACGGGAGTGCTCCCAACAAGATGCCGTTGCCGCTCGGGCAACCGCCGGGAGGACACGGATTGGCATGAGCCCATTCCAAGCCGCCATTTACAACGATCAAGGCGCCCGGCACGTCCGAGCCTACGTTATGGTCTGCGAACGCACTTCCTACTCCCATCGACAGTAAAACGATGGCCAAAAACCCTAATCTAATCAGTTTCATCAGCTCTTCTCCTTCAGACTGCTGCAATGCTTTGAACTGATCCGTCTCTATGCATTTAGCTAGCCTTTTGTGCCAGACATCGTGGCGGGCCATCTATCTCATTTGGATTGTTGCCTTTATACAAACTGTTTTGCATTGCCGCTCCTCTGCAATCCCAGCTGCAAAAATCGTAAGTCTTTCCAACGGTCCGGGTTTGGTCTCTAAGAACCCATTCAGATTGAATAGCTTGGAGTGTATTGGGTTTTTGTAAGCTTTGTGTGACGGTTGCTCTGGATCCGCGCCATAACTCAGCAGGGTGTCGCGAGGAATCTGAACATGCTATAAATCTCATATGGGGCGGCCCGCTCGGCCCATGCTGTTATACTCCCCGCCCATAAAGGCGCTTCAAAAGGAACACCACACCATGAAAGAAGCCGCGAAAAAAACGTTCTTGATCATCATGCTGGCGATCCTCGCGGTCGTGCCTCTGACGAGCGCGCAGCAACGCAAAGCACAACCGCCATCTTCGCTGCGCTTGTACGTCTTCGATTGCGGCTTCCTCGACATTCCCGACACGACGAACTACCAACTCAAGAAGGAAGAACTCGTCACGGCGAAAATGTCGATGGGCTGTTACCTCGTCGCGCACCCGAGAGGAACGCTCATGTGGGATGTCGGCGCAGTTCCAGACAGCAGCTTCAAAACCGGCGGGGGCCACGCGCCGCTCCGGTATGCAAATGCAACGAAGACACTGACGTCGCAACTTGCTGAGATCGGTTACGCGCCTTCCGATATTACGTATCTCTCGGTCTCGCACTTTCACTGGGATCACGTCGGTAATGCGAACCTCTTCGCGCCGACGTCCATCTGGATGGTGCGACAGTCCGAGCGCGACATGATGTTCGGCGATCCTCCGTCTCCGCGCACCGAACCGCAGAATTTCAGCGCGCTGCGATACGCCAAAACGATGATCATCGACAAGGACGAAGTGGATGTATTCGGTGACGGAACAGTCTTGATCAAATCCACGCCCGGACATTCGCCCGGTCACAATGCGTTGTTTGTGAAGTTGCCCAAAACCGGTCCGGTCCTGCTCAGCGGCGACCTTTACCATTACCCGGAAGAAATAACTCTGAACAAGGTTCCAACGTCGGAGTTCAACGCGGCGCAAACGGTCGCGTCTCGAGCCGAGGTTGATCAATTCCTGAAGAGGAACAAGGCACAACTTTGGATCCAGCACGACTTCACGGCCTTCGCAAAGATCAGAAAGTCACCGCAATACTACGAGTAAACATAATGAGAATCCTTGTCGCATTGCTGCTTGTTGCTCAGATCGCTGCCGCTCAAGGCCGCGGACCGGCGCGCGAAATCGTCAAAATTGCAGACGATATTTATCGAGCTCGGAACGGCACGTGGTGGGGCCTGTTCATGGTGACGAGCGAAGGTATCGTTCTCGTCGATCCGATCAATCCGGATTTCGCGAAGTGGCTGAAGAGCCAACTCGACGCCCAGTTTCCGGGCGTGCCGGTCCGTTACGTCATCTACAGCCACAGTCATTGGGACCATATCGAAGGCGGGGCGATTTTCGCGGAAACGGCGAAGTTTGTTGCGCAGGATGGCGTCGCGCAAAACATGGATGGCCGGTATCCGCATATGCCCGGCGATATGGTCGACCGCAACAAGAACGGCAACTTCGAAGTCGAGGAGATCCTGATTCCCGCCAAGGCGCATCCCGGTATTTGTGGAATGCCCGAGAATTACTTCCGCACGCACGACCGCAATAAAGATGGCACGATGACGCCGCCGGAACATTTCGCCGACATCCGCAAGCCGGACATCACGTACTCCGAACGCCTGCAGATCGTGCTTGGCGGAAAGAAAGTGGAACTCGTCCATCCCGGAAAGAATCATGCCAACGACGGAACCGTCGTTTTGTTTCCCGCTCAGCGCGTCGCCTTCTCTGCCGATTTTCCAGCGGATGCGCTTGTGCGGGGTTCGCTGCGGTCGCTTCCAAGCGCATGCGGCGACTTCGATCAGCATCCGATGACGGAATGGATCCGCTCTTACAAATCGATCGAGGCCCTGGATTTCGATGTCCTGGCCGGAGGCCACGGTGATGTGTTGTTCAAGAAGTCGGACATTGCGGAGGCCCGCCAGTTCTTTGAAGATCTCATGGCGGCCGTCAGTGCTGGAGTGTCTCAGGGAAGAAGTCTCGACGAGTTAAAGAAGACGGTCACACTGGACAAGTACAAAGACTGGGCCTACTACCAGAGGCTGCTGGCGGATAACATCGAGGCCGCGTACAACAATCTCCGCAGTTATCGTTAGGAAAGTGGGGCAGCCCCGAGGGGGCGGCCCCCTCGTCCCCTTTTTCCACGCCAGGCATGCCAGCCGCGGACTCCCAGCAATACGACGAGTATGGCGATATAGAGGTAGCGGTCGCGTATATCCGACTTCTCGTTGAAGTAGTAGTGGATCACGCCTGCGATTCCGCTCAGATAAACCAACCGGTGCAAAGCCTGCCACCGCGATCCCCCAAGCCTGACGATCCACTTTTTCGTGGATGTCGCAGCGAGTGGGAGCATCGATACCAGCGCGATCATGCCCGATACGATGAACGGCCGCTGCGTGACGTCCTTCAGAATCTCGTCCCAGAAGAACTCCTTGTCTACGGTGTAGGCGGCAACGTGCGACAGAGCCTGAAAGAACGTAAACAACCCGATCATCCTGCGGACGCGAATCAGGCTGGTGATTCCAGTGACCCGTCGGACCGGTGTGATGGCGAGAGTGATCAACAGGAACCGCAGCGTCCAGTCTCCTGTGAACTTGATGATTTTCTCGAAAGGATTCGCGCCGAGTCCGCCGGTCAGAGTGAGGTAGACCAGCCATAGTGTCGGTCCGAGGCAGGCAAGAAAAACCGCTGGTTTGACTATCCACCAGCGGTTGGGTTTCGGCATTCGTTGATCGTGGCGTCTAGTAGTTCTTACGCAGGTCCATTCCGGCGTACATTTCGGCGACTTCCGGGTAACCGTTGAACATCAGCGTGGGACGCTTGAAGAACTCGCCGATTCGGCGTTCACGCGCCTGCGTCCATCGAGGATGATCGACGTTCGGATTGACGTTGGCATAGAAACCGTATTCGTTCGCGGCTTGTACTTGCCATGTATTGACGGGTGCTTTGTCTGTGAACCGCATGCTCACGATGGCCTTAATCCCCTTGAAGCCGTACTTCCACGGTACGACCAGGCGTAACGGCGCGCCATTCTGATTCGGCATCGGCTTTCCATAGATGCCTGTTGCGATGAAAGCGAGCGGATGCGTCGCCTCGTCCAGGCGCAAGCCTTCGACATAAGGCCAGTCCAGCACTTTGAAGAGCGACCTGCGTTGTTCGGGATATTGATTTGGGTCGACCAGCGTTTTGAATTCGACGAACTTCGCCGAGGGCAACGGTTCGCAGCGATCGATCAAAGCCTTCAGAGGGAATCCTGCCCACGGGATAACCATCGACCACGCTTCCACGCAACGCATGCGATAGATGCGATCTTCCGTAGTAAACCCTTTGATCAGGTCATCGAGGTTCCATTTCGTCGGCTTCTTCACCATGCCTTCGACCGAGACGGTCCAGGGCTTTGGCTTGAAATTTTTCGCGGTCCGCGCCGGGTCATCCTTCCCGGTGCCGAATTCGTAGTAATTGTTGTAAGTCGTGACATCGTCCCAGGGCGTAGGCTTTTCGGTTGTGTCGTATTTCCCTTTTGCTTGCGACAGCGGCGATGCTTCCACGCCCGGGATGATGGACCCAACGGCACTAAGTCCCAGGACCGCTGAAGCCGTCTTAATGAATTCACGCCGGTTGTGGTACAGCCCTTCCGATGTGATTTCCGACGACCGAATATCCGAAGCGCGTTGAATAAGCATTTCCAGGCCCTCCTAATTGGACGCTATAGGGTAGATTGTAACAGGGTTGCTACGCAAATAACCCAGTTAGACCTTCTATGAGACGTTACCACCATGACGGTCCCCGAAAGCCGTTAAAGGTCTCAAACGTGTACCGAGACTTCAAGGAACTGGTCTGGCCTCGCCGGAAGCTCTTTCTTTCAGGGCTGATATTGGTCTTCATCAACCGGGCTGCGAGTCTCGTACTGCCGGGTTCTACCAAGTTCCTCATCGATGATGTCGTTCAACAGCGACGGGAGGAACTCCTCCTGCCCATCGTGATCGCGGTCGGGATTGCCGTCGTTATTCAGGCCATTTCTTCTTTTGCCCTGACGCACGTTCTAAGCACGTCCGCGCAGCGGCTGATTGCCGACATGCGAGTCCGCGTGCAGCAACACATCGGCCGATTGCCGATCCGTTACTACGACTCGAACAAGACCGGCGCGCTCGTCTCACGGATCATGTCGGATGTGGAAGGCGTCCGGAATCTTGTCGGCACGGGATTGGTCGAATTCATCGGGGGCGTATTCACTGCGGTTATCGCCTTCGCGCTGCTTCTCAAGATCAACGCGACCCTAACGTTTGTCGCATTGGGATTCATTGCAGTTTTTGGTGTCGTTCTGCTGAAAGCCTTCGGAAAGATCCGGCCGATTTTTCGCGAGCGGGGCAAGATCAATGCTGAGGTCACAGGAAGGCTAACCGAATCGCTGGGCGGAGTGCGAGTCGTCAAAGGCTTTCATGCAGAGTCGCGTGAAGCGGCGGTCTTCGAAGGCGGAGCCATTCGGCTTTTCGAGAATGTGCGGCGGACACTCTTCGCCACGTCCGTGATCGGTCTCGCATCCACATTATTGATGGGAGTGGTCAGCATCACGGTCATGGTTGTCGGCGGCCGTCTGCTGCTCGGTGGAGCCATGACGATCGGCGACTTTTTCGCCTTCACACTCTATCTGGGTTTCATGGCCGCGCCCGTCTTCCAGATGGTTGCGATCGGGACGCAACTGACCGAAGCGTTTGCAGGACTCGATCGAATGCACGAAGTTCTGCAGGAGGAACCGGAAGACCACGATGCCCGGCGCGTCGTAAAGTTGGATCGTATTCGCGGTCACATCCGGTTCGATAACGTTACCTTCGAATACGAATCCGGCAAGCCGGTGTTGCGCCAGGTGACTCTCGATGCCGTGCCGGGCACGTCCACGGCGCTCGTCGGATCTTCGGGCTCCGGAAAAAGCACGCTGATCGGGCTCGTAGCAGCGTTTGCGAAACCGGTTGCCGGCACAGTCTGCGTCGACGGGGTGGATCTTTCGACCGTGCGACTGGATTCCTACCGTTCACAACTCGGTGTCGTCCTTCAGGACAATTTTCTTTTCGACGGAACGATCAGGGAAAACATCGTGTTCGCCCGGCCCTCCGCCACCGACGAAGAAATCTTGCGCGCGGTGACTGTTGCTCGAGTCGATGAGTTTGCGTTCCGGTTTGAGAAAGGTCTGGAGACCATCGTCGGCGAGCGAGGCGTCAAACTTTCAGGCGGCCAGCGTCAGCGAGTGGCGATCGCGCGAGCGATTCTGGCTGATCCCCGAATTCTGATTCTCGATGAGGCAACTTCGAGTCTGGATACCGAAAGCGAAGCTTTGATCCAGGAAGGTCTCGCTGCGTTGATGGCCGGCCGGACGACCTTCGTAATTGCCCATCGCCTGAGTACGATTCGCAGCGCGGATCAGATTCTCGTACTCGAGCAAGGCGAGGTTGTCGAACGCGGCACCCATGCGGAATTGCTTGCACGCGCCGGCAGGTATTTCGACTTGTACACGCGGCAGGCCGGCTTCGAGGCCAACCGATTCGTCAATCCCGGCGAGACAGAACTCGCTGAGAATCCCGCACGATAAACCCGACATTCCTTTGACACGCTTGTCGGTTAATGCATAAACTCGGCGCAACTTTAAGCAGCTTCTGACATTTCAGCTTGATGGTTACTTGATGGTTAATGGATGACCTGATGGATGGGAGGAAGAAAATGAGACACATCCTGGTGAGAATGCTCGGCGCCATATTCATTTCCGCACTCGCATGCGGGATGGCTTTTGGACAGGCGCAGGGCACGTCTCAAATTAATGGCGTCGTGAAAGATCCGACAGGCGCGGTTTTGCCTGGCGTGGACGTCACGGCGACGCAGACGGATACCAATATCAGCCGGCAGACGGTGAGCGACGAAAGAGGAAATTTCGTCCTGCCGAATCTTCCGGTAGGTCCTTACAAAGTCGAGGTGCAGCTGCCGGGATTCCGCACGTTTGTGCAGACCGGCATTCAGCTTGGCGTCAATCAAAACCCGAATCTCAACGTGATTCTGGAAGTCGGCCAGGTGACGCAGGAGGTTGAGGTTCAGGCGAACGTGACGATGGTCGAAACGCGCAATCTCGGCGTCCGCCAGGTTATCGAAAACGTTCAGATCGTCGAGTTGCCTCTTCAAAGCCGCACCGCGATGGATCTGATCACGCTTCAGGGCGGCGCCGTCGCCGATCCCGGCAACAATTCATCGTCTCGAGCGCTGCAGGGCGGGGTCGGTGTTTCCATCACAGGATTGCCGACCGGAGCCACGTCGTTCACGTTGGATGGCGCGCTCCATACGAACACCTTCGACAGCCTGAATCTGCCCGTTCCATTTCCAGAAGCATTGCAGGAGTTCAGCGTTGCCAGCGGCTCTCAGAATGCGTCGAGTGGATTTCAGGGAGGCGCGCAGGTCGGCGCTGTAACCAAGTCTGGAACGAATCAGTTCCACGGCGACTTGTTCGAATACTATCGCAACGATCGATTCATGGCGCGCTCCTACTTTGCGGCGACCAAGGGATCGAGGACGCGTCAACAATTCGGCGGAACCTTCGGCGGGCCAATAAAGAAAGATAAGCTGTTTTTCTTTGGCGCCTTGCAGTACACGAAGAACAAGTCGGCTCCGACGGACAATGCGGTCGTCGTTCCGACTCCCGCGATGCTGGCCGGCGATTTCTCTGAATTCGTCAAGGTGTACACCGATCAGGCAAATCAGCGTGGCGGCTGTCAGGGTACTCCCATCAACAACACCGGCACCGGCGCGACACCTGGACTGATGAGATTGACCGACGGGACGAATTTTATCAATCCGGCCCGCTTCAACAAGACAGCCCTCGCATTGGTAAAGCTGCTTCCCCAGGTCAACGGCATGCGCGACGACACGGATGGAGCGAATGCTTTGCCTATGAGCATGTGGGCCGACAATCCGATGCAACCCGGGCACAGCGGCCCAGTTGGAAACGATCCGTGCGGAAGGGTTTGGTATACGAGCCCGAACGAGGCGCACGATTCTCAGATCATCGGAAAGGTCGATTACCAGCGCAGCGCGAAGAACACGATTTTCGCCCGCGTTTTCTTTACGCCGCAATACACGTCCATACCTAACGATCTCGAAACCAAGCTGTTGGGCTTCCAGAACACGGCGAACCTGGGAGCGAGCGGCCAGGACAATATCGGCAGCTTCTACACGATCGGACAGAACTATCTGCTCAGTCCGAAGATGGTGAACACGCTGAGCATGGCTGTGAATCGGACATTCATCCGCCGCATAGGTCCGTTTGCCTACGATGTGGGTGACCTTGGCATCAACGCGTATACCTATCTGCCGAAGACGTTCGAGTTCGGTGGATTATCGGGCGGCGGCGGCCGGGGCGCTGCCGGCGGTCAGGGCGGGACTGGGACCGATTCGTCAAACAATACGAACACAGCAAATATTACGGACACGCTGAGTTGGATCAAAGGTAACCACCAGATGTCCTTCGGAGGTTCGCTGGCGATGTGGAAAGTGATTTCCTACGCCAACGTCCGCTCCATCCCGGTTTACAGTTTCGGCGTTACGACCGGAGATTTGAGCAGCACCGGTTTGGCCACCGCAGATTTCCTTCTTGGAAAGTTCCAATCACTCCGTCAAGCCAGCCCGAATGGTCTGCTCATGTCGCAGTGGTACATGGGTTGGCATGCTGAAGATAAATGGAATGTGACGCCGCGGTTCACGGTCAGCGCGGGCGTGCGGTGGGAGCCATACTTCCCGCAGCAACAACTCGATGGTCACATCTACAACTTCAGTTACGACAGAATGCTGAGAAACGAAAAGAGCCAGGTCTTCCTGAATGCGCCTCCGGGGTTTATCTATCCCGGCGACTCCGGATTTCCGAATGAGCGGGCCGGCATGAACAAGAACTGGAAAACCCTCGGGCCTCGTATCGGATTCGGATGGGATCCGAAGGGCGACAGCAAGACGTCCTTGCGCGGGTCTTACGGCATCTCGTACGAATTCGTAAACGGCCAGTTTCACTTCAATACCAATATCGCGCCGCCGTTCGGCAACGATACGATCATTCGCCCGGGCAGCACCGCGAACATTTCGAATCCGTGGGCGGATTTTCCAGGGGGTAGCGGGTTCGCGCCTGGCGTGAGTCCGTTCCCATACGATAATTCCACGAAGAACAAAAATATCGGGTTTGCGCCGGGCGGTGTGTTCATCAGCTTGCCGCCGGATCAGCCTACGACCTACATTCAAACGTGGAACCTGACGTTGCAAAGGCAACTGCCGTCCGAGGTCTTCCTATCGGTGCAGTACACCGGAAACGGGACGCGTAACGCCTGGGGAACGTGGCCTATGAATCCTGCCATTTTCGTTCCCGGCACAGGCACTTCAACCGGCGGTTGCATGATTCCGGATGGCAGGGGCGGAACGCAGAGCCTTCTTGTCGCAGCCGGAACGGTTGCCAATCTGGCTTTGGCCAGGACTTCGAACCAGGCATGCTCGACGACCGCAAACACGAACTTCCGGCGTATTCTTGCTCTCACCAATTCAAGCGTCGGAACTTATGCGGCAGACCTGGACACATTCGAGGCCGGCAACAATGGCAGCTACCACGCCCTGGTAGTCTCGGTGCGCCGTCAAGCCTCCCGTAATCTCAACGTGAACGCAAACTACACCTGGTCTCACTGTATCGCGGACCAAAACGCAGGTTTGGTGGGTATGCCGAACGTCGCCACGGGCAACACATTTGTCAGTATCAATGGCAAAGATCCTGGAACGCCATCGACGTCATTCTTCGATGCAAACGGTAATTGGCTGCCGGGGGTGACCTCGTTGACAGCTTCCCCGGCTCATCGGGAGTGGAATCGCACGAATTGCGGTACGGACCGGAGGCAGATCTTTACTGCCACCGGTGTCGCCCTGGTTCCGAAATTCGAGAACAAATTGCTGCGATGGGTGGCCAGCGACTGGTCGGCATCGAGCATTTTCCAATATCGAACCGGAAGCTACCTTTCCGTCGCGAGCGGCGGCGATGTCGCCCTCATCGGCGGCAGCGCCGGCGGCCAGACCGCGGTTCAGCTCAGCTCGGACGTCTATGCTCCGGGCAAGCCGAGCGGACCGCGCGCGCAATACCTGAACCCCGTCGCCGGTATTTTTGCGGCGGCGGCCAACGGAACGCTGGCTCCGAACCACGGTCGAAATAACATCGTGGGACCGTCGTTCTGGCAATGGGACGCAGCGCTGACGAGGAACTTCCGTATCGGGGAGGGCGTCAAGCGAATCCAGGCCCGGATTGAAGCCTACAACGTAACGAACAGCTTCAGACCGGGTAATCCGTCGACTGCCCTGACCGGCGCCACATACGGTCAAATCACCGGCGCTCTCGCACCGAGAGACATTCAGTTCGCGTTGAAGTACGCGTTCTAGTAATTCGGGGACAGTGAGCAATTAGATTCGGGGTCGGACGCTTGTTTTATCAGCTCGATGCGTCTGACCCCGAATCTAATTGCTCACTGTCCCCGAATTACGTTCGCTCTAACTGCCTGCTTAGCCTCCTCCGAACCCGTAAACAAATCCTCGGGAAACCTTCGATACGAGAGAATCGCGCGATAGATCGCATCCTGCTCGTAAAGGTTCAACGCGACACCCGCCAGATATTGCAGCTTCAGATTCCGGTCTTCATTGATCTCCGCATCCGCCATCCACGGCCCCAGGTCGCTTCCACGACCCGAGTACAACGACGCGACGTCGACCGCCGATTGAATATCGACTTCACCCAGTGAGTACTTGACGTTGAGGTGATCCTGCCGATCCAATCGCGCCTGGAGTTGCGCCAGGTCGATCGAAGCATCTCCTTTCCGTGCCATCAGCGCGAGATCGTAACCACCGCCCTTGAGCGTGTTCCCCCAGACTGTTCCGTTCGGGAATGTTTTCATGAACGTCGCGATCTGACTCTTTGCGGCCTCCATGCTGCATTCATACAAGGGCACCCACAGCGAGATGGTTCCTCCCGGGTTCAGGTGCTCCAGTGCCAGGTTGAAATACTCATCCGTATATAGAGCCGCGGCGCCTTTGACCCAGGGATGGATGGAATCGTAGGAGATGACGTCGAACTTTTCATGTGTCGTTCGGATGTAATTTCGCGCGTCGTCATAAACGATTTCGACCCTGGGATCCTTGAGCACGTCGTAATTCTGTTTGCCGAAATATGGAGCAACGGCCTTGGGTATCAGCGGTTCGATTTCGCATATCACGATGCGTTCGACACTCGGATACAACGTGAAAGCCCCGGCCGTCACGCCCGCACCGAATCCGACGATCAAAACGGTTCGCGGCGCCGGATGGTACAAGGCAGGGAGATGCCCGAGCATGCGCTGGACTTTCATATCGCGTGGAACTGTGGATGCTTCGATCTTTCCGCTGACGTGAAAGTTGCGCGTGCCGTCTTCGAGTTGCGTCACCGCAACCGATGCATTCATGCCTTCGCCAGAGTAGATGATGGTTGGCTTGTTCGTGCGCAGGTTGTACGAGACGTTCGCGAAAAATCGTCCGTAAGCAATGAAGCCGCCGGGGAGTTCCGGCGCCGTGACGACAAACACTCCGGCCAGCACGACCGCAATGACTGCGCCGGCAAGCGATCGGCGATCATGCTTCACGGCCGCCGGGACCAGCGCAACGAGAGCGGCAATCGCCGAGACGACGATCAGTCCCTGCTGTGCGCGCTGAGTGCCGTAGCCGGCGACATACACCATGCTGAAGAGCGCAACTCCTGCAATCCCGCCGACCGTGTTCGCCGCATACACTCCGCCCACAAGTCTTGCGGGATCCTGGCCGCGCGAAGCCGCGGCGGCCAGCGCAAGGGGAAAACTCGCACCCCACAGGCAGGCGGCCGGGAAGACGACAAGCGCGCACCGGAAGATATCCATTTGAAAGTTGTGCCAGAGATTGACCGTCAACGTCGGATTCACCGGCCAATAGGGCAGCGATGAATTGGTCATGTACGCCGACCATGCGAGGGCCGCGATCAGCAGCGTCTGACATATACCGAGATCCCTTCGCGGATTCGTACTCCAGCGCGACATTGCCGAAGCGCGGCTGCTGCCGATCCCCAGCGCAGTCAGGAAAACCGCAAGAATGATCGAAAACGCGTAAACCGACGCGCCGAACAGCATCGACAACAGCCGCGCCCACACCACTTCGGCGCCGAGCGCGGCCATGCCCGAGAGGAATATCGTGACGTACACCGGCCCTGAACCGGCGGCACGGCCCGCCTGGTGCGTGTCGAGGTCTGCGGCCTTGTGGACGGAACCTTTCGCGATAAAGAAGGCGCCCAAAGCAACAACGACATTGATCGCGATCGCTACGAAAGTGGCCACAACCATGTCGTAGACGCGCAGGAGATAGAATCCCGCCAGCGACGACCCCAGCACGGCTCCTGCAATGTTTCCGCCGTAGAAGAACCCCAGCCAGGCGATTCCTTTTGGAGTGGTTTCCACCCATCGCGCGATCGCCGGTAGAGTTGCTCCCATCAATAGGGTCGGCGGCAGGAGGCAGATGGCGCTGATCGCCGCGCGCACAAGGATGCCCCAGAAACCGACCGCGCCAATGGCTCCATACAATCCGGCGACGGAGGGCATACCGAAGAGAATCAACAACGAGAATGCGGCGATGCCCAGTTCCAGAACTGCGTAGATTCGCAACGGATGACGGTTCGGCGAGACCCATCGCGGAAAAAGAAAGCTGCCGAGACACATGCCGCCCATGAACGTTCCGAGCAGCACTCCCAGCGAGATCGCCGATGCGCCGATCACCAGTTCCAGCAATTGCGACCAGACGATCTCGTAAATCAACGCCGAACAGCCGCTGCCGACAAACAGCAATAGAAGAAACGGCAGCTGCGGTATCGACTCCTTGTCCGGAGGCATGGTTCGCTGAGTCGCTGTGTTTTTTTTCATTGTGAGTCAGGAGCAATCTAGTCGCGACGCGCGCCTGTTGACAAGGGATCTGTTCGACATTTAGAGTCCCGCGGCATGCGCCTTCGTTGCCTGGTTGTTCTTCTGGTCTTGGCTGGGTGTAACAGTCAAAGCTCTCAGGAACAATTCGATCTCGCCGTGAAGTACCAGAACGGCGATGGCGTTCCCGCCGATTCGACTAAAGCCGCGGAACTGTATACGAAGGCCGCGAAGCGCGGCCATGCCGCTGCGGAGTTCAATCTCGCCGTGATGTATCACAGCGGAGATGGAGTTTCGAAAGATGCTGTCCAGGCGGCCCACTGGTACGCACAGGCCGCCGAGCACGGCGATAAAGAGGCCCCGCTGATTCTGGCCACGATGTACGACACCGCTGATGGCCTTCCTCGCGATCCGACAAAAGCCGCCGAGTGGTATCGGAAAGCTGCTGAAAACGGCGATGCCGACGCCCAGGTGAGTCTCGCCACGATGTATGCCCGCGGCGACGGCGTGGCGCCTGATCCGTCGATGGCTGCCGACTGGTACAAAAAGGCTGCGGCGCATGGGCGCATGCATGCGCAATTCAATCTCGCCGTCATGTACGCGCGCGGAGAGGGCGTGCCCAAAGATCCCGCGATCGCGGTGGAATGGTACCGCAAGGCAGCGGACCAGGATCATCCCATCGCGCAGTTCAACCTCGGCGCGCTGTACTACGCTGGAGCCGGAGTTCCACGGGATTTCGATCAAGCGCTCGGCTGGTTCAACAAATCCGCTAAACTTGGGAACGCCGACGCGCAGAACGCCCTCGGGTTGATGCACCAGAACGGTGAAGGCGTTTCGAAGAATCTGCCGATGGCCGCCGAATGGTTCACCAAAGCCGCGCAGCAGAACCATCCCGAAGCTCAGTTCAATATCGCGACGCTCTACTACTTCGGTGATGGCGTCTCCCGCGATTTCACAAAGGCAGCAACATGGTTCCGAAACGCTGCGCAGAACGGTCATCCTGACGCGCAGTTCAACTTCGCGCTTATGTGTCTGAAAGGCGAAGGAGTCCCGAAAGATCCGGCGCAGGCATATATGTGGGCTGAATTGGCGAGACGTGCGGGAGACGCGAATTCGGCGCAGCTTCTTGCATCGATTCGGAAAACAATTCCTCCGGAGCAAATCGCCGAGGCAGAGCGAAAGAGCCGCGAATGGAAACCCATGCAGTACAGACGGAGTATTCAATGATCACGACACCCCGAAGGGGTGAAGGGACTTTAGCCGGGGGTAAGCGCGAAGCGCATACCCCCGGTGACACCCACGCTCCTCGCACCCCGTTCGGGGTGCGAGGATGGGTTCGTCCACTTTACCGGAGGTGGCTCGCTTCGCTCGCTCACCTCCGGCTAATTTCCGTGTACCCCTTCGGGGTACTTCTGATCTCAACCTGCGTCCTGGCCCATCACGGCACCGGCGGGACCTACGACATGGACAAGCCCATTACGCTGAAGGGCACAGTTACGGAGTTCCGATTTTCCAATCCTCATGTCCTGATTCTTTTCGCCGTGCCGGGTGACAAGGCCGCTGTGAACTGGCTGGCCGAGGGGCCGAGCGTCATCAACTGGACGAGAACGGGCTGGAACAGGACTTCACTCAAAACGAAGGATCAGGTGACGATCACTCTTTACCCGGCAAGAAGTGGAAAACGGGAAGGTGTCATTCACAAGGTTGTTACGGGCAGTGGAAAAGAGTGGTGCTGCGAAACCAAATAGCCGCCCTGTTGAAGAATGCCAACACCCGTCAGGCTGCTATCTCACGCTTCAGGGAAATCAGCTTGAACAGATCGGATCGCGTCAGGATGCCCAGCAGCATTTCATTCCGGACGACGGGCGCTTTACCGCCGCTCTTCGTCATGAGCAGGCGCAGAGCGTCGGTGGCATCCATATCGGGATCGAGGATGGCGTACGTTGACGGATCGCAGAGAAATCCGCCGATCTTTGTCGTGGGCCAATCTTCGGTCGGGACATTTTTGATCGAGCGCACGTCGATCATGCCGATGAACCGATTCAGCTCGAGTACGGGAAAGACGCGGAAATGGTAGTGAAATACATAGTCGTTGACGAATTGTGAGATCGTTGTCGACGTCGTGACCGCAACCGCCGGTGTCATGATCGCGCGGACCTTCATATCCTGCAGCCCGAAGCGGAGCTCGAAGGATCGATATTCGTTTTCGGCCGAGCTCTTGAGAAACAATCCGATCAGGATCAGCCATACGCCGGGAATGATGTGCAGTGAGAGCGCCGACAGAAGCCCCATACCCATCAGCATCATTGCGAACACTTCGCCGACTCGGGAGGCGGATTTCGTCGCTTTTCCGAGATCTCCAGTGCGGTGCCACAACCAGGATCGCAGGACGCGTCCTCCGTCCAGCGGAAATCCCGGGATCAGATTGAATGCGGCGAGCAGGAAGTTCACATAGTAGAGGTAGTGAATCATCTCGAGCGTGATCCTGTCGACGTGCCCCTTCACGAAATATGCAATTGTGGCGAAGAACAATCCGAGCGCGAGACTCGACAGAGGGCCGGCAATCGTCGTCAGAAACTCCGCCTTCGGAGTGCTCGATTTGTCCTGCGCCATCTCAGACACGCCGCCAAATATGAAAAGCGTGATCTGCCGGACCTTTACACCGAGCGCCTGCGCGACAAAGCAATGGCTCAATTCGTGCAACAGGACGCAGGTGAACAAGCCGAGCGAACAAATGGTACCGGCGATCCAATAGACGAATGCCGGGTAATCCGGAACCTGTAGGGGAAAGTAGCCGGCCGAAAGAGTCCAGGCGAATAGAAAGAACGCGATAAACCAGGACTGATCGATGCGGATGCGAATCCCCGCTATGGAGAAGGCATTGAATGCGGCCATGAGTTCTCCAAAGGGAATGTGCACGTCGAGTGCCGAATTTACCCGATCAACTGCCGCAGGACATACTGCAGGATTCCGCCATGCTGGTAGTAATGGATCTCATACGGAGTATCGATCCGCACGACGGCCTGAAACTGCTTAACCGAGCCATCCTCCGCGCGCGCGCGAATGTCGACCATCATCCCCGGCTTTATCCCTGCGGCGATACCCTCGATGTCAAACGTCTCGAATCCGGTGAAGCCCAGACTTGCCGCGGTCTCCCCTTCCTTGAACTGGAGCGGCAGGACGCCCATGCCAACGAGGTTACTTCTGTGGATACGTTCGAAGCTCTCGGCGAGAACTGCCTGGACGCCGAGGAGTCGCGGACCCTTCGCCGCCCAGTCTCGCGATGATCCCGAGCCGTATTCCTTGCCGGCGATGATCACGAGCGGCACCTTTTCCGCTTGATACTGCATGGCGGCATCATAAATCGTTGTTAACATCTTCTCCGGCAGATGCACCGTCCAGCCGCCTTCCGTTCCCGGCGCCATCTGATTCCGCAGCCGTATGTTTGCGAATGTTCCGCGCATCATCACTTCATGATTGCCGCGACGCGCGCCATAAGAATTGAAATCCTTCGGCGCGACGCCATGTGCGACCAGGTATTTGCCGGCAGGACTGTCGGGCTGAATCGACCCGGCGGGTGAGATGTGATCGGTCGTGACGGAATCTCCGAGCACGGCGAGGACGCGCGCTCCGTGAATGTCTTTAACAGGCGGAGCCTGCCGCGGCATGTTATCGAAGTACGGAGGACGTTTGACGTATGTCGAATTCTCATCCCACGCGAAGATCTCGCCGGTCGGTGCTTCGACACCTTTCCAACGCTCATCCCCTTCGAGCGATTCCTCGTAAGCCTTCCGGAACATCTCGGGTCGGACCGAAGCCTTTATGGCACTCATGACCTCCTGCTGCGACGGCCACACGTCTCGCAGATACACGGGCCTGCCGTCCTTACCGATTCCAAGCGGCTCACCGGCAATATCGACGTCCATGCTTCCGGCGAGTGCGTAAGCCACGACCAGCGGAGGCGAAGCAAGATAGTTCGCGCGGACGAGCGGGTTGATCCGGCCTTCAAAGTTGCGATTGCCGCTGAGCACGGCCGCGACAACGAGGCTGTTATCCTTCACAGCCGCCGCAACCGGATCGGGAAGCGGGCCGCTGTTCCCGATACACGTCGTGCAGCCATAGCCGACCAGGTGAAATCGCAGAGCTTCCAGATATGGCATCAGGCCTGAGTCTTTGAGATAGTCCGTGACGACGCGCGATCCCGGAGCAAGGCTGGTCTTCACCCACGGTTTCACCTCCAGACCGCGTTCCACGGCCTTCTTTGCGAGAATGCCGGCGGCGATCATGACGGAAGGATTTGATGTGTTGGTGCAGCTGGTGATCGCGGCGATTACGACAGATCCATGCGAGATCTCATAGGCATTGCCGTCATCGGTTACATGCGCGCGCGCTTCCGGCTTCGCGTTTTTCGTGAGCAGCGCAGGCAGCGCTTCCCTGAATCCCTGTTTGGCTTTTGCCAGCGGCACGCGATCCTGCGGACGCCGCGGTCCCGCGAGGCTTGGTTCGATCGTCGAAAGGTCGAGTTCGAGCGTGTCGCTGAAGACCGCATCCGGCGTGGTCTCCGTGCGGAACATTCCCTGCGCTTTCGCGTACGCTTCGACCAGTTTGACGTGTTCCGGATCGCGTCCGCTGAGCAGCAGGTAATTCAGTGTCTCGGCATCGATGGGGAAAAACCCGATCGTCGCGCCATATTCCGGAGCCATGTTCGCGATCGTCGCTCGATCCGCAAGGCTGAGGCTCGACAGGCCGGATCCATAGAACTCGACAAATTTTCCGACAACGCCTTTTTTGCGGAGCATCTGCGTAACGGTCAGCACCACATCGGTTGCCGTCGCGCCTTCGGGCATCTGTCCGTAAAGTCTGAAACCGACCACGAGCGGAATCAGCATCGAGAGCGGCTGGCCGAGCATCGCTCCTTCGGCTTCGATACCTCCGACGCCCCAGCCGACCACGCCCAGGCCGTTGATCATCGTCGTGTGGGAGTCGGTGCCTACCAGCGTGTCCGGATATGCGATCCGGCGGCCGTTCTTTTGATCGACGTAAACGGTCTTTGCGATGTACTCGAGATTCACCTGGTGCACGATGCCGACATCGGGCGGAACGACGCTGCAGTTCTGGAATGCTTTCTGGCCCCACTTCAGGAACACATATCGCTCGCGATTGCGCTCCAGTTCGCGATCCGCGTTGAAGGCGAAAGCCGACGGCGTCCCGAATTGATCGACCTGAACGGAGTGATCGATGACCAGATCCACCTGTTGAAGCGGATTGATCTTCTTCGGATCGCCGCCCATTTTCTTGATCACATCCCGCATCACTGCCAGATCGACGATTGCAGGCACGCCCGTAAAATCCTGCATGAGCACTCGGGCCGGACGAAACGCGATTTCCTTGAGCGATTGCGTTGTCGCAGCGCCCGCCGCCACGGCGCGAATATCGTTTGCCACGACGGTCGAACCATCCTCGAAACGGAGGAGATTCTCCAACATGACCTTTAAGGAAAATGGAAGTTTCGAAACGGCGCCGGCGCCGCTCTTTTCGGCTTGTTCGAGCGAAAAGTAATCGAATTCCGTGCCCCCAACTTTCAACGTCGATTGCGAATTAAACGTGTTCATAAGGATTGGAATTCTAACATTAGCCGGAGACCTGCCCTGCGCGTTGGCAGTCCGCGTTGATATTGGCAATTGTTGGCCCAGCGAGAATTCTGTAAACTGCCGCAGCTTATGGCGCAAAGTGATGCCGTCGCGCTTATTAAAGTTTTGATTGCCGCCTCATGGTCCGATTCCCGCCTGAGCCAGGCAGAGCTCAACTACGTTAAAGCGCTGGCAAAAAGATTCAATATCGACGACCAGGGATGGCTCGAACTCGAACCGCATCTGGAGGATCCGCCGTCGGATGCGGAGGTGGAAGCATTCTTCAAGGACCTTCTGTCTCGAATTGCCACAAGGTCGGGGCGCGAAGAGGTGCTTGCACACATCGAAAGAATACTGAATGCCGATTCCCAGCTCACCGCATCCGAGCATGACTTCCTGGAGCAGTACACGCTCATTCTGAAGCAGGCGTCGACGGTGGAGTTGCTCCTCGGTCGAATGAAAGGCCTCTTTCAGCGCCGATCCCCGGCTGCTCTGGTCGATCTGGACGAGTTCATGCGCAATAAGGTTTTCTTCAAGCTGCGTAGGCGTATCGGTACCGACCAGATCACTCCCGAAATGTATCGTCTCTGTCTGCTCGGCGGACTGATGGGAATCGTTGCTCAATCCGACGGAGAAATCGACGACCGCGAAGTCGAAGAAATTCGACGCCAGCTGCGCGGCCGTGGCAGGTTCGATCCGGAGGCTCTCGAAATCCTGCTGACGATTATCGAGGAAGAGTCGGTGCGCGGATTGGATCGCGCCAGGCTGATCGTGGAATACGCGAACAATCTCGGTTTCGAGGAACGCGTGGATCTGCTCGATCTGCTCTTTGCAGTAGCCGTGGCCAACGGAAGTCTGACGCATGCCGAATTGGAAGAACTGCGAGGCATCTCATCGGGCCTCAGCCTGAGCCACCGCCAGTACATCGATGCCAAGCTCCGCTCGAAACGCAGAGACTGAGAATTACTGAAACAGTTCGCGGACCGGCTGCGCAGGTCCCGGAGCGTATTCGAATCCTATGCCTTGCGGATCATCCCTGCGGATAGTTGCGTGATTGATGCCTGCGGCCGAATAGATCGTCGCGGCGATGTCTTCAGGCGTAACAGGACGATCCGCGGACCAGCCAGGCCGCTCGATGAAGCGGCCATCGGGCGTAGTTGAACCGATGGCCTGACCGCCTCGAACGCCGCCGCCTGCGAAAAGCGCCGTGTGTACGAAATAGTGGTCCCGACCTCCAAGGCTGTTCAGATCGGCCGTTCTGCCGAATTCGCCTTTCGCGACGATCAGCGTTTCATCCAGCCGCGACCTGCCGTCCGAACCCGGCATGATCGCGAGATCGGCGATCAGGTTCGCCAGGCCGGTATCCAGTTGCCGTGCGGTGCGATAGATGCCGTTGTTCTGATAGATGTTGGCGTGATGGTCCCAGCCGTCGAAAGTAATCTGGACATATCGCGTCCCGAGTTCGGCGTGCACCAGGTTCCGCGCCACGATGCATGAGTTTCCGAAGGCGTTGTTGCCGTAGCGATTTCTGTCTTCGTTCGAAAACCGGAATGCCGCATCGATCGCCGGTTCATACATGATTCCGCGCGCGGTCGAATACAAGTCCGCCATTTCGTCGAAATCCGGCCGTCGCGTGCCCGCTCTATTCAAAGCCTGCAAAGCGGCATAACGATCGGAGAACGCGCTCTCGCCATCGGTGTTCACAAGAGTGGTCAGGCCGCCCGGCGATGCCGTCACGGCGAAAGGCCCGAAGCGTCCCGGAAGATAACCTCCGCGAACAAGATAGGAAGGGCTGAGCGCCACGAAGCCCGGGAGCTTCTGATCGGGGCGCCGCTGCGGTTCGAGTTCCATCGCCACAACGGAACCGATGTTCGGAGCGATCCTGCCCGTCGCGCTTGTGGGATTCCGGGCGATCTGGCTCCAGGTCAATACCAGAGAATGAACGAGCGCGGCGGACCGGCAACTCCGCAGCAGCGTGAATCGTGAAAACTGTGATGCGAGACTCGGCATCAATCCTTCGGGGAAGTCGACTCCGTTGATCGTTACCGGTCTGAAATCGGCAGGAGTCCACGGTCCGACTCTCAAATCGAACGTGTCGATCTGACTCGGCGCTCCCGCCAGAAGAATAAAGATGACGTTCTTCGCCGATCCCATTCCCGGCGCCATCTGAGGCGGCTTTGGCTGAGCCGAGAGGCGCGGCGGTTGAAGGAAATAGCCCGCGAGACCCGCTCCTGCGAGTTCAAAGAAGATCCGGCGATTGACGACTCGATTCATCTCTAATAACTGAAGATAAATTCCAGCTTGTTCAGCAACGCCCACTGCACGGCTTCCGCGCCGCGCTGGTTTCCAAGGGACTGCAATAATCCGGAAGCGATGTTGAGTTCCTGTGAATCCGGGAAACGCGAGAGAGTAGCAAGGTACAGACCCTCGATGATCCTGGCCGGCTCGGTTTCTTCACGAAGCAATCGCTGGACGTTCGAGCCGTTGTTGTTTTCGTGAATGCGGGTCATGACGAATGAGAGGTTCATCATCGTCAAGGCCTGCAGCGCAGAGCCGTTTGTGTCTCGCGGCGTCAGATCGCGATCGCCGCGTCCGAACGCGTTCAGAAATTGCGCGCCCTGATTGTTCCCGCCGCGCGTATCCGGGAATTGCATGGCCCAGTTCACCGCCGGCAGCGGATAGACAGAACCCTGGTAATCGAGCGTGTAACGGGGGAGTATGCCGGTGGCCCTGGTCACCGCGTCATGGATCTCTTCCGCGTAGAGCCGCCGCGGATACTTACGCGCGTAATACGGAACGTATTCCGGCCGCCACACTCCCGGGTACGCCGACGACAACTGGTACGCGTTGGACCGGACGATCAGGGCCATGAGTTGGCGCAAGTCATAGCCGTTGTCGCGGAACCATGACGCAAGGGCCTCCAGCAGTTCCGGATTCGAGGGCTGCAATGTCCATGGCGCTTCCGGTGGATTCGCGGGATCAAGGCGCGCAAGGTCGAACGCATTCGAAGGTGAGACCAGCGCTTCGACCATGAACTGCTCCCAGACGTAGTTTACGGCAGCCCGCGCAAACTGCGGATCGGCGGTAACAAAACTCGCGAGAGCCATGCGACGGTTCCCGTTGCCGGGGGCTGTTTCGCCCGTGAAGGGATATGCCGGAGCCACCCGCATCACGCCGTCGGCCGGAGACCGTGGGCTGCGATTGCCGGTTGTGGTATTGAGCTCGTAGTCGCCGGCCGGGAGGTCGGTAACGATGTATTTCTCGAAGCCACCGTTTATAGCCAGCGGCTGCATTCGCGTCCGCGCGAAAAACGCCGGCATGCCCCACATGGCGGCGCGGGTCTGGCGCGCGCCCCAGAGACTCAACGAGTCGAGATGGCGCGCGCCGTCATGACAAAGGATGCAATCGACGACATTGATGCCGAGGAACATCTGCGCTACATCGACGGCCTGTCCATCATAAGTATCCTGCAGCGGTCCCATCGGAACCGTCCCGCCGACTGTGAAGTTCGCCGCGCCGTCTTCCCATGTGTCGCCGGTGGCGCTGATCATCTCCTGCGCCATCTGGCTGTACGGCTTGTTCAACGCGACCGAATCCTTGATATACCGATAGAATGCGTCTCGTCCCTGGTTGTATCTGTTGACGTTGGTCGCCGGACCGTTGTTTCGGAAGAGATCGCCGAGGAACATCGTCCACTTATCGACGAATTCGGGAGATCCAACCAGCGCGTCGATGACCGCATCACGCTTCGCGGGATCGGTATCGGATGCAAACGCAGCGGCCTGGTCTGCCGATGGGATGCGTCCTGTGAGGTCCAGATAAACGCGGCGGAAAAACTCCTGATCGGAGGAGAGAGGAGCAGGGGAGATGCCGTTTTGCTCCATCTTCCCGAAGATGTACTCGTCGATGAAGTTTTTTCGAGGTGTCTTTTCCGAAGATGAAGCGATCTGCCGATCTGCGGCGTGACCTTGCCACAGTGTCGCGTTTACTCGCGTTGTGGTGTTCGTCAGCTCGCGCCAGCGCTGGCTCGGCGGCCGGAGGTATTCGTCAGGGTTGTTCAGGAAGGTGCAATCGCCAGAGACGAAGAGAGCCGTCAGCGCAGCGCCGATCAGAGCGGCACGGATCATCTCCACCTCCCGTATCGATTATCGACCTGGGACAGGGTAATAGAAAGCTTCCGAACAGAGCGCTGGATTCCTCAAAAAATCGCGAGGGGATTCAGTGGCGACCCCATCCCCTTCTCAATCCTCAGCGGCGACGCCACGAACAGGAACTCGTAGCGATTCAGTTTTCGTGCCTGCTCGACGCCTCTCTCGAAATCGAGGTTGTCGAAAATGCTGACGCCCATCGTGACCAGGGCCAGTTGATGAAGTCCCAACCCGACCGACTGAGGCAGCCCCGATGGCGACACATCATTCGGACCGTCAGATCCGATGAACGACACGCCGCGCTCTTTGATGAAATAGGCAACGTCGGCATGATAGCCGGCAAAACCCTCCGAGTTCGGCCATGGCCCCTTCGCCGCGCGACGCTTCCAACGGCCCGTATAAAGAAGGATGACGTCGCCGGGTGACACCTTGACCCGCTGGATCTTTTCCATCGCTTCGAGATCCTCGCGATGAATCGCAGTTCCGGGTTCCAGCCACCCCTGAGGTGTGGCCTTGCCCGGCAGCCGGGTCGCATCGAACAGGATGCCGCGCGTGACGACGCCGTCTTTCAAGGCATTGATGCTTCCGCGCGGGCAGCCTCCGGCAGCCTTGATTTCCTCCATCGAGACGCCGTTGTATCCCTTGCCGTCGACCATGATGTGACAGTCGACGGCATCGAGATGGCTGTGAATCACACCGTGATACGTGCCCGTGTATTGAAGCCGATCCATAGCAACACCCGCAGTGACCGTCACAACCGACCGATCCAGAATGGTCGTCGCGTCCGCAGCCTTCTCCTGAACGATGTCATGCGCGAGAGAGACGCTGATACCTTCCTTCACCAGTGCCATAGCCTGCTTGCGTTTTGCCGGCGTGATCAGGTTTGCAGCGCCGAGTTCGTCTTTGTCTCCCCACCGTCCCCAGTTCGACAGTTCCTTCATGGCTCGACGGAAATCCGCGTCTGTGGCGATCGTCGGCCGGGTAGTCGTCTGTCCGGTGTAATAGATGGCAAATCCGCCAATCAATACGATTGCAATGAGGCTGTTGTAGCGTCGCACGAGTCCCTCCCCGGGGTTGTTCCCAACGTGTTTTGCAGCACACTATACGCCACTGCGGTGTAGGATCTTCCGCATGCGTCAATTCATTTGCGTACTTCTGCTTCTCAGCACGATCGTTCTCGGTCAGGGAGGAGGACGCGGTGGCCGTGGTGGCCCCGGTGCCCGAGGTGGGGCGGTAGAAATAAAGGAAGGGGAGTCGTGCCCGCCGGGCATGACGGAAACCCGGCCGCGAAACTGCACGCCGCCGGAATTTCCGGCGCCGAGCATTCTGGACTATCGTCCGAACTCCACGCTGATCGTTCCATCGAACTCGCCTCGTACCGCTAAATTCCCGGCAATCGATTTTCACGGTCACATCGGGCAGCAGCTCGCTTCGGCGGAAAGCCTGGCGCAACTTGCCGCGACGTTGGACACGCTGAACGTTCGACTCGTCGTTGCTGCGGACAACCTGTCCGGTGAGAGACTTCAACGTGCGGTGGCCGCCGTTCGCGCATCGCCGCTGATGAAGGAGCGGGTGCGTGTTCTCGCGGGAATCAATTTCGACAAAGTCGGGCCGGGATGGGCGGCCAAGGCGATTGCTCAACTCGAAGCGGATGTCGCTGCCGGCGCTGTCGGCGTTGGTGAGATCGGAAAGAATCTGGGCCTGTCGACACAGAGGGCCGACGGTTCAAGGCTTCGTATCGACGATCCCGATCTCGATCCGATCTGGGAAGCCTGCGCCCGCCTCAAGCTTCCGGTGTTCATTCACACAGCAGATCCGCAGGAATTCTTCAAACCGGAAATCAACTACACCAATGAGCGTTGGCTCGAGCTCGCGCTGTTTCCGAACCGACGGTTTCCTCCCGACAAGTTCCCTGCATTCGAAACGCTGATGACCGAACGCGACAATCTATTTCGCAAACATCGCAACACGACGTTCGTTGCCGCGCACATGGGATGGCATGCCAACGATCTCGGCCGGCTCGGCAAGATGATGGCGGAGATGCCCAATCTTTACGTCGAAGTCGGCGCGGTCCTCTACGACATCGGACGCCAGCCGCGCGCCGCGCATGAGTTCTTCATGAAATTCCAGGATCGAATTCTTTTCGGAAAAGACGCGTTTCAGCCGGAAGAGTATCCGTACTACTGGCGCGTCTTCGAAACGAACGACGACTACTTCGACTATTACCGTGATTATCACGCGTTCTGGAAGCTCTACGGGATCGGCCTGCCGGATCCGGTGCTGAAGAAGGTGTATTACAAGAATGCGTTGAAGTTGACGCCGGGCCTTCCTCAGAACGGCTGGCCGCGGTAGCGCGTGTCTTCACTTGTCGGTTGAGAGTCAACTATTACCGATAAGTTTGCTGATTTCGCGTTTGACAGTGCCTCCCATCCGATATAAACACTCGGCATCTACTCAGGAGAAAAAACCATGACACGAATGTTGCGGCACGTTTTATACGGGCTGTTGATCGCTTCTCTGTTCATGAGCATCCCGACAGGGGCGCAACAGGGCGCTCGTAACGGAGAATGGCGCGTTTATGGAGGCGAGGAAGGCAGCACGCGCTACTCTTCGCTCGACCAGATCAATCGCGACAACATCAAAAACATGCGAGTCGCGTGGGTCTGGAAATCGGACAGCCTGATGCCGAATCCGCAGAACGGCAGCGAAACCACGCCGATCATGGTCAATGGCGTTCTCTACTTCACGATGGATCAGCGCCGCTACGTGATCGCGGCCGACGCAGGGACCGGCGAAACGCTCTGGATGTACCGGCCCAGCGAAGGCGAGCGGTTCACCCAGGCCCCGCGCAAGATTCACCGCGGCGTCTCCTACTGGACCGACGGACGCGCCGACGAACGCATCATCTTTGTGACTCCGGGATTTCAATTGATCGCTCTCGACGCAAAAACGGGCGACCCGATTCCGAATTTCGGCAACCGCGGCATCGTCGATCTCTTCAAGGAACTCGATCTCGATTACAAAGGCGACCCGATCGGAAAGATCGGCAACAGTTCACCTGTCGTGATTTCGCATGACACGATCGTTGTCGGTCCCGCTTTGCAGCCGGGCAGCCGTTCGAACAAATCGAATGTGAAGGGCGACGTGATGGCTTTCGACGTCCGCTCGGGAAAGAAAAAGTGGATCTTCCACACGATCCCGCGCAAAGGAGAGCGCGGTTATGAAACCTGGCTGAACGGATCCGCCGACTATACCGGCAACGCCGGTGTCTGGGGACCTTTCTCCGTCGACACCGAGCTTGGATATGTTTACTTGAATGTCGAATCCGCGACGAACGATCCGTATGGCGGATCGCGTCCGGGAAACAACCTGTTCTCCGGCAGTCTCGTTTGCCTGGATATCCGAACGGGAAAGATGATCTGGTACTACCAGCTTGTTCATCACGACATCTGGGATTTCGACATGCCGCCGCATCCAATCCTGATCGATCTCAACGTCGACGGAAAACCGGTCAAAGCGGTTGTGCAGTTGTCGAAGCAGTCGTTCGCGTATGTTTTCGATCGAGTCAATGGACGGCCGGTTTGGCCGTTTGAAGAACGCCCCGTCCCACAGACCGATGCCAAAGGGGAATGGACATCTCCGACGCAGCCTTTCCCGACGAAGCCGCCGGCCTTCGATCTTCAGGGAGTAACTCCGGACAACATCATCGATTTCACTCCGACCCTCAAACAAACCGCATTGCAGCTTCTCGAAAGCTACAAGATCGGACCGCTGTTCACTCCACCGCCTGCATCGACAAGCGGATCAAAGGGGCTGGTCCAGGTGCCTGGGTACGGTGGTGGCGCCAACTGGCAATCCGGCGCCGCGGATCCCGAAACCGGGTTTGTGTATGTGGGTTCCGCAACGAATCCAAGAGTTGTGCTGTTGACTCCCAACGCCGAGCCCACGAAAACGCCCGGCGTGAATAACGCCTGTTGCGATTCGGATTACCTGATGGGCGGCGAGGGTCCGCAGCTTCCGAACGGCTTGCGATTGATGAAGCCGCCTTACGGAAGGATCACCGCCTACGACATGAACCGCGGGATGGTCGCGTGGCAGATTCCTAACGGCGGCACACCGCCCAACATTGCGAAGAGTCTTGCCGCCGCCGGATTGACGAACGTGCCGCCGACCGGGAGCCCTTCACAGGCAGGGTTGCTCGTGACGAAGAATTTCCTGTTTGCGGGCGAAGGTTCGGGAGGACAGGCCGTATTCCACGCATACGACAAAAAGACCGGTCAGGAAGTCTGGCAGTCCAAACTGCCGGCTGGTCCGGCGACGGCGCTTCCGATGACCTACATGCATCAGGGCAATCAGTACGTCGTGGTCGCTACAGCCGGTCCCACGGGTGGCGGTGCGCATCTGGTTGCATGGACCGTCGCTCCTCCACCGAAGTAGTGTCACGATTTTTCGCCATTTAAATTTCATTCGGAAAGGACAAACCAAATGCGTCGATGGATACTTTCAGTGTTGCTGATTCTCACCTTGATGTCGCCTGCATGGACCGCCGCCCAACAGGTTGGGGGCGGTGCTCCCGCCGAAGTGGGCCGTGGCGGTCGTGGTCCGGCGGGCCCTGCCGCGCCTGCAAACATTCCTTTGCCGCGCGACGACAACCGTCATCGGACCTTTAAGGAGATTGCCAACGGCGCCCCGATCGAGTTGTTGTTCGTTGGCGATTCGATCACCGACGGCTGGAGAAATGCCGGCCAGCCGGTTTGGGATCAGCAGTTCGCGCCGCTCAAGCCCGCCAATTTCGGAATCGGCGGCGATACGACACAAGGCGTGCTGTGGCGGATGCAGAACGGTGAACTGGACACGTTCAAAGCGAAGCTCATCGTGCTGATGTTGGGCACGAACAACATCAACCGCAATCCGATCGATGAGATCGTCGAGGGCGACCGGTTGATCGTCGAAGAATTCAAAAAACGCCAGCCGCAGGCCAGGGTGCTGGTTCTCGGAATCTTCCCTCGCGCGCCCGAGGCGACCAATCCTTTCCGCGCATCGATCAAGGAGATCAACAGCAAGCTCGCGAAGCTGGCGGACAACAAGCAGGTGTTCTTCATGGACATCGGCGACAAGTTTCTGACGGCAGATGGAACCCTCACGCCCGAAATTATGCCGGACGGTCTCCATCCGAACCTGCGCGGATACCGGATCTGGGCCGACGCGGTCTCCAGCCGTGTCAAGCAGCTGATGAGGTAGAAGCGGCTACATACGGAACTCGAGCCGGGTCTGACCTCTGGAGGAAGCAGTATGCTGAATCGTCTTTTCGGGAACGGTCGGAATCTAAAACGTGATCTCAACTATTTTCTGGGAGCTCTCATCGTATCGACCGTTACATCCGCATTTGGAACAGAGGTAGACCTCGACTTTGTAAAGACGCGCATTTCCAGCTCCGACGGATTTCACGCCCTGGAACGTCATCAGTGCTTTGCATTTGGGACAGCTAATGTCTTTTTCCATAACTGACTTTTCTTCCTATCCGCAAAACGGACGAGAGCCGCAAGAACAAGAACCGGACCTGCGCTCGGGCAATACCGGATCGACACCCTTGGAACTTAGAAAATCCCAACGGGTTTGTCGAGTTCTGGCTGAAATAGATGAATTCTCGGGCACGGGCTCGATAGCTGAAAGCCGGCGCAGTATACTCCGGACCGACTCTTGGAAATATCGATCTGGCGGTCTCTTGAAAGGATTGCAAATATGTGGAAGCGGCTTGCATTCGTCGTCATCATCGGCATCTGCGCGGTTGCCTCCCGCGCTGCGAGCGCCCAATCCCCTTCGGCGTCCGCGTCCAGCGAGCTGACAGCGCTCGACTATATCGAGATTCAGCAGCTTGTGGCGAAGTACGCGCGGGCGATCGACACCTGCTCGAACAACGGGTACGACTATGCGGACCTGTTCACTCCCGACGGTTCGTTCATTCCCTCGTTCAACGGCAAGCCTGGCGCGCCGATCCAGGGCCGCGAGCGGCTCGCCGAGGTGTCGGGCGGTGGATCACGCGGCTGCAAGAACGTCGGGTGGATCGTACAGGGCGTCCGTCACCTCTATGCGAACCACATCGTCACGCCCACGGCGGAGGGGGCATCGGGCACTGTCGACATGCTCATGATCGGTCTCGGCGGCGATCCCAACAAGATCGAGTACGACGGGTATTATGAGGACACCTACGTCCGAACGGCACGCGGATGGCGCTTCAAACAGCGCGTCCACCATGCGCTGCTCCGTGAGGGCAAGCGGGTAACGCCACCACCGGCTGCCAGGTAGTGTCGAAGCCCCGCTGAAGTCTCCCTGTCACCCATGCAGGGCCTGGTCCGTGATCACGGTGAGTTTGCCGTGGTTTTGAAGGATCGATGCTGGAACTGCCGCGCTCACCGGCCCCGCTAACGCCTTCGCGAGAATCGCGGCCTTCTCTGTGCCGAACGCGAGCAGCAGTATTTCCCTCGATTCCATGATGGTCGCCAGCCCGATCGTGATGGCCTCGCGCGGGAGTTCGTCAGGCGTGAAGTTGTGACGCATTCCTTCGATCGTCGATTCCGCCAGCATCACGCCTCGTGTACGTGATTCCGGGATCGATCCGGGCTCGTTAAAGCCAAGATGACCGTTCTTGCCGATGCCGAGAATCATCAGATCGATACCTCCGACGTCGCGAATCACCTGTTCGTAATCAGGTTCGATAAAGTTGATGTTCGCGCGCCGCACATTGACGTGATTCAGAAACTCACGCCACAAATACGATCTGAAGCTTGCGGGATGGCTGTTGTGGAGGCCGAGATATTCATCCAATTGAAAAATCCTGGCGCGTGAGAAATCGATGCCCCTCCTTCGGTTCAAACGTATCAGCTCGCTGTACATCCCTCGCGGCGTTCGTCCCGTCGGAAGGCATAGCTTTGCATTTGGTTTCGCCCGTAAAGTCTCGCCGACGATATGGGCCGCCGACACGCTGAGTTCGTCATAGCTGGATTTGAGGATGAGATTCACATCAACCGAAAAAAAGGGGACAAGGGGTCAGACCCCTTGTCCGTTTTTACTCCGCCGACGGGGCAGGCATCAAGACGTACCCCGATATCTCGTTCTTCGAAACCTGCGTGAACACCAACTCGACAGGCCGCGACTCATTCGACATATAGAAAACGACCGGCTTCTGAACTCCCTGAGCGCGGATCGTTACGTTTCTGCTGTCCGGTCCGACCTGTAGCGTTCCATCGACTTCCTGCTTTCCGCCGTCGATGCGCCGCACCGTGAAGTGGATGCCGGGCGCGATGGAGCGTGCCTGCTTCCCTGGAAGGTTGAACTCGATACGTTTGCGATCCATGCGGTTGTTCAGCGTATTGAGCGATGCCTGGCTGGTCGCGAGTTTCTTGTTCAACCCGGAGAGTTCCGTTGTGCTGGTCTGCTGCGCTTCCCGAAGCGTTTTGATCGTTTGAGTGGACGACACAGCTTCCGCGCGTATCGCGGTCAGTTCACGCTGCAATCCCGCGACTTGTCCCTGAAGCTGGTTGACGCGTTCCGCAGCTTCCCTTTGATTGGATTCCACTCCCGTCATCCTGGATTGAACCGACTGCATGGTGCGGTTCACGTCCTGTTGAATGCGCTGTCCGATCTGCGTCGCGTGATTTTGAGCGGCAGCCAGGCCGGACTCCATGCCGTCCTGGAGCGTGTCCATATTCTTAACAAGCGCAGGCCAACCAGTAGTCACCGTGCTGAGGCCGCCCTCGACTGATTCCATGCGTTCGCCCAGCGCGCTTGTGGCGTTTCGCAGCCCAAGCATCTGGGCGATGGATTCGTCCCGGTCTCTCACTGTGGGATATACGAGCAACCATGTTACGCCGAGAAGAGCGATGAGCACTGCAAGTACAACTGTGAGTCTCTTCGTGCGTCTTTGATGGAACTCGTGTTCCTGCTGTTGCTGCTCGAGCAGTATCCGCGTGCGCCGCACATCGGTCTGTGTTTGCTCGATCAGGTCGCGTGTCTGTGTTAACTCGTCTTCTATGCGTGGCGGCTCCGTATTCTTGCGGGGCGCCTCCTGTCCCAGATTCAGAATCTGTGCGCCTTGCATATAAAACCTCCATCGTGGAGATGGCAGTTCACATTCCTCAGCGGCGTGGTGTTTGAAACAATTTCACATTCCGGTCTTTTCACAGACACACCGCGTCAGCGATTTCTCCTCAGCCCGGGCGATGCCGCGGCCGACTGCGCGCCGTGTCGAAAAGCTCCAGCTCAAACCAACCGTCACTCCCCGATCCAGCAGGTGGCCATTGCGTTGGGTTACCGTTCGAAGCCATG
>Ga0137465_1000123_pt1 | contig 63290 bp, 48 predicted proteins | sample EasRivERMGT828_2_FD_104906 | JGI IMG/M metagenome (GOLD analysis project Ga0137465, IMG submission 104906) | Soil microbial communities from meander-bound floodplain in the East River, Colorado, USA - East River MetaG ERMGT828_2 | ecosystem: Environmental > Terrestrial > Soil > Floodplain ... | reverse complement strand
CGCGTCGGCGTCTCCGACGGCTTCGGTCTTGTCGCCCGGATCGGAACCGGCCTGACCTGCAGTGGAGAAACGCAGCCACGGCTGTGTGTCCTGCACTCGGGTCCACTGATCCAGCGTGGCTTTTTCCTCATCCGAACTCTTTGCGGCCGGAATGGGTTTGTAGCCCCACATGATCGCGAACTTGTCATAAGGGCCGATTCCGGGGATGAGATCCTCCACGGCGATGCGATCTTCAGGCTGCGCGACATAGTTGAACCGCGAGTAGTCCATCAGCGTCGGCGTGTGGCCCATTTTCTTGACGAACTCAGGATCGCGAATTTTGTCGGCGGGATACAGCGAACTGGCTTTCATGTTGTGCTGCAGACCGAGCGTGTGACCGACCTCGTGCGCTGCGACATACTGCAACAGCTTGCCCATTAAATCGTCCGGTAATGGAAGCGTCTTCGCGCGCGGATCGAGCGGGCCGACCTGAACGAAGTACCAGTCTCGGACCAGGTTCATCACGTTGTGGTAGAACTGAACGTCCGCTTCGATGATTTCGCCGGTGCGTGGATCGGAAATGTGGGGACCCGATGCGTTCTCTGTCGTGGACGGCAACCATCGAATGACCGAATAACGCGCATCTTCGGCGCTCCAGTCCGGATCCTCTTCAACACTCGGCGCTTCCTTCGCGATGATCGCTTTGCTGAAGCCTGCGGCTTCAAACGCGGTCTGCCAGGATTCAACGCCCGCCTTCAGATAAGGAATCCACTTTTTCGGTGTCGCCGGGTCGATGTAATAAACGATCGGCTTCACGGGCTCAGAGATCTCGGCATTCGGATTCTTCTTCTCGAGCCGGTATCGCGCAATGAACGTGCGACGCTGCGCGCGATGCTCGTCGCGGCTGTAGTCCGTTGTGGAGTGGCTGAAATAGCCGACTCGCTCATCGAAGAGGCGCGGCATCATCGGCTTTTCCGGGAGTTTCACCATGCTCCAGTGCATGACGACTGTCGCGCTGCCCGGCCTCATCCCCTGTTGGCCGCCTCGCTGCCCGCCGCCGCCACCGCCTCCGGCTGCCTGATCAGTAGGCGAAGTATAGGTGTGCGCGGCCTGCGCTTCGATGTTTTCGGGATAGGACACGATCTTCTCGATATACGAACGGCCGGCATCAAAACCCCGGCCGCGAAGACGCGCGCGGCCGCTGAATTCCGGGACGTCGGTCGTGAAGATCCGGGTGACGTCGATCACGGCAGACTCGTCGGGTCCAATCGCTTCGACATTGAACGCCATGATGATTGCGTCGTTGTTCGCTTCCGAGACCGCTCTGGCTACCGGTGAGTTCGGGTCCGCCACGATCTCGTAATTCACGCTGCGGAGAAACACGCGATTACCCTGCCGCTCCCACCTCACAACGCGATTGCCCACTGCCGATCCGCCATAGCCCGCGCCGATCGTGTTCTTCTGGATCTGCGTCACCCAGAGAAAATCTTTGCCGAGTTGTGCCTTCGGGATCTCGTAGTAATACGTCTCCCCGACTTTGTGCACATTGAACAGGCCCGTGTCGGTCTTCGCTTCCTTCGTGATGACCTGATCGAATGGCCGAGGATTGCGCGGCGCGTTTCCACCGCGACCGCCACCTCCGCCGGCAGGCGGAGTTGCGGCAGGTTCCTGTCCGGCAGGCGGTTCCTGAGCAAATATCGTTAACGACAACATCATCACTGCAGCAAGCAGAATGGCGAGGCCAGCAATGCGTTTCATGTTTGGGGTCTCCTGAGGTTCAGCGTTGGACGGCAATTTTAGCAAAACCCGGAAGGAAAATGGGATCGTTCCTCCATAATGACCGCGCATGTTCCTTTGCCCGCAATGCGAAAACCCACTGCCGACGCGGCCTCCGTGTTCGTGCGGGTTCGTATTGCGGGAATCCGATGGCGTGATCGAACTCATGACTCCTGATGAAGTTGCTGCAGCGGAACCGTTTCTCGAGGCGTACGAACGCGTACGCGCTGCCGAACAATGGGGTGGAGACGATCTGGACCTCCCCTTCCATCCCAGGAGACACCACGACATCTGGAACATCCGCCGGCGGACATTTCTCGCCTTCGAATCCGCCGTGAAAAGCATTCCACGCGAACTGGCGCTCGACCTTGGCGCCGGGAACTGCTGGATGACGCGCTATCTCGACCAATGGGGTTTCGATGCGATCGCGGCGGACATCAATATCAGCGAAGCCGACGGCTTGCGCGCCGGCCGGAAATTCCTGAATGAAGGGCGGGTTTTCCTGAGGGTCCGTGCGGGAATGGAACGGTTGCCGTTTGTATCCGGGCGCATTAGACTACTCGCCGCTAACGCGTCTTTTCACTATGCGGTCGATTTCCGCGCCGCCCTTTCGGAATTCGAAAGGGTGCTCACCCCCGATGGAATGATCGCGATCATCGATACGCCGTTTTATGAAAGTCCAGCCGATGGTGAACGCATGATGGCCGAGCGGGCAACCGAGTTCCGCCAAAAATATTTAATTCCCGAGGCGTTGTCCCGGCGATCGAGTTACATGACCTACGACAGGATTCGAGAATTAGCCACGTCGGTGGGATTGAGAATTCAGATTCATGATGTGTGGCCGGGTATCGTCCGCAGGTATGAAGAGGTTCGCGGAAGACTCGCCGGACGTCGTATCGCAAAGTTTCCACTCGTTCTGCTGGTGAAAGAATCATGAAAAACCGCGTCCTCCTGTTCTTTCCGTCCTATCGGAGCATCGAAGCGGCGCCGCCTTTGGCGCTGCTTGCGCTCGCGCCGATCGCGGAGCAGCGCGGCTTGCGGGTCGAAATCATCGACTCGACCATCGACGCAAACTACCGGCAGCGGATCCTGGATCAACTGGACGACACGCTATGTGTCGGGATCTCCATCGTCACCGGACCGATGATCGTCGAAGCCATCGAAGTTGCGAAGGCTGTGAAGGCAGCGCGTCCCGATGTGCCGGTCATCCTTGGGGGCTGGCATCCATCGACGCTGGCGGAGCAAAGCCTGACGGCGCCTTACATCGACGTCGTTGTCCGCGGTCAGGGCGAAGTGACATTCGGCGAAATCCTCGACCGGTTGGTGGCCGGCGCCACGCTCGATGGCGTAGAGGGCTGTTCCTGGCGAAGCGCCGATGGCCGCGTCACAAACAACCCTCCAAGGCGAACCGTGAACATCTCGACGCTTCCGGCGAAGTCTTATCACCTGGTGGATATCGAACCATATGCGAGATTGAGCGGCCGCCGCTGGATCTACTACACGTCCAGCCACGGATGTCCGTACGATTGCTCGTTCTGTTCGAATGCGAGTCTCTATGGCCGCGCATGGAATGCTCTGCCGGCCGAGCGCGTCGTGCAGGAACTTGTGGATGTGGTCATGCGATTCCGCCTCGACATGGTGTCGATCGTGGATGACAACTTCCTTGTCGACCGCGAACGCGGTGTCGCGATTGCCAAAGGGCTTATTCAATCGGGCGTCAACTTCGACTGGTATATCCAGACCACGGCGAATTTCCTGCTGCGATCCAGCGACGACGATGTCCGCCTGATGCGGAAGGGCGGCCTGCGGCGCGTTTTCATCGGCGCCGAATCCGGTTCCGACGATGTTTTGCGATCCGTGAACAAAGCTCGATTTCAGGGCACGAGGATCCTTCATCAGGTCGCCGAGAAGTGTTACCGGGCGGGAATCACTTGCACGTTCTCGTTGATCTTCGCGCTGCCGGACGAAACGGAAGCGGATCGGCGTCAGACGCTGGCGATGATCCGGGAGATCAAAACGAAGTATCCGACCACGGAGTTTCACAGCAACATTTACACGCCGTATCCGGGAGCGCCGAACTTCCAGCACGCGGTTCAGATGGGGCTGAGGCAGCCGGAGTCGCTCGAGGAATGGGCCGAGTTCTATCCGAAGTTTCAGCGGCTTCCCTGGATCGACGACAAAACCCACCGCGAAATCCAGCGCATGCGCGACTACATCCGCATTGCTTACGGCGCCGCGGCTGTGCGGCAGCGATCGACCTTGCGCGAGGTCGCCAACAGTATCCTTGCTCCGATCGCGCGCGCTCGCCTGAATGGGAATCAGTATGCTGTGCCGGTTGAACTTTGGGCGCTTAAGTCGATGAGCCGCCTGAAGAATGCGCTGGGCTTCCAGACTGTCCGAACCCATGTGACGCAGTCATGATTCTGCTGTTCAATCCTCGAAGCGCACGGTGGAAACATCGCATGCCGCTCTCGCTGCTGTCGCTCGGAACCGCTCTCGAAGGCCGATACGACTACGAGATCGTGGACGGAAATTTCGAGGCGAACGCGGTCGAAAGCCTCGCGCGCGCGATTCGTGAAAAGGGCATCCGGTACCTGGGCGTGACGGTCATGCCCGGGCCGCAGCTTGTTGAAGCGATCACGGTCAGCCGGGAATTGAAGGCGCGGTTTCCGAAGCTGGTGATCGTATGGGGCGGTTATTTCCCCTCCCTGCATGCCGAGGTGGTCCTCAAGTCCGGCTTCGTGGATCACGTCGTCAAAGGACGTGGTGAAACTGCCTTCGTCGAGTTGATCGACAAGCTCGAGCCTGTAGGGACGGTCTATGACCGCCCGGGCGCTCATAGAGCGCCCCTACAGGAGCGCGTTGATGTCCGCCGATACATCGGCAAAACGTGCCTCGGAACGCGCACCATCTCGTATCACTCCAGTTTCGGATGCCCTTTCCTCTGCGGGTTCTGCGCCGTCGCAGCGATATACAAAGGCCGGTGGACGGGGTTGCCTGCGGCTGAAGTCGCGCGGGACGTCCTCTGGTTTCGCGACAACTACGACGTGAATGCCGTGGAATTCATCGATAACAACTTCTTCGTTGCCGAGCACCGAACGCTCGAGATCGCCGAGCGGCTTCGTCGCGGCGGCATCACGTGGTGGGGTGAAGCGCGGCCGGACACGTTGATGGATTTCTCCGACGCCACCTGGCGCACGATGCGGGACAGCGGCTGCAAGATGATTTTTTTCGGCGCCGAGTCCAGCTCGGATGAGGTGCTGGCGCAGATGGACAAAGGCGGAACTCAGACCTCCGACACCGTCCTGCAGCTTGCTGGGCGTATGAAGGAGTTCGGAATTGTCCCCGAGTTTTCATTCGTGCTCGGAACGCCGTCGGACGATGTCGACGCAGCGATCGAGCGCGACATCCGATACATCCGGCGCATCAAGACGATCAACCCTCGAAGCGAAATCGTCATCTACATCTATTCACCCGTTTCCTTCGACGACGCCGACCTGCTTCGTCAGGCACGCAAGTTCGGCTTCACATTTCCGTCGCAGCTCACAGACTGGCTCGACCCGGTCTGGCAAACCTTCGACCTGCGGAAGAACCCGCACACGCCGTGGCTTCAGCCCAGGCATGTCGAACGCATCATGAACTTCGAACGCGTGTTGAACGCGCGGTTCCCCACAATCTCCGACATCAAGCTGAAACGCTGGCAAACCGCGACTCTCAAGACGCTCGGCTCCTGGCGGTACAAACTCGGCTTCTACACGGCGCCCTGGGAGATACGGCTCGTTGCCAACCGGCTGTTTCACTACAGGCAACCGGAAATCGAAGGATTTTAGAAGTGAGCGCGGTTTTAGCGGCTCAGTTGACGATCCAGCAGCGCCTGCACCGGCTGCAGGTGCTTCCCATCTTCATCATCTACCTCAACAACATCTGCGACAGCCGATGCCAGACCTGCGCGATCTGGAAGAATAATGAATTTCTGAAAGACGCCGCGAAACGCAACATGCCGGATGGTCTTCTTAACGAGCTATACGCCGCGATGGGCGAATGGCAACCGCGGCAGATCCTCGTCTCCGGTGGAGAGCCAGCGCTGCATCCACGCTTCGCCGAGGTGATATCGCGTTTCGCGACGCTCGCGCCGAAAGTTTGCGTCATCACGAACGGGCTGCTGCTGAGTTCTCTGGATCGGAACGCGCTCGAGAAAGTCGCGGAATTCTATATATCGTTCGATGCGCCCGACCGCGAAAGCTACCAGACAATCCGGGGCGTGGACGGGTTCGACCGGCTCGCCGCAAGCATTCAGTCGCTGAACTCGCTGACGAGGAAACCGGTAATCGTCGCCCGCTGCACGCTGCAACGCGACAACGTCCGAGGGATTCCCGAACTGATCGGTGCAGCAAAACGAATGGGCTTTCAGTCGATTTCATTTCTCGCAGTCGACGTCAACAGCGCAGCCTTTTCACGCGATGTCCACGGAGCATCGGATGCAGCCGGCTTGCAGCCCAAAGCAGGCGATCTGCGGGCAATGAGCGAAGACATCAACTCGCTCGCAAAATCCGATGAGAGCTTCGTGGAAGGAGGCATACCGAAGCTGAAGCGCATCCTGCAGTACTTTCGAGCGCTCGACGGCGACGGTGAGTTTCCGGCCGTGCGCTGTAATGCGCCGTGGGCTTCGGTGGTTGTCGAGACAACGGGGCAGATACGCGGATGTTTTTTCCAGCCGGTGATCGGGGACTTTCGCACGATCAACGGAGATGAAGCGGTCCGTTTCCGCCGCGCACTGAAGGTCGCGTCCGACGCGACGTGCCGGCGCTGTGTCTGCAGCAAATGGCTCGGAGCGCGTGACGTAATGCGTATGGTAGACTGATGCGCCTCACCCCCCATTTTTCAAGGCTGCGCGCTAAACGCGCTTGCGCTTCGCGGGAGTTTTTTAAATGACGGATATTTTGCTCGGTCACGCCTATTTCCTGAAATACGACATCATCGAAAGACGCGTGATGAAACCCTATCCACCGCTGGGCATCCTCTACCTCTCGGCGTTTCTGAAACGCGAAGGCTTTTCGGTCGAAGTATTCGATTCCACGTTTCGCGACTTCAACGATTTCGAAAGTACGGTGAAGCGCGTGAAGCCGCGCATTGTCGGTCTCTACGCCAACATCATCACGCGCGACAACGTCCTTCGTCTGGCGCGGATTGCGAAAGCAAACGGCGTGGAATTCGTTCTGGCCGGCGGGCCCGACGCTTCAGAATGGTGCGACAAATATTTTGCAAACGGCGTGGACGTCATTGGCCTGAATGAAGGCGAGCTTACTCTCCAGGAGTTGATTCCCCATCTCCAGCAAAAGGGCATGAAAGATGTCGAGCAGGTGCACGGCATCATGTTCTCCAGGAACGGCCGCGCTCAGCGAACCGCGCCACGGCCGACGGTCACGGATCTCGACTCGCTGCCGTGGCCGGATCGCGACGCCCTGAAGATGGATGAATATTTTCATGCGTGGAAATCGCATCACGGCGAAAGCGCAGTGTCCCTGATTACCGCGCGCGGCTGTCCGTTTCACTGCGCCTGGTGCTCGAGTGAAGTATTCGGACATACGCATCGGCAACGGTCGCCGAAGGACGTGGTCGACGAGATGCTGATGCTGAAGGAACGCTACAACCCGGACATCATGTGGATCTCCGACGACGTACTCACGATCAACAAAAAGTGGACGCACGAGTTCATCCGCGAAGTGAAGACCCGCAACGCGCAACATCCGTACGAATGCCTGTCGCGCGTGGACCTCGTCGATCCGGAAATTCTCAAAGGCCTGAAGGAAACAGGCTGCTTCCGGATCTGGTACGGCGCGGAATCCGGTTCGCAGAAGGTCCTGGACAGCATGACAAAGGGCACGACCGTCGCCCAGGTACGCGAGGCGGCGCGCATCACGCAGGAAATGGGAATGCAGGCGGGCTTCTTCATTCTGCTCGGGTATCCCGACGAAACGACGGCGGATATCCGGCTGACGATCGATTTCCTCAAAGAGACGCGGCCGGACGTGGTCGGCACATCCGTGGCGTTTCCGATCAAGGGAACGGAGTTTTACAAACGCGTCGAAAACCGGATCATGCCGGACGAGAACTGGTCGTCACGAAACCAGAACAAGATGCTCTTCAAAGGCAAGTACCCGCGCCTTTACTACTGGTTCGCCGCGCGCTGGCTGGTCAAGGAAGTGAATGTCGACAAGATGTGGCGGATGGAAAAGCGTCCGTATCCGAGGATCCTAATTGAATCTGCCAAAGCTGCAGTTGCCCGACTGGGCGTCGCGGCCGTGGACGTTGCGTCGTTCTACCGCTCGCAGGCCTGAGTCTAGCCGGTTGTCCGATGTCCGTTGATCCTGTCCCATGGTCCATGTCATTGATCAACGTCAATGCGCAATGACATGTTCCATGGGCCAGGACCAACGGACATCGGACAGCCGCGAGCCCCTAGTTCACGTTCAGGTTCAGTCCTGTTCCATCCTGCTTGAAGAACTTCAAATTCCCGCTCGATGCCTGACCAGCGGTTCCGCTGAACAGAATGAACTGCGTTGTATAACCACCGCCGTTGACCAGGTGCGGAAACAGCAACTCCGCAGCCGAGGCAGGATTGGTTTCATTGTTCGGAGGCGTTGTAGTGATCAGGAAGTCACTTCGCTCGTTGTATCGTCCTCTCAGTCCCACAACCGATAAGCCTGCGGGGCTCGCCGTGCTGATCCGGAGAAGACCTTTAAACGGCAGCGAAATCCCGGGGAAGAAATCGTGGAGGAACCCTGCGGTCTGGCCATTGCCGGCCACTGTTACCGTTGCCGCCGCTCCGACCGCGGCGCCGTCCAGATTTGTGAGTTCGAGAGTCACCGTTGCCGCACTTGCGCCGGCGTTCGCAATGGCGATACCGGTCTGAATGGCGCCGATGCCACCCAGTGCCGTCTCCTCGGCGTACATTCGAAACGCAAGGCCCTGAATGCCGGGCACTCCTGCCTCCGACACGGTAATGCCCGCCGGTTTGTAAGAGAACACCACGAGAGACGATGGCGCAGCAGCGCCGCCCGACGGTATGACGCGTACCGAACCCGACGTCAAAGCACCAACGCCCGCAGTAGCGAGCTTGAATGAACTCTTGGCGGGGATCGTGTAGTTGAAACTCGCGGCGGCCTGGCCATTCGCCGTTATCGTTACTGGCGCTCCAGCCCCTGAGAGGAACTGAACGGATCCGCCGATCGCGGCGGCGGACGGGTTCACGAGTACGATTTGAGTCGTCCATCCTGCGCCTTCTGCGAAGTGGGGCAGGAAGACCGTGCCTGTTCCAGCGGCAGCCGCAAGGTTTGTGACCGGCAGCGTCGTGATCAGGAACTCCGGAGTGGGAACACGTTCATTGAAAAAACCACGAAGCGCGATGACAGAAACGGGCACGTCGGATGTAAGGCTGAATGTCCCCTGAAAAACACCGCCGGGCACGCTGAACGGAGCTTCATTCAGGAATTTTGCTGTTTGCTGATTTGCGCCAATCGTCAGACTTCCTGCCCCGACATCGACGCCTGCCTGATTCGTGAAATGGAAATTGATCGTCGCCGGACCGGGGTTCGGGTTCGCGATGGCAAGCCCTGTATTCACGATACCTGTGACTTCCGCATATATGCGCGCTGACTGGAGAAGCGGCGATGCGGGGACTCCAGCCTCGGTGACGATGACGTTGTTCTGGCGAAATCCGAAGATCGCGACGCCCGACGGCGTGGTGCTGCCGGCGTTCGGCTGAATTCGCGAATAACCGACGCTGAGAGCGCCGCCGCCGTCGGTGATGATAGACACGCCGCCCCGATCGACCATCGTGAAGGCGCGCGTCGTTAGATCAACCGCAGGCGCCGGGTCCGAAAAATCGACGCGGGTGTAGATGAAGTCGCCAAGGTTAGTGGCGTTGCCGTTCGCGGCGTTGCCCGCCAGATTGAATCGGATTCTGCCGGCGTTCGGGTCGCTCGGAGCGGTCCAGTTGACCAGATAAGTACTGGTCCTCACCATTGCATTGCTGTGTTCGGCATACTGGATCGCGCCCGGCGTGCTGCAGGCCACCTGTATACTGGCCTGGGCTGCATTACCACGGCCGCAAATGATCATTACGCGCGCGTGTCCGGGCGTCAGAGTCCCCGCCTGCACCGTGCCTGCGTCGGTGACAGCAGACAACTGAAAGCCGAAAAGCTGCGAACCGGTTCGCGCGATCGTGATCGAGAGCAGGTAAGTTTGCCCCGCAGTCCATTGCGCGGGTATTCCGTCGATCGTCAGGCTTCCACCGGCTGCATTCAGTGGATTGCCCGTATGGCAACCTGCTGAAGCGCAAGTCTGCGACGCATTGAAGACCGCATTCATCGCCGGGTCCGGACCCAGCGCATACGCGAATACATATCCGGTCCACACAAGGCCCAGGACAAAGGTCAATAAAAAGGTGTGTTTGATTTGCATTACAAGCTCCAAAAAAAGCGCCGGTGGCCTTGGTATCTGCCCGCGGCAGCGAGGGGTTGTTGCTGTCGGGCAAATTAAACAACAGAGACAAGAGCCAAGCAAAGGGGTTTATTGGAATACAATGCCCCGCGTGAAAAACAGGATTGGATTTGCTCTTCTGTTGCTCATGGGCCCGCTGCTTGGCTGCCTTCGTGCAGAGCAGATCAGGATCTCACCGCCTGAACCAAAGACGATGATGCAGCAGCTATCCGAGTTGCTCGATCCGGTCGACATCGATGTGACTGCGGCGTCCGTGAGTCCGTCCGACAGCACAGGAACGCGCGAGGTCCGCGTCCGATGGACGACCGGATCCGCTGCATCGAGTTCGGAGCGCGCGAAGGCCGGACCTCCTCCGGCAGGTGCGTTCAGCGCTGCCGAACAACGCAAATACGCGGAGGCGCCTCCACGCAAGCTCGCGATCGAGCTGGCTCCCGGCCGTCTTTTCATCGCGGCCGTCGACCGCAACAAGAGGCTGAAGGGTTGGACCGTCGTTCCCGACCCTCGCATCGTCCGCTCCGAAGGACCGGGCCCCGGCGGCGTTCTGACCGGCCAAACCCTGCATCTGGACCAGGCGGAATTCTTTGTCGTCATTCCCGATGACCCCGACATCGTCGAACTGCGGCTTTATGAACCACAGCCCTCGGGCCGGACATACAAACTGTCGGCTGTCGGGACAATCGCTCTCAATCGCTGAGTGCTCATGTATTTCTTTTCTGCGCGCGGCATTGGACTTCTTGTGGGAGTTTTCGTTTTCCTGACGATGCAGCAACCGCAATTTGCACTCGCTCAGACGGTCACGCCGTGGCTGGAAAGCGGCGATCCTTCCAAACGCGTGGACATCGTCGTTGTCGGCGACGGTTACACGGCGGCAGAGCTTGGAGACTTTGCCAGCGACGTGAATCAGTTTTTCAACGGAGTCTTCGCACAGGAACCTTTTCGCGAGTACAAGAACTACTTCAACGTCAGGCGCATCGACATCGCCAGCAATGAATCCGGCGCCGATCACCCCGAACGCACGCCGCCTGTCGTCCGCGATACGGCCTTCGATGCTGGATACAACTGCGGAAACATCCAGCGTCTGATCTGCGTTTCAACGTCGAAGGTATTGACGGCGATCAGCGTCCTGCCTCCATCTCAACGCGATCTGGTCCTGGTCATTGTGAACGATTCGGAATATGGCGGATCCGGCGGATCCGTTGCCGTGGCTTCGACGCACGGAGCTGCTATCGAGTTGATCCTGCATGAAACCGGACACACGTTTGCATTTCTCGCGGACGAATACACATCACAACCGCCGACCTGCAGCGACAGCGTCGAACCGTCCGAAGCAAATGCCACCAGGACGACAGAGCGAAGCGCATTGAAGTGGGCGACATGGGTCGACAGCTCGACTCCGCTCCCGACCATGACCACGACGCCGGGAGTGCCGGGCGTTTATGTGGGCTCGCGGTATTGCCCGACGACGCTGTACCGGCCGACGTTCAATTCAAAAATGAGAAACCTCGGACTTCCGTACGAACAGATCAATTCCGAGCAGTTCGTCAAACGCTTTTACCAGTTTGCGACGCCGATCGAATCGCAATCGCCCACATCGACAAGCGTCATGTTGACGCAGGGGCAGTCGCAACAGTTCACGGTCACAACGCCTCGGCCGGCGACGCACGACTTGATCGTCACCTGGCGATTGAACGGTCAGCAGGTCGGAACCGGGTCAGGTTATACGCTGGCGACGGGCAATCTTGCTCCGGGTTTCCACACAATCGCGGTCAGTGTCGTCGACCCAACCGGCATCGTACGAAACGATCCCGAATCCTTACTGCGCGGAGAAACAGCCTGGACGGTCGTAATATCTGGAACATATTCTTTGCCGACATCGGGTGAATATTCGAACACGTCGCGGGGCGACGGCGCGTTATACGTCGGACACGCAACGATGGAACCGGCGGCGGGAGCGTCACAGGCGGGCCTTGCGATATTCGGATTCCGGCAAAACAACGTCACCGTCAGCGAAGCTGCAGTACCGGCCTCACCGAAGATCACTTTCGGAAGAATCTATGCGGAGATCGGCGGCGCCGTGAATACCGGCATCGCGATATCCAATCCCGACACATCATCGGTCAACGTCAATTTCTTCCTGACCGATACCAACGGAACCGACAGGGCCGGCGGCAGCCTGACACTGGGGCCGGGCGGACAAATCGCAAAATTCCTGAGCGAAGCGCCATTCAATGCAGGCGCGAATTTTCAGGGAACGCTGACGTTCACCGCTTCCGCGCCGGTCGGAGCGATTGCCTTACGCGGGTTTACCAACGAGCGTTCTGAATTCCTGATCACGACATTGCCGGTTGTGGACCTGAACGCGCCTGTTTCCACGGCACCGATTCTCTTTCCTCATTTCGCCGCGGGCGACGGCTGGACCACACAACTCGTTTTGGTGAATCCCGGCAGCGAAGCACTCAGTGGAACGCTCGCCTTCCGGAACCCCACAACGGGTGCTCCATTAACACTCACCGTCGAAAGCACAACGGCGGCCAGCTTTACCTACAGCATCCCCGCGAGAAGTTCCAGGCGTCTTGCGACCGCCGGCACGGGCGGTATCCTGACCGGTTCTGTCCAACTCGTGCCTGCGGCGGGACAGCGCGCTCCGGTCGGGCTTATCGTGTTCTCATTGCGCTCGGATGGAATAACGATCAGCGAGGCCGGCGTGCCGACGGTTGCGGTCAACAGTACGTTCCTGCTTTACGCCGAAGCCTCCGGGACCTTTGGCCAGCCGGGATCGGTACAACCGGGACTGGCGCTGGCAAATGCTTCGCCGAATCCGACGGTCGTCTCGATTACGGCAACGAATCTTCAGGGACTGCAGGTGGGGCAGGGTTCCGTCACCATTCCGGGGAATGGGCAGTCTGCAGTGTTCCTGAATCAGGTTTCAGGCTTCGAGGGAGTTCAACTGCCATTTCAGGGGCGGCTACGCGTTTCAGCTCTTTCGCCAAACATCACAGCCGTCGGATTGCGAGCACGTTACAACGAGCGCGGCGATTTTCTGATAACGACAACTCCACCGTTTCCGGAAAACCAGGCCGCCGGCACGCTCGTCTTTCCGCATTTCGTGGATGGCGGGGGATACACGACGCAGTTCGTGATCATCAGCGGACAGTCGCAAGCGTCCGGCGGAACACTTCGTTTCTTCAATTCAGCGGGTCCGTAGCTCTAGATGAGCTCGACTTCGACGCCGCCTATGCCGCTCTCGACTTTGATTCGGATCTTTGCGCCGCCGCCACCGCGGTGCGTGTAAGTGCGGCCGCTTTTTTCGAATGACGGCGCGCTGATGTTAGACAGGAAACTTCCTTCGGCTTCGATTTCGACATCGGCGTCGCGGGGCACGGTGATTCGAACCGCTCCGATGCCGACCTTGACCCGCGCGTCGATGCTGGCATTACCGAGTTCACCGCTGAAATCCAGCTCCGCATGACCGACGCCGCCTTTCAGATCGACCTGCTGTACCTGCGCGTTCCCGAGTCCGTTGATGATGAGTTCCCCCACGCCGCACTCGATGTCCAGCGAACTCATGACCTGGCCTGACGGCTTATCGATCGAGACTTCCGTCTTTCCGACGCCGCCGCGCAGGTGCATCCGGCGAACCTTCAGACCGGTCAGCTCCAGCCGCGACTCGGAAACACCAGCCGTCAGATTCAGCTCGATCGGAACTTTGTCGGTGAGACGGACTCTCAGATCGTTATTCTCCCTGCCGTGAGAACCGAAATCCCGCGTCGATTCCACAGTGAGCCGCAGCGACGATTGATCACCATCAGTGAAGTTGAACTGGGGGTTGTAACGATTGCGGTCGTATTCGAGGTCGAAGGCGAAGAGGTTGTCGTCCGATGTACGCTCCACCTCGACTTGGCCGACGTCGAGCTTCAAATCGACCACGAGTTCCTTCGCGTTCCCGAGCGGCCGCGATTCCTTGAGAACCTGAATATCCGCAGGCCCGTGATCGACGAAGACGCAGGAAGCAAGCATCAGGGGCAACAAGACGATCAAAGTGTTTTTCATGGTTTTTGTGTCGGACGCATGATGATTTCGCTGATGAAGCTGTTCGGCTCCTGAGTGACGATCGCGCGAACCGCATAGGCCACGTCCTCCGGACGCAGCATACGTTCCCTCGACTTTCCGACAGTCTCGCTCGAAGTGAACCCGGTATTCGTCGAACCCGGACAGATCACGGATGCTCGAACTCCGTGCTGCCGTACTTCCTCCGCAAGCGACTCGGTAAATCCGACGACACCGAACTTGGATGCGCAATAAACGGCGCGATTGGCCGAACCGACCTTCCCGGCGATCGAGGCAATATTGATGATGTGGCCCCGTTTGCGTTCGATCATGGACGGTAGTACGAAGCGGCAGGTGAAAAAGATCCCCCTCAAATTGGTCTGGATGAGCGTTTCGAAATCCTCATCCTTGAAATCCGCGACAGGCCCGAAGACACCGAGTCCTGCCGCGTTCACAAGGATGTCGACCGGGCCGAACGCGGTGGCCACTTGCTCGAACAGACGCAGAAGTTCGTCCTGTTTGCGCACGTCCGCGGGAATCACGCTGGCTTTGGGTCCAATCCGGCCGGCGGCTTCCTCCAGCTCCGTCCGGCTTCGGGCCGAAAGAACAACCTTCGCCCCCATCTTTCCAAGCTCGATGGCGATCGCCCGGCCGATTCCGCGGCCGGCGCCGGTCACAACTGCAATCTGGTTTTCGATCGAAGTCATTTCAGTCTCCCGGGACCCCAACTTCCTGGTCCTTATACTGCAATTGGTACAGCTTGTAATAGATGCCGCGCTGCGCGAGCAGCTGCTGATGCGTTCCGACTTCCCTCACGCGGCCTTTATGCATGACGACGATTTTGTCGCAGCGCTGGATGGTCGAGAGGCGATGCGCAATGATGATCGATGTCCGGCCTTCCATCAGGCGCTCGATTGCCCGGCGAATCTGGATCTCGGTTTCCGTGTCGACGCTGGATGTGGCTTCATCCAGAACAAGAATCCGCGGATCGTGCGCCAGCGCCCGCGCGAATGCGAGCAGCTGCCGCTGGCCCGCCGAAAGCGTCGTGCCGCGTTCATTCACGGGATGATCGAGTCCGGCCGGCAGCAACCGCAGGAACGGCGCAAGATTGACGTCTTCAGCCGCGGCTTCGATACGCTCGCGCGGGATCGGCGAACCGAGGCGGATGTTCGATTCCATCGTTCCTGAAAACAGGAACACATCCTGAAGAACGACTGCAAAGGAGCTGCGCAGGTAATCAAGGTCCAGCGTCGCGATATTGATTCCGTCGAGACGAATCTCGCCTTTCTGAATGTCGTAAAACCGCGTGAGCAGGCTTGTCGTCGTTGTCTTGCCCGCGCCGGTATGACCGACGATTGCCACCGACTCGCCCGCTTTTACTTGAAACGAAACATCGCGCAGAACCCAGTCGTCATCGTTGTATGCAAACCAGACGTTGCGAAACTCAATGTCGCCTCCCGGAGGTTGCGCCGGAACGACGGCTTCCGGCGAATTGACGATCGCAGCTGGCGTATCGATCAGCTTGAACAGCCGCTCGGAACTGGCCATGGCCGATTGCAGGATGTTGTACTTCTCGCTCATATCCGCGATCGGTTGAAAGAACCGGTTCGAATACTGGACGAACGCCACCAGCGCGCCGAGCGTGAGCACCCCTTGAATCACCTGGCCGCCGCCATACCAGATGATCAGCGCGACCGCGACTGAGCTGAGCAATTCAATCGCGGGATAGAACCATGCGTAGGCCAGGATGCCGTCGAGGTTGGCTCCGAGATGTTCTTTGTTGATGTCGTCGAATTTCCCAAACGCTTTCCGCTCGCGGTTGTAGAGCTGCACGACCGGCATGCCCGTGATGTGCTCCTGCAGAAACGCATTGATCCTTGCAATCGCGAGGCGGACGCGGCGATAGGAGTCGCGAGCCTTGATCCGGAAAATCGCTGTGGTTACGAAAATCAAGGGCACGACCGAGAGCGTCACCAGACCAAGCTCCCAGTTCAACACCATGATCGCGACCATGATTCCGAACAGCACAAAGATGTCGCCGAAGATCGACACGATTCCGGCGGAAAACAATTCGTTGAGAACATCGACATCCGTGACGACGCGGGTGATCAGCCGGCCGACCGGGTTCTTGTCGAAGAACGACGGCGAGAGAGTGTGCAGATGCCGGAACACCTGCATGCGCATGTCGTACATGATCTTCTGGCCTGTGTTCTGCAAAACCCAGGTCTGCGCCGACGCCGAACCGAATCGAATCAAAAGCAGAAGGAAGTACACACCGGCGATCGTTGCAAGACCGCCCATGTTGCCGGCGGCGATGTAGCGGTCGATCGCGATCTTCGTGAGCCAGGGGAACGCGACTTCGAGCGCCGACTCGAAGAGAATCAGCAGGAGCGCGAGCGCAACATAAGCCTTGTACGGCCGCAGATACGTGATCAGCCGGCGCATCAACCGCGAGTCGTAGGCTCTACCGAGTACTTCTTCCTCTTGCATCGTTTCTTCCGCTATTCACTGACTGCCAGTTCTTCTTCGAGCAACTGCTTCCGGTGCAACTCCGCGTAGTAACCGTCCTGTCGCAGGAGCTCGGCGTGGGTGCCGCGCTCGACGATTTGTCCTGCATCCAGCACGATGATTTCGTCCGCTTCCTTTACCGTGGAAACCCGATGGCTGATCAGGATCGACGTACGGTTCCGCATGACCTGCTTCAACTGGCGCAGGATCTGCTCTTCCGTGTACGTGTCCACGCTGGAAAGCGCATCGTCCAGAATCAGAATCTTCGGATCGCGAATCACAGCGCGAGAGATGGCTGTGCGCTGCTTCTGACCGCCCGAGAGTGTAATCCCCCGCTCGCCGACGAGCGTGTCGTACTTCTGGGGAAACTCCTGCACGTCCGCATCGATGTTGGAAATGTCGGCGGCCCGTTGAATCTCTGCATCCGTGGCGGACTCGACGCCAAACGCAATGTTCTCGCGAATCGTTTCTCCGAAGAGAAACGTGTCCTGCGGAATAAAGCCGATTGCCTTGCGCAGGGTTGCCAGAGGAATTCGTTCGATCGGAACGCCATCGACAAAGAGCGACTCGGGCGGCGCGTTATACAACCTGGGAATAAGCTGGACCAGCGTGGATTTCCCTGACCCCGTTGCGCCAACGATCGCAATCGTCTTCCCTTTCGGGATCGTGAGCGACACGTTCCGCAACGTCTGCGTCCCGTTGTAAGCAAAGTTCAGGTTACGGAACTCAATCCCGCCCTGCACCTCGAAGTTCGATACCGTAACGGACTCATCCTTCACTTCCGGCACTGTGTCCAGGATGTAATTCAGACGCTGCATCGAGGCGCGTCCACGTTCGAGCAGATTGACGACCCAGCCGAGCGCAATCATCGGCCAGCTCAGGCGTCCGAGATACATGTTGAATGCGACAAAGTCGCCGAGCGAAATCGCGCCGGAAATCACCTGACGGCCGCCAGCCCAGATGACGACAACCACGGCAAACCCGATCATCAGCTCCATCGTGGGATAGAACACGCTCTGCGCCCGGATCAACTCCCGATTCTTCTCGACGAGCCCGCGGTTCATCCGTTCGAATTCGGCGATCTCGTGCTTCTCTTGCACGAATGCCTTAACGACGCGGATGCCCGCCATACTCTCCTGTACCCGGGCGCTGAGATCGGCGAGTTTGCCCTGCGACTCTTCGGTAAGATCGTGAATCCTTTTTCCGAAATGCCGCACGCTCAGTGACACCAGCGGCAGCGGAAGCAGCGCGAGCAGCGTCAACTGCCAGTTGATGCGCAGCATCAGGAGCACCGCAAACACCGCGACGATTACCGTGTTCGCCGTGTACATGACGCCCGGACCGAAGAGCATCCGGACATTGCTCAGGTCGTTCGTGACGCGCGACATCAGGTCGCCCGTCTTGTTCTTCTGAAAAAACGACACGGGCAGCGTTTCCAGATGCGTAAAGAGGTCATTCCGTATCGCGTATTCAGCCTGTCTGGAAACACCGATGATGAGCCGCCGCATGAAAAACCGGAAAAGGCCTTCGCACAACGCGAGGCCGATAATGACGGCGGCATATGACGCAAGCTTCTCGCGCGTGACCGACTCACGAAGGCTGTCGACCGCATAGCCGGTGACCAGGGGTGTCGCGAGAAGAAATATATTCGTGATAAACACGCATGCAAACCCGGCGGCAAGTCTTGACCGATGCTGGCCCAGGTAGAAGCGCAGGCGGCTTAAGTCACGCCATTTGTTTGATTTGAGCATATCTTTCAAATGTAAGTGTTACGCGGTCCAACCCATCCCCCGAACCATCTTAAACCGACATTAGGCTTATACTGTCCAACCCGTATGATGGATCGGACCATAACAGCCTCAATGCCAATGACTCTGGGCAACTCGGACGCCGACGCTGAACTCGTTGAACGATACCTCGCAGGCGATATGACCGCCTTCGATGAGCTCATGATCCGCTACGAGCGGCAAATCTATAGGGTTTGCTATCGGTTTGTGGAAAACCGCGAAGACGCCATGGACCTGGCGCAGGAAATCTTCATCAAGGCGTTCGAACACCTTGGAACTTTCCGGCGCGAATCCAGCCTGAAAACCTGGCTCTACCGGATCGCGATGAATCACTGCATCAACCACGTGAAGAAAAACGTGCGCGAGTTCGTGGAAGTCACGGAAACGACCGGCCGCGTAGACGCGTCGGTGCACTCACAGATCGAGGATCGTGAACAGCGTGAACACTTCCGTCGGCTTGTGAAGCAGCTTCCGCCGAAGCAGAAAGCGATCCTGGAGATGCGGATCAACGACCAGCTGAGTTACGAGGAAATCGCCAGAATGTCCGGACGGTCCGTATCGACAATTAAAGCCAGCGTCTTTTTTGCATTGGACAAGTTGCGCAAGCTGGTAAAAGATCCCACTTTGAAGAAAGCAGGAAGTTAAGGAACTCTTATGTTCGGGCATTTGAAAGCCGAGGATTTCATCAATCTGATCGAAAGCGCGGAACTGCCGGCGAAGCACCGGTCTCACATTGAGACCTGCGCGGAGTGCCGCTCTACGTGGGAGTCGATACGATCCGTGCACGCGGAAGTCGAAGCGCTTGAAACAGAGGTTCCCGAACCGGATTGGATTCGTTTCCGTTCATCGGTTCGCGATGAGTTGCTATCCCGCTCCATTCAACGGCAAACGGCTGTTCGCCGCTGGACCGGATGGGCGATTCGGCCCGCCTCCGCCTGGGCATTGTCGATCGTTGTCGTAGTGGGTCTCACGACAGCAACTTTCCTTTGGAGGACGGAACAGCCTCAGCCCAGCACTCCAGTTTCGGAGGTCGCCCTCACAGAAGACGTATCCGCGGAGTTTATAGACGCTGGTCCGCAGCCTTCGCTCTTCGACGGTATTGTTGCCCTTGGCGACGAAGAGCGCGAACGCTTCCTCGCGATGCTGGAGGCGGAACAGAAAGAGGCGCCGGACCGGAAATGAAGAAGATCGCTATCGTCGTGGCTCTTTCAGGCTCTCTTGCCGGCCTGCACGCCGCCCCCATTCAGCAAAGACCGCTGAGGCAGCAACAGCAACAACTGCAGCCGGGACCTGTTCGCCCGAATGTCGCACGCCGGGCGAATAATCCGCTGCTGATGGGCCTCTACATGACGCAACTGCGGCGAGTCACGGAAGGCAACACCGAAGTCTTCGCGAAGATCTCCCCATTCCTCGAACAGTTCGTCGAAGAACGCCTCGAAATCAGCCAGCGCCGTGTTCGTTCTCTGCAACAGTTGCGGCAGGCGGTCAACAACAATGGAGCCGAAGCCGAGTTGAACCGGCTGATGCGCGAGATCGCGGCCGCGGACTCGGACTTTCAGGCAAACCAGGAAAGATTCTTCAACAGCGTCGATCCGCAATTGAACGTGCGCCAGCAGGCCAGGATCCGGCTCATGATGGAAATGACCGACAACCAGGTCCGCCAGTTACTCGAAGCGGCCCAGAATCCCAACCAACAGCAGCGCCCCAACATTCAGCGTCAGCAACAGCAACAGCAGCAGCCGCCCCAGGACTAGCCATCGCGGGGATGATCGAACAAGACCTCGACGCCTTGTTCTCTTTGCCGCTCTCGGAATTCGTAGCCGCTCGAAAGACTCTGGCAGCCAGACTCAAGAAATCCGGACTAAGAAATGAGGCGGCAAGTATCAGCGCGTTGCCGAAGCCTCCGGTCACGGCGTGGGCGGTCAATCAGCTGTACCGGCAGCATCGTCAAACATTCGACCGGCTGCTCGAAGCAGGCGAACGTCTGCGGCAGGCGCAGGTTGCCCAACTCAAAGGCAGGAACGCTGATGTCCGCAGCCTGCAGGGTCCGCGGCGCGAACTACTCTCCGAACTCTCCCGGCTTGCGGCGAAGCTGCTGGAGGATCATGGACACAATCCATCACCGGACACGCTGCGCCGGATAAACACAACGCTCGAAGCGTTGTCGATTTACGGCTCGCTTCCGGACGCTCCCAGCGCCGGCCGGCTTACCGCCGATGTCGACCCGCCTGGATTCGAGTCCTTCGCTCAACTCGTGCCCAACACATCGAAGGTTGTCCCGTTCCGTACACCCGCCAAAACAAAACCCGCCGAAAAGGATATTGTGCAGGCCACTGCTGCGCTTCAGGCGGCCGAACACGCATTAGCGGCCACGCAGGCACGAGCTCAGGAAGAGCTCGCGACTCAGAAAAAAGCTGTCGCCAACAAACAACAAACAGAAAAACAAAAGCAGGAAGCGAAACAACGACTCGAGCAGGCGATAGCCGCGGACAAGGAAGCCAGGGAACAGGAACGGGCCGCAGCGATCGAAGCGGATAAAGTCGCGAAATCGCTGGAAGAGGCGATGCGCGCTGTGGATGCCGCGCGGCGCCGCCTCGACGAACTGAAGTGACGCGAGACTAACCGACGAGCAGGATCTGCAGATCCATCAGGTTGGTCTGCGTTGGACCGGTCACGATGAGATCGCCGGTCGCCTTGAGAAAATTCGAAGAATCGTTCGCCCTAAGAAACTTGAACGGCATGAGGCCGAGTTCGATGCCGCGTGAGCACGAGAATGGATCGACGAGGCCGCCGGCAGCGGATGTCGGTCCATCGGAACCGTCGGTTGCGACGCTTGCGAAGCATGACGGCGCAGTTGCCGGACGCGATGACAGCGCGATCGCCCAGGCCAGCGCCATTTCCTGATTCCGGCCGCCGACGCCGTGGCCCCGTACCGTGACCGTCGTTTCGCCGGCCGCAAGAATGCATGCCGGGGGCTTGATAGGATTTCCGCTCTGGCCGACCTCACGCGCCATCGCTGCGAAAAACCGGCCGACATCCTTCGCTTCGCCCTCGATCTCCGTTCCGAGAATCAACGTGTTGAACTTCAACTCGCCGGCCTTCTCGACCGACGCGTCGATCAGAAGCCTGTTGTTCGCGATGATGTGATTCTCCACACGGTTGAAAACCGGATCGCCCGGCTTCGGCGTATCCGCCACCAGGCCGCGAGCCCCGAGCTGAAATCGTTCAAGCACGGCATCCGGAACCTCGGCGCCGTATTTCTGGATGATGGAAAGGGCGTCGGAAAACGAAGTGGTGTCTGGCGCCGTCGGACCTGAAGCAATGAAATCGATCGGGTCGCCGATTACGTCGGAAATGATCAACGAAATCACGCGGGCCGGCCACGCCCATTTCGCGAGCTGGCCGCCTTTCATTTCCGACACATGTTTGCGCACGGCATTCAATTCGCGGATCGTTGCGCCGGCACGCGACAGCACCCGTGTGACTTCCTGTTTTTCCTCCAGCGTGATGCCTGTTACAGGCGCGGGCCACAACGCGGAACCGCCTCCCGATATAAGGCACAGAACGACATCGTCTTCGGTCAACCCCTTCAGCAGTTCCCTCGTCCGTTCGACAGCCTGAACGCCGGCGGCGTCGGGGATGGGATGTCCGGCTTCAACCAGACGGATGCGCTCGAGCGGCAGCGAATGCCCGTATTTCGTGACGACCAGGCCGTCGCGGATCTTCGGACCGAGAATTTCCTCGACGACTCGCGCCATCTTCGCGCTGGGCTTGCCGGCGCCGATGACCAGCAACCGGCCTTTCAGCGGGATCTTCTTACCGGCGACAATCAGACCATCGTCTGTGGATTGAACGAAATTGCGGATGCACCTCTCGGGATCCGCAGCTTTCAACGCGGCTTCCCAGATTGATCGCGCCGACTGGCGAAGTTCGGTGAGGTTCATCGAGCTGCTTGCATGGCCTGGGCGATGCGCTCCCGCATTTGCTCAACGGAGGCTCGGTCTGCAGCCTTGGGGTTTTCTTTGAGGTATGCGTCCAGGATCTGCATCGCGTCCTGCCACTTTTCCAATTTCACGTAAACGTTTGCCAGCATCAGGTGGGCGGGCGCGAGTTTCGCATCGATTGACTGCGCCTTTTTGAACGCTACCTCCGCCTCTTCCATGAAATTCGATCTGTAATTCGCCTGCCCGAGCAGAAAGTAACCGACGGCAGAACGGGGATTCAGCTTCACGGCTTCTTCGAGAGCGTCCAGGGCTTTGTCCAGGAAGCCGCCTTTGGTCTCCGCGGTCTTCTGCAAACCCGCCTGTTCGATGTAAAGACTGCCCAGGTTTGTCAGCGGTCGATCCGTTTTGCTGTTCAACTGATTACTGATTCTGTATTCCTTTTCGGCGTCCTCGTACCGCTTCAGGGATTGGTAAATAATCCCGAGATTGTTGTGCGCGTGGAAGAAGGTCGGAGCGATCTTGACGGCTTCTTCGAGGAGCTTCACTGCGCTCTCGAATTTCCCCTTTTCCTTCTCCTGAATTGCTTTGTCGTAGTTCTGAACCGCCTTCTTCGGGAAGTTTTCCTTCATCTGGGCGACGTCAACCACGTCAGGATCGGCAGCATCGATTCCGGTTGGTTTCGTTCGAAATTCGATAGCCGGCCGGTTCAGGAGGATCGTGATGTTCGAACTCCCGAAACTCGAAAAAACTTCGACAAGCTGGTTAACAGGTTCGTAGCCTTCGACGTTGACAACAACGTAGTACGACCCGGGGCCGAGGCCCCGGAATTCAAAATTGCCGGAAGCGTCCGTATATGCGGTCTGAATGACTTGCTGCGACGATTTCTGGAGTTTGACTTCGATGCGTCGGTCGTAGTCATGACGGTCAGGAATGACGATCTTGCCCCGCAGAGCCTGTTCCTCGACGCGGGGTCTCTGCTGATTTTGAGGTGTCTGTGCAGACAAAGCAGTGCCGTTCAGAAGAAGCAAGACAGTCAGAACTCTCACTGTTTCACGCATCGGCCGACCTCGCTGGAATCTCTCGGGTTTATACCATAAACTAACGGCGCTATGAAGACAGCGCAGGGCACGGTACTCATATCTGAAGAAGAAATCCGGCGCCGCATTACGGAGTTGGGCCGGCAGATTTCTCAGGATTATGAGGGCGGATCCGTTACGCTGGTAGGAATTCTGAAAGGCAGTTTTATTTTTCTTGCCGATCTGATCCGTGCGATCTCGCCGGATATCCGCATCGAAGTCGATTTCATGTCGGTGTCCAGCTACGGAGACGCGACGACGACATCGGGGACAGTTCACATCGAGAAGGATCTCGGAATTTCGATCGAAGGCAAGGACGTCATCATCGTGGAAGACATCGTGGACACCGGACTCACGCTGCTTCACGTTCACAATATTTTTTCAGCACGGGGAGCGCGGTCCCTGCGTGTCGCAGCATTGCTCGAAAAGCCGGGCAATTCGAAGTTTACCGGGACGCTGGACTACATCGGATTCAAAATCCCGAACAAGTTCGTCGTCGGCTTCGGTCTTGATTATGCGCAGCGCTACCGCAATCTCCCGGAAATTCGGGTCCTGGATGAAATCTGATTTCGGTCGATATATCGACCACACGCTCCTGCGCCCCATCGGAACCACAAACGACATCCGGCGGCTGTGCACCGAAGCGATCGAGTACGGAATGGCGGCTGTGTGTATCTTCCCTTCCTACATTCCGGTTGCGCGCGATCTGCTGAAGGACACGCGAATCCGCATCGCCACGGTGATCGCATTCCCGTTCGGCATCACGTTCACTGAAATCAAGGAAGCGGAAATGCGGTCGAGCGCGGCGCGTGGCGCTGACGAGATGGATTTCGTGATAAATATCGCCGCGTTGAAATCCGGGGATGACAAGTCGATCGAAGAGGAAATGCAGCACCTGACCTCAAAGGCCCGGACGCTGGGCGTTCATACCAAGTTCATCATCGAGACGGCATACTTGACCGACGAGGAAAAAGTGCGAGCCTGCAAAATCGCGAATCGCGTCAAACCGGACTTCATGAAGACGTCGACCGGCTACGCGCCGTCCGGAGCGACAGTTGAAGATGTCCGGTTGATGCGATCGCACCTCCTGCCTGAAATCCAGATCAAGGCCGCCGGCGGAATCCGTAATCATGCGGAGGCCGTAGAGATGCTGAAGGCCGGTGCATCCCGGCTCGGGACGAGTTCGGGGATCAAGATCATCGAGGAGGCGGCATCAAGGACATGAGGCCGGATCCCGCAGCCACCGTTATCGGCGCCGAAGCGCAACAGTTGCTCTCGACATTGATCGAGATCAACCACGAGATCACGTCGATCCTCGACCTCGATGAACTGCTGAACAAAATCGCGGAACTCACGAATCGCATCGTTCCATACGAGATCTTCGCGATCTTTCTCGTCGATGACGAGAAACAGGAACTCTATCTGCGTTTCGCAATCGGCCATCCTCCGGAAGTGGTGAAGAACCTTCGCATCAAGATCGGCGACGGCGTTACGGGCACGGCCGCAATGGAACGCACAACGGTCGTTGTCGACGACGTGCGGAAATATCCGCGCTATATCGAAGCCGTAAAGAGCGCGCGATCCGAGCTCGCCGTTCCTCTCATCAGCCAGAACAGCGTCGTCGGAGTTCTCGACATCGAAAGCCCCGAGCCGGGATATTTCCGGGAGCATCAGGTCAAGCTGCTCAACCTGCTTGCGAGCCAGATCGCCATCGCAATCGAAAACGCCCGCGTGTACGAGAGCGAGCGCCGGAACCGCGAACTGCTGTCGTTGCTCTACGACATCAGCCTGGAGATGAGTTCCACACTGGAAGTGGACGATCTGGTGCGGAAGATTGCCGCTGCGGTCAAACAGAAGATCGACTACCACACGTTCTCCATTTTTCTCCTCGACGAAAAACAGGGTTTGCTGCGGCCGAAGTTCGTAATCCGGTCCAACGAGCGCGAGAACCAGAAGCTCGTTCTTCCACTCGGCACCGGACTGATCGGAACGGCGGCGAAACTGAACACGCCGCTGCGTATCGCCGACGTCACCCGGGATTCTCGATACCTGAACGTGCACACGGAGACCCGCTCTGAACTTGTCGTGCCTCTGACATCGAAGGGCCGCGTTGTCGGCGTTGTGGATCTCGAAAGCACCCAGGCGGGTTACTTCACTGAATACCATCAGCGATTCCTGATGACTCTCGCGTCCCGCATGGCTTCGTCCCTGGTAAACGCGGAACTCTACGCGAGAGTTGCCGAGAACGAAGAGCGGCTCGGGCGCGAGATGAAAATCGCTCGAGAGATTCAGCTTCAGCTGATGCCGGACCCCAACGAAGTTCCTTCGATACCGCCGCTCCAGATGGCGGTGCTGTTCACACCCGTCGCGCAGTTGGGAGGAGATCTTTACGACTGGATAGAATTCGACGACGGCCGGCTCGCCATCGTCGTCGGCGATGTCGCCGGCAAAGGCGCCCCCGCGGCCCTGTATGGCGCGCTCTCGAGTGGAGTCATCCGAACGCGGGCGGGCCGGAAGTATCCGCCGGCTCAGATGCTGGAACTGGTGAATAAAACGCTCTACCAGCGCCCGATCGAAGGACAGTACGTCGCCGTCACGTACGCCATCTACGACCCAAAGACGAAGGGGATCTCATTGTCGAATTCCGGATTGCCGTATCCCCTCCTCGTTCGCAACGGCCAGCCCACGTTCCTCGATATCGGAGGCATACCGCTGGGCCTCTTCCCCGATTCCCAATACGAAGAAACCGTGCTGCAACTCCAGGCCGGAGACGTCCTCGTCTTCTATTCCGATGGCGTCGTGGAAATGCGGAATGACGCGGACGAGGAATTCGGTCTGAAGCGCCTCGCGGAAACCGTGCGGGAAAACCACAAACGAACGCCGGAAGAAATTGTGAAGACCATCAGCGCCGCTCTGGCCGAGTTCGGCGGCCGGATGAAACCGAACGATGACCGTACGATGATCGTCGTGAAGATGGCGGACGTACAAACTGCCTCATTCAGCACTTAGCGATTGGCGATGGCTAAGTGCTGAATGAGCACGCCCAAACTATCTGATTCTCCCCAGCACCCCAGCCATCTCCTCGTGAATCCGGCCGTTGGACGCCAGGATCTCTTTCCCGTAAACCGAAAACGGACGGCCCGAGAAGTCCGTTACCCGACCCCCGGCTTCTTGAAGGATCAGAAGCGCCGCGGCGGTATCCCAGGGATGGAGGTCCATTTCCCAGAATCCGTCCACACGGCCAACCGCGATGTAGCAGAGGTCGAGAGCGGCGGACCCGCCGCGACGCACGGCCTGACTTTCGATGAGAAACGCTTCGAACTGCGACAGCACCGTTTTGATCTTTTCGCGGAAACCGTACGGGAATCCCGTCATGATCAGTGAAGCGCGAAGCGTGCGCGTTTCCGAAACGCGCATTTGGACACCATTGACGAACGCCCCCTCGCCGCTCGCGCCGCAGAACATTTCATCTCGCCACGGATCGTAGACTGCGCCGCACAGAATGTTGCCGTGTTGCTCGAAAGCGATGGAGACACAGAAAAACGGATACTGGTGGGCAAAGTTGGTGGTGCCGTCAAGCGGATCGATGATCCACTTCCCCTCCCCGGAATCGTTCGCGCCGGACAAGCCGGACTCTTCGGCAAGAATGGAATGATTCGGGTATCGTTCGCGAATGCGGCGGATGATGAGCGCTTCGGCTTCCTTATCCGCGACCGTGACAAGATTCGCCCGCCCCTTGAACTCGACCTGCTTCTCCCGCCCCATGTAGTGCTTCAAAACACCACCGGCCTCGCGGGCCAGTTCAACGGCGAATTCGAGATACTCCACTATTTGTTCTGCGCGTTCGGATTTGTCAGTATCGCGATACGGTCCATGAGCTTCACGTATCCTTCCTCGGAAGCCAGTGCGATGAAGAGGGGCTCTCGTGTGATCTTCTCGTACTCCTCGAAGCCTTCGTCGAGAGCTCTGTTGAGATACGAAATGGCGCGTTCCTTCTCGCCGCGTTGCGCGTAGATCTTCGCGTAGTAATAACTGACCATGGGGTCGCTGCGACGCGACGTTTGAATCAGCGTGCCGAAACCTGAAGCGCGGTCGAGCAATCGCGGATCGATTTCCAGCGCGTGCTGCGTGGCCTTCAGTGCCTCGTCATAACGCTTCATATCGAAGAGGCAGGCTCCCATGTTCAGCAGGATCGTCGGAGATTCCGGACGAATCTTCAGCGCTTTTTCGTACTGCCCCAGAGCCTCTTCGTAATTCTTCCGGACATAAGCGACCGTGCCGACATTGTTGATGACTTCAATGAAGTACGGATTCTGCTTCAGCGCCTCCCGATAGTACTTTTCCGCATCGTTGAGTCGCTGAACCGCTCCGCCGGACATCTGGTGATAAACCAGCCCGAGCCGATTCAACGTGGCTGCATTGTATCTATCGAGCGCAATCGACTTCTTGTATTCGATGACGGCGTCTTCATACATCTTGCGGGCAAAGAACGAATCGCCGCGTCGTTCATGGAGAAGCGCCTGATCGACGTCCTTCACGGGCATCAGAAGCTGCATCTGCAAAATGTCGCTATCCCGCTTTTCAATCAGCAATGGATTGGTTTTCGCAAGAGTGTTTGCCAGGTCGCGGGCGTTTTTCCCATTCTCACGCGCAAATCGGGCGGCTCGCAGGTTCAGCCGCATGATGCCGTTTTCAGGATTCTTCTCCATCGCCCGCCGGACCTGACGCTCCGCGTCGCTGAACTTTCGCTGGGAGTAGAACATTGCCGCCAGGTTGTTCAGCATATCCGCATTGTTGGGTTGCAGACGAAGCGCGGCCCTGTACGCGTTCTCGGCGGCACGCAATTGATTGGACATGTGGTAGGAGATGCCGAGGCGGTTGTAAATCGCAGCGTCGCGCTGGGGGGCCGGAATCCGTTCGTAGGCGTTGGCCGCCTCGGCATACTGCTTCTGATCGAACTTTTCATTCGCCGCGGCTGCCTGACCGAAGAGGCTCCCGGCAAAGAGCAGGACTGTTACGATGATTCGCCACATAAAACACTCCCTTAGGGACGCGATTTTACAGCACCTTCGCGCGCAACTCCCGAGCTTTGTCACGCAGTTCGGCCGCGCGCTCGAACTCGAACTTCCTGGCCGCTTCCCGCATTTGCGCCTCCAGTTTGGCAATGATCTCGGCGAGCTTTTCGGGGTCGTCGGTAACGACCTCTTTCTCTTCTATCTCAGGGACTTGGACGTAATCCGCCTCGGCGATCGCTACCAGGGTCATGTCCACCGGCTTAATGATGCTTTCCGGCGTGATGTTGTTCTCGAGGTTGTACCGCGTCTGGATTTCCCGCCGGCGATTGGTCTCATCGATGGCCCGATTCATCGAGTCGGTCATACGGTCTGCATACAGGATCGCTCGGCCGTTGATGTGACGGGCGGCGCGTCCCATGGTCTGGATGAGCGAGTCGCCCGACCGGAGAAAGCCTTCCTTGTCGGCGTCGAGGATCGCAACGAGCGAAACTTCCGGAAGATCGAGGCCTTCGCGGAGCAGGTTGATTCCGATCAGCACATCGAATTCGCCCCGCCGGAGGCCGCGCAGGATCTTGATTCGATCCAGCGTCTCGATTTCCGAATGCAGATACCGGCACTTTACGCCGACTTCCGTGTAGTACTCCGCAAGATCTTCCGCCATTCGCTTCGTCAGCGTTGTGACGAGCACGCGCTCGTTCTTCTCCGCCCGCAACCGGATCTCATGAAGCAGGTCATCGATCTGGCCGCGCACCGCCCGCACTTCCACTTGCGGATCGGTAAGGCCGGTGGGCCGGATTACCTGTTCCACCACGACGCCGCCGACTTTCGTGAGTTCATACGGCCCCGGTGTCGCGGAAACATAAATGAGCTGATTGGTCCGGCGCTCGAACTCTTCGAACGTCAGCGGACGATTATCGAGCGCGGAAGGCAGCCGGAAACCGTACTCGACAAGATTCTCTTTCCTCGACCGGTCGCCGTGGTACATGCCGCGAAGCTGCGGCATAGTCTGGTGGCTTTCGTCGATAAACATCAACGAGTCCTGCGGCAGATAATCGAGCAGCGTGGGCGGCGGCTGGCCGGGCATGCGGCCGGTAAAGTGCCGCGAGTAGTTCTCGATGCCGTGGCAGTAGCCGACTTCCTTCACCATTTCCATATCGAACAGAGTTCGCTGGTGGACCCGTTGCGCCTCCAGCAACCGTCCCTGCTGTTCGAGCAGGACTTCCCAACCGGCAAGCTCCGCCTTGATCGTCTCCACGGCCTGCTCCAGCCGCGGCCGCGGCATGACGAAGTGGCTTTTGGGATAGACTGCCAGCCGGTCCAGCACCTTGTATTCATCGCCGGTCAGCGGATCGAACATGCTCAGCTTGTCGACTTCATCGCCCCACAGTTCGATCCTGAAGCCGACGTTTTCGTACGTGGGATGGACCTCAATCGTGTCGCCTCGAACCCGGAACGTTCCGCGTCTGAAATCCAGATCGTTCCGTTCGTAAAGGATCTCGACCAGCTTCGAAAGAATCTCGCGACGCTGCATGCGCTGGCCCTTCTCGAGCATCAACAGCATGCCGTAATACGCTTCCGGAGAACCGAGACCGTAGATGCACGATACCGACGCCACGATTACCACATCCCGCCGCTCGAACAACGACCGTGTCGCCGAAAGCCGCATCCGGTCGATCTCATCGTTAATTGTCGATTCCTTTTCGATATAGGTATCGGTCGACGCGATATACGCCTCGGGCTGGTAGTAGTCGTAGTAGCTGACGAAATACTCGACGGCGTTGTCGGGAAAATAGCCTCGAAACTCGTGGTAAAGCTGCGCGGCCAGCGTCTTGTTATGCGCCAGCACAAGCGTCGTCCGGTTCAGGCGCGCGATGATCTGCGCCATGGTGAATGTCTTGCCCGATCCGGTGACCCCGAGAAGCACCTGGTGCTTCTCGCCGTCGCTCAACCCCCTGGTTAATTGTTCGATCGCTGTCGTCTGATCGCCGCGGGGGGAGTAGGAAGAGACCAGCCTTAAGTCCATAACCTGTCGATTGTACTGCTTCGCGCGGGTTTACCGCCCGGCTATCCCCACTCGGCGGGCCAGATCGTGGAAGCGTGGCTGGTCGCGCAGTCGATCGAGCCGGGGGTCGTTCACAAGAGAACGCAGAAGCCAGGAGCACCGGTCCTCAAACGCGCGTTCGAGACATGTGAGCGCGGAACCGATTTCGCCTAAGCCGGCGTAGATCGCAGCGATCGAGGTTTGCGAAACGTAGCGGCCGCGAGCCTCATCGAGTGCGGCAAGTATTCTTCGCGCCTCTTCGGTCCTGCCCGAGAAGGCGAATGCAGATCCAATCGCAGCCTGCATGAGCGTCATGTTGCCCGAAAGCTCTGTTCCCTTCTGCAACGCGGCAACCGCTTCCGAATACTGTTTCCGTTCGAGATAGGCGAAGCCTAAGAAAAGGTATGCGGGAAAGAACGTTGAATCCATTTCAACGGTCCGAAGTCCGTACTCGATCGCTTCGTCATACTGCCTGCCGAAGTACAGCATCATGGAGACGGCCGCGCTCGTGTGCAACGAAAGCGGATCCAGATCAAGCCCGCGTTTTATTTCTGCTACGGACTCGGCGGCATCGCCCTTCGCGATCAGGCATTCCGACAGAACCTGCCTGGCTCGCGCGTACTTCGGGTCGATGTCGATTGCCGCGCGGGCTTCCTTCTCTGCATCGGCGAGAGTCCAATCGAAGAAAACCTTCACGGCCGCCAGCACCGTCCGGGCTTCGCAAAGCTCCGGATCAATCTCCAGAGCTTTCATTGCCGCCGATTTTGCTTTCGGGAACGCGTCCTTCGGCGCGACGTGACAGTAAAAACCCAGGGGGACGTACCCTTCTGCGAGGCCCGCGTAGGCAAGCGCGTATGTCGGGTCGCCTTCGATCGCTTCGTGGAAGTATCGAATCCCACGCTGGAGACCTTCCGCTGTTCGCTTCGCCCAGTGGAATCTGCCTTTCAAGTAAAGGTGGTACGCCGCCACATTTTCCGTGTACCGCCGCGCCAGAAGACTTTTTCTTTCCGGGCTTAGCTTCAACCGCAGTTTTTCCGAGATCTCGCCGGCAATGTCTTCTTCGATCGCGAAAATGTCCGCCGATTTGCGGCGATACTGATCACCCCACAACTGCCAGCCGTTTTCGACGTCTGCCAGTTCAACGCTGATCAACAGCATGTCCCCGCGATGGAGGACGCGTCCTGTCAGCACAGTCGAAACGCCGAGAGTCCTCCCGATGTCCCGCGCCTCATCGCTTCGCCCCTTGTATCGAAACACGGTGCTTCGGGCCATGACGCGGAGCTCCGGTAATTGTGAGAGGTTGAGAATGATGCTTTCCGTCAAACCATCGCTGAGGTAATCCATCTCCGGATTGCCTCCAGCGTTTACAAACGGCAAGACCGCAAGCGAGCGCACAGCCGGCGCCGTATCGGCCGCGTTGGGAAGCAGAGTTTCGGAATCCGACTCCATCCCTTCAAACGCGCCTGCGATCTCTCCAGGCCGTCGCGACGGATCCTTCGCCAGACACCGCGCCACCAGGTCGCGCAGTTTCGAAGGCGTGTCCTGCGGCAGCGCCGTCCAGTCGGGCTCATCCTTCAACACAGCGGCAATGATTTCCGAAACGGCGTTGCCGGAAAATGCGGGACGGCCCACCAGCAGTTCATACATGACGCATCCGAACGCCCAGATGTCGGCTCGCCGGTCCATGATGCCGCCGCGCAACTGTTCGGGGCTCATATAGGCGGGAGTGCCCATGATGGTCTCGACCAGCACGCCCGTCAGCATCGTTGGCGCATCCGATGGGTCGGATCGGGGCTGATCGGCGACCAGGGATTTCGCCAGTCCGAAGTCGAGCACCTTGCAGCGACCTTCGGACGTTACTTTGATGTTTGCAGGCTTGATATCGTGATGAACGATTCCTGTCCTGTGCGCCGCCTCCAGAGCTTCCGCAATTTGCCGGCATATATCCAGAATCTCGGTGACGGGAACACGGCCCCGCTTCAAACGCTCGGCAAGAGTTTCACCATCGACATATTCGAGGATGAGGCAGCGGTTGCCATCGACCTCTTTGAAATCGTAAATCCCGGCGATGTTCGGATGGTTCAGCGATGCCAGCATCCGGGCTTCACGTTCCGAACGGAGGACATGCTCATGATCTTTTGAAAACTCTTCGGGCAGGACTTTGAATGCAACGTTACGGCCGAGCCGGCGATCGCGCGCCAGATAAACGACACCCATGCCTCCCGCAGCGATCAACGACATTATCTGGTACTGCTCGATTACCCGTCCGACCCAGATGCTGCTGTCGTTGGGAGTCATGGCGATCACTATACGGATGCCGCCGACCCCTGAGCAAATCGCAAAAGAGAATGAGTTTCATCACCGACATTGATGCCGTTGACGAGGTGCGGTGAGCGCCATATAGTCGCGAAACTTTTATGACTGGGAAGCCAATACGTCAAGCCTTGATACTCGCGATCACTCTGTTTTTGCCGACTGCTCTCGTCGCGCAAAAGCAGGAACCACAACTCAAGCTGGAAACAGGTCAGCAGATTTTCGAAGCCACCTGTATCGGCTGTCACGGCTCAGGAGGCAAGGGACTGCCGGAAAGTACGCTCGGATTCGAACACCCGCCCACGTACCCCGATTTCTCCGATTGCGTCGGAAGCGCGCGCGAAAAGAATTACGACTGGCGCTCCGTGCTACATGAAGGCGGACCGGCGCGCGGATTCTCCGAGATCATGCCGTCGTTTGCGGAAGCATTGACGCTGGAGCAAATCGAAAGGGTCATGCAGTATCTGCGCGAGCAATGCACGGACAAGGCATGGCCTCGCGGCGAAATGAATTTCCCGAGACCGCTCGTGACCGAGAAAGCGTTTCCCGAAGATGAATACCTGCTCACGACGGCCGTAAACGCGAAGGCGCCGCACGACGTTACGCTTTCACTCTTCTCCGAACGACGATTCGGGGCACGCAATCAACTCGAGTTCGTTGTTCCGGTCAGTTTCATTAATCGTGATCGCACGAACTGGATCGGCGGCATCGGCGATTTCGTGCTCGGTTATAAACGGGTGCTCTTTAGCAGCATCGAGACCGGATCGATATTCAGCCTTCAGGGTGAGGTCTCGCTGCCGACGGGCAACAGACTTCGCGGGCTCGGGTCCGGAGTGACGACGTTCGAACCATTCGCCGCTTTCGGACAAATGCTGCCCGGCCGGAGCTTCGTTCAAATCCAGAGCGGAGCGGAATTGCCGGCGGACACGGATAAGGCGCAGCGCGCCGCGTTCTTCCGGACGGCGGTGGGTAAAACGTTTGCCGCGAATCGCGGATTCGGCCGCATCTGGACTCCAATGGTCGAGGTCCTCGTGGACCGCGAGTTCGAGAGCGGCGCGAGAACGAACTGGGACCTCGTGCCGCAGATGCAGGTTTCGTTGAGCAGACGTCAGCACGTCTTTTTCAATTTCGGCGTTCGCACCCCGGCAAACAATCGCACCGGCCGGGACACGCAGCTCATGTTTTACGTCCTCTGGGATTGGTTTGATGGAGGCTTAAGGGAGGGCTGGTGATCTATCGTTACGTTATTCTCATAGCCGCAGCGGTTCTGTTGTCGTTGCCGAAATCGGACTATGCCGCACAAAACGGCCGCAATTCTGAAAAGATCGACCTCTTCCAGACGTCCGATCGCTGCTTCGCCTGTCACAACGGACTCTCGACAGCGGGAGGCGAAGACATCTCCTTCAGCTCTGCGTGGCGCGCTTCGATGATGGCCAATTCGGCCCGGGATCCCTATTGGCAGGCTGGAGTCCGGCGCGAAACGATCGATCATCCGGAAGCAAAGGCGGAAATCGAAGACGAGTGTTCGAAGTGTCATATGCCGATGATGCGATTCCAATCGCGGTACGAAGGACATGAAGGCGAGGTCTTCGCCAACCTCGACTTCACTTCCGACGACAGGATGTCGCGACTCGCTCAGGACGGCGTTTCGTGTTCGCTCTGCCATCAGATCTCGAAGGAAAAGCTCGGTACACCCGAAAGCCTGGTCGGGAACTTCATCGTGGACACGACACGGCCGCGCGGCGAGCGCGAAGAGTACGGCCCTTTCAAAGTTGAAAACGGAGAGAACCGGATCATGCGCACGTCCTCCGACGGCTATCGCCCGACCGAAAGCGAGCATATCCGGCAATCGGAACTCTGCGCGACCTGCCACACGTTGATCACGACGGCGCTGGGACCAGGCGGCAAAAAGATCGGCGAATTGCCGGAGCAGATGCCGTATCAGGAGTGGCTCGCAAGCGACTTCCGGGAAAAGCAGAGTTGCCAGAATTGCCACATGCCTGTCGTCGAAGAAATGGTTCGCGTCACGAATACTTTGGGCAAATTTCGCGAGGGTGTGGCGCGTCATACTTTCGTCGGCGGCAATTTCTTCATGCAGCGCATGCTGAACAAACATCGGGGCGAGCTCGGCGTCACCGCGCTGCCGGATGAATTTGACGCCGCAGCTAACCGGACGATCGAGCATCTGAAGTCGAAGACGGCGCAGATCTCACTGGATCGAGTCGAGGTCAGCGGCGGGCAAATGGTTGCCGAAGTCTCGGTGCAGAATCTCAGCGGACACAAGTTTCCAACGGCATATCCGTCACGCCGCGCGTGGGTGCACGTGACGGTCAAGGATCGGAACAATCGCGTGGTGTTCGAGTCCGGTGCGTTGAATGCCAACGGATCGATTCAAGGCAACGACAATGACGCGGACCCCGCGCGGTTCGAGCCGCACTACGTGGAAGTCACGGATGCCGGCCAGGTCCAGATCTACGAGGACATCATGGTTGGATCGGACCATGTCCCAACCACCGGTCTGCTGACGGCCGTCCGTTTCATCAAGGACAACCGCCTGCTGCCGCGCGGCTTTGACAAGCGCTCCGTCGAACAACGAATCACGCCGCAGGGAGAAGCGATGAACGACGCGGACTTTACAAGCGGCGGCGACAAGACCCGCTACTCCATCTCACTCGGCAACGCGCAGGGACCGTTCCAGATCGAAGCCGAGCTCTGGTTTCAACCGATTTCATTCCGCTGGGCCGACAATCTGAAGCGGTACAAAGCCGCCGAACCCCAGCGCTTCACGCGTTACTACGATGAGATGTCATCCGGGTCGGCGGTGATGCTCGTCCGGACGAGCGGGACAAGGTAAAACACAAAGGCGCAAAGGCACAAAGGCACAAAGAAAAACCGGCAACCAAGATCGTTTGATGCCGGTTTTTTCTTTGCGCCTTTGCGCCTTTGTGTTTTATACGTTCGCCAGGACGCTCCTCGGCTTGTACAACTCGGAGAGGTATTTCAGCTCATCGGCGTCGAGTTTCACGCTGAGGGCCTTCACAGCATCCTCGAGATGATGCGGTTTGCTCGCGCCGATGATCGGCGCCGTGACACCCGGCTGATGCAACACCCAGGCGAGCGCCACCTGCGCGTTATTCAGGCCCCGCTTTTTGGCAAGTTCCGTTACACGATCGACGATCGCGAAATCCTCCGGCCGGTAATACTGCCGCCGCGAGTATTCATCGGTCTTCGCGCGAACCGTCTCGCCGTAGTCTTCCTTGCGGCGGTTGCCAACGACGAATCCGCGAGCCAGCGGGCTGAACGGCGTGACCGCGATTCCTTCGGCGCGGCAAAGCGGAAGCATCTCTCGCTCTTCTTCCCGATAGATCACGTTGTAGTAATTCTGCATCGTGCAGAATCGTGAGAGCCCCAGGCGATCCGATGTCGCGAGCATCTTCATGAACTGCCAGCCATACATGGCCGAGGCGCCGATGTAGAGCGCCTTGCCCGCGCGCACAACGTCATCGAGCGCGCGCAGCGTCTCTTCGACCGGAGTCGAAGCATCAAACCGGTGGATCTGGTACATGTCCACGTAATCGGTGCCAAGACGCCGCAGGCTGTTGTCGATGGAACGCATGATGTGCTTCCGCGAGAGCCCGCAGTCGTTCGGATCGTCGCTCATCGGCATATACACCTTCGTCGCCACGATGATGCGATCTCGGCCCGGACCGAAGTCTTTCAAAGCGCGGCCCAGGACTTCTTCACTCTTGCCGACCGAATACATGTCGGCTGTATCGAAATAATTGATGCCGAGTTCGACCGCCTGCCGGATGAACGGCCGCGCTTCTTCTTCCTCGAGAATCCACGGCCGCCACTGCTTCGATCCATAAGTCATCGCGCCGAGGCATAAGCGCGACACTTTAAGTCCCGTCTGTCCGAGATTAATGTAGTCCATAGGCGAAAAAGTCTAGCACCGGTTTAGCCGTTGAAAGTCGCAAAGCCTCCGACTAGATTAGGTCCCGCCCTTCCTGCCTTGCCGTTTTACACTGGAGGAGTAATGGGGATCACGTACATCAATGGAACGGTCACTGGCCCAAACGGCCAGCGGACTGTGCAATTTCTCGTGGACAGTGGCGCCGTCTATTCACTTCTGCCGTTCGAGATCTGGCAAGGAATCGGCCTTAAGCCAAAACGCTCGATGTCTTTCAGGCTGGCCGATGGTACACAAATCGAACGCCAGGTATCGGAATGTCACTTCACGCTGGATGCGGGCGACGGATATAGCCCCGTCATTCTTGGAGAACCCGGTGATGACGCGGCTCTTCTCGGTGTTGTGACTCTGGAGGTAATCGGTCTCGTTTTCAATCCATTCAGCCGAACCCTGCATCCCATGCGTCTTCTGTTGGCATAAACCGAAACGATCTAGTCTGACTGAGGTTTGTTTTTAGTCGGACGAATATCTGTGATCGATGATGCACCCCATCAAGCCTGGCGACGTAGAATGACCCGGCGTGTTCCCGTTTATCGGCTGATGCGCTCACTCGGCCAGGCGATAACCCTGTTGCCGTTGGCCACAATATCTCTCGCATTCAATTTGTAGCTGCCATCGCGAGCCAGCATGCCGGTTAGACTGACGGTCATGCCCACCTTCAACGTCATTTGCGTCCAACCAAGGGTCACCAGCATGTTTGGGCTTCCCAGTTCGCAAGCCCAATTTGCCGTGTTCCCGGTTCTCGGGTCTTTGGCATCAATATAAAAAAACGTGTGGGGATTCGACCATTCGACCTTCGTTACCGTACCGGTCAGCATAATTCGCTGGCTTCGATCAAATTCCGCTGACACAGAATGATGAGCAAACGACGTGATTGTCACTGCAATCGAAAACAGCGCTGCGATCAACAGAAAGAACCCTCTCGCTTTCATTGTGTGACCTCGCGGCGTGGAAAACACTATGTTGTCTCCGGCACCGAGCCAACTGAAGTTTTTCTGAACTTTTGATCAGGAATCGTCCAGTTGCGGACTGTTTGATCGAAGCGGCCCCTCGGGGAAGAGAACCGCTCCGGATGGCAGGAGTTCAGACTTAGCTCTGAAACGCGATTTAGTATGGCTGGGATTTGAACGGCGCCAGATCGGATAACAGATCGTTGGCCCCGCTTATCGGTATTGCTGTAGTCCGGTTGAACGGTGCTATTTGGGGAAGGAAACGAGTCACAGTTGGCATCTTACGTAGTGAATTTCAAACGGCAACTGAAGAGTTTCTGAAGTCTTCGTCAGGCGGTGATCACGCTCAACTGCGGCGATATTAACTTCCACGGCAGCACCGGCTCTTCAGGAGAAACTTCATTAACTGACCCGGACTCGTTTGGATAGAATGAGGCGCCCTGATCACTCTAGTTGCGAGGTCCGCTAAACCGTGAAATACATTCTTCGGTTTCTGATTTTCGTTCATCGATGGGTCGGCATAGCTCTTTGCGTGGTGTTCCTGTTCTGGTTTCCTTCCGGCATCGGAATGATGTATTGGGGGTTCCCCGGAGTTACCGCCGCCGATCGGCTCGACCGGTCGCCCAGGCTCGACCCCGCAAAGATCATGTTGTCGCCGGACGAGGCCGCGGAAAAAGTCGGGACGCAAGCCAATCCCACACAAGTACGGTTGAACACGTTCGACGGCCGGCCTGTATACCGCATCGGCGGTGGCGGAGGGCGCGGAGGTCGAGGCGGACGGATCGTTTACGCTGACACGGGTGAAGAGCAGACTGAAGTCTCGACGGAAATGCTCGATCGCATTGCTTCATCATGGGCAGGCAGGCCTCTCGCTGAGGCGAAGAAAGTATCCGTCGAGGAACCCGATCAGTGGACTGTCGCCGGCCAGCTCCGCAATCAACCGGTGTACAAGTATTCCTGGCCCGACGGTCAGCAGGTCTATGCCAACGGGACTACGGGCGAAGTCGTACAGTACACGACGTTCGCGAAACGGGTCCAGGCTCACGTCAGCGCCATTCCTCACTGGCTGTACTACACGCCACTCCGCAAGCATCAGCCTCAATGGCTGCAATTCATGATCTGGAGCTCGCTGATAGGTACAGCCGGAGCGATCCTCGGTATCGTCGTTGCCGTGTGGATGTACTCGCCGAAGCAAAGATACCGGTTGGAGGGCCAACCGACCGGAATCCCATACCGCGGCCAGAAACGCTGGCACTGGATATTCGGAATCGTGTTCGGTGTCGCGACGGTGACGTGGACGTTCAGCGGACTAATGACATTGGGACCGTTTCCCATCGTGCAGCGTCTGACGCGAACTGAGCCACGATCCGCGCAACAGCAAGATCAGCAACAACAGGAGGCACAGCAGCCGCCGGACCAGGGACAGCCACAACAACAAACAACGGCCACGACTCAACGCGGTCGGGGCGGTCGCGGCGCCAACGTCGCTCCTGCCGGAAGCCGTGGTGGTCGGGGCGGCGGCCCGCAGGGTATTGCGGGCTCGCTTCGCGGACGCGTAAGAATGCCGGACTTCGCCTCAATTCACCCACGTGATCTGCTGGCGAAAGTCCCCGATCTCGACGTGAAAGAACTGGAATGGACATCGTTCTCGGGCACCCCGTTGTTTAACGCAAACCTTGGCGGTGGCAAGTCGCAGTTACTGTCTATGGATGGCACGCCGGTGAACGGATTCGACACAGAACGAGTCATCGAGATCGTGAAGAGCGCCGTTCCCGATCCGAAGGTCATCACTATCGATGTGATCGATCAATATGATCTGTACTATCTGGACCGAAGGCGACAGACCCCTCTTCCCGTTATCCGCGTGCTGATGAACGACGAGGACAGAACGCGCTACTACGTCGATCCAAAGTCTGCGCGCGTTGTCACAACGTATAGCAACAGGAACTGGGTGAACCGCTGGCTTTACGCCGGACTTCACTCGCTCAATTTTCCGTTCCTCTACAATTACAGGCCGCTCTGGGATATTGTCGTCATCACTTTCATGGTGGGCGGAACGGCGCTGTGTGTGACTTCGCTGGTGCTCGCGTGGCGAACGCTGGGCCGAAAACTCAAACGAGTCGCCGCAAATGATTTGTTGCCCAGGGTGTCGTAAGCTCTGTCCACACTTGAATCGAACCCGATTCAGTCTGCGCTCACGCGTTCGGGTTGGCGCGAGCGCGCGGGTCGAAAAACCCTGACGACTCGACGGCCATGCCGGCCGAGACGCTTGAGCATGGGCCAGAGGGTGGTGCTGCTGAGGAGGATGCCTCCAATGCTTAGAAGGATGACCACGATGTCCCAGAGCGGGCGGCTGTTGTAGAGGAACGGAAAGTCGAATTCGTGCAGTCCCGCATACAGCCAGCGATTCAGTCTGCTGAGACGCTGTTGTGCAGTAATGGCGCCGCGGTGCGGATCGAAATAAAGCCAGGTTCGCTGTTCGTCGAGATAGCGGATGCGCAGCACCGGCAACGGCCGGATGTTCTCGCGGCTGCGATAATAGTTGTCGTATTCGGTGAGCCACACGCGGTCCTGTACGGCCACTCCGGCCATGACCTTGTCCGCGATTTGCTCGATATCGGAGTTCTCGAACTTCGTGAACGTTCCTTTCTCAGGATCCGCCAACCACACCATCTGATACTCGCCGGCCGTGGCTCCACGCTGGCCGCGGTCGACCCGCGGACCGAGATCCGTGAGGGGGCGGTTTGCCGTCATGTACAGCTTTCCGCGAAATTGCTGAATCTCGATTTCCCTGGGTCCGAAGTGCTTGCGGATTGCGTCGAGGCCCGCGCGCAGCGATTCCACCGACGCTCCAGCAAGTTTCAAGGAGCCACCCGTCAGGACCTCACGGTCTTCTCGCGACAGCCCGGCGCCACGTCCCGCAGAAAACAGGCCCCACGGATTTACCGAAATCGCGCCGCTGATGATCCAGGTAAAACTGACCAATCCGAAAAGAAGTCCCGAATAGTGATGCCACCGCATCATCCCGGAGTAGGGCGTATGCGAGTGCACGCCCTTTTGCCGAAACCTTTTGCTTAGGGAAAGACGCCAGACGCCGGCGGCCAATCCGGAAAGGCACATGATGCCGCCCACGACAGATCCCCAGATGATGAACTGAGTCCAGGCATTGCCGGCCTTCCGCAGCGGCGGGAAATAAACCCAATGGAGCACTCCGCTCCAAAACCCTTTGAACTTGCCGACGCGATCGGTCTTCATGATGATTTCGCCGGAACCTTCGCTCACGTAGTAATACGTATCCGCATCATCGTCCACTGCGATGCGATGCGCGGGCATCTGATTCCGCTGGGCGCTTTGAAGCGTCCATTGGTCGGAATCTTCAAGATACTTGTCGTAACGAACTGTCGCAGCGTGCTCGGGAACCCATTTGCGGATGATCTCGACGGCCTGCTGCTGATCGGCGCCGAGTACAGGCACGAGCTCGCCGGTGTCGGCATAAATCGCCGTTCTCCCGAAGCTGTACACCGGCCGGTCGCCTTTCATTTCGATCCGCAGGCTTGCGGGCCGGACCTCATTACGGTTCGCCGCATCGACAGGCGTGAGAGTGGCGGTGGACAGGTCGACGGGCTTTTGATGTGCCTGTCGCTCCAAGGGGGTGAGCGACGGCATGCCCCAATACATGAAGGCGATTCCGGAAATGAACCACGACACGAAGAGAAGACCGAAACCGATCCCCATCCACCGATGTGAATAAATGAGCAGCTTGCGCCAGTCCAGAAGTTTTCGAACGTTCATCCGGTTTATCTCCCCGCGCGGCGTCTTTACGGATTCACGGAGGCCGCGGCCCGTTTGGGGTTCGGCGCACCTTGCCGGGCGCCCGCAACTTGACGCAGTTTCTTGCCCATTGCGCGCCACGCAAGAATCAGAGACGTCATTGAAAGTGCCGTGCCCCCAACCATAAATGTGATGACGACGATATCCCAAAGCGGCCGGTGATTATAAAGAAAGGGGAAGTTCAGCGAGTGGAGGCCGTGGTACAGCCAGCGGTTGACCCAGTTCCGGTTGCTGTAGTTACCCACCACGCTCGCCGTCTTCGGATCGATGTAATAACGCGTCGCCTCGGCGTCGCCCGTTAGCGCCAGGATCACCGGCAGGGGCCGGCGCCGGTCGCGATCCTGATAATAGGCGTCGTACTGCTCCAGGATTCTGATTTCGAGCTTCTCCGGGTCGGGAACGCTCTTCCTTACGATGCCGAGGATTTCTTCGCGATCGAATCCCTCGACGACCCGGCCATCGAGTGAAATGAGCCGGGAAGAACCGTCGTCCAGGGTTGCCGAATAGAGCGGCCGGCTGTTGTATGAGGTGTAGGACAGTTCCTTGATCTTCAGGTCCGGGAATCGGGTTAAGACTTCCCTCGGATCCAGCGCCGCGAAATCCTTCATCCGCACCTGGCCGCGTAGCGATGACGCCAGCGAGTTGTTCCCGCCACCTTGCCGTCCCTGCCCCGGCTGCCCCGAATTCTGATTGTTTCCTCCGCGACCACGCTGCCCCTGAACCTGGCCACGCTGCCCTTGAGTTTGAGGCGGCCGGGCTTCCTGCGCTGGCGGGAAGGGCAAAAAGGCGAGGGATCCGCTGAAGGTCCAGGTGATGGTCGCGACACCGAAAACAAGTCCGATAATCGTATGCAAACGCTTTGTGCCCTTGTATGGAACCGCCGAGGGGGCTCTGGCATAGCGGTATTTCTTTCTGGCGGGCGAATACATCCAGATGGCGACGGCCATTCCGATGACGGAGGCGCCGACGCCAACCATGGCCGAGTACGTCGCAAATCGAATCCAGACGGGCTGGTGTTTCCGCAAGGGAGTGAAGTAGAGCCAATGGGGAACAGCGCTGAGATAGGCGCGCAGCCGGGATCCCCGAGTTGTGTGCAGCAGGACCTCTCCGGATTCTCCGATATATGCAGCCTGCCCGTCCGGCCAGGAGTACTTCCAGAGCGGGCGAAGGTTTCGCAGTCGGTTGCCGACGGTCCACTGGTCAGGCTCCGGGCCCACGGATTCGACGGAGGCTGCGGCCAGTGGGTGGCCAACCCATGCTGCGGCGACGCGGTCGCGCATGACATTGTCAGCTTGCTCGTGTTCCTGACCGGTGTCGGCATACACGATTCGGCCGCCGTCACCGCCCAACCTGTAGACAGGCCGTCCATCGAAGCTGCTGAGCCGGATCTGGCCAGGCGAAGGATTCTGGCCGACCTTTTCCGCCGCTTCCTCCGGAGACAACGCGATTGTCTCCGGAGTGAGCGGCGGCATGCGATCCAGCCGGTCCTGTGTGCTCACCGACGGCATGCCCCAATACATCATGCCGATGCCCGACGGGAACCATAGCAGGAACAGCACGCAGAGCGCGACGCCGAGCCAGCGATGAGCGACGATCAGAAGCTTCAGAACCATGAGTACGGACTAACCCCGCGTCCACGACTTCGTGATCTGGACGCCGTAGTTCCGCGGCAGCCCGATTCGCGCCGTCGTGGCGCCGGAAACGAGCCCGCCTCGGTTCAGGACGATTTCGTTGGTCAGGTTTCTACCGGTGAGGGTGATCATGAATCCCCTGGCCATCTGAATGTTGATATTGGCATTTATCACCGTCAACGGGGCCAGCCTTGAGGTGTTGTTGTTGTCGCTCCAGCTCGCGCCACGGGTGCGGAACGAAATGCTGCCCCTCACGGGGCCGATACGAACGATGGGCGTTGCAGACCATTGGACTGCGGGGACCCGAGGCAGCCAGTTCCCGGAACGATCAATCTCGACACCATTGGCAACAGAGTGGAATACCAGATAGCGCCCGTTATTCCATACAAAGTCGCCCTGCAGGACGAACCGGCGGAACGGGCTCACCTGGAACGTCGTATCGATGCCCTCCGACTTGATTTTCCCGGCGCGTTCAATGACGGTGACGTTGTCGATCAGTTCCTGCGTGCTGATGTTGTACTTCCTCATCTGGAAGTAGGACACCGTTCCGTCGATGCGGCCGCCCCAGGCGGTTGCCTTGACGCCGCCTTCCCAGCCGCGACTCGGCTGGGTGGAGAACTGCGCCTGGCTCTGGGTGATGCCGACCAGGGCCGTTGCGCCCGTCGAGTTGATGCCGGTGCCTGAGGGTTGAACCGCATGCGAGCGTCCGAGGTACAACGTGACGTTCGGACGAAGCTGATAGGACAGCGCGTATCTTCCTGTCACTGGATGGAACGACACGGTATTCGTTGTATTCGTGGCGAAGGTCTCCAGGCTGTTGGTGATGTGGTCCCAGCGAGCGCCGCCGCTCAGCGTAAGTTTCTCCGTCATCCGGAACATGCCTTCGAAATATCCCGTGTCGTAGTCGGTGTCTACATTGCGGTTTCTCATGGAATGCCGGTGAACGGGCTCGTAAGCAATGGGATTCAGATAGTTCATCGCCGTCGGCGCCGGGTTCGTCCCGAACCGGTTGTCCGCGGCATGGCGTCCCTGATTGTTACGCTCGACTTTGCCGCCGACGGTGAAACTGACGGAACGGCCGCCCGAGAACCTGAAGGTATTGCGGAGATCGACCTGGTTGCCATGCATCCAGTCTCTCTTGAAGTTGAAGAAGTAATTGCCCGGCGTCACTTGCAGCGTCGTCTGATTGAACGAGATACCTTCGTTGTTGAGCGTGTCCTGCAATAGGGAAACAATATAAAAGCGGTGCTGCAACTGCCAGCCGTGGGACAGATCGACTTCCGTCCTCACCGTTCCACGCCGGTACTTCACGTCGTTCCAGGGATTCTGCATGTTGTAGTTCAACGTGCGGGTTCGGGGGTCGAGGAAGGTATTGGCTGCCAGTTCGATGTAGTCCACATTGGGATCGACGCGACGGTTCAGAATCGGCGTGCTGAAGTACGTACTTAGCGAATCCGTCCGGTAATTCCCCTGGGCCGAAACGGTCACCCGTTCGAGCGGCGTCCATGTCAGCCCCGTGTTCCAGGCGCGATACGACGATTGTGTCCGCTGGACGTTCGTCCCGCCTTCGTTCGTGGAAAAATCGGCGCGGCCCGCCAGGTTATTCGTTAAAGGACCTGTGATGCCCAGACCGACGCGGGTCTTGCCGAAGGACTCATAAGTCAACAGTGAGTCGATGCCCAGGACGCGCTTCGGGGTCTTGGGTCTGGTATTGATGGACGCGCCCGCGGTGCCCGAGCCGTAGGAAAAGGAAGAAGGCCCTTTCAAAACCTCCAGACTCTCCAGAAAGAAGGGGTCCATGTTGCGGAACGCCTGCGGCACCGAATTCTGAACGATGCCATCTTCTGCTATGTAGATGCCGGCGTCGGTGGTCGACATACCCCGGATGTCTACCGCCGGGATGTAGCCGGTATCGGCCCACGTCGTGACGCCGGACACCAACTCGAGGGCGTCCAGCAGGTTGGTCACGCCACGTTCACGAATGTAGTCCTGACTGATGACGCTCAGGTTGTAGGGAAGATCGCGAACGGCGACGTTCAGATACGAGCCTCCTGAGGCCGTCGCGTTGAGCTGCACGGCCGACGGGATCTCGGTCGTCGTCTCGACAAGCAGACTCTCAGTCACCGGAGCCACGGCGAGAGTGACAGCAACTCGCTGAGAAACACCCTGGAAGATGACCGGCCGCTCCTGAAGCAGGAATCCATCGGTGCGCACCGACAGGCTCCATTCTCCTGTCGATAGGCCGGACATCCGGACAAGCCCGGCATCGTCCGTTTTCAGGGTGCGGATTTCGTTGCCCTTGCTCAGAGTCACGGCGGCATTGGCGACGCTGGCTCCGCTCGGGTCGAGTACAGCAATAGTCAGTTCCGGCGACTCAACCTGCGAAAGCCCGGGCTGGACGTTGACGAAAATCAAAATGGCAGCACAGAGCAGCGTTGCCGACGTTCTAGAGATCTTCATGGCCGATACTCCTTGGTCGTAATGATGGTCTTCGGGGTGAGAATCGTATCCAGACCAGGGCCGGAGCCCTACTGAAGCTTTTCTGAAGAATCTGTGACGTTAAATTAAGGATGCTGGAGAATTCTGTTTTGTGCTAATCAGGGCTCATGCGCTGGATCGGTTTTCTGATGCTTGCCGGAGTTCTCGTCATCACCGTCGAAACACGCGGTCTAGCCCAGCCCGGTCAAGCCCAGTATGACGAGAGGTTTTTTGAGGCCCTCAAGAGCGTTTTCGACACCTTCAATAAGGGCGATCTCCAGCGTGTATTCCAGAGCGCGCCTCGGATCGATTGTTTTGAGCTTCTTGGAGACTGGCGAACCGCAGCGTTTTTCAGTGAAGAAAGTAATCTCGAACGTTGGTTTTACAAGACGTTCGAGGAAGTGCAGGCCGATCTTTCCCGCTACATCTTTAAGGGAGACTGTAAGAAGGAGTCCGCAGACGTCGATGTCGTCAGCCGTTTTCCGGTGCGTGACAGCATGGAGGCGTACAACAGGAAAGAAATTGAATTCGATCGGATCGTGTACAAGCTCAATGCGCCGGTGAAGGCCAAATTCGATTCCAGGGCAAAGGCTTACGCCTTCGAACTGCCCTATCTTTACGTAACGAGCCGGAACGGCGACAACAGCTCGTACAGCATGATGCCTCCCAACGCCGCCGCGAAGTATGCCCAGGAAGTCACGAATCGGTGGGAATGCAAGTCCGTGAAGAACGCGGACCTGACCTACCGGTTCCTGCTTTGCCGGACAGCGATCGTTCCTCGCCGTCCGATAGACAGCGATTCCAACGGGAACTCTGTTCGCGGCACAGCCGCCTACATCCTGCTCACCGATGGCAAAGAGGCCCGCACCTCGGCCGTACTATCGTTCCCGACCGACGGCGCTGCTGAAAGTAAAAGCGCCACGAAGATGTCGAGAATCGCGGAGCTTGGCCGGGAAGACTTTCTACTTCGGTTTGTAAACCGGTCCTGGGAATCCAGGATCGCTTCGACAACCGTTCTCTCCGGAGGGCAGTTTGTCGTTGCGGAGTCCGGGGCTGCCTTGAAGGGAGATTATTGCGAATGGCGTCCGCTGTCACCGGCCACATCTGTGCTGGTCGACGAGTCCGATAAAACCATTCAATACTATGTGACCCGCAGCGACCGCGACGGATCGTCACCGGCATCGTTTTTGTTCGATGCAAGGACAGCCGCAAACGTCCGTTTGGGCCTTCTACGGTGTGCCTTTCCCGGTACGGACTCCGCGGCAGCTGTAGAGATGAAGCGACTTCTCTCCATTTTTGGAGATCACGTCCGCATCGAATTCCGTTGATCGGCAGTGCCAGACTAGCCCGCGACCCTTTTATCTCCGCGCCTTGACTAGCATTGCAGTGCTAGGCATAATAGTGCAATGCTTTGGAGGAATCAGTATGGAAAATCAACCGTTTGATTTGAACGCGGCCATTCAACACTGGCGTAAGGAACTGGCAAAGTCCTCCAGCTTTCGTCCGGACGATCTCGACGAACTGGAATCGCATCTTCGCGATTCCGTATCGTCCCTTCAAGCGCAGGGACTGACACTTGACGAAGCGTTCCTGATCGCCCGCCGAAGAACCGGACCGAAAGACGTGCTTGCTGCGGAGTTTGCCACCATCAACGGGTCTTCGGTTTGGATGGAAAAGATTTCAGGAGAGGCCGCACAGCCCCTCAAATGGGTACAACCAAGCGGGCTCAAGTTGGAATATGAGCTTCTGGCGGGCGAGACGGAAGCAGCCACGCTCAAGTTTCGCAGCTGCTGGGGAACCCTTGCCAGAGCGGAGAGCGCCGACGGCTGCTGGACTTTTAAGCGTAACGGCTTCTGGCAAACCCGAGCGTCCATTCGTATGTGCGGCGCCAACACGGACCTGGCTGTATTTCAAAACAACACCTGGACCGGCGGCGGGACGCTGACATTCACAGCGGGCGCGCGATACAAGGCCACCACGAATTTGTGGATGACCAACTACGAAATCCGAACGGAGAACGACGAACCTCTGGTGCGGTTCAACTATGGAGGATTGTTCCGGCTTTCAGCGCAGGTAGAAATCCAGTCAGCGGCGAAGGGACTCGCAGATTTGCCTCTCCTGGTTCTGTTCGGCTGGTACCTCGCTGTGATGTGCTACATGGATGCTTCTGTAGCCGGGGCGGCCGGTGCAGGCGGTACGAGCTGATCAGGTTACAGGTTGTGCGCGAGCCGTTTGAAAAATCGATGTTCAAGTCCATGCGGGTGATATATTCCCGCGACATGTCGAAAGAAAACGTTGTGTTTTTCATTGAAGCCATCAACAAGAGTCAGGATCTCAACGAACGCATGGCCGGAGCCAGTCCGTCGCTGGATACGTGGGTGAAGATCGCTTATGACACCGGCTTTGAATTCACGGCTGAAGAGTTCGCGGCGGTTGTCGAGGAAACTATCGGCCGCAAAGTCAGCCATGAGGACGCCGTCAGCGAGTATCTCGCTGCCCGGGATCAGATGGGTTCCAATGAATTGAGTGATCAGGCACTCGAAAAGGTTGTGGGCGCGGCCAGAAAGTTTACCGTCACGATTTGATTTCGCGACCGCTCGCGAACCGTGCTGACCTCCGGCTTCAAGCGACCCGCCGTGTTTATGGTGAACAAGTTGGGAGACCAACTGATCGCCTTGCCGGCGATGCGCGCATTAGCCGCAATCTTCCCTCAGGGACTGCAGCTCTTCTTGGGGGAAGGCATGTTGTCCTTCTTCTATCGTGATCTTCCGTTCAGCGACACCGTCCGAGTCTGGTGCAACAACGACGACAAGGACCGCATCGACATAACTCGCGTTGCGGGCTCCGCGGAGCGCTGCGACCTTTTTCTCTGCTTTCCCGGACATGCCGTGCCGTCGGCGGTGGAATTGGCTCACAGTCTGGCTGCGGCGCGGACAGTGGGTTATTCGGAAATCTTTGACGAGCAGGTCCGCTGCGAGTCCGGCGTTCACAATTTCGACAAACTGTTTGCGCTGCCGCAGCACCTCGATCCCTCGCTTAAGTTCGATCGGTTCTGCTCACCACCAGTGTTTTCCCCCGCCGCGGAGTCCGCCGCCTCGCGTTACGTGTCGGCAAAGTGCCGTGACTGGGATCGCGTACTCTTTCTGCACCCGGAAACACTGCCGGAAAAGACCTGGCCGGCAGAGCGGTTCGCGTGGGTGCTTAATCGCTTTTTGGCGGAGCGGCCCGAATACGGGGTGATTGTAGCGAGCCGGGTCCCCATCGATCTGGGTACGCACGGAGGGCGCGTGATTCACGTCGGCGCGCACACGGGTGCGCATCTCGAACTGGTGCTCGCCGTAATGCGGCACACGGACCTCTTTCTTGGCATCGATTCGTGCTTTCTCCACGCGGCCGATCTGTTCCGCATGCCTGGCGTAGCACTGTTCGGGCCGACGTCGCCGCGGCAATTTGGATTTCGCCTTTCACCGCATGGACGTCACATTGCCGAGGAGTCCGCCGAGAAGTCGATGGACAAGATTCGGCCGCACCGAGTCCTCGATGCGCTTCTGGATCTGGCGGCGATTGCCGGGCAGGATCCCCAGGCGCCGCGCGTTCCCTGCCGATATGGCACTTTTTCTTATCTGCCGACGGACATCTATATAGGTCGAAGCCTCTCTGTCTACGGCGAGTACTCGGAGGACGAAGTCGCGTTCCTGTGTGGTCTCCTGAAGCCTGGCGATACAGTCGTAGAGGTCGGCGCGAACATCGGCGCCATTACAGTGCCGATGGCAAAGCAAATTGGCGAGAGTGGAAAACTGCACGCGGTCGAACCTCAGCCACGACTGAACCAACTCTTGCGACGCAACGTGGATGAGTGCGGTGTCGGTACCATCGTGCATGTTCACGAGTGTGCGTTCGGCGCCAATCCGGACATCGTCTATTGTGGAATGCCGGACTACGACCGGCCCGGTAATTTCGGCGCTTTCGAGCTTGGAAAGTCGCCGGCGGATGGCGGCACGGCGGTCAAGATTAATACCGTCGATGGCCTCGGTTTAGACCGGTGCACTCTTCTCAAAATCGACGTTGAGGGCAGCGAGGTCGAGGTGATCGAAGGCGCGAGACGGACGATCGCCGCATGCCGGCCACTGCTCTACGTCGAGAATGACCGCGAAGGCCGGTCCCGTTCATTGATCGAGCTGATCGAACATCTCGGATACCGGCTCTGGTGGCATCTGACACCGTTGTGGAACTCGAACAACTTCAGGCAGGTCGAGGAGAATATCTTTGCCGACATTGTTTCGGTCAACATGCTGTGCGTGCCACGCGAGCACAGCCTGCCCGCGGGCTTGAGACTGTCGCCGGTAGCCGGACCTGAGGACGATTGGCGGCAGGCCTAATATCAACATGACGCCAGACTTTAATGACGATTACCCCTTAATCGAGGACCAGATCTTTTCCTATCGGCGGGACGGGCACGTCCTTTTACGCGGCGTGGCTCACCCGGATGAGATTGGCTATTACCGCCCCCTGCTCAAGCAGGTCGTCGAACACTGCAACACGGAGACTCGTCCTCTCGAAGAACGAGACACTTTCAGCAAGGCTCACATCATGGTCATCAACCTTTGGTTGAGGGACAGGGAAATCAAAAAGTTCGTCCTGGCGAAAAGGTTCGGCAAGATCGCGGCGGACTTGATGGGGGTGGAAGGCGTCCGGCTTTACCACGACCAGGCCCTTTTCAAGGAGCCCGGTGGCGGCATTACGCCCTGGCATCAGGATGAGCATTACTTCCCGCTGGACACAGACAACACCATTACGATGTGGATGCCATTAGTGGACGTCACGGAGAAGGAAGGTCCGGTGGTTTTCGCTACCGGCTCCCACAGAGAAAAAAATCTGGGAGACTTCGGCACGTCGGATACATCACAGTTGTTCTTCAATAATTTCGTGAACAAGAAAGGGTATGTTCGCACCCCCGCCGCTCCCATGAAGGCCGGGGACGCCACCTTTCATTCCGGCTGGACCCTGCACGGGGCGCTTCCCAACCAAAGCCGAACTTTGAGGGAAGTCATGACCATCATTTATTTTGCCGACGGAGCGAACCTCGTGAAGCCGGACAACTCAGCCAGAGAAGCGGACCTTAAAGGATTCTTTCCAGGCGGAATCCCAGGAAAGCCAGCCGCGACTCCGTTAAACCCGCTGGTTTATCACCGATAAAATGCCGGCTGTTGTCTTGCTAGAACACCTAACGGCGGGTACCATCTGCACTCAACAGATGCACCTTAAACCTCTGCGTCCCAACCTTCTTTCCATTGTTCCACCGTACGCGTCACCGGTGCCCCCGCTTGGCTCGGCAAGCTTACTTGGATATTTGAAGGCAAATGGCTGCGATGACTTTGATTTCCTGGACCTGAGGCACTACTCATCGCATGCCTATGCTCCGACGTATCGCCCGACGGGTATGTTTGGTGAAACGTATGTAGTCGATGTTCCAGACTTACCAATTGTGTTGCGCCTCTTGAGGTCGTTTGACGAAGGAAAGCCTTTCACGGTCGAAGCGGACGCGATCTTTGAAAACTATTGTCTCGAGCGCGGAATCAATTCGCACTACCTTCAACGCTACCTGGCTCAACTCGATCGGTTTCTTGCCGACTCCCTGAGCCAGGTCCCGCAGATCGACTTCATCGGCTTCACAACCTGGTCCTCGAACATGCTCACTACCTTGATGGCCGCCGCACACCTGAAGCGGCGACCCCGGCCGCCGTTCATCGTGCTTGGCGGCCCACAGGTGACGGAGAGTCAAAACTCCGCCAGGTTGGCCCTGCAAAGCGGCCTCGCGGATTCGATTGCACTCGGAGAAGGCGAAGAGACGCTGCTTGCCCTCTTTGAATCGTTTCGGGCGGGCCGTCAGATTTCAGCAACGCCCGGAACTTTGATCCGCGACCAGTCTGGTTCATTCATTGCGACGGAGCGAAAGCTCATGCGCCTGGCGACGAAACCGCTCCCTGATTTTTCACGGATACCGATTCTGGATTATCAGGGGCATGGGCTTCCGCTGACATTGCTGCCGTTTGAAATCTCGCGCGGCTGTACCGACAAATGCACATTCTGCAGCGAGTGGGTTTTCTGGCGACAGTTTCGCAGCGACAGCGTGGAGCACGTGATTTCAGATATCGAGGCGCTCGCCGCAGCGTACCCGATACAAGGAATCTGGTTTATCGATTCCCTGTTGAACGGCGTGAAGTCGCGACTGGTCGGGCTCGCCGAGGCGATGTTATCGAAAGGAGTGAAGTTGAAGTGGGGCGGCTTCATGCGGGCCGATATCGATGAGGAAACCGCCAGGCTCATTACGCGAGCCGGTTGCGATCTGGCTTTCCTTGGAGTGGAATCGCTCTCGGACGAAACCCTGGATCTGATGAACAAGCGACGAACGTCCGCCCAGAACCTGCAGGCGATCCGCGCTCTGCTCGACGCCGGAATGTCGCGCGTCGTGGCCGGTGTGATACCTGGCTTTCCAGGCGACACCAGAAAACGATTCATGGCGACCGCCCTCCAGCTTCGTGAGATTCATATCCAGCATCCGGAGAGATTCCGGGTGAACGTCGAGCCATTCACTGTTTCGCCTGGACAACCTTTGTATGCCGAATTGGACAAGTTTGGCCTGGATTCGGCCAGGTGGACCGATGACGTGCTCGACATCGCGCCACGGTATCGAAACATTACCGATGACATCCTTTGTACCGTCAGCGGATCGAATCAGGGAATCGATAGGCTGGGTGAACTGCGGGTGGCGACCACAATCAACGCGGTGAATAAGGAAACGATCCAGGATCCATTCGCTTACTCAACCAGCGAGGATATCAGCGTCGGCGAGTTCTCTTTCATCCCACTCGCGTGTGGCTTCCTGCTCGGCCGTTTCAAGAGCCCTGGTGGTTTTCGTCGTGCGTTGCTGGTTACCGATGCCGAGCGCCGCGAGAGCGGCGCGTTCGACGAACTCGTCGAGCGAATCGCGTCTCAACACGTCATCGCACCGGGACGGACTCCGTTCATTCTGCACCGCAGGAGCGGATCTGCCGCAAAAACCCTCGCTGAAATGCCAGAGCCCGCCTCGATCATGCTTTCACCTTTCGCCCTGTGCAGACGGTTGCCAGGCGAAGACCAGAACAGGAGTCTGCTGGTGAATATCGTGAATCCTGTTTTGAACATCATTGTTGCCGATACCGTGCTTCCCATTCTGGCGCGCCTCGCGAAAGAACCTGTCGAATGGAGCGTCGCGCGAAGCGAGATTGATGAACCAACGCTCGCAAAGCTACTCGCACGCGGCTTCCTGGATCTGGTGTGATCATGCGATCGGAACGGAGCTTTTTCGGTTCGCCTGCATTGAAGGCGCACAACGTCGGGACGACGCGGACCCGAACGCCCGCCCAGACGATGGCCGTGCTGGAACCCGTGCTTTCAAGCTATGGCATCACGCGTCTCGCCAATGTCACGGGACTTGATCGAATCGGAATCCCGGTTTACCAGGCCATCCGGCCGAACTCGCGTTCGCTTTCCGTATCGCAAGGTAAAGGTCTCGACTCGACGTCCGCAAAAGTGTCGGCCCTCATGGAGTCACTCGAGACCTATCACGCGGAAAACGCGGTTTACGTCCGCGCTGAAAGTTACAGCGCTCTTTCGCGGCATGCCCGGGTTGCGGACCCGACCCAGTTGCAGCTCTCACGGACGAGTACGTTTCATGTCGACGGCGTTCTTCCATGGTCGGACGGATGGGACCTGGTCCGCGCTGAACCGGTGTTTGTCCCGTTTGAACTCGTTCACACCAACGCAACTTTGCCGCTGGTTGAAGGCAGCGGCGCCTTTGTTCCGAGTTCGAACGGCCTGGCGTCTGGAAATCACATGACGGAAGCCGCGCTGCACGGAATCTGCGAGCTGATTGAACGGGATGCTGAGACACTTTGGCGCCTGGGAGGAGAGCGCACGACAGCAGAGACACGGGTCTCGCCGGACAGTGTCGAGTGCGAACAAGCATGCCGCCTGCTCGAACAGTATCGGCGGGCCGGAATCGGAGTGATGATATGGGACGTCACGTCGGACGTACAGGTCGCCTGTTTTGTAGTGGTGATTTTCGATCCTGAGTCGGATCCTGAACTGAATCCTTGTTGCGCAGCGAGTGGGTCGGGCTGCCATCCCGACCGTGGAATCGCGTTGTGCCGCGCCCTTACGGAGGCCGCTCAAAGCCGGCTGACATCGATCGCCGGTTCCCGAGATGACATTACGATCGGAAGCCACCGGCGATTCCGGTCCGCCCAAAGCTTGGAGTATCACAAGAGGCTGATGGACGTTCACGGCGTCCGCGACTTCAACAATGTTCCCCACGCCGTGGGATCTACTCTCGACGACGACCTCAACTATGTGCTGCACCGGCTTGCTGAACGCGGCATGGATCAAGCCATCATTGTGAACCTTTCAAGCCCTGAACTCGATCTGGCTTTCGCGCGCGCGGTCGTCCCGGGGCTGGAAGGGTCGATCGATCTTTCAACCTACCGGCCACGCGCCCGAGCCCGTGCGAGGCTGGCATGAAGTCCGCTGTTTTCCTCGGCCCGACTCTCTCATCGGCACTAGCCCGCCAATACCTTCCGGGTTGCGAAATCCGGCCGCCTGCGGCACAGGGAGATGTGTTGCGCGCCTTGAAGAGTGGCGCAACCCGGCTTGGTATTATCGACGGGTACTTTGACGCCGTGCCCTCGGTAACGCACAAGGAAATCCTGTACGCCATTGAAACGGGAGCGATCGTGTTCGGTAGTTCCAGCATGGGCGCTCTTCGGGCGGCCGAACTTCACGCATTCGGCATGATCGGCGTGGGGCGCATCTTCGAACTCTACCGTGATGGAGATCTCGAAGACGACGACGAGGTCGCCGTGCTGCATGCTCCCGAGAGTGCCGGCTACCATCCAATCTCGGAAGCCATGGTCAACATCCGCGATCGGATTGATGCCGCGCTGCAGGAAGGTATCGTTGACGGCGCCCTCGCGACTCAACTTATCGCGCTGGCCAAGGCGATGCCCTATGGCACGCGATCGTTCAAAAGGCTGCTGGCTGTAGCCCGGGAATCCAGCATCCAGTCCAGCCGGCTTGATCGCTTTGAGTTCTTCGTAACATCACCTCACGAGTCGCTGAAGGAGCGAGATGCCGTGGCGCTGCTTCGGCGGATGGCCTCGGGAGAGGACCAGCCGTTAACGCCGTCTATCCGCATTCCGCGCACGTTGTTCTTCGAAAGGCTTTTTCAGGAAGTCGAACGCGAAACATGAATAAGGATGGACAAAGCGGCAACGCGATGAAAGAGTCTCGTGCAAATATCTGAATCAGGAGAAACCATGTACCCACAAGACGCGCAGTCGAGGATCATCTCAAAGGCGACCCAGGATCCGGAATTCTGCGACGCACTCCGGAAAAACGCTGTCGCCGCAATCGAGCGCGAACTTGGCGTCAAACTGCCCTCTGGATTTTCCGTGAAGGTAGTAGAAGACACCGCCACCACGGTCCACCTCGTATTGCCTCCGACTGTCGCACGGGGGGAACTATCGGACGTCGAACTCGACAGGATTGCAGCAGCAGGCAACGCTGGTGAGGCAAACTATGTGAGATGCGCCGGGCCGGAAGAAATCAATCTGAATAAGCCCCGTATGTAAGAATGACCTCTTTGCTGGAGAGCGCCAGCCTTTTACCGTTCCTTCGGATCGTTCGCCCGGCGCTCTCCAGAGACCTCGTTCCTGACGCCTGCTTCTCCCGCATCGAGCGTCTCGCCAGAAATCTCCCTCCCGCCTATGGCTTCATTTTCGAATGCTGGTTGAGCAGTGAGAAAGCTAACGTCGATATCCAACTCTATTATCGTGCCGGAGAAGGAGCTGCGCTGGCGCGGTCGCTGCCCGATGACACGGTGACCTGGCGCGGGGCTCGTTCGCTTTTCGCAAAGTTTGCGAAACACGGCGCGGATCTGGCAGACGGTTTGTGGATCGAGTTTGACCTCGGCAACCACGGCCTCGGCGAAGCCCACCCACGCCTTGGTTTTGCCTACCGGCGGGTTCCCTTCGATCGCTATTTCGAAAGCCTGAGTTCCGTCTATGAGTGTCTCGGCCGGCCGATTCCCGTCAGCGAATCACTGTTGAGACGTCTTTACTCCGCCATTCCTGCGGACGGCTACCTCTATGGAACCGGAACCGGTTTGGCTCCAACCTATGCTCCGCTGCGCTGGTGTCTGAGCTTCGACGTTCCGTCTCAAATGACGGCCTATCTTGACGCTGTGGGCTGGCCCCACCCGGCGCCCCCGATCGATGTGCCTGGCCTTCAAGGCGTCGCGCTGGCCGTGGACTTGTCTGAAGGCATCGGTCCACGAATCGGAGTCGAATACTATCTTGCAGACGATGCGTTCGAACCCTTCCTGCGGCGGCTCACTGCCCAAAATCTCTGCAAGGAGCAATGGATCGGCGCATTCACCGTCAGCCGGGGGATCTTCACGAAACGTCGTGCCACCGAGTGGCCCGAGCCATTGGCGACGGTTTCCGCACTCTCCGGCCGGGAGGCTTCGATCATCCTGAAGCCCGTCCACATCAAGGTCACTTATGAAGCCGGCCAGCCGACGGCAGTCAAAGGCTACATCTACGGCAATTACGTTTGGATTTCCTGAATCAGGCTGGCGAGAGTTTGATGGAAGTGCACGATCGCAGACTCGAAGCGACCGAAGGTGAAATGCTCATTTGCGCCGCTTCCCATGCCTCGCTGGATCGCGCGCACGACGGCAAGATCCTCGCCTGCAGCCGTCCCACCGACGAACTCCGCGTTCTGCATCGCCAGGGCAGCATCGAGACCGGACAGGTTGCGATCGATGAGGACGTAGGTGAAAAGACGAATCCGATCGACCGCGAGCGGCTCGAACACCGCCAGACTCGTGTGGTGCGACATCACTGACACCAGGGCGTTCGGGAACAGGTGGTAGACGTAGGTCAGAAGGCCCTCAACGCGACGCTCCTCCGGCGCGACCTCGGCAAGCGACTGAATTTGCCGGAAAGGAAAAGTGATGCGGCTGTTCGCACCGCACGACTCGACCACGTTCAGATTGTCGAAGCAGTAAGGGTAGAACGACTTGGAGTGGGTCGCGCGGATGTGATAGCCCTCGATGAAGCCCTCGAGGTAAACCTTCCAGTTCAAATCCAGCTCGATCTGGTTCGCCTCCACAAGGCGATGCTCGGGCCCGATCAGATCGGGGAGTCCGACGAACGCTGAGTCCGGGGCGGCTGCCGTCGGATCCTGAGTGACGAACACCAGGCCAAGGCGCTCTTCGCAGTGGACCGGCGCGAGGCCGTGCTGTGCGGTGTCGAGGTCCGGAAATCCGTGCGCATGGGGCACGTGATTCAGGCTTCCGTCCAGGCCGTAGGTCCAGCCGTGGTATGGGCAGACAAAACTTTGAGAGCAGCCGGAACCATCGGCGAGCCGTGTGCCGCGGTGCCGGCACGCGTTGCGAAAGGCGCGCATGCGGCCGTCCTGTCCACGCACGACAAGCAGCGGCGTGCCGGCGGCCTCGCGCGCCACGTACGAACCGGCCCCGGGCACTGCCGCCGAAGGACAGAAAGGGACCGGCCATCGGCGCAGCACGCTCTCAACTTCCTGCCGCAAGCGCTCAGGGTTGCGGTAATTCTCCACCGGCTCTCGCCACACCTCGCCGCCGAGGTCGGTTGTTCCGTTGCGGATGTGGCTCAGTACCCGAGCCGCAACAGCCTGGTCGGAGAGAAAGCCTCCCGCACGCCCCGCTGCGTTGCCCGCCGAATCATGATTGGACATCGCGCCATTCTTCGCTCCGGCTGCAACCGTGTCAAGGGCAGCGAATCAAGGAAGCAGCAGGAGTCGACGAGCAGACGATTGTGGAGTTTGAGGAGGATTTAAAGAACAACCTCTACAGGAATCGGATGTTGCGGCAGCGGCCGGACGCGGATCGGACGACGTCGTTTCTCACCGACAAAGGCGCAAGGCTCGATGCAAGAACGCCCAGGGTCGCATCGCTTTCGAAGTCGCGACAGCCAACCGGTCCAGCAATGCGGTGATCCTTCGAGCGTTGATGAAGCAACCTGGGAAGTTCGGATCGACAGACGGTACCCACTCGCGCATTACCGAGGTTTGAATCCGCCTCTATTCGCGTCGTCTGGATTCTGGATTATGATCCCGCCCTGGTTCGGGTCGGGAGCCTGGACTACGATCCCCCCTGAAACATCCTCAAGTTCTTTGTCCGTGAGAGGCTTTCCCTCATCCTGTGGTTTCGTTTCGCTGTCAGCCATGACCTATTCTCCTTATTGAGTGTGGGCTATTGTGCGGAGCACATACTGGCAGGTTCTACCGTGAACAGAACAACTGCCTAAATGCTAGTGACGTAACCCTACCACCGTGACGGTTGTCCGCAGAACTCTTTTGCTGTTCAAGGAACGATTCCGTTCAATTGCACTGTCCCCCATTAAACCGGTCGGCTATAAGGTGGCACTAAATCGTGCAGGAATGCCGCCACGTTTGATGAATGCACGCGGTGGATTTTCGTCGATAGGCGATCGCGGATTTCGACATCGGAGCCATCCGCCGGAACAATGATCTGGAACGGCATGCCCAGGAGATCCGCGCGTCGAATTTTCTCTTCGAGTTCAGCGTCGGAATCATCAAGCAGGATCTCCAGTTCCGTGCAACTTCGGTAAAGCTGCTCCGCAAAGTGGACGTTCACAGGCACGATGACTGCGACGTATGGCGCGACGGCCTTCGGCCACACGATGCCGCGCGCGTCTCGATTCTGTTCCACGATCGTTTGCATGAGACGCGTGACACCGAGGCCGTAGCAACCCATCTCGAACGCTGCAGAGTATCGGTTACCAAGCTTGAAGATGTGCCCAACTTCCGTACCGCGGATGGCATTCAACCGTTTGCCGCAGCGTACGCAGGCGTCACCTTCTGAAGCGAAGCTGATGCCGGCAAACGCATCCACGCGAAAGTCGCGCGCGCCATTCACGTTCTTCAAGAAATGTCCCGTGCGTGGCGATGGCAGGACGAAATTGGCGCCAGCCCGCACACTCTCGTCGGCAATAACAAAGACCGAAGGCGGAGTCCGCACGATGGAAATCCAGTCGTAGGTGCCACCCAGGTTCGCGAGTTCTGCCGCGGAAGCAACGTGACAATCGGCGCTGTTGATGCCGTGACCGGATAATGCGCCGGCAAATTTAGACGGATTCAGAACCCGATTCGCAGGCATCACGGCCAGACCCACCCGGCCGGCGGCTATGAAAGGCAATCCCATCAGGCGGCGCGCGGGCGCGAGCGAATCCGGAACCGGGATTTCTTCCAGAGGCAAAACTTCCTCAGTCGAATCGGACTGCGCACATTCCGCGATCTCCAGGCTGGCCGCGTATCCGCACTCCTCGCACTGCAAGGCCATCGTGTTTGCAGCCCGCGGAAAGGATGCGAGCAGTTCCTCAGATTCTTCGCCGCCCATCGCCCCGCTGCCCGCCCGGACGATTTGAATCTGGACGCCGCACCGCGCGAGGATCGCGCAAAACGCATCCCTGATCGCCGTGTAGGTTTGGTCGAGACTCTCGCGGCCGGCGTGGAAGCTGTAGGCGTCGGCCATCACAAATTCTCGCGTCCGCATGAGTCCGGACCTGCTGCCGGCATCCTGATCGCGGAAGCGCGGCTGAATCTGGTAAAGAACGCGCGGCAAATCCCGGCTGTCATGAATGCAGGCGGAGGCGACGATCGTTGCGACTTCTTCGTGCGTGGGGGCAAGAACCAAACGTTCGTCGTTCTCGGCTTTCACGCGAAACAGTTGCGGACCGAAAAGGCTTGCGCGCGCGTCCCAGAGGCTTTCCGGCTGAAGAAGCGGCATGGCGACTTCCTGCGCCCCGGCTCGATCCAACTCTTCGCGGACAATCGCGCTGATTCGCTGCAACACACGATGACCCAGCGGCAGCAGCGTGTAGAGTCCGTCGGCGAGCCGATGCGTGTATCCGGCTCGCTCGAGCAGATCGTTGTCGTCGTTGGTAGCAGATCGTGTGATCAGGAGTTGCGACAATCGCATATGTTAGAAGCCGCGGATACGATACACGCATGAAAGACGTCTTGAAAAACATCGTCGCGCGAGCCAGTTCCATCGAGGAGCGGCTGTCGCTGGATTTCATTCCAATAGACGATCAGATCGTCGATGCGAGAATGCGCGCGTGGCGCAGAATTGCCGCAAATGACGATGCAGAGCGGTTCGAGCGGCGGCTGGCCTGGGATGGTCTGAACGAAGCTTCGGCGCGGAAGGCCGTCGGCCCGGTCCGGCTTCGTCCTGATGCCGAAATGCCGCGCTGGGCGATGACTCTCGCCGAAGTGCTTCAGATCTCAAATTCCACACGACCACGTGAGAGGTGTCTTGATGACCGCGCGCCGGTTCCATTTGAAGACCTGCTGATCCCCTTCGTCGGCTGGGCGCGCGCAGCATGCGAACAACAAGCCGGAGCCGCCTGCTCGCATTTCACATACGAAGCGCATCGAGCGCTCGAAAGACAACTGCTGAACTGGCTTTCGTCACGGGCGGCGCGAGCTCTGTGGATGGAGTTTTCGATTGAATTATTGGACCACTCATTGGAGGCAGACTCGTCTGCCGCGTACAAGGCATTCGTGGACAGGATGCTCTCCGGTGATCTCGTTTCCTTTTTTGAAGAATACAGCGTGCTCGCCCGTGTCCTTGCGAACACGTCCCAGCATTGGGTGGAAGCGACCGTCGAAATGCTCAGCCGCTTTGCGAGCGATGCCGGTGAAATCCGCGAGAGGTTCGGAATTCAGGGCGAACTGAAAGTTACGGACATCGCGACATCATTGTCGGATCCGCATCACGGCTTGCGCAGTGTTGCGATTCTTTCGTTTGCGTCAGGCGACCGGATTGTTTACAAGCCTCGCTCTCTGGGAGTGGAGGTCGCCTGGAACGACTTGCTGGATTGGTTTTCGCAATTCGGGGTCAGACCCAAAGAACTGATAGAGCAAGGGTCTGACCCCTTGGATTTCCGAACGTTTCGCGTCCTTGATTGTGGAGATCATGGCTGGGCCGAGTACGTGAGTTATGCGACCTGCGAGGACGAGGAGAGCGCTCGCCGGTATTTCACGCGCGCCGGGGCTTTGTTGGCAGTCGTTCACATGCTTCACGGAACCGATTGCCACGGGGACAATCTCGTGTTCGCGGGCGAGCATCCCATGGTCATCGACGTTGAGACCATACTCTCTCCCCTAACCCGAGATCCGCTCCCCGTCGGCAGCGAAGCGCCGCGCCTTGCACGGGGCCGGCTGACCAGTTCCGTGCTTTCGACCTATCTTCTCCCTTTCTGGTGCCGCAGCATCGGCGATGGCGAAGTCTATGACGGCAGCGGTTTCGGCGCCGATTTCGAACAGGACGTTTCGATGACGACGCGACGCTGGCTCTTCATAAACACGGACCGCATGAAGTTCGTCCGTGCACCGCTTGAGACTCGCCCGTCACCGCGCGCGGCAAGGGCCGATGGCCGTCCGCTTCATGTCTATGAGTACGAAGCGGACTTCGTGAGCGGTTTTGCGGCGATGTACCGTTTCTTTATCCACGAGCGACATGCGCTGCTGGCTCCGGGGAGCCCGTTTCAGCGTCTCAACCGGGTGGACGTTCGTTTTGTGTACCGCAGGACGTCCATATACGTCGCGGTGCTCGAACATCTGAAGAAGCCCGAACTGCTTCGTGACGGCGCCGACCGCAGCATTGAAATCGAGCAGCTCGCGATGGCTTCGTTGAACAGTGAGAAGTTCGACGATCGCTCGGGCTGGAAAGAAATCTGGAACACGGAGCGACAGGCCATGGAGCGAGGGGACGTTCCATATTTTTCCGCCTTCGCAGGCGACAACACTCTTGCCATCGGAACGGGCCGCGAGGTCGCAGACTGGTTCGCACGGTCAAGCCATGCGGCGGCTGTCGAACGTCTGGTTTCTCTCGACGAATCGGATCTCGCATTTCAGTCCGATCTGATTCGCTCGGCGATTCGTTCGCGAATTCCCGCGGGAGAGTCCCGTACAACGCATTCCACAAACGAGTTGGACCGGACGATCAGCGATGAGGCTTGTATCAATGAAGCCATTCGAATCGCGGGATTGTTGGAACGCAATTCAGTGCGTGGCGCGGACGGAAGTCTCTGCTGGTTTCAGCCGGTGTGGTCACGGGAATTCATGGTCGATCGGCCGGATCGAGAACTCGATGTGGTTGGCCAGGATTTGTACGACGGCGCGACAGGCATCGGGTTATTTCTGGCGGCCGCACATCGTGTTACAGGACGATCGGATCTTCGAGCGCTTGCGATCGGCGCGGTCCAGCCGGCGCTCGTCGAACTTCGGGAACGCGGAGAAGAAACGGCGCAACTTCTGGGGATCGGCGGAATGTCGGGATTAGGTTCCATCGTTTATGGGCTTGTTTCGATGAGCACTCTCCTTGACGATCCCGAGCTGTTTGGCGCCGCGGAACGAGCGGCCGGCCTGATCACTCGGGAAAGGATCGAGGCTGATTTCTCGATTGACGTAACTCTTGGATCTGCGGGCGCTCTTCTTGGATTGCTCACTCTACACAACAAAAACAAGAGCCCATCGACGCTTGCCGCAGCAAGAATGTGCGGAGCGCGGATCATCGCGCGTCTCGAGCCTGTCAACGAAAACACCCGCGCAGTGCGAACGCTCGGCGGCCGATTCCTTACCGGGTTTTCACATGGCGCCGCTGGGATGGCTTACGCCCTTGGCCGCCTTCACGCGGTGTCTCCCGATTCGAATCTGATTACAGCGGCACGGTCATTGATGGACTTTGAGCGCGCCACTTTTTCCGTTCAGCACGACGACTGGCCGGATTTGCGGCAATCCGGCCCGCCACGCTTTATGGCTTCGTGGTGCCACGGCGCGCCGGGTATTGCACTCGGACGCATCGCGAGCGCGGGCGTCATCGAAGGCCCGGAAATGCGCCTGGACATTGAGCGGGCGCTCGCAATCACGACTCGGCAAGGAATCGAACGAGCGGACTATCTGTGCTGCGGTTCGTTTGGAATTGTGGACATACTTTCGACGGCTGGAAACGCGCTGCGGCGGCCAGACCTTGGTGATCGCGCAAGACGGCTTGCCGGTGAAATCATCGCGCGGGCGAATACCGAAGGTCAGTACAGGCTGGATCTGCCTTCCGTTGGGCAACTTCAGTGTGTGGGATTGTTCCGGGGTCTGGCTGGAATCGGCTACGCCTTACTTCGAATCGCGCGGCCGGATGTCGTGCCTGCTGTGCTGCAGTTCGGGGACGGTCGCCTAAATTCCCTAAAAAGAAACTCCGCTACGCAGCCTCCTTGATTTCGACGGTGAAGCCAAGATCGCTCAGTCGTTTGACGAGACGAGAAGCGGCTTTCTTACGGTCGG
>Ga0137465_1000122_pt1 | contig 63743 bp, 35 predicted proteins | sample EasRivERMGT828_2_FD_104906 | JGI IMG/M metagenome (GOLD analysis project Ga0137465, IMG submission 104906) | Soil microbial communities from meander-bound floodplain in the East River, Colorado, USA - East River MetaG ERMGT828_2 | ecosystem: Environmental > Terrestrial > Soil > Floodplain ... | reverse complement strand
TAGGTCTGAAGGAGGCACCGATATCTTCATCGCAAAATACAAGGATAACGGAACCTCGGCTGATTATCTCTGGGCAAATCGTTATGGCGACGTGAAGAACCAACAGGCCAGCGGCATCGCGCTGGATGGAGACGATAACTGGGTCGTGAGTGGGGAATTTAAGGGCAACATTAACTTCGGAGGTCAGTCGTTGAGTGCAGATAATGGCAGTAATAGCGATAGCCCCGCTATCTTTCTCGCCAAGTTTACCCGCTTGGATGCACATCTTTGGTCCCAGGCCTTTGTCCAACCTGCCGGCACGGTCCCACTGGGTTGCAGTGCTCCGGCATTGGATCCCAGTGGGGCCATCACCATCACGGGGTTAATTGCGAGCCCGGTGAATTTTGGAGCCGGACCACTCCTTGGCACAGCGGGCAGCGGCTACGACGCGTTCCTGGTCAGGTTTGCGCCCTCGGGCGTTGCTTTATGGTCGAAGCGGTTTTCCGGACCAAATGAGGAGAACGGCAACACCCTGTGCGCAGATAGCGCGGGCAATGTTTTTTGTGCTGGCTACTTTAATGAGACGCTCGATCTCGGCGGGCGAATGCTCACCACGCGCGGCGGGCAGGCATCATTTCTGGGCAAATTTGGGCCCTGAAACTATGAGGGGAATGCTTCGGTGTCTCAGACGTCAGCGGGCCTATCGATCCCGTGGGGCCGGTTGAACAAATGATTGGAGTCGCTCTCGTATTTTCTCCAAGGCGGAGCGCAGACGGCTAAACCGTTCATTCCGCACCCAGCCCTCTACAACCTCCAGCGCTTCCCGATCATCCCGCGTCAGCGTGGCTCCGTCGGGTGTTGCCGTCCGCGTAAGCAGGTTGTGCGACACCATGAAGTTGGCGTTCGGGAAGATCCCAGAAAAGGTCTGAAGTTCGGCCGCGGAACGGTCTGGGGCGAGGAGGTAGTTTTCCAAAATCTGCCGTTGCTGAGGGTCGGTGATGTCGGCGCGGGCGAAATAATTGGCCCGAGTCTGCTCGCGGCCTCGCATGGCGTCGGGGTAGTTCAGCAGGTGCTCCAGCGTCGCGGCAGGGTTTGAAATCGTGAGGCGGTCCAGAGCGAGGTAGGCGGCGTGGGCTACGGCAGGGTTGTCTTGCTGACGGACCAGTTGAGTCAGAGCAGGCATCAAGTTGGTGCCTCCCGAGTGAACCGAAACATCAAACGCTTCGAGGTAGCCTGTCGAAGGATTTTTCTGCCACGGCTCGTATCGCAGCAACTCCTGCATCTTCCGCTCCAGGAATGCGCGCGCATCAGGAGTTGAGTTGGCCATGGCGTAGTTGCGAAGACTGACGGCCCACTCGTCTGGTGAGTCCATCGAGCCGAGGATGGTTTCGGCATAGCGGCTGGCCGCCTGGCGGTCCAGGCGCGAAAGGTAATCAAGCAGGAAAACCCGCAGTGACGGTGCTGCAGTGAGAAAGCCTTCACTGCCAATGGTGAAGCCAAGGCCGCTGGGAGCATCCTGTTTGGAATCCAGAAACTGGCGGATCGCGCCCACTGCTGCCTCTGACGGGAGCGTCGAGAGGTAGCGGCGCAGTTCGTCGAGTTCTTTGCGGGCAATGTCGGGTGTAGTCGTCGCGGCCAGGGCAGTACGCACGGCTTCGAAATTTGCGTATGCACTGATCTCTGGAACGGACAACGGTTGCACAGAGGGAGTCTTGGTTTGGCGCGATTGTTCGGGTTGAGGAGGCCCGCTTGCCACCGAATACCATCGCTGCCACACCCAAACCGCGAGCGTCCCCAAGCCGATGATGACCAGCAGCACGATCTCTGATTTCATCATTGCGCTGGACCGCTTGAGGCTCATCAGCGGAATACTGTCAAAAACCTTACGAAATAATCCAGTATGAAGCATTGATTGGAATTGCTGTTTTTTTCTAACTTCGGTCCTAAGCTAAAACGACCCGTGGGAAGCGCGACTAAGCCGTGAAGTTAAAAGCCGCCATCGAACACAAGTTTTTCAAACCCGCCCTTGGTGCGGCGCTGGCGGTGCTTTGCGGACTGGCGTTGTGGAAGATGCCAGTAGGTGAGGCTTGGGTGAATGCCAGCTACGATTATCTGTTTCGCTTCGGCGCACGTGCGGTCACAAACAAACTCGCGCTCATCCTGATGGACAAGACGGCCCACACAGAACTCGGTCAAGTGCCTGGGCAGCCTTGGAGCCGCGCGCGTCATGCGCAGTTATTGGACAAGCTTACTGCAGATGGCTGTCCGTTGGTCGTGTTCGATGTCTTCTTCACGGCGAAAGGCAAGCAGGAAGGAGATGCGGCATTGGCTGAAGCGATGCGGCGACACGGACGGGTGGTTTTGATGGCCCAAGTCAGCGAGCCGAAAAATCCGGGATCGGAAAGCGTTCAAGTCGAAAAGCCGTATGATCTCTTTCTGGATGCCGCCACGAACTGGGGAATCGGCAAGACAGACGCGAACCTCGGTGAAACCGCGCGCCGGCACTGGCCGTTTCCAGCGCCTGGGGGCGGCGAGTTTCTGAGTTTGCCGTGGAGGGCTGCCCAGTTGGCCGGTGCTCGTTTAAACGAAAGGCCAGAGAAACAGTGGCTCCGCTACTACGGGGAACGCGGCGGATGGGAACCTTTCAGTTATCATTTAGCCCTCTCAAATGCGCCCGGTTGTTTTCGCGATAAGATCGTGTTCATCGGCAGCAATCCGGAAAACAGCGATCCGAATTTCCCAGAGAAGGACAAGTTTCGCACGCCTTACTCCCAGTGGACCGGAGAAGCCGTCGGCGGCGTGGAAATTATGGCAACAACGTTTCTGAACCTGATGAATGGCGATTGGCTGCGGCGACCAGCATGGTGGATAGAGGTGCTGGTGCTGGTGGCAACGGGAGTATTTCTCGGCGGCGGGTTGTGCCAAGTGCATCCGCTGTGGGCGGGCGGGCTGGCGATTGGCGCGGGTCTGGCTGTGACGCTGGGAGCAGTTTCACTGAGCTACTTCAGCAACTTCTGGTTTCCCTGGCTGGTGATTGCCGGCGGGCAAGTACCGTGCTCGCTGGTGTGGGCGTTGGTGGTGCCAAAACTCCGTCGCGCACCTGAGACGATTGGAAAGACGGTCCTGATCCCTGCGCCGATGCCCGCTTCACCTGATGTCGTGGGACTTTTGGCACGGGCCGTGGTGGCAGATGGAGTTCACGGCACGCCCGATACTCCCGACTACGAGTTATTCAGCCCGCCATTTGGCGAGGGAGCGTTTGGAAAAGTCTGGCTGGCACGAAACGCGATCGGCCAATGGCAGGCCCTCAAAGCCGTTTACCAGGCGAAGTTCGGAGAAAATTCCAAGCCGTACGAAACGGAGTTTAAAGGAATCAAGCGCTACAAACCCATTTCTGATAAGCATCCTGGCCTGCTGCGCGTTGATTTTGTCAGCCGGATGAAGCGCGAGGGTTACTTCTATTACGTCATGGACTTGGGAGATGCAATCGTGGAAGGGTGGCAAGAGAATCCCGCCATCTACAAGCCGCGCGATTTGAAGAATGTTCGCGAGCAGGCGGAGAAACGGCGCTTGCCGGTTCGCGAGTGCGTGCGGATTGGGATCGCGCTGGCGGACGCGCTGGATTTTCTCCATCGTCAGGGTTTCACACATCGGGACATCAAGCCGCTCAACATCATTTTTGTAAACGGCCAGCCCAAGCTGGCAGACGTGGGTTTGGTGACTGAAATCCGTCCGACCGAGGCGATGACGAGCTATGGCGGCACGCCAGGTTATATGCCGCCCTGGCCGGAGGCGCCCGGCACGGTGCGGGCCGACCTTTATGCGCTGGGCATGGTGCTCTATGTCATCAGCACCGGCCGCGACCCGGCTTTTTTTCCCGAACTCTCAACGACCTTGATGGAGCGAACCAGCGAGGCAGATTTCATCCTGTTAAACCCCATCATCCTTAAAGCTTGCCATCCCGACTGCGCGCAGCGTTACGCCTCGACGGCGGAAATGCACGCGGCATTGCTGGAAGTGCAGAGGGCGCTCGAGCGCGACGCGACGACGCAGCGGGTGTGAGACTCGGCAGGCCGATGCACCAATTGTGCAAAACTGAGCGTCGGGAAAGAACCCATCTCGATCAATACGATTCCCGCATGTAAGGCGTTCCACTTTGAGCCGTGCCACGCATGGATTTGTCCGAGTTTGAGGCATGGAACGATCACTGTCGCCATTCGGTCAAGCCCCAGAAAAGATTCGACTGTAAATGTGGCGTGCGGATTTTCCTGCGGTTTCTTCCGCCTCTTCGTTGCTTTTCGATCAAGTGATAATGACTCAGCTTGGCATGATGGTCGCTTTGTGCCAGCGCAGTGCCGCAGGCCAGGTTGGCTTCGAGCGAGGCCGGAAGCGGGAAATAAGTTACGAAGTTCTCTGCAAACGCTATTTCAACTTGTTGACCGGCTGGTCGGGATGGGCTGGGTTGGGGACTAACCGGTTATGCGCACAGTCCACAAAGAGGTCTAGCTTCTCCAGGATGGTCTGGCCGATCAGCACTTCGTCACCGAGCACGTAAGCATCATCCACCGTATCCCGATTCATCACCTCAAAATGAATCCCGGTGGCAACCGGCACGCTTTCCTTCCGGCCATCGGCATACTCCACGACCTTGTCTCCGATTGTCTCCAGGCCCAACTGCTGGAAGAGATGCGGTGGTAGCACTGAGCGGACTGCGCCGGTGTCCACCAGCGCATCGGTTTCCACGGAACGCACTTGCGAGGACGGCAATCTGCCCTGTCGCGCCAAAGCTTGGTCGATGAAATTGGTCAGCTTCACTTTGGTTCGAACTTCGCCCATAAGCTCTCCATGCTGCGTAGCGCTGGCTTTCCAGCCGGCCAGTGGCGAGACTTTCAGTCTCGCGCTGGTGGTACTATCCAGATGCGCCCGCCTTTTGCGCGGCTTGGCACCCTTTGGTTACTTCGATGAGCGCTGGGATGAAGTTCGCTTTGTGACCGCTCGGCGCCGCACGCCAGGTTGGCTTCGAGCGAAGCCGGGCAGAGCGGCCAGACAAATTACGAATGATGAATGGCGAATGTCGAATTACGAAGCAGCGCGCGGGAATCACGTTTCACACAGCATTGCTGGCTGACAGCCGATAGCAAATCGCAAGACGCCGCTCACAAATCAAAATAAAGCACAGACTACAAATACTCCTATGCGTATCTCAGACCAAAATCGTGTGGCCATGCTGACTGCCGTGTTCGGCGTCGTCACGGCGGATCAATACAAAGATATTTACCAAGATCACGTCGCGTTTTCGGAAGCAGTCGATTCGCTGGCCGATACTTTGACGGCCATCGATGCGCAAAATCAGGTCGCTCAGGGCAATCCGGGCGCCAGCAACGTCAAGGAACAGGCGCGGCTTAGGTTGTGCGCGTGCGCATGCGAAGTCATCGGCGCCATCAAGGCGTACTGTGCAGTGGCGTCTGATCCTGAACTTTGCGGCAAGGTGAATTACAGCACTTCGACGGTCACGGCCGGGAACGTCAATGAAGTGGTCGCACGGTGCAAAACGATTCACACGGCCGCCAGCGAGAATGTCGAAGCGCTCGGCAAATACGGTATCACGGCGGCCAGGCTCACCAGGTTCAAGAATGCCATCACGGCCTTCGACAAAGTGAAGACGGCCCCGCGCCAGCATCGGGTGACCAAGAGCGCGGCCTCGCGGTTGTTGCCGCAACTGGTGCGGTCAGGGATATCGATTGTGCGCAATCAGATGGACGGTTTGATGGTGCAATTCAAGGAAGTGAATTCGAATTTCTTCCAGGAATATCAGGCGGCGCGTGTCATTGTGGATAATCGCGGCAGGCGTGTGAACGGAGCAGAGTCGAGCACGACGCCGCCGGTGGCAAAGGCAGCGTAGATCAAACGTAACCCCCTCACCCTGACCCTCTCCCCTTCCGAAGGGGAGAGGGCATTGTTTTTTCACGCTCATGAGCACGGGCACGACGCCAGTTGCCAAAGCGGCACAGGAGCGCGGACATCCTGTACAAGCTGTCCGCGCTCTTTCGGCTAAACGCAGCCGAACGTCTTACGTCTCACATCATGATTCACGGCCTCCCACCAACACCACGAACTCCCCTTTTAAGTTTCGGTTTTGAACGACGGCCAGCAACTGCGCAGGCGTTCCCCGCAAATACTCTTCAAATCGCTTGGTCAACTCGCGCGCCAGCACCACCTGGCTTTCAGGAAAAATGTCTTGCAACTCGCCCAGGAGTTTCTCGATGCGATGCGGCGATTCGTAGAGCACGAGAGTGCCCGGCATTTCTTTCAGGGCCTCCACTTTTTTTCGCCGCTGCCCGGACTTGTGCGGCAGGAAACCCACGAAGTGAAACTCCTTCGTGGCAAGTCCACTGGCGGTCAATGCCGCCACCAACGCGCATGCTCCCGGCACCGGCTCGACGCGGCAGCCGGCCTTCAAGGCCGCTCGCACGACGCGTTCCCCGGGATCGCTGATGCCCGGAGAGCCGGCGTCGGTCACCAGCGCCACTTTCTGGCCGCGTCGCAGTCGATCCAGGATTTCTTCGCTCCGCCTGGCTTCATTGAACAGGAAATAGCTCAGCAGCGGTTTGGAAATGCCATAATGCTTCAGCAATCGCCCCGTGTGCCGCGTGTCTTCCGCCGCCACCACGTCGCACTCCCGCAGCGTGCGCAAGGCCCGCAACGTGATGTCCTCGAGGTTGCCAATCGGTGTGGCGACCAGGTAAAGCGTGCCGGGTCTTAACGGTGGCAGCGATTCTTCCATAGAGACAGAAACTTTTTAGCAGTGTTTGGCCTGGGCTCGACAGCTAAAAAAATCCCTGGAACAATCCGTGCGTGAAACAATCGATTGTGACTTTGGATTTGGAAGGCGTCCTGACCCCGGAAATCTGGGTCGCCGTGGCGGAAAAGACCGGCATCAAAGAACTGCGCCGCACCACGCGGGACGAGCCGGACTACGACTTGCTCATGCGGGCCCGGCTCAAAATCCTCGATGAGCATGGACTGAAGTTGTCTGACATCCAGCGCGTCATCGGCACGCTCAAGCCGCTGGAAGGGGCGCTGGACTTCCTGCGTGAACTTCGTTCCATCACGCAAGTCATCATCCTGTCGGATACGTTCGAACAGTTTGCCCAACCCTTGATGCGGCAGTTGGAGTGGCCGACGCTCTTCTGCAACCGACTCATCGTGGACAACGACCATATCGTGAATTACCAACTGCGTATCCCGGAACAAAAGCAGAAGTCTGTCGCGGCATTGAAGCTTCTTAACTATCACGTCATCTCAGCCGGGGACGCCTTCAACGACATCGCCATGCTTCAGGAGGCGAATGTCGGCTGTCTTTTCCGCGCGCCGGCCAACGTCAAAGAGAAATTTCCGCAGTTCAAAGCCGTCGAAGCCTACGCGGATTTGATGAAGCTGATCAAAGAGGCGATGCAGGAGAAGGCAGAATGAAGAATGCAGAATGAAGAAACCGGTTAGTCGCCGCGTGAGATCTTAGAAATGGTCACAAAGATTGCGATGAGCTGACTGGCCTCGTCTTGCAAAGAAGTTAATTTCGCCGAGGGAACAAATTTCTCGTCCGCTAAAAGTTCCAACCAGTAAGCGGTTTCATCAGCCTCTTTCAGGCAATCCCCGATTTTGGCAATGAATTCAGCTTTCGAACGCGCACGATTTGCTTCTCGGTAATTCGCTCCAATTGATGTGCCTGACCGCAGAACCTGCCTACCCAAGACCTGCACGGCTGTTTCCTTTGGCAACGCGGCATAAAGCCGAATGATTCGTCGCGCAAACGCTTTTGTGCGCGCTGCCAGATCTTTTTTTCATTCTGCATTCTGCATTCTGCCTTTCTCCTCAGTCCTCGGCTTTGGATTCACGGCTGGTCAAATCCTGGAGCGCTTGGGCCACGTTCTTGCCTTCGTAAAGCACGGCGTAAACTTCATCGATGATGGGAGTAACCACGTTGAGTTTCTTAGCCATATGATACGCCGAGCGGGCCGTCGGATAACCTTCGGCAACCGCCACGGAGCTGGCCAGAATGGTTTCGAGCTTTTCAGCGCGCCCCAGACGCTCGCCCAGACCGCGGTTGCGGCTCAACCTGGAAAAACATGTCACCGCCAAATCTCCCAGGCCGCTCAGGCCGGCAAACGTTTCGCCCTGTGCGCCGCAAGCCACTCCCAGGCGGCGCATTTCAACGATCCCGCGCGTGAGCAACGCGGCCTTGGAATTATCACCGAAGCCCAGTCCATCGTTGACGCCCGCCGCAATGGCCACCACGTTTTTCAGTGCCCCACCCAGCTCGACTCCCAGAGGATCGGCGCTGGTGTAAACTCGAAACGTCGGGCGATGAAATAATTCCTGGACCGTTTGGGCCGCCGCCGCGTCGTGGCTGGCCGCGACAATGGCGGTCGGAATGCCGCGCGCGACTTCCATGGCCAAGGTTGGTCCGGAGAAAGCCACAATTCTGGCGCGAAGCGCGTTGACCTTGAGCACACCGCACATCGTCAGTCCGGTTTCGTATTCGATGCCCTTGGTCACGCTGACCAGAATGCCTCGGTGGTCGGCCAAATGCCGCGTTGTTTCACGGAACGCCTGCGAAGGCACCGCGATAATCACACAGTCGCTTCCGGCAACGGCCTGCTTCAGATCGGGTTCAATGCGCCATTCGCGTGGCAATGGAATGCCGGGCAAATAACGTTCGTTGACTCCGGTGCGGGCCAGGTCCTGGAGATACTGCGGTTCGTGTCCCCACAGTGTGAGACTTTGCCCGCTCTCGTGCAGCAGTTTGGCCAAGGCTGTTCCCCATGCGCCTGCGCCCACGACCGTCACGTTCACCTGGCGACCTCCCTGGGCTTTGCTCCGAAGCGGCTCTCCGTTCCGTGCAGCAGCCGTTCGATATTGCCCTTGTGTTTGTAGATGGCCAGCGCGCCCATCGCGGCGGTAATAAGGATGAGCTTCACGCTGTAACCACTCAGCCAGGTGGCCAAAGGCAAGGAAAACGCGGCCGCAATGGAAGCAAGCGAGACGTAGCGGGTCAAAGCAAAGACCGCAATCCAGAGCGACAAACCGATCAGGAATGTCCAGGGCACCAGTGCCGCCAGCACGCCTGCGGAAGTAGCGACGCCCTTGCCGCCCTTGAAGTGCAACCAGCATGTGTAGTTGTGGCCGAGGACGACAAAGACGCCTGCGACAATTCTCAAGTATTCCTGGTCGGTGTTTTTCGCAGCAACATAGTGGAGAATCAGATCGGATGCCCAGGCGCAGGCCACGTAACCTTTGAGTCCGTCGATGACCAGGACAAAAATACCAGCCGGCTTGCCCAGCATGCGAAGGACGTTGGTCGCTCCGATGTTCCCGCTGCCGACGTTACGGATATCGAGCCCCTTGGCTTTGGCGACCACAAAACCGGTCGGAATCGAGCCGAGCAGGTAAGCCACCGCCGCCGTTACCAGATAACTCACCATATCCATGGCGGGCAATGTATGAGCATCAGGTTTGAAGTTGAAAGTTCAAAGTGCAGGCAGTTGCCAGTTGTCAGTGGTCGGTGCTCAGTGGCATTCTGGGCACAGCGACCATGGACCCGGCAGGCAACAAACCGCCAGCGACCGTCAAAGCAGCCGTGCTCGGCACCGGCTCACTCGGGCAAGAGCATGCGCGCATCTACGCGGAGTTGGCTGCGGCCGGACGGGTCGAGTTCGCGGGCGTCTATGATGTGGTAGCCGAGGTGGCGGGCAAGGTGGCTGAAAAATATGGGGTGAAATCATTCCACTCGGTCGCCGATGCGGCTTCCGCAAGCGACGCTCTCAACATCGTGACTCCAACCACGACTCATTACGATTTGGCCCGGACCCTCCTTCGGCAAGGCAAGCATGTGCTTGTGGAAAAACCGATGACCGACAACGCGGCGCAGGCGGCCGAGCTGGTTGAGTTGGCCCAACAACATCACTGCGTCCTGCAGGTGGGTCACGTGGAGCGTTTCAATCCCGTGTTCTCGTACCTGGAACAGGTCGCCAGCGAACCCCGGTTCATCGAGACGCACCGGCTTTCACCCTTTCCCGCCCGCAGCACTGACATTGGAGTGGTGCTCGACCTGATGATTCATGATTTGGACGTGGTCCTGGCTTTTGTGAAATCGCCGGTGAGCTGCGTGGACGCGGTCGGTATTCCGGTCCTTAGCCAATCGGAGGACATTGCCAACGCCCGATTGCGCTTCGTCAATGGCTGCGTGGCCAATCTCACGGCCAGCCGGGTGAGTCCCGAGCGCATGCGCAAGATCCGCGTCTTCAGCGGCGGGGCGACCAGCAGCTACATCTCTCTGGATTACCGCGCGCAGGAAGGGTTCATTTATCGCATTGCGCGGGGCGGCGAGGGGGAAAGTTCCTTCCTCAAAAAACTGCTGTACGCAAAGGACGCCACTATCGTCAGTGAATTTGGGGGCAAACGCATCGTGCGCGAACCGGTGCCTATCGCCAAGGACGAGCCGCTGAAGCTGGAACTCCAACATTTCATCGAATGCGTGCGCGCGCACCAGACGCCGAGGGTCAGTGGTGAATCGGCCAAGCGCGCGTTGGATTTGGCGTTTGAGATCACGCGGCAGATTCAGTCGGCGCCGGCTGGTTGAGGACAGATGGTTCCCAAACAATTCATGGTCATTGCCGGTGAAGCCAGCGGTGACATGCTGGCTGCGGAATTGGTAAGGGCGTTGCGGGAAGAGATGACCGACGTGGAGGCGCAGCCCACTTCGGATCTGCAACCACTCCGCGGCAGCCTCGAGCCAAAGTTTTTCGGCGCGGGCGGCCCGCGCATGGCCGAGGCCGGCGTGCAACTGGCCTTCGACATGACCGCTCATGCGGTGTTCGGATTGGTGGACGTGCTGAAAAGGTACGGGCGATTTCGACGGTTCTTCGTTCAACTCCGCAGACTGGCCATCGAACGTCAGCCCGATGCCATCATTTGCGTGGATTTCTCCGGATTCAATCGCCGTTTCGCCGGCGCCATCAAAAGCTATGTCCGCCGCCATCACGGACCGTTCTTCGATTGGGACCCAAGAACAATCCAATACGTTTCGCCACAGGTCTGGGCGTCTCGGCCCGGGCGCGCCAAACAACTGGCGCGTGACATCGATCTGCTCCTGAGCATTTTCCCATTTGAGAAAGATTGGTACGCGCAACGAGCGCCCGAGCTGCGCGTCGAGTTCGTCGGGCATCCGATGGTTGACCGCTATGCGACTTTCCATCCGCCATGCCTGACGCGCGATCCGCAATCCCGCTCCGTTCTCTTGCTTCCCGGCAGTCGCGAAAAAGAGTTAAGGAAACACCTGCCCATAATGATCGAAGCCGCGCGAATCATTTCGGCCAGGGAGCGCGTCCGCTTCCGCCTCATCCTGCCGCATTCCGGCCTGGTAAAACTGGCCAGTTCGTACACGTCTGCATTTTCTGAGCTGGAAATTCAACCGGGTGGTTTGCCGGAGTCCCTGGCTCAAGCGGATCTGGCACTGGCCTCATCCGGCACGGTTGCGCTGGAGTGCGCTTACTTCGGGGTGCCGACGGTGGTGCTCTACAAAGTCTCCTGGCCGGAATACGAAATTGCGAAGCGGATCGTTAAGGTAAAGCACATCGCGATGCCGAATCTGCTGGCCAACGAGAGGGTTTATCCCGAATTGCTCCAGAACGCGGCCACCGCTGAAAACGTGGCGCGCGAGGCGCTCGATCTTCTCCAGAACGAAGCGCGGCGAAAAGCCATCCAGACGAAGCTCGCGCAAGTCGTCCCGTTGCTGGGCGAACCTGGAGCCAGCCGACGGGCCGCCAAGGCCATCGTGTCGGTTCTCTTTTGAAGAGATTCCCCCGACCGAACGTCAGTTTTGAGCAAATGCACGCAGGAATTCTGCTTGGACTTTGAATTTTGCAGGTCATATTCTGAAAGACTTGAAAGACGCTCTCACAGCTCGGTTTGGTTTTCTCAGCCAGGCGTTGGGGCTTTTGGCTTTTTCTCTCTTCTCGGCAGCGGCTGCGGTGGCTTCCGATTCCACGGGCCTTGAGTTCTTCGAGAAGAAAATCCGCCCGCTCCTGGTCGAGAACTGTTACAAGTGCCACAGCGCCCAGGCGGAAAAGCTCAAGGGCGGGCTGTTCCTGGATACGCGCGACGGACTCTTGAAGGGCGGGGACACGGGGCCGGCCATTGTTGCTGGCCAGCCCGAGCAGAGTCTTCTCATCAAAGCCGTCCGCTACACAGACGAGAACCTGCAGATGCCGCCCAAGAACCAGAAGCTGACGCCGGAACAGATCGCCGACTTGGAGACGTGGGTAAAGATGGGAGCACCGGACCCGCGGAACGCGACTCAAAGCTCAAAGCTCAAAGCTCAAAGCTCAAAAGATCATTGGGCGTTTCAGCCTGTCAGGGAGCCGTCCATTCCAGCCGTGAAGAACAAGCGTTGGGTGCGGTCGCCTGTGGATGCTTTCATTCTCGCAAAGCTGGAGGAGAAGGCGATCCGTCCCAACCCGCTGGCCGATCAGCGGACTTTGATTCGGCGCGCCACCTTCGACTTGATTGGCCTTCCGCCAACGCAACCGGAAGTAACCGAATTCATGGCGGACAAATCACCGGAGGCTTTTTCCAAACTCGTCGAGCGCCTGCTCGATTCCCCGCGCTACGGCGAGCGATGGGGACGCTATTGGCTGGACATCGCGCGTTATGCGGACACCAAGGGCTACGTATTTGAAGAGGAGCGCCGGTATCCCTACGCCTACACTTACCGTGATTACGTGATTCGTTCTTTGAACGAAGATTTACCTTTCGACCAATTCATCGTCCAACAGATCGCGGCCGATCTTCTGCCGCTCGGCGACGATAAACGTCCGTTGGCTGCGCTCGGTTTTCTCACATTGGGACGGCGGTTTCTGAACAATCAGCCTGACATCATCGACGACCGCATCGACGTGGTCACGCGCGGCACGATGGGGTTGACTGTTACTTGCGCCCGCTGCCACGACCACAAGTATGATCCGATTCCGACCCGGGACTACTACTCGCTCTACGGTGTGTTTGCCAGTTGTCATGAGCCGGGCGAGAAACCGCTCCTGGGCAACGCCGCCATGCCGAAGGAGTATCCCGATTATTTGGCCGAGCGGGACAAGCGCGAGGACGAACTGAAAAAATTCCGCCAAACCAAAGAGGCGGAGGTCAGGAGGAAACTTCGTTCTCAGGTGGGCGATTATTTGCTGGCGGTGCACGACGCGGCCAAACTGGAGGACCAAAGCAAAACGGAGGGTCTGGTTCGTGAGCGTAAACTCGATCCTGGAGTAACGCGCCGCTGGAAGGAAAGTCTAAATGACTGGAGCAAAAGTCACCATCCAATCTTTGCCCCCTGGATTGCCTTGGCCGCCTTGCCGGAGAAGGAGTTTGAAGCGAAGGCCAAAGAAATGGCGGCCAAATTCTCCAGCCAGGCCGAGGGCACCAATGCATTGAATCCATGGGTCGCTCGCGCGTTTAGCGAAGCGCCTGCTTCACTGAAGCAAGTTGCGGAGCGTTACAACAAATTGTTCGCAGACATCGATAAGGAATGGACTGGATTGCTGGAAGCTCACGTGAAAACCAATAGCACGACGGGTGGACCCAATTCAACGTCGATGCCAAACGCGCTTCCGGATTCAGATCAGGAAGCCTTGCGCCAGGTTCTCTATGCGTCCGATGCGCCGCCCAATGTCGATTTTGATTCGCTGCGACGCCAGCTCGACACGCCCGCGCAACAGAAGTTGCGAGCGCTCCGCCGGAAGGTCGAAGAACTCGATGCCACCCATCCGGGCTCACCACCGCGCGCCATGGCCCTGGTGGACAATTCCAGCCCATACAATCCGCGTGTGTTCGTCCGGGGGAACGCCAACAACCACGGACCCGAAGTGCCCCGGCAATTTCTGGAGGTCCTGGCCGGCGAGAAACGCCAGCCCTTCCAAAAAGGCAGCGGGCGCCTCGAATTGGCTCAGGCGATCGCCAGCACGAACAATCCACTCACCGCGCGAGTCATCGTCAACCGCGTGTGGATGTATCACTTCGGCGCCGCGCTGGTGAAAACCCCAAGCGATTTCGGCCTTCGGTCCGAGCCGCCGTCACACCCGGAATTGCTCGATTGGCTGGCCTGGCGGTTCATGGCCGAAGGATCGTCGCTCAAGAAACTTCACCGCCTCATCATGCTATCAAGTGCCTATCAACAGGGCAGCGAAGACAATCCCAAAGCCGTTCCTATCGATCCCAGCAACCAACTGCTCTGGAAAATGAACCGGCGCCGGCTGGATTTCGAGGCGACGCGCGATACGCTCTTGGCCGTTTCCGGCAACATGGATCTCAGCGCCGGAGGGCGCCCGGTGGATTTGACCACGGACCCATTCACGACGCGGCGGACGGTTTACGGTTTTGTCGAGCGCCAGAATCTGCCGGGACTATTTCGCACCTTTGACTTTGCCAGCCCGGACACCACCAGTCCGCAACGGTTTTCCACGACAGTGCCGCAACAGGCGTTGTTCCTGATGAACAGTCCGTTTGTCGTCCAGCAGGCCAGGAATGTCATGGAGCGGCCAGAGGTCCAATCATTGCCTTCCCAGGAACAGCGGATTCAGCGACTTTATCAGATTGTGCTTCAGAGGAATCCTGCTCCGGAGGAGGCTCGCATCGCAAAAGAGTTCGTTTCCGCGCAGCTTTCCGCTTCTAACGCTTCCGGCGAAAAGCCCCCGTGGCAATATGGCTGGGGACAGTTCGACGAGAGCACAAAACGGGTGGAAAAATTTCATCCCCTGCCGCACTTCACCAAGTACGCATGGCAGGGCGGCACGAACCTGCCTGACCCGGAACTGGGCTGGGTGCTCTTGAGCGCGGAAGGCGGCCATCCGGGCAACGACCATCAACACGCCGCCATTCGACGCTGGACGGCTCCATGCGATGGTGTCGTGAGCATCGAAGGCGAACTGCACCATCCGGAGAGCAAAGGCGATGGGGTGCGCGGGCGGATTGTCTCCAGCCGAAAAGGCGTGGCCGGGGAGTGGACGGTCTTCCATCAGAGAACTGCAACCAAAGTGGAGCAACTGGAAATCAAACGCGGTGACAGGATAGACTTCGTGGCTGATTGCCGGGAGAGTGTTGAGTACGACACGTTCAACTGGTCGCCGCTGGTGAAGTACGTTTCCGGTGGAGCCACAGCGGCTTCTGATCAGCCACGCGAATGGAACGCCAAAGCCGACTTCGGCGGTCCGCCAAAAGAAAGGCCCAAATCGCTTGGGGCGTGGGAGAAATTCGCGCAGGTGTTGCTGCTCTCCAACGAACTGTTCTTTGTCGATTAGCACCCGCCGTCGAAATGGCGTCGCGGCTTCTCCTTGCCTGGCCAGTTTGTCTCGAATAATTTGCGCACCGGATTGAAAAAGACGACCCGACTGGAAATTCCGCGCAAGACAATTTACCGGCTGTCGGTTTACTTGCGTTGCCTCCAACGGCTCAAAAGCAACTCTATCCGCACCGTTTCCAGCGAGGCCCTGGCTAAAGCCGCTGGCGTCAAATCCACCCAGCTTCGCAAAGACCTGACTTATTTCGGGCAGTTCGGCACGCGCGGTTTGGGCTACGATGTCGAACAGTTGGCCCAGATGATTACCGACAGGCTGGGAACCAACAGCCTGCAGCCCGTCATTTTGATTGGGGTCGGCAACCTGGGAAGCGCGTTGCTGGCCTATCGCGGATTTGAAAAGGAAGGCTTCGAGATCGTAGGCGCCTTCGACCTTATGGCCGGGCAAAAGCGAGCCAAGGAAAATTCCACACCGGTGCATCATATGGAGAAGCTGCCTGAGTTTATCCACGCGCGGGGAGTTCGGATGGCCATCCTCACGGTTCCAGCGACCGCTGCCCAGGAAGTGACGAACTCACTGGTCCAAGCGGGCATTACGGGCATCTTGAACTTTGCGCCAATCGTCCTTCAGGTGCCGGAGGAAGTTGTGGTCAACAACGTGAATCTGGCCATCGAGTTGGAAAACCTCAGCTACTTTATTCAGCAGTAACTCGGAGACGTCCACCAATCCGCACCCCGGTCCGACAACCACCCTTAGCCGTATCCATGCAAGTGAACAGGAGGAAACGGAGCAAACAGAGGCTGAGGAGCGAAGCAAAGCGCCCGTTTCTGGGGACGCCCTGCGGTCACTGAATGGTGACCACGCAAGGTTGGGCCTGATCCTCCGAATTCTCGCATCAGTCCTCTGTTTCCTCTGTTATCTCCTGTTCCCAACTGAATCGTTCCGTATAGGCGCTCTCTCGCCCCGAAAATGCCCCTCCCTGGCTTGCGTGAGGTTGGCTCCTAAGGTATAATCACGGCGTTCCTGGTCCCCACAAGAATTCCGGATAGGAAGAATAGCGCCCACGGTGTGATCCGTGGGTTTTGCTTGCTGGAAATTAGGGCGGGATAAAGCAAATGTTGTTGTCCGTACGTCGTCAGACAGGTTCTTGCGGGACACCGGGCGTCTCCCGCTTGGGGCATATCTTCTTTTTGATGCTGGGGCTGGCTTCCCTGAATCCGATCGACGCCTTCGGCTCGGTCACGATTACGTCAGCCACCAACGGCTTGAACATTCCGGCTGACAGCGCGGCCAACGCCCCCTTTCCCGCGTGGCGGACCTTGGGAGCGATCACCATTGATGAAGCCAGCAATGCCAACAAAAATGATTTTGGCGTCGGCACCGGCGTGACGCTGGTCCTGAAAGCGCCCACCGGATTTGAATTCAATACCGCGGTCACTCCCAACATTACCTTCACGAGCAACCGCGATATTTCCTCCGCGTCGATCGTGGTCAATGATTCCACCACGATTACGATTACTCTGACCGTCACTGACACCAGGGCGGTGGACCGGTTGACCATCGGCAACACGACGGGAATCCAGGTGCGGCCCACCCTGGGCGCTCCGCTGGCCAGCGGGAATATTTTTCGGCCAACCACCGGAGGGGGCTCCGCCAGCATCAGCGGCATCACGGCCACTTCAAATGCCAATGGCTCCGGCGGGACGAGTTTCGGCGCGCTGTCCGAGGTGGCCGGCGTGGTCGCAAAGCTTGCCTTTACCACCCAACCGGGATCAGCCACCGAAGGACTCGCTTTCGGCGTTCAACCGGTGATCAGAACCCACGACCAATTCGGCAATAATTCCACGACCGGGTTGGCGGCGCACCTGAATGTCACGGTCGCGCTGACTTCGGGCACGGGCAATCTTTTGGGAAACTCCATCCTCGATATAGGCGCCGCGGCGGGAAACGGCACTGCCGCCTACACCGATTTGGGAATCGATGCGCCCGGAACCAACAAGCAACTCACCGCCAGCGCCACCGGTTTAACCAGCGCCCTGAGCAGTGTGTTCACGGTCAGTCTTCGCCCGGCTGACCTGGCCGTGAGCATGACCGACACTCCAGATCCGCTCAACGTCGGGAGCAATCTCGTCTATAACATCACCCTCACCAACCAGGGGCCCGGCGCAGCTTTTGCCGTGGTGCTGACGAACACCTTGCCCGCTGGAGTCAGTTTTGTTTCGGCGACCTTGAGCCAGGGCAGTTGCACCAACAGCGGCGGCGTGGTGGCGTGCAATCTTGGCACCATGACCAATCGCGCCAGGGCCACGATCTCGATCCAGGTGACCACGCTGACTGCGGGCGCGCTCACCAACCAGGCCGTCGTTTCGGCCATCTCCAGCGATTTGAACCTCACCAATAACACCGCCACCGTTGTTACCATCGTCAACGCCGCGCCCACCCTCTCCGACATACCGGATCAGATGACGAACGAGGACACCGCCACCGGCGCGATTGGCTTTACGGTTGGAGATGCGGAAACAGCCGCGGGCGCGTTGAGCCTTTCGGCAACTTCTTCCAACACGAACCTGGTGCCCCAGGCGAACCTTCTCCTCGGCGGCAGCGGGAGTAATCTGACGGTGACGGTGACGCCAGCTCCGGACCAATTTGGGACGACGCTGATCACGATCACGGTCAACGACGGCATGGCCACAGCCAGCGACAGTTTCCTGCTGACCGTCAACTCGGTGAACGATCCGCCCACCCTGAATCCCCTCAGCAACGTCACCACCAATGAAGACGCCGGCCTGCAAACCGTCAGCTTCGGCGGCATCAGCTCCGGCGCGACCAACGAAAATCAAACGTTCATGGTGACGGCTGTTTCCAGTGATCCTGCTTTGATTCCGAATCCCACCGTGAATTACACCAGTCCGAACGGCGGCGGAACATTGACGTTCACGCCGCTGGCCAACGCCAACGGGACCGCCACCATCACCGTGACGGTGCAAGACGATGGCGGCACCCTCAACGGCGGGCAGAACAGTTTCAGCCGCGACTTTCAGGTCACCATTAATCCGGTCAATGATCGACCGACGCTTGACGCAATCAGCGACGTGACCATCAACGAGGACTCAGGCACGACCAGCGTGAATCTCACGGGCATCTCGTCCGGTCGGAGCAATGAGATTCAGGGGTTGGTGGTGACAGCCACTTCCAGCAACCCGGCGCTGATCCCCGATCCGGACGTCACCTACGCCAGCCCCAACACCACGGGCACCCTCAGCTTCACGCCTGTGAGCAATGCCAATGGCACGGTCACGATTACGGTCACAGTACAGGACAACGGCGGCACGCTCAGGGGCGGGCAGGACACCTTCACTCGCACGTTTGTGGTTGTGGTCAACCCGGTAAACGATCCGCCCACGCTTAATGCTCTCAGCGATATGACTGTCAACGAAGACTCGGGCAGTGCCACGGTAAATCTCACCGGACTCACGCCGGACCCCAGCGACGGGGCGCAAACGTTGAGTGTGCTGGCCACCTCCAGCAATCCCGCGCTCATTCCCAATCCGTCCGTTACCTACACCAGTCCGAACAGCAGCGGCACATTGACGTTCACGCCGCTGACCAACGCCAACGGCACTGCCACCATCACCGTGACCGTGCAAGACGATGGCGGCACCATGCATGGCGGGCAGGATACGTTCAGCCGCACGTTTGTTGTGACGGTCAATCCTGTGAATGATCCGCCCACATTGAACCCCCTCAGCAACTTGCTCCTTGACGTCAACGCCGGCCTCCAAACCGTTCCGTTGAGCGGCATCACGTTCGGACCCGCCAACGAAAACCAAATCAACACCGTGAGCGCCGTCTCGAGCAACCCCGCGCTCATTCCGGATCCTGCGGTAAGCTACACCAGTCCGAACAGCGGCGGCACGCTGACCTTTTCCTCGGTCAGCGACGCCACAGGCGAAGCGACGATCACGGTCAACGTGCAAGACGATGGCGGCACACTGAATGGGGGGCAGAATAATGTGAGTCAGCAGTTCACGGTTACGGTGGTTCCGGTTGCTGACCTGGCCATCAGCCAGGTAGCCACTCCCAATCCAGTGATCGTCGCCAGCAACCTCACGGTGACGCTGAGCATCACCAATCGCGGTCCTTCTCCTGCGATGGGTGTGCTGGTGACGAATACCTTGCCAGCCAGTTTCAATTTCATCTCCGCCAGCGCCAGCCAGGGTTCCTGCAGCAACAATGCCGGCGTGATCATTTGCAATTTAGGCAACCTGCCCCGGCAAACCGCGGCGACGGTCAGCATTCTGGTGGTGCCAACGGTTCAGGGCAACTTTACCAACACCGCCAGCGTGGCTTCCAACACGGCGGACCGAAATCAGGCCAACAACCGGAGCAGCCTGGCCATCACGGCCGTTGGGGTGCCTTATCTCATCCCTGCCGCGACGACATTGACCGCCGAAAACTGCAGCAATGGCGCGGTGGACCCGGCCGAGACGGTCACCATGACCTTTGCTCTCAAAAATAATGGCTCTGGCGACAGCACCAATCTGGTGGCCACCTTGCTGGCGGCGGGCGGCGTTACCTCACCCTCCGGGCCGCAAACGTATGGGAGGGTGGTGGCGGGCGGTCCGGCGACAAACCGGCCATTTACCTTCACCGCCAGCAGCGTGTGCGGCGAGACGGTTATCGCCACGCTTCAGCTTCAGGATGGCGGAGCCAACCTGGGCATGGTGACGTTCCACATCCCGCTGGGTCTCATCGTGAGCAACAGGATGACTTTTGCCAGAACGAACTTCATCACCATCCCAACCCTCGGCGCGGCCACGCCTTATCCATCCACAAACATTTCCACGCTCACGGGCACCGTCAGCAAAGTCACCGTGACCATCAGCAATTTCAATCACACATTTCCGGATGACGTGGATATCTTGTTAGTCGCGCCGTCCGGGCAAGCCGTGTTGCTCATGTCGGATACGGGGTTAAGTTTGCGCGCCACGAACGTGACGTTGACCTTCGATGACGAAGCCGCAGCGGCGCTGCCGGATTCCGGCGGTCTTTTCTCCGGGACTTACCGGCCAACGGACTTTGAAACGGCGGACACTTTCCCGTTTCCCGCTCCAGGCGGTCCTTATGCCACCAATTTGTCGGTCTTTAATGGGACAGCCGCCAACGGTCCCTGGCGGCTCTTCGTCTATGACGATACCGCCGGAGACATCGGGAGCATCGCTGGGGGCTGGAGCTTGACTCTCAGCACAAAAGACCCCGCTTGCTGCATCGGCAGCGGCACGGTGGATTTAGTATTGGGCCTGTCCGGATCACCGAATCCTGTCGTCACAGGCAATGACCTCACCTACGCGCTCAGCCTCACCAACCGCGGCCGCGCCTCAGCGACGAGTGTCCTGGTGACCAACAGGCTGCCCGTGGGTGTGCCCGTTGTCTCGGCCATCTCATCCCAGGGAAGCTGTTCCCAAAACAGCGGAACGGTGGTTTGCAACTTAGGCACGCTGGCCAGCAACGCCGTGGCTACCATGACCATCAAAGTGCATCCGCTCGTGCCAGGGATACTGACGAATATCGCCACCGTGACCAGTTCCCAGCCTGATTACAATCCCCCAAACAACACATCGATCGCGGTGACAACAGCGAATTATCCGACCCTCGCTATCCTGGATGCCACCGCCGTGGCCGAAGGCAACAGCGGAATTACCGAGGCAGTCTTCAGCGTGGCCCTCACCGCGGCCAGCAGCCAGACCATCACGGTCAACTACGCCACTGCCGATGACACCGCAGCTGCGGGCAGTGATTATTTCAGCACCAACGGCGTACTGACTTATGCGCCGGGCGAGACGCTCCAGATGGTCACAGTCATGGTCAACGGGGATGTTTTCAATGAAGCCACGGAATTCTTTACCGTGAATCTCTCCAGCCCGGTCAATGCGGCCCTTGGGGTCGGTCAAAGCCCAGGGGCGATCATGGATGACGATCCGTTGCCGGGCCTGTCCATCAATGATGTGAGTCTGAGCGAAGGCGATTCGGGAGGGACTAACGCCATTTTTGTCGTCACCTTGTCGCCCGCCAGTGGTCAGCAAGTTACGGTCAACTTTGCGACAGCCAACAGCACAGCCCTAGCGCCGGTTGATTACGCAGCCACCAGCGGCACAATTGTTTTCGATCCAGGTGAAACAACCAAAACGATTTTCGTTCCGATCGTGGGAGACCGCGCCAACGAGGTAAACGAAACGTTTCTGGTAAACCTATCCAGCGAGGTCAACGCCAATATCGACGATGGCCAGGCCACAGGCTCGATTCTCAATGACGACCTGCTGGCCACCATCGCCATTGTGGCCGCTTCGGTCTCGGCGGAAAATTGCAGCCCTGGAAATGGAAGGATCGATCCCAATGAAACGGTGACCGTGAGCTTTTCGTTGCGAAACGTCGGCACGGGCACCGCCAACGCGAGCAATCTGGTCGCCACCTTGCGGGCGGTGGGCGGAGTCGTTTCCCCCAGCAGCCCGCAGAACTATGGGACGCTGACTGTCGGCGGCCCTGCCGTCAGCCGATCCTTCACCTTCAGCGCCAGTGGCAACTGTGGCGACACACTCCGCGCCGTGCTGCAGCTCCAGTCTGGTCCCAATGATTTGGGCTTCGTGACGAATAGTTTCCTGCTGGGAGCATTCTCCTCACGGACCAACATCTTCGCGAACTCCAGCCCTATTGCGATCCCGGGGAGTGGTTCAGCGGAACCCTATCCTTCCACCATCACCGTCTCCGGCATCACGGGTGCGGTCACGAAGGTGACAGTCACGCTCACCAACATCGATCACACCTACCCCGCCGATATGGATGTGTTGCTGGTGGGGCCGATGGGACAAATGGTGATGCTGATATCCGATGCAGGTATCGCGGGGGGTATTGGCGGCGTCACGTTGAAATTTGATGACGCGGCGTCGAATTTTCTGCCGGAGTTCGATCAAATTGTCTCGGGAACCTACAAGCCGTCCGACTATGATGCGGAGGATAGCTTCGATCCGCCAGCGCCGCCAGGGCCATATGACAACCCGCTCCTGTCAGTCTTCAACGGTGTGGATCCGAACGGCGCCTGGTCGCTCTATGTTTTCGATGACGTTGACGGCGACGGCGGAAGCCTGGGTTGGAGCATCACGATCGCCAGGCAGGCCGATCCGATCTGCTGTGGGGTCAACAGCCTGGCCGACCTTGCCGTTTTCAAAGTCGATGCGCCTGACCCGATTACTATCGGCGGCAATCTGACCTACACGCTCACGCTTACGAATCGTGGTCCGTCTGCCGCCTCCGGCGTGGTCCTTAGCGACACACTCCCGGCCAACCTGAGTTTTGTCTCCGCAACGAGCAGCCTGGGCAGTTGCACGAACAGCGGTGGGACCATCACTTGCGAGCTGGGCGCGATGACGAACACCTCCAGAGCCACCATTACGATCGTGGCGACAACGATCGTGGCAGGTAGAATAACCAATAGTGCCTCGGTCGTTTCCGCGACGAGCGATCCAAATCTCACCAACAACACGGGGACTGCCGTAACAACCATCATCCCGATAGTGAGCATCGCTTCGACGGACCCCACCGCTTCGGAGACAGGACAGGCTCCAGGTGTCTTCACGGTGAGTCGCATGGGAGGCACGGTCGGTTCGTTGACGGTCAACTACACCACAGCCGGCACAGCCACGAGTGAGAGTGATTTTACGGCGCTTTCCGGATCGGTAACAATTCCGAACGGCGCAGCGTCTGCCCCCGTTACGATTACACCCGTGGATGACTTCCTGTTGGAATTCAGTGAGAGCGTCGTCCTGACCCTCAGCACGAACGCGTCCTACACCATTAACGCTGCCAGCAACACCGCCATGGTGACGATTCTGGACAATGATGTGCTCGGTCTGGTGCTTTCCACCAATGCCCTGGTCGTAACGGAAGGCGGCAGCAACAGCGTTACGGTGCGCCTCAGCGCGCAGCCAACGAATACGGTCATCGTCACAACCGCTTTCACCAGTGGTGATACGGATTTGAGTGTGAATGCCGGGGCCAGCCTGACCTTCAATTCCAATGATTGGAACGTGGCCCAGACGGTGCGCCTTCGAGCTGCGGAGGACAATGACGCCATTGAGGGTCAGGCAATGTTCACGCTTTCGTCTCCGGGTCTGACCAGTCAGATTCTTACAGCCACCGAAGCGGAAAACGACGTGGTCGCCATCGTGGTCTCGACCAACAGGATTACTGTGCCTGAAGGAGGCACAAACGTTTTCACGATACAATTGGCGGCGCAGCCCACCAATACGGTGACCGTGACCACCACCCGCACCGATGGCGATACTGACCTGAGTGTGGATGCCGGGGCGACGCGCCTGTTCACGACTGACAACTGGAACGTGGCTCAGGCTGTAATAATTCAGGCCGCTATGGATGTTGACGCCGACCATGGCCAGGGCACCTTCACGATTACTTCACCCGGCTTGACTGACCGAACCCTCACGGCCATCGAAGCGGACAACGACCTGCTGCAGTTGGACGTTTCCACCAACCACCTTGCTGTTCCGGAAGGGGGCACCAATGATTTTACAGTCCGTCTCACCGCTCAACCCACCAACAATCTCACCATCACGGTCAGCCGCGCCAGCGGCGGCGACAGCGACCTGACTGTAAGCGCAGGAAGCAGCCTGGTGTTTACTCCGACGAACTGGAACTTGCTCCAGACGGTGAGCATCAGCGCCTCCAGCGACGAGGATGTCGCCAACGGGCAGGCGGATTTTATCCTCTCCGGCGGCGACATGACCAATCAGATTGTCACGGCCATCGAAGCGGATACGAACGTTCTTACGCTCCTGGTTTCGACCATGGAAGATTTGCGCATCACGGGAATCCGACGGACTGGCGCTGATGCGATGGTCAGCTTCCTGACTGTTGCAGGCAGTTCCTATCGAGTTGAACACACGGATAACCTGGGAGCAATCTCATGGACCACCGTGGCGGATGACGTCGCTGGCAATGGTCACACGGTGGAAGTGACCGATGTCGGAGGTGGAAATCAGCCGGTGCGCTTTTATCGGGTCAGATTGCTCAGTTCCGCCGGCGCCGGCATGGTCACGGTGTTGGAGGGCGGGACGAACACCTTCAGTGTGCGCTTGAGTGCCCAACCCGCAACCGATCTAACCGTCAACATCTCTCGGGCCGGGGGCAGTGACACCAACTTGAACGTGGTCAGCGGTGCTGCCCTCACGTTCAACATGACCGATTGGAACATCCCCCAGACCGTCGCCATCAGTGATTCCGAGGATGATGACGCCGAGAACGGGCTGGCCACCTTCACCGTTTCTGCGACTGGTCTCAGCAACCAAACGGTCATCGCCATCGAGGCCGACAATGATGTTCAGTTTCTGACCCTTTCAACCAGCCTGCTGATAGTGCCTGAGGACACCAACAGGGTTTTCACCGTGCGCCTCAATGCCCAGCCTTTGACCAATGTCACCGTCACCACGGCCTTCTCCGCCGGCAGCACCAACCTACGCGTGGCCGCAGGAGCGCTGCTGACTTTTGATTCCACGGACTGGAACATCCCTCAACCGGTGGCCATCAGCGCTTCTGGGGACAACGACACGACCGATGATCAGGCCACTTTTACGGTCGCTTCGCCTGGGTTGCCCGGCTTAACCCTCAATGTAATTGCCCCTGACAACGATCTGCAGAATCTGGTGCGGTGCTCTGGCGAAGATGCGCTCTTCGGCACGTCGCCTGCCGGATCTGGACCGTTTACTTTTGTCTGGCTTAAGAGCGGAAACATGCTGGCCGGCGAGACAAACAGTTCGCTCTTGCTCACAAATGTCACGGCCATTAGTGCTGGAACATACACCGTGGAGGTCAGTGATGGCGTCGATACCGTAACGAAAACCGGGACCCTCAGCGTGAACATCTCGATGACGGCGACGGGCCCGGCCAGCCAGACCATTTGCGCGGGCGACGCGGCCAGCCTGAGCGTCAGCGCCAGCGGCAGCGGCCCCGTGAGCTACCAATGGAGCAAGGATGGCACGAACGTGGTGGGGGCGACCAACAGCAGTCTGCTGTTGACCGACCTGGGCACGGCTGACGCCGGCAGCTATTGCGTGGTGGTGGAGGGCGCCTGCGACAGCCTCACTAACTGCGCCATCCTGACGGTTTTGAGCCGCACCACCTCCAGCGCCTTGGAGGACCAGAGCGTTTGCCCGGACAGCATTGCCACGTTTAGCACTACGCCCAGTGGCAGCGGCCCATTCAGCTTTCAGTGGACCAGGGAGGGCACGAACTTAGTGGGGCAGACTAACAGCAGCCTGGTTTTGACCAACGTGCAGGAGGCGGAGGAGGGGACTTACTGTGTAATAGTGAACGGGGTCTGCAACAGCCTGACAAACTGCGCCAGGCTGATGCTCTTGAATCCTCTCCATCCACAGTGCGCTCCTGCTGCGCCCGCGCAGAGCGCTGAGGGAAAGGGCTTGCCAATCTTGTCGCTGGAACTGGAGGGAGCCGATGTCGTTCTCCGTTTCGCGACAGATCCGGAGAGGAAGTATCGGGTTGAATACAAGGACGATCTTTCCGAGGGGCCGTGGAGGACAGCCGTCGATAACACAACCGGCAATGGTTCAGCCGTGGAGGTGCGCCACATGAATGGAGCTGGCCGGCAGCGCCGGTTCTATCGCGTGATCCTGCTGCCGTAGAAATGGGAGGAGACACAACGGCCGCGGAGACCAGCGCCGGAGATTTCTCTGACAGTCACTCACCCTGGCAGCCGAACGTTGCCTCATTCCCTCTTGGGCGTCTTCAATTCCAGGTAGAGTTCCCGCAATTGCTTTGGCTCCACCGGAGCAGGAGAGTCGGTCATGAGGTCGGCGCCCTTGGCCGTCTTTGGAAACGCGATCACGTCGCGAATGCTGGGCGTGCCACAAAGGATCGCGATGAGCCGGTCGAAGCCGAGGGCGATGCCGCCGTGCGGAGGCGCGCCGAAGCGAAAGGCCTCCAGCATATAACCGAATCGCGCCTGCACCATCTCTGGAGGAATTTGCAGGATGTCTTCGAAAATCTTCTTCTGCACATTGGGCTGATGAATACGGATCGAGCCGCCCCCCAACTCCCAGCCGTTGACCACGATATCGTAATGCTGGCCGCGGACCTTCCTGGGATCGGTGGTGAGGAGCGGGACGTCCTCCGCCACCGGAGCCGTGAAGGGATGATGGCTGGAGTACCACCGGTTCTGCTCCTTGTCGAAGCTGAGCAGGGGAAAATCCACCACCCAAAGAAAGTCGAAGCGGTCCGCCGGAATGTTCAACCTGCCTTGTGACTTCAACACCTCCGCGCCGTAGAGCCGAATCTTGCCCAGAATCTCACAGGCCGTCAGCCATTGATCGGCCGCGAACAAAATCAAGTCGCCTTCTTCGATGGAGAGCTTCTTGGTCAGTGCGGACTTTTCGGCCTCGCCGAAGAATTTCACGATGGGCGATTTCCATTCGCCACCTTCCACCTTGATGTAGGCCAGCCCGCGCGCCCCAAAACTCTTCGCGGTTTCAGTCATCGTTTCCATCTGGCCCTGGGTCACGCCGGCAAGCCCTTTGGCATTGATCGCTTTGACCACGCCGCCGCTGGCGACGGCGCCACTGAACACCTTGAACGCGCTGCCGCGAAATTCCTCCGTGAAGTCTGCCAGTTCCATGCCGAAACGGGTGTCCGGTTTGTCGATGCCATAACGATCGAGGGCTTCCCGGAATGAGAGCCGCTTGAAGGGAATCGGAATATCCATGCCCAGAGCGGCCTTCCATACTCGCTGCAGCAAGCCCTCGACAATCCGGTAAATGTCCTCGCGGTCGATGAAGGACATCTCCAGATCGATTTGCGTGAATTCGAGCTGGCGGTCGGCGCGCTGATCCTCGTCGCGAAAACACCGCGCCAGTTGATAGTAGCGATCCACTCCCGCGACCATGAGGATTTGTTTGAACTGCTGGGGCGACTGCGGCAGCGCATAAAACGTCCCCGGCTCGCGCCGATTCGGCACCAGGAATTCCCGCGCGCCTTCGGGTGTGCTCTTGAAAAGAATGGGCGTCTCGACATCCAGGAATCCCTCTTCGTCGAAGTAAACGCGCGTCGCCGTCGCCACCTTGTGACGGAGGCGCAGGTTGCGCGCCATCTCCGGGCGGCGCAGATCCAGATAGCGGTAGCGGAGGCGAAGTTCCTCGTTCACTTGGGAAGCCAGCCCCGGATCGTCCACCGGGAAAGGCAGCACGTCGGCCACGTTGAGGACTTCCAGTTCAGCGGCCAGCACCTCCACCTCCCCCGTGGCGATCTTCGAATTATTGGTGCCGGACGGGCGCTGGCGCACGTTGCCGGTCACGGCAATGACCGATTCGCTGTGCAAGGATGAAGCCCTCTCGAAAATGTCTCGGGGCACATCCGTCGGATCGAACACCGTTTGGGTGCGCCCTTCGCGGTCGCGGATGTCGATGAAGATGAGCCCGCCGAGGTCGCGTCGGGAATGGACCCAGCCCGCCAGGGTAACGGTTTGCCCGGCGTGCGCCGGGCGGAGTTCGTTGCAATGATGTGTGCGTTTCATGTTGCCTGTAGTGCGCCGATCCGGACCGTGGAATTCAGCACCCAAAATGAGCGTGCATCTTGGCTGGCTGGCTGGCGAATTTCAAAACAAAACTCCGCCACGGTCGCAGCTCACTTTTTGAGCGCAGGTTGAAGGACCCTCGACGGTGCCCGGAGGCGTTCTTTCCGCTTATAGCGATTGCCAGAAATCATTTCCGACCAAACCAAGAGCCAGGCCTGCTGCGGGTCGCAGACCCGCGCTCCGGGAGCGCGGGTCTGCGACCCGCAGCATGTCCAATAGCGTGCCAATCGGAAATGAATTCTGGCAACCGCTTAGATTGTGAGTTCGAAAATCTCGTGAAAACATCTCCCGGATTTCCCAGACGCAACCAAAGGCTTTGAAACGCAGAGGACGCAGAGGTTTGCGCAGAGGGCGCGGAGCCAACGCGGCCTGGCTGTTCCTGCGTCCTCTGCGAGAACCTCTGCGGCCTCTGCGTTAAAAGAGTATCGTCCGAAGAATTTCAAATCCCTTTGGCTATAGCGTTTTCAAAAATTCTGTGGCCGATGCGGAAGGGTAGGGCCGCGCTGCTGCGCGGCCAGGCGCCGCCGCAGCGCCGCCCTACCGAACAAACGCTAGGCTAGGCTACAGTTTTATTTAAAATACTGCTTGGAGTCTGGAATTTGGATCTTTCTACCGCGCACTCCTCACGGAGATGCGTTCTACTGGACCGCCTCCACGAAAATCACTTCCAACTCGCCTTTGCCTTTTATCTGCAGCAAGCCCTGCGACTGACCCTGGCAATGCCCCGCCAGGGTTTTCCAAGTGTCGCTATTCACACAAATGACGCCGGGAGCAGCCGCCTCTTCCATGCGCGCGGCCATGTTGACCGTGTCACCCCAGATGTCGTACTGGTATTTTCGATGACCGACGACACCGGCAATGACCGGGCCGGCATGCACGCCCACGCGCACCTGCCAATGCTGCGGTGCCGACTGCGCCGCCGCGATCATCTCCAGCCCGCACCGCACGCAGGCGAGCGCCGGTTTTTCCATCGGCGCGAGCAGACCCGCCGTGGCCATGAAGGAATCGCCGATGGTTTTGATCTTCTCCAGGCGGTGCCGGAGGGTCAGTTGCTCGAAGGTCTCAATGAGTTGCTGGAGATGAAGCAGAATCTCCTCCGGCGGATGCTGGTCGCAGTAGGCAGTGAAGCCGACGAGGTCGCAGAAGAGCACGCCCACGTTTTCGAAGCGGCGCGGTTTGACGGAGTTGGTGGCTTTGAGCTCCTCGGCCACATCGTGAGGCAGGATGATGTGGAGCAATTCGTCCGAACGCTGCTTCTGCTCTTCGATTTGACGCAGATAAGAGACCTCCCGGTCGCGCAGGCGTTTCTTTTCCAGGCAGGCCCCAATCCGCGCCTGCAGCAGCACCGGGTCGAACGGCTTGGGCAAGTAATCTTCCGCCCCCAGCTCGATGCAGTGCGCGATACGATCCGTTTCCGATGAAGCAGAAAGAACGATGACCGGCAAGTTGCGTAGTTGCGGGTCGGCCTTGATCTGTTCGAGGACTTCGTAGCCATTGAGCTCCGGCATTTGGATATCCAACAGCAGCAAATCGAACGGTCCGGCATGAAGCTTCTCCAATGTGTCGCGACCGTTTTCGGCCACGGCGACGCGATGGCCCAGACGCACGAGCCGGCGGCTGAGCATCTCGCGATTGGCGGCATCGTCGTCGGCCACCAGCAGGGAGCCGGCTTCACCCAGAGACGCCCCGGCTGGACGGCGAGATTTCGGGGTGGCTGGTTCGCGGCGCACAAAGGTCGTCGCTCCGGAAGGGGCGGTTTGTGTCCAGCCCGTGGCTTGGCCAGTTGACGAACCAAAATTCTCGACCACGCGTTGGAGCAGTTGGCGGGCGGCGGCATGAATCTTCTGCAAGTCGGCTGCAAACGTTTGTCGATCGCCCGCTTCTTCCTGCAACATCTCAGCATAGCCAATGATTTGATTCAGAGGCGTCCGCACTTCGTGGTCCAGGAGACGGGGATTGGTTTTATAAGCAGCAACCTTGGCGGGATCGAACAGTTCATTAATCACGGCGAGCAAACGGCGTCCGGCAGTGTGGATGCGCTCCAGGTCGGGCAAGCTTGCCTCCAGGCCTTGCTCCTGTGCCTCTTCCATGAGCATCTCGCAGTAACCGATGATGTGATTCAGCGGCGTGCGCAGTTCGTGCTTGAGGCTGGCAGGCACTTAGCAGGGCCGCGGCCATCCTGGCCGCAGCAGTTTCGCTGGCGACACACTTATGCGACCGCGGACCGCCGGGCTCGTTCCACGCCGCTGCGGCCAGGATGGCCGCGCTCCGAGGCCGCAGTTCATGGCGAGGTGGACTTGCCCTTCAGTAGCGCCTCGATTTTTCCGAGCAGGCGCGTCAGTTCCACCGGCTTGGTATCGTAGTCGTCGCAACCCGCTTCCTTCGCCTTCTGCTCGTCCCCTTGCATGGCGTGGGCGGTCAGGGCGATAACAGGAATGTTCTTCGTGCGCTCGCCGGCTTTAAGGCGGCGTGTGGCCTCCCAGCCGTCCAGGACTGGCAGGCTCATGTCCATGAGGATGAGCGCAGGCGGATCGGCGGCGGCCATCTCCACGGCCTGCTGGCCGTCGGTGGCGATGGCGACCTGATAGCCTTTGCGTTCGAGGCGCCGCGAGAGCATGTCGCGGTTCATTTCGTTGTCTTCGACAAGGAGGATTTTGGTCATGTGCAGGAGGGAGTTAACCACGAATGGACACGAATTCTCGGAGCGCGGGTCTGCGACCCGCAGCGGCTCGGCGTGTAACCGAGTCTGCGGAAAAACCGAGCCGCACATCGCCATCACTGTGCTGCGGCTCACAGAGCCGCGCTCCTTTGCTGGCTTTGGGGAGAGGTTCGTTCGTGTCCATTCGTGGTTAGAGTTTTTTGTAGTTTCAAGTGTGGAGTTCCATCTGCTGAGTGAGGAGTTGACGCACTTCGGCCACCAGTTGTTCGCGGCTGGTGCTGTCTTTGCCCAGGATGCGCGCGACTTCGCCGTTGAGGCGGCGCCGATCCTCTTCGGTCAGGTCTTTTGCCGTGATGACGATGACGGGCAGGCGCGCGCAGTCGGGTCGCTGGCGCAGTTCCTTCATGAACGTGAAGCCGTCCATCTCGGGCATCATCAAGTCCAGCAGGATGAGGCCAGGAACGCTGTGGGTAAGCTGCTCCAGGCCGAGGCGACCGTTGGCGGCCTCGCGAATCTGCCAGCCTTCCTTCTGCAAGGTCCGGCGCAGCATCTCGCGCGTGCGTTCGTCGTCTTCCACGATCAGCACTGTCGGGCTGGCGGCTGGCTTTCGGTACTTCTGCAGCACCGACGACAGGCGCTGCCAGTCGATGGGCTTGGTGAAGTAATCGGCCGCCCCCAAGGCAAAACCCATGTTGCGCTCATCGACGATGGTGAGCATCACCACGGGGATGTCGGCGGTGGCAGGGTCGGCTTTCAAGGCGGCGAGCACGGCCCAGCCGTCCATGCTGGGCATCATCACATCGAGGGTGATGACGGTGGGCTTGAGCCGCCTGGCCATCTCCAGGCCGGCGCGGCCATCGGTGGCAACTTCGACGTGGTAGCCGTCCTTGCCCAGCGAACGTTGCATAAGGTCGCGCACCGCGGGATCGTCGTCGATGACCAGAACTGTAGCCGCCGGCGTGAGGAGGCGGTGGGGCTGATCGGTCCGCCTCGTTACCTCGGCGGCGACGTCGGGTTTTGGTTCCTCGACTTGCGTGGGCAGCGTGAACGTGAAGGTGGAACCCTTGCCCGGTTCGCTGGCCACGGTTAGATCTCCGCCCATCATCTGGCAGAACTTGCGGCTGATGGCCAGGCCCAAACCGGTGCCGCCGTATTTCTTGGTAGTGGAAGCGTCCGCCTGCGTGAATGCCTCGAAGAGTTTTGCGATTTGTTCCTGGGTCATGCCGATGCCGGTGTCTGTGACGGTGAAAATGACGAATGACGAATGACGAATGGAACTGTCCGACGCTTTTGCCATTTCGACATTCGTCATTCGACATTCGTCATTCCATACACGCAGCGTGATCGTCCCTTTCTCAGTAAACTTGCACGCGTTGCTCAGGAGGTTAAAGAGCGTCTGTCGCACCTTGGTGTGGTCGGCCCGCATCGAGCCGGTATCCGTCGGGCAATCGACCTCCAACTTATTCGTGTTCCGGGCCACGAGTGGTTGCACCGTGCTGGCGACTTCGCGCACCATCTGCACCACGTCGAAATCTTCCAGAAACAAAGTCATCTTGCCGGCCTCAATCTTGGAGAGGTCGAGGACGTCGTTGATCAGTGTGAGGAGGTGTTTGCCTGCGCCGTGAATTTTTTGGAGGTCGGGCAGGAAGGCAGCCTGGCCGACGTCTTCGGCTTCCTCCTGAAGCATTTCGCTGTAACCGATAATGGCGTTGAGTGGCGTGCGCAGTTCATGGCTCATGTTCGCCAGGAACGTGCTTTTGGCCCGGTTGGCGACGTCGGCGGCTTCCTTGGCCGAGGCCAGTTCGATGTTCTTGTTTTCGAGCGTGAGACGCGCCTTGTGTTCCTGTTCATACATCAATTGCTGCAGGCGCGCGGCTTCGCGGCGTTTGCGCACGTAAAGAAGACGCGCCAGGAACGCCCATGCGAGCAGACCGCCGTTGACCGCCACGAGCGGGACCATGATGAATGCGTTCCGGTACCAGGGTGGGACGATCTTCAGCACGGCCAGGGTCGGCGGTGAATAATTCAGGTCGCCGTCGATGTATTGCACCGCGACCGTGTACGTGCCGGGCGTATCGGGCGTCCATTCGAAGTCGCCTTCGCGCTGTGGCTGACGCCAGCCGGGGTGATCCTTGAGTTCACTGGGCGCAAGGCTGCCGTCCGCCAGCAGCACGCGATATTGGCGGCGGTCCGGGCGCGTGCTCAAATCCACGCAGCCAAACCGCAACGTGATGCGTTGTGAAGCAGTGATGGGCTGCAGATTGGTCAACTGGTGGTGAGTGCGATTGGCCTGGATGACCAAGGTGGGCGCGCGAAGAGCATTCTTTTTCTTCTGATAACGCGCCACCCCGCCCGGGGTGCCAAACCAAATCGCGCCATCAGGCGCCTGGCGCATCACCCAAACCAGATTCGCCGGCAAACCGTCACTGGCGTCGAGCGTGGACCAGGCGGTGCCGTCGTAGCAACTGACGCCGGTGGAGGTGGCCACCCAAAGCAGCCCATCCTTATCAAAGAGAACGTCGAACACCTGCCGCACGGCCAGCCCGCGGTGAGAACCTGCGACTGGTTCCATCCGCTTGCCGTCATAACGGGCCAGTCCACCAGTCGTGCCAAACCACACCGTGCCATCAGGCGCGCAGGCAATGCTCAGGACGAAATTCTCCGGCAGACCGTTGGTGGTCGCGAAACGTTCCTGAACCCGTTCGTTCCAGCGATAGGCGCCGCCACTGCCACCGAACCAGATGTCGCCATTTTGCGCCTGCTGAACGGTGCGAAAATTACCCCCTGGCATTTTGATTCTGCGCGAGGTTCGACCGTCGAAGCGCACCGCCGCTGCCTCCGCGCCGAACCAGAGCGCGCCATCGGCCAGCCTCTCAATCGCGCCTACGCGCAGATCGTTCAAACCAGTGGACGTTTCGGCCTTCGTGAATTCCTGCCCGTTGTAATGCCACACTCCCACGACGCCACTGCTCCGCCACCCGCCCCTGTTTGGGATCGCACCGGCCGCACCCACCCAGGCCGTGCCATCGCGCTCGGCGTGAATCGCACCGATGACATCCGTGCCCAAACCATCTTCGCGTCCGAAGCGGCGGAAACTCCTGCCGTCATACCGATAAAGTGTTTGTGCGCTGCCGCTCCCACATGCCAGCCAAACTTCGCCTCCCGGTCCGACGTCCAGGCACCAGACTTCGTTTTCCAGCAGTCCATCCCGCGCGTTGAACGCGCGCAGCCCTTGCTCGTCGTAAGACGAAAGGCCATCGGAAGTGCCGACCCACAACAAACCCGAGGCATCGCGACACAGGGCTAAGGCCGTGTTCGCGCCCAAGCCATCGGATTTGTTGAATAGCACCGTTGAGCCGCTTTCTTCACGACGCAGACCCGAAGAGCTGGTAGTCCACAAAGCGCCCTGGGGATCGTGCCGCACCCCATAAATCTCGCGGCGCTCGCCGACCTGTATGGCTCTTTGTGTGGACGCATCCCAACGAAATGCTCCACCGTCGGTGGCGAACCACAACACACCTTCCGGATCCCGGTGAATGTCGTTAATCGAGGTGGGATCGAGACCATGTTGGACGCCGATCGATTCGACCTTGCCCTTGGTCCAGCGGAAAAGACCGCGTGTTTGCGTACCAATCCAAATGGTCCCATCGGGCTCGACATGAATTGCTCCGGCCCGGCCGAATGAGGCGCCGCCTTGGTCCTTCACACGCATCACTTGTCCGCCTTCCATCCGCACAACGTCATTATCGGTGCCCACCCACATCGAGCCCTCTGTATCGAACGCAATCGCGTGCGCATACCTGCCGGGCAACTGCCGTTCCAGTTCCTTCAGGCGCTCCCAACGCCGCCCGTCGAACCGCGCCAGACCGCGCAGAGTGGACACCCACAAGTCTCCTTTGGCATCGAAGGCCGCGGCCAGGACATTGCCACCCGGAAGGCCATCCTCAGCCGTCCAGGCCATGAACCTGCGTCCGTCAAACCGGGCGACACCATCGACTGTTCCAATCCATAAGTAGCCGTCCCTGTCTTCTTTGAGCCAGGTGATGATGGCGCCGGGCAATCCATCGGCCATGCTAAAGGTGCGCCACCGTCCGGGCTTGAAAGGCGGCAGGCTAAAAACCAGGTTTGTCACCGGCTGCCGCGAGCTGAAGTCGATGATCTGTCCATTGCCCAGCGACACCAGCCCGTTCAGCGTGTGGGCGACCAATTCGTAACGTCCGGACGGCAGGTTGATGAATTTGAACTCACCATTCTCGCTGCTGCGTGTGCTCTCGCGGATGAATTGCCACGGTTCTCCGGGAGAAGAACGCGGGCGGGCCAATTGCAGCAGCACTGCCGGCAGCGGACTGTTGTCCAGCGCCACCAATCTTCCCGCGATGCTCAAAGCACCCTTGAGTTTAAAGTTCAGATCGGTGCTCTCACCCGCTGTCGCCACGACATTCGTGTTGAAGTCGGACAATTCACCCTTGGCCACCGCAAAGCCGTAAACGTTCGTTGACGGATAGACCGCTATGCGATAGCGCCCCTCTGAATCGGTCATGGCACCGGTGGAGCCGGGCGGCGGATCGCCCAGACCCGGCTTAAAGCCACCCGGCGCCACCATGAAGAAGGCGCCCGACACGGGCAGGTCCTCGGGGTCGGTGACCTCGCCATAGAAGAGCGCAGGCAGCAGGATGTCTGTGCTCGCAGGAAAGTCCACCGCCACGGAGCGAGCGCCCTTTTCCAACCGGCCATGGTGCCCGTTCGGTGAAGCATCGTGGCCCACCTGATCGCCCTGGTCGAAATTCCAAAGCGCCAACAGCCCGGCTTCGCGACCTGTCAACCGGCGAAACATGTTCTCACGAATCTCCTCCTGGCTGCGTTCGACAGCCCAGACACGCACTTCGTCCATTTGCCCCCGGAAGGAGGTGTTGGGAAGGTTGTTGTAATTCTGGAAACCGAGAAAATTGTTGGCGCCGCCCAGGCTGGAAAAGCTTCCCGCGTAATCATTGGTCGCCAGGAGCATGCCGTTGAGGTAGAGATGAACTCCGCCCGGCCCGGTCACCAGAGCAATGTGGCACCAGCGATCCTGCTGAAGCGCCCCTGGCACACTCAGCCGGCGTCGGCTCCCGGCGGAGTCCACGATCAGGAATCTCAGAGAGGCTTGGCGCGATCCATCGGGTGTGGTCTGGACCTCTGTGCCGATATAGGCTTCCCGTCCCTGTTCGCCGAAATCGAAGAACCTGTGACTGGGCACAAACTCTTCCCATCTTGTCCAGCCCTCCACCGTCGCCTGGGTCAGTGCGCTGAAAATATTTGGAGGCAACCGCACGTGTGCGCCTCCGCCGCGAAGGTCCAAAACGCGGTTGGGCAACGCTGGCGTGGTGACGGCGGGTTCCTGTGCGACCGCAAACACAGACCCCAGAGACAGCAGGACAATTATTATGCGGAAGACTGGCATGGCTGTCGGCGGAGGCCATTTAGCCACAAAGGAAAGCGGAAAGGAATAGAGAAGTTACTGGACCAAGCTGCTGCGCCTCACAGAGGCGCGCTCCGGGAGCGCGGGTCTGCGACCCGCAGCATGTCCAATAGGTTGCCAATCGGAAATGATACTGACCCAGGCGTTTAAAGTGTGTTTAAGGTGGGGCGCGCTGTCCTCAAGCCGGCCCGGCGTTCCGAGTGTTTCGATAGTAGCGATTGACGATGCTCGTGCCCATCTCCACTGTTTCTCTTGTTGGCGAGCCGAAATTCTCCCAAAAATAGCGCTCGTTCATGTCATGCGTACACTCATCAAGCACCTGCTTGCGGCGACGGACGCCAAAGCCAACGTCACGGTCAAAGGCTGGGTCCGCACCCGCCGCGACTCCAAGGGTTTTTCGTTCCTCGAACTCAATGACGGCTCTTGTCTGAGCAATCTCCAGGTGGTCGTCGATGCAGGCACGCCGGGTTATGCGGAGATTACTCGCTTCACCACCGGCGCTTCGGCGGTCGTGGAAGGCAACCTTGCCCCGTCACCGGCGGCCGGACAGAGATGGGAAGTCAAGGCCACGCGCATCGAGCTCCTGGGCGAGGCCGACGCCGCCTATCCGTTGCAGAAGAAGGGGCACACCATGGAATTCCTGCGGACCATCGCGCACCTGCGGCCACGGTCCAATCTTTTCGGCGCCGTTTTCCGCACTCGGAGCCGATTGGCCTTCGCAGTCCATCAATTCTTTCAGGAACGCGACTTCGTTTATGTTCATACTCCGATCATCACCGCCAGCGATTGTGAAGGGGCAGGTGAAATGTTTCGAGTGACCACGCTCAAGGGCCACGGGGACGACAAACCGGCGGCGGATTTCTTCGGCAAGCCCGCCTATTTGACCGTGAGCGGCCAACTGGAAGCGGAGACGTTTGCCTGCGCGCTGTCGAACACCTATACATTCGGCCCGACCTTCCGCGCCGAGAACTCGAATACGGCCCGGCACGCGGCCGAGTTCTGGATGATCGAGCCGGAGATGGCGTTCTGCGATCTGCACGGCGACATGGACCTGGGCGAGGAATTCATCAAGGCGATGGCGCGTTACACCCTCGAGCATGGTGGCGAAGACCTTGGCCTGTTCACCAAATTCGTTGACAAAGGCCTGCAGGAACGACTGCGCTTTGTGGTGGAACGGCCCTTCCAGCGTGTGCCGTACATCGAAGCTGTGGAAATCCTCAAAAAGTCCGGCAAGCCCTTTGAGTTTCCCGTCCAATACGGCCACAATCTTCAATCCGAGCACGAGCGCTTCCTCACCGAAGAACACTTCAAGTCGCCCGTCACGGTATTCGACTATCCTCGCGAGATAAAACCCTTCTATATGCGCCTCAACGACGATGGCAAAACCGTCACCGCCATGGACGTGTTGGTGCCGGGCATTGGCGAAGTCATCGGCGGCGCGCAACGCGAAGAGCGGCTCGAACAACTCCGCGACAACCTGCGTTATCACAAGCTGCGCGAGGAGGATTACTGGTGGTATCTGGACCTGCGCCGCTATGGCACCGTGCCGCACGCGGGCTTCGGTGTGGGCTTCGAACGGTTGTTGATGTTCCTTACCGGCGTCTCGAACATCCGCGACGTGATTCCCTTCGCGCGCACGCCGGGCAGCGCGGAGTTTTGAGAGTGTGAATGTTCGTTCGCCCCGTGCAACACCGTCAGCGCACAAACGTGGCTTTGACCCGCTTTGAAACAAGGAAGTAGCTTCCCCAGATCAAGAGCGTCATGCCGGCGCGGCTCGATTCCCGCAAAGAGGTTTTGTCGGTGCTATCCTTGATGTCCGGGATCACGTTGCCAAGCACGTAGTCGATGGCCAGGACTAACAGCGTGGCGGCCAGAAAGATGACGTAGAGTTTCGGAAAGGCCCGCCGCTGCTGAAAAAACAAAATCAAAAGCAGGATGGAATAAACCCAGAGCGTCAGGTTGGCCAGCAATTCAAAAATGAGAAAAGGCGCCCAAAGGGGATGATAGCTCTCGGTGCCCGGCGTCGTGATCGCCTGCCACGTGTCCAGCGAGTAAGCCGTTGCGCCTGTAATGATCCCGTACAAAACACGCAAGGGCGTCAGCACCACGCCCACGGCCACGAGAATTAACCAGCCACGAATTCCGCGCAGGTCCTTTCCCGGAGTGATGATGGGCGGCAGGGGCGGCGGTCCTGATACCAGCGCCGGCACGCGGCGATAGACAAACAGCGCCCCGAGAGCGAGCAGGACAAAGTAAAGCCCTGCGACAAATAGGATGGGCCAATTGATCTGGTGGAGCCAGCTCCCACCCACGGCGCGGGAACGGTAAAGCTGATAGGTGAGCAATTCCTCCATTTGGTCCAACGCCTTAATGTGTTCGCCGACCTCGGAAGCCGGAACGAAATCGGCCAGCGTTTCAAGTTGGTAATTCAGTTGAACCTTCCGCTTGTCACATTCAACACGGAAGCGCATCCGCATGGCTTTTGATTCCACCGACTGATCCTGGGCCTTGATTTGCCATTTTTCAGGAAGGTGAACTTCCATGACGTGCGTACGGCGCTGCGGATAGGGCACCGCCAGCGGCATGGTGCGCGAGGCTGCCCCCGGCTTGTCGATGAGTTCGCCAATGCTGTGCGGATAAAAAGTGGACAACCATTGGCGCTTGTTATCGGAGAGGGACCAGAATTGGTCGATCTCGTACCTCTCCACCACTTCGATCACATTGGCGGCCGCATCGTCGTGCGTTTGCAGCGGATGGGTCATCTTGATCTTGGCGTGCGTCCGGGAATAGAAGTTCAGGTATTCCTTCTCGAGTTCTTCGCGGCGTGTGTCCGCGAAGGCGCCCCGCATGCGATCCGCTTCGACGCCTTCATAGTAACTGCGCACGCGGAATTCGACGGGGGTTTCGTAGCTTTTGATCGTGTAGAAGTCGTGCACGGTCAGACGGCCCCGGCCGCCGGCTGGAAATGGAAGCTCCGAGAGATTGGTCGCACCGGGCTGGATCACCAGGGCCCGGGCGTAATTGGGCAGAAAGAGATCTCCCAGCGCGCCCCGTTGGTGGGAGCGGGTCGGATCCAGCCATCGGATTTGGCCATCGGCCTCCACTCGAACGATGACATGGTTGAAGGCAAAAGGCGTGGGATGCCATTGAGCCACCGTTTGGCGGCGAGTCGTGTGCACCAGCGCCGGAAATGCCTCGATGTTCATCTGGCGAAGGATCGCGCAGAAAAGCAGCGACTTGTCCTTGCAATCCCCAAACCGCCTCGCAAATACGAGGGAAGGATCGGACGGTTTGTGTGAATAGGGCCCGATCTCGATGCCCAGGTATCGCACTTCGTCCTGAACAAACCGCAGGGCGGCCAAAACGCGCGCCTCCTCGGAGGGCAACTCGCGCCACGTCGCGATCTGGGCCTGCAGTTCTGGTGAAAGGGGCTGCGCCACCTCAAAGAGCTTCAGCGCCCAGTCGGCAATCTCCGCCCAACTCGAGAATTCGCTGAATTGCACCATCGCGTACGGGTTGTACCAGATGGGCAAATGTTCGTCGGCCATCACGGCGGGAGTCGCTTCAAAAAGCCAGCGATACTCATCCTCCTGGCCACCCTGCGTGAGCACAGGCGACGGGACGACTCCGTGATTCCTGATGAAGAGCTTCCGTTCCTTGGGCCGAAGAAGCCGCAACGTTTGCCTTTCTACGGGCCGGCCCCACTGCACGGCGCAGGTTTCAGCAAACCGGCCGTCCAGAATCGGATTGGCCCCGCGAAGGGTGTAAGCGTACTCGACGATGTCGCCCACACGCAGGTCGTTCAGAAAAACGATCACAGACAACCGCCCATTGTAGATATTCCAGTTCAGTTCCGTCTCTTGCTGGATGACGTTGATTTTTGCGACTGCCAACTGATCCATGCGGTTCGTCCCGCGCAAAATTGCGATTTGATGAAAGGTCAGCGTTTCATACGTCGGCTCAAACCCAAAACGCAAACTGCCGTTGTCCTGAACGCCGCTTTCGGTCAACAGCTTCTTGGCGTAGCGACCGTAGAACTCCTGATGTCGGACATTCACCTGCTCATCGACGAGGAGGAAAACTTCGCCGGCCTGTACTTGCTCCGCGGGCCGAGGCGAAGGGATTGCCAGCTTCGAGGGCACCACCCAGCCAGGCTCATGCCCAAGCTGGTACCCTTTGACGGCGGGCGAATCCGCGCCTTGGATCGTTGCACCGGGCGCTGCCAAAAGGAAGGTTGCCAGGAGGATCAGTTGAAGGACCAGTTTCAAAGCCGCCACTAAACCGGATTTGGAGATAGCGCGGTCTGGAAACAGTTCCTCGCCTTGATTCATCGCGCGGCTGATTGTTACCCATTCCGAGGGCTCTTCAAACACAATTGTTCGAGCCCGAATGACAACGAACTGCTGGCACGACGTCTTCCTGGCCGGATCGATTGAGGAGAAATGGGGAGCGCAACCCGCCTGGCGTGCGGTGTTCCGGCCCACGGGGAACGCACAAAGCCCTCTCACACTTGAAAGGGTCAGAACCGGCTCTGACCTCTCTCCGAAAATATGCCAATACTATTGCCTGACCCCTTCTCTTGTAGCTTCCCCGGATCGACAACGCCGTGCCGGCCCGGGTCAAATCCCGCTGAATTCCCGGGCAGCGAAGTTCCGTTATTCCGCGGATCGCGTGGACATGCGCTTTCCGCGGCTTACCGCGAGATCAACCGAAAGAAATCACTTTCGTGAAATGGGTCAAGGGGCACTTCAGCGATATTTCGTCCCGCAGTATAAGTATAGTTCGTGTAATCCTGCCAAGGCTCCAAATCAAACTTTTCTCTGTACTGCACATAATAAGCGGCTTCATAAGCCAGCCACGACAACGCGATTAGATTGCGCGGCACAATAGAGACCACTTGCAGCCTCGGGCGTCTTGAGATCGGATTCGAGGTCGGCCCCGTGACGGCCTGACCGGCATTCGAGGCCGACGCCTCTTTGGAATAGGTCACCGCCACGGTCAGATACGCAGTGTCGGACAGGGCGAACGAGGTGAGATTGAACGTGAATTGATTGGCGGTCGGGTCCAGATCGCCCGTCCCGTTATCGGTGAACGAAGCCAGCCAGCGCAACGGATGAGTAATGGGAGCAGGCCAGTTGTTCGTCTTGGCCAGCGCCGCCGGATCGACCTCGTAAACATCGATGACGGCAGAAATGTATTCCCCACCCGGCCCTGTCATCGACCCGGAGAGCAGATTGTTGGTAAAGCTTTTCAGCGCCGGCACGACCATGCTGATGTCCGCCACCACCGGCAGATAATAGCCGGAATAAGTTCTGCCCTGGCCATCGGCAAAGGGAACGCCCAGGTAATTGTTGTTCATCATCCGGTTTCGGCGGGCGACAATCGGCACACTCGAACCCGCACCCACAAAAACGTCGCCAGGACCGTTGACGATCAAATTGCCTTCCAGGTCATCGCTCACACCATCGCCGTTGGACCCGACGCGAATGCTGGACGTCCCCGGCAGCTCGACGAGGTCGGGCTGGTCATTGGTGGAGAGTGGCGCCGCGGTGACGCCGTTGGCGGCCACGCCAAAGTAATTCCCAGCGATGACGATATTGGTGCCACTGGTGTAAACTTCGATTTCATGTTCATAAATGGCATGGCTGAAAATGTTTCGCTCGTTGGCGTCGCTTACACCGTCTCCGTCCGTGCCGATGATGGTATTGTCGGCCTTCCGTCCATTCTCGAAGTTCTCCAGCGTGTCGCTGTCTCCGTTGCTGGCGGCAAGCTGAAGGGCGTAATAAGCATCACTATCCAAAAAATTGGTTCCGTTCGGGAATAGATTGAAGTAGTTGCCCGAAACTTTTACGTTTGGCAGTTCCAATGCCAGCGCGATTTGCATCCCCATACTGACGTTAAATTCCGTCACGTCAGCAAAACCGTCGCCGTCGGTGCCCACGACCAGTCCTTCCGAATAAACGAACATACCGTCACCGGGGTTGAACCGAAATCCCGCCACCGCCGCACCGCAGCCCTTCACAGCGTTCAGAGTTGAGCCTCCAGGAGGCAACCCGAACCAGCAACCTTGCACGCTGGCGTTGGTCGCGTCGCGAACCAAAGCCACGCAGTAAATTTTCGGATCGGCATCACTGTTTACAGTGACCCGGCCCAGGAAACTAAGACCTCGGACAGTAAAATTGTCGCCACCGAGCACACCGATTATACCATTCTCCGAATCGCCATAGCCGCTGTAGGGCAGGCGCGTGGATCGGCGCCTGGGCAAAGGTGGATCCCCTGCTGAATCGCTGCCCGTGGAGTCAAGGACGATTCTGATCTGAGCATTGTTGCCGCCGAGGATGGGATTGCTGTTGGGTGAACTGCCGGGTTGGGTATAGCCGTCGATGGTCACATTATTGGCCGTGATCACGGGATAACCACCGAGAGGCGTCACGATGACGTGCGGTCCGGCCCCGGGAATATCAAAACGGATAAAGTCCCCGCTCTGCAGACCCGTGAGCGCCTGCAGCAGGGAAGTCTGCCCGACGCCGGGCGATTCGTTGTTGGTCGTGTTGACAGTGACTACCCTGGTGGGGCCGTTGGTCCCGGTCATGTAATTCACCGCGTTGAGAAGCATTTGAGCGCCGTCGGCGGTGAGGTCGTAGATGCCCGCGGCTTGCGCGTCGAGACCGGCCGACTCGCGGCTGCCGGTAAGAAATACCAGCCGATGGCCACCAAGGACGTCGTTGGTGGCTCCAGCACCCCTTCCGGCGGTGTCCATGGTTGCCCCGGCCTGCCATTCGCCGATGACGAGTCCGCCCAACGCGGCATCACCAGCAGTACCAACCGTGGCCAGCACCGTTCCGCCACCAGCGACCGGATTAGTAACTACCGAAATACCACGTTGGGTAAAATTGGTGTGGGTGACGATGTTTGCGTAAGGGTTGACCATCGTATTAGCGCCATCCAGCGAGATGCCCGCAAAGATTGGGTGGGCCGGATTGTTGACAGTCAGCCTCACCGGGTTGCTGTTCACATCCGGGATACTGCTGCCAGTGAAGTATCCAAGGCGAACGTTGCCTGCCGTCGCTCCCCCTCGGAGGACATAGCCGCCCAGGATTACTGTGGGCACGCCAAGACCATTCCACGCTGAGGTCTCGTTGGTTGCCTGATAATGGCCACTCGCCACGGAGCGGCTGATGATGACGAGATCGGCGTTAGTAAGCTGGTTGACATTGAAGTTATCCGCCGAAACCACCCGAACGACGTTATGCCCGTTGTTTCTGAGCAGGCGGGTGTAGGCCGCATCGGGCGCATTCGTGAACATGAGATTGGCCGCTGTCGCCGAAGGCATGTTTTCGCCCGGGTGAAAGCTGACAAAATATATTTTGGCGGCTTCCGAGGAAGCGACCGAAACCAAAGCGCAAAGAAGAATCGAGGCAAATGTTTTCATAATATGTCCACGGTTGCGGGAACTTGGGTTGCGTGCCTGTTTTATAATGATCGGACGTGTAATGTCAAGTCCGGGCTATTAGATGGGTGCACGAGATAAAAGTGGGTTTTGAGGATTCGCCTTGTTTTTCGGCGGAGTATTGTAGTAGTATAACTACAATATGCCGACTCCGGCGAAAACTCAGTTCTCTACATTGGAAATCCAACGCAAAGCTCTCCTGGATCAGTTGGCCCAACTTCAGCAAATCCGCCGTGGCTCGCTGACCGAGCAATTCCTGATGGTCAAACGCAAAGACGGTTCCCGCGTCAAACGCGGCCCCTATCCGCTCCTGACTAAAAAGCAAGGCGCCAAAACCGTTTCGCAGCGCCTTTGCGACCCGGCGCTCTGCGCTCTCTACCGCCAGCAAATCCAAGCCATGCGTCAATTCGAAGAGGTCGTCGGCCAACTGGTGCAGATCGGGGAAAAACTCAGTGACCTGGCCGTCGCCGAAACGGTGCAAAAAAAAAACTCGAAGTGCAACTGGAGCAAAGCGCTGAAGTGCGGCGTCTGGCTCGGGCGATAGCGGGCCGAGCAGCTCCTGATTTGGAAGCCTGGGAGACGCTCCTGTTGCAAGCCGCGCGCCAGGGAGGCGCCGGGGTGTTGGGAACGTTGTTGGCCGATTGGCAGCACAACGGTTGCCGGCCTCCCGTCCTCTGCCGGTGTGGCCGGCGGATGAGCAGCCAGGGCCGGCGCGCCAAAGAACTGCTGACGGTTCTGGGCCACGTGCCCTTTGCTCGCTCGCTCTATCAATGCGAGCATTGTGCTCACACCCGCTTCCCCGAGGATGAGCGGCTGGACATCGTGCGCACCAGCTACTCTCCGGGGGTGCGACCTTTGATGGCGCGGGCGGGCAGTCAAACCCAGTTCGAACAGGCCGCCCAGGATTTGCTCTGCTCTGCCGGACTGGAATTGGAGGCGCGGGAGATTGAGCGCGTGGCCGAGGAGGTGGGCCGAGAGCTCGAACAGTGGCTGGGCCAGGAACAAAGCCGGCTGCTGGAATCCTGCGCAGGCGCCAAGCAACGGCCACCCCTATCCATTCCCAAGTTTTACGCCAGCTTCGATGGCACCGGCGTGCCGGTCCGCGCCAAAGAACTGGCAGGACGGCGCGGCAAGCAAGCTGATGGCAGTGCCCGCACGCGCGAAGCCAAGCTGGGTTGCATTTTCACCCAGGTCGGTGTGGACAGGGAAGGTCAGCCGCAGCGAGAGCCCGATTCCACCACCTATGTCGGGGCAATCGAATCCAGCGAACTGTTTGGCTGGCGCATTTACGCCGAAGCAATGCGGCGCGGTTTGGAGCGAGCCAAAGCGGTGATCGTCCTGACCGACGGGGCCCGTTACAATCACACCATTGCCCGCACTCATTTCCCTCAAGCCATCCACATTGTGGATTTGTTCCATGCCTTCGAACATCTCCACCTGATGGCGCAGTTGCTTTGGGGACCGGAGAGCAAACCGCCCAAATGCTGGCGAGAGCTTTTGGAAGCCGGAGAGATCGCCAGCCTGGTGCGCCAGGCCGGCAAAAAGCTGCCGTCGGCAACGGCGAGCCGAGAGGCGATGCGCAAAGCCCTTCACTACTTCGAGGAGAACGCCTCGCAGATGCGCTACGCGGAATTTCGTAAAAAGAAACTCTTTGTGGGATCGGGCGTGGTCGAGGCGGGATGCCGCACGGTGATTGGCCAGCGGCTCAAACAATCCGGGATGCGCTGGTCGGTGCGCGGAGCCAACGCGATTATCGCCCTGCGCTGTTGCCTGATGTCTGGTCGCTTCGAAGACTTCTGGGCCTCCCGTGTCCCTTAGCCCCCACTTTTATCTCGTGCACCCCTATTAGATTATTAGATTCTGAGTTCGTAAATCCCGTGAGAACCTCTCGCAGATCTTTACCTTCGCACGATGGAGTCTCAACGCAGAGGGCGCGGAGGATCTCTCAGAGGTCGCAGAGAAAAATGATTGCCTTTGCGTCCTCTACGAGAACCTCTGCGCCCTCTGCGTTTAAGGCGACCGCTGCGAATTTCAAATCCGTTTGGCTAGTGTTATTAGTGGGTTCGTGTGCATATCTTTTTGGGGCCTGTTGGTTGCCTCCTTTTCACTTTCGGCGTGCGTTCGGCCATGGAGCTCCGTATTTTGCAAGTCGCTGTTATGGCCACCATCAAACCATTTCCCGCTTTGCGCCCCAAACCCGAGCTCGCCCAGCGGATTTGCGAACTGCCTTACGATGTCATGTCTTCAGAGGAGGCGAGCCAAGTGGCCGCGGGCAATCCGTTGAGCTTCCTGCACGTGAGCAAGCCCGAAATTGACCTGCCGCCAGGGACAGGTCTCTACGATGCGGCGGTGTACGCAAAAGGAAAGGAGAACTTCAACCGGCTGATTTCCCAAGGCGCGCTTCGGCAGGATGCTCAGTCGAACTTCTATCTTTATCGCCAGGTCATGTGCCGGCACAGCCAGACAGGTTTGGTCGCAGTGGCCAGTTGCGAGCAATATCTCAAGGATATTGTCAAGAAGCATGAGTTGACCCGGCCCGATAAGGAAGACGATCGTGTCCGCCACATGGAAGCGCTCGATGCTCAAACCGGCCCCGTCTTCCTGACCTATCGCGCTATCCAGGAGCTGGACGATCTATTCAAAAGCAAGACGGACGGTCCGCCTGAGATCGATTTCACGGCCAGCGACGGCGTGCGTCACACCTCCTGGGTGATCGATCGTCCGAGTGAGATCGCCTTCATCGAAGCGGCTTTCGCGCGCATTCCTTCTCTTTACATCGCCGACGGGCATCATCGCAGCGCTGCGGCGGCGCGCGTTTATCAAACCCGGAAAGGGGCAGGGGCGAGTGCGCATTTTTTGGTGGTCATCTTCCCGCACGACCAAATGCAGATCCTTCCCTACAATCGCGTGTTGCGAGATTTGAATGGCCTCACGCCCGGGAGCGTGCTGCAAAGGCTCGACACCATCTTCGTCATCAAAACCGGCGGCTCAGACTGTCCGGCGCGCAAACATGAGCTTGGCCTTTATCTTCAGGGGCAATGGCGCCTGCTTTGTTTCCGCCCGCAATTTGTGGCCGCGAGTGATCCCATCGAAAAACTCGACGTGACGCTTTTGCAAAAGCATGTCCTGACGCCGCTCTTTGGCATCGACGATCCGCGCACCAGCAAACGGATCAACTTTGTCGGTGGCATTCGCGGCACGGCCGAGCTCGAAAAGCTGGTTAACAGCGGCCAGTACGCCTGCGCCTTTTCGATGTTTCCCACGCGGATCGAGGATCTGATGGCCATCGCGGATGCGGGGGGCATCATGCCGCCGAAGAGCACATGGTTCGAACCGAAGCTGCGGGACGGCATGTTCTGTCATCTGATTTGAAACCTGCCTGCTGGTCGCGATGAATCTGCTGCCCGGTAGAAAATGGTTTTCATGGCAGGGCGTGTTGTGCCTGCTCATCACGCTGGGCCTTCTTTACTTTGTTGTCCAAAGAATCGACCTCGACGCGTTTTTGGCTTCATTGAAACGGATGCGGCCGATCTGGTTTGCGCTCGGTTTCATCGCGTATGGCGTCGCATTATGGCTCGGAGCCATTCGCTGGCATCTGGCGCTGCAATTGACCCGGACGTCCGTCCATCCCTCAGCCAGTGTCCGCTTGTTCTTGATCGGGCATTTCTTTTTCGTCGCTCTGTTTGGCGCGGCGGGCGGTGACTTTGCCAAGTCCGCTGTCTATGCGCGCTGGTATGGTTTCGGGTTGCCCGAAGTGATCGCCGCCGCGCCCTTGGATCGGGGGTTGGGGCTCGCCGGACCCTTGCTCCTGATGGGGATCCTGTTTGGCATTACCGGAGCGAGCGGCGGCTTCGAGGCGCTTTCCAGGCTGGAATTGGAGGCGCCCCGCGTTTGGTTGTTAGTGGCATTGGGCATCGGAACGCTGGCGTTGATCGCGGTCCTCTTTTGGAATCCGCAGGGAGACAGTTCGTGGGCGCGAACGATTCGAGCTTTTCGTTCCGGAGGCAGTCGATTGATCGTGACACCGCGCATCGCCATTCCAGGATTGGCGGCAGCCACGCTGGCCCAACTGGGACTGAGCGCTGTGCTGGCGCTGAACCTCCAGGCGGTCACTGATTCACCGATACCCTGGGCGCAACTGGCCTGGACATTTCCGGTGATTACGATCTTTAGCTGTCTGCCGTTTACCGTCGCTGGGGCGGGCGTGCGCGAAATCGCGGCCATCACCTTTCTGGGCATTTACGGCGTTCCTGCCGGCGACTGCGTGGCGGCATCAGTGCTGACTTTCGTCCACAAGGTCGCATGGGCGGGAATCGGCGCCGGTCTCCTTTGGCAAGAAGAGACCTTGCGCATGCGACAAGGGCAAGAGTCGTTGCCGAAAACCATTTCCGTGGTCATCCCGACGCTCAATGAAGAGAAATCATTGGCCGAAACTGTCCGACACGCCCGTGTTGTCCCCGAGGTTGCGGAGATCCTTGTGGTCGATGGCGGAAGCACGGACGGCACGCGCCACATCGCCGAACAACTTGGCTGTCGCGTGCTGGTGAGCCCGGTGGGTCGCGGTGGCCAAATGCGCCTGGGCGCCCGGCACGCGATGGGCGACATCGTGATGCTGCTGCATGCCGACACCTGGCTGCCGCTCGAAGCGGGACGCGCGGCCATCAATTGCTTGCGGGACCCGCTGGTTTCGGGCGGTGGTTTCTGGAAAATGTTTCGCCGGACACCCTGGCTCATGCTGGGCTCGCGCTGGAGATGCGCGGCGCGACTGTTGATCGGGCGCCGCATCGCGGGTGACCAGGCGATGTTCGTTCGCCGTTCGACGTTGGAAAGGATTGGTGGCGTGCCCGACATGCCGCTTATGGAAGAATTTGAATTGTGCCGCCGCCTGCGAAAGGTGGGCCGGCTGGCTTTGGCCGACGCCACGGTGATCACTTCGGCCCGGCGCTTCCGGAAACAGGGGATCGTGCGCACCTACTTGCGCATGTGGAAGGTCGTGATGCTTTATCGGCTCGGGACTCCACCGGAAGAGTTGCTTCGCCATTACGATAAGAGCTAGCCTGTCTCCATGTCACCATTGGAGTCTCCAGACCGGCATCATTTGACTGCCGCGGTGGGCTGGCTGGAATTGAGCAACCCTACGGAGGCGGGCGAGGAGATTGCCAAAATCTCTCCATCAAACCTTGAACATCCGTATGTGCTGGAAGTGCGCTGGCAAATATGTGCCGCGTTGAAAAGTTGGGAGGCGGCGCTGGAGGTCGCAGAAATTTTGATGGGCAAAGTGCCGGAGCAGGATTCGGCCTGGCTGCACCGTGCCTATGCGCTGCGCCGCGTCAAGAGCGGTGGATTGGAAAAGGCCTGGGATGCTCTGCGCCCCGCTTACGAACGATTTCCGAAATCGGCGCTCATCCCCTTCAACCTCGCCTGTTATGCGGCGCAGTTGGGTCGGCCGCAGGAAGCCTGGGAATGGCTGCACAAAGCGATGGAATCAGCGAAGGACGTCGCTGTGATCAAGCAAATGGCCCTGGCGGATGAGGATTTGAAGAATCTCTGGGAAAGGATCAAGGAAATCTGAGTCGATGTTTTCTTCGAACTATCTTGCCGAACTGAGCTTCTTTTCGCTGATGCACCAGAGCGCCCGATGGGTGCGGATGAAAATGTCTCCATCCGACGGAGCAACCGAAGCGTTGCTGCTCTCGCCCAGTGAATTGATCGCCAGCACTTCAAACTTCGGGCTGGCCTTGAGCACGAAGGTGTCGCCGGACTGATTGATTGAGTAAAGCGTTCCGTCCGCCAGGACCATCGACGACCAGTTGGAATTCCTTGCGCTGGGGCCCTTGAGCCGCTCTTCCCAAAGGAGTTTCCCGGTCTGCAATTCGAAGCATTCGGCCACACCAGGATCGTTGTGAATGTAGATATGTCCCTCGTGGATCACACCGGAGCCGATGCGTTGCTTGGTCTTTGGATGATGCCACAACCGCCGCTCCGTAACATCGCCATTGCCGCCTGCTTTCACGGCCAGCGCCATGCCATTGAAACCTCCCATCGCGACTACGATGCCGTCCGCATAAAGCGCCGATGTGTAAACCAGGGGGTTGAGCCCGGCGCAGGTCCAAAGTTCCTTGCCTGTTTTGGGATCAAACGCCACGAGGCGTTTCGGCCAGCCCAGCAGCAGTTCCTCACGCTCGGCCGTCTTGAAGACGACAGGCGTGCTCCACGATCCGATCCACGGCGCTTTGTCTTCGTCGGGCTTTTTCTCGCCGGAGTGGCCGCCCGGCTCTTCGACTTTCCAAACGTCTTTGCCGGTCCTTTTGTCCAACGCGATCAGGAAGGTCCGTTCGCCAGGGCCGAAGCTTAAGATGCACAAATCACCGTGAAGAATGGGCGAGGCGCCATAACCCCAAATATGCCGTTGCTGGCCAAGCTCGCGATTCCAGAGCTCCTTCCCGGTGAGGTCATAACAATAAAGGCCCGCAGAGCCGAACCACCCAACGACCCGCTCGCCGTCCGTGACCGGCGAAGGCGAGCATTGCGGGTTGGTCTCGTGCGTCGGCTCTTTCTCGGCGAAGGCCGGGCCTTGTTGCCAGAGCAGCTTGCCTGTCGCGCGATCGAAACACATCACCGTGCGCCGGCCTTCTTTTTCGATCGCTTGCGTGATGAAAATACGGTTGTCCCAGACAATGGGGGTGGAGTTGCCCGGTTCGGGAAGCGGCACACGCCAACGCACGTTTTCGTTCGTGCTCCAACGCAGCGGCAGATTCCGCTCGTGGCAAACGCCAGTGCCTTCAGGTCCTCGCCATGCCGGCCAATTGGCTGCCCGGGTTGGCGCAGCTGCACATAATACCGCGCAAAGGATGAGCATTGGTCTGCCTGCCTTCGCCATGGAAGTGATTTTCATATCGGTGGTGAGGAGTGTGAACGGGCTTCCCGGATTTGTCACGGCTCGAGCGTTGAGCTGGGCTTGGACCTTACGGCTCCAGGCGATTCGGTAAAACCGCGCCGACTGGCCGGTCGCTCCGAGATCCATCCTTTCGTCCATCCAGCGAGTGCCAGGGACTGTCTGACGGTATCCGCCCTTTCATTAGGGATCGACGTACACGGGCATTCCGACCCACATCATGGTCGACAGATACTCCGCGTTCCAATTGGCCAGCCGAAAACAGCCGTGCGATTCGGTGCGGCCCACCTGTTCGGGATGCGGCGTGCCATGCAGGCCGTAACCGGGTTTGTCGAGTCCGATCCAAACCGTTCCGACCGGATTGTTTGGCCCTGGTTGCAAGATTAATTTGCGTCCCAACTCTTGCGCCTCGGCTGACTCCGGGAAGACCTCCGGGTCGAAGGTGTAGTTTGGATTGAGCGCCAGCACGGCGACGTGCAATTGGCCCAGCGGCCGTTTTTCCACGCGCTGGGCAATGCTGCAAGGAAAGTGCGCCACCAGGTTGGTGTTTTCATCAAACGTTTGCAGAACCTTTTCGAGCAACAAAATCCTGGCAAAGGCAGCCTTGGCGCCAACCGGCGGGAATTCGGCACAGGGAACCCGGATAACGGCTCCTGCCAGGACGTTGCTCCACTGATTTTCAGGGTTGAGGCGCCGGATTAAATTGGGACTCGACAGGTTTTTCTCCGCGACCAGTTCCAGGATCGTTTCGTATCCGAGCCGGTCCTGCTGTGATTTGGCCAGCCACGTTTTGCCCATGGATCGAAGGCCGGCCATGTCATCGGTCGTCACGACATAATTGGTAAAGCTGCGCCCATTCCAAACCAACAGGCGTCGAGTGCTTTCATCCAAATCCCCGGTGGCAGGCAACGCATTCTTTTGTTGAAAAGCGCGCAGGGCCGCGCGGGTTTGCGAACCCCATACTCCATCCAGTGAACCGGGCGAAATGCCCTGACGCACCAGGGCGAGCTGCAATTCCAGGACCTGCTCCGCAGATGCCGAGAGGCCGGACAGATTGGTCCGCGCGGACGAATTCGTGATGGCAGCCGCAGTCAGCCCGGTGGATGTTTGCAGATCCATGGCTGGCCGGGGAGTATTGCTGGGAATGATGAGAGGAATGACGTCGTGCGACGCTTTGGAAGGGAACGGAGGGACACGTGCTTCGGCGGGCGCTGCCATTAACGGGTTGGCCCTCTGCCACCAAATCCACGCCACCAATCCGAGGGCGAATACCGCCAGCGTCCAGGGGGAGCCCCGGCTTTTTCCTGATTTGTTCACGCCATATCCGGTTCGTGCTTGCACAAAGATTTGCGGCGCTGAAATACTTCCGCTCTGCTTTACAGCCACGTTTGGCGTGGCAAGGACTCTATTCCAAAGCACGCCGAGCGCCAACACTGAAGGATTGGGAGCCGTCAAGAAGATAGTGAATGACGCGCAAACTTTATTTGCAACGATTCAGACTTCCTCCTTGAGATTCACGCGCGGGTTTGATAACAATACGCTCCAGCGGGGCGAGAGCCACACAGTCCGAAACCGGGTTTGAGATCGATGTCCGGGGCGTCAGGACCTGCTGACGGCAGTATCCCACATTTGGGAGCGCCAATCTCAAGTAATCGCTTGCCCCGCGCCTTTTTTTGTACGGAGAAGGAGTCCTGCGCTTTGCTGAATCCGGATTGGCGACCTACGGCTGGAGGGCCTTCAAGAATCGCTGGCGCTGATCCGCGACTTCATTGAATTCCAAAATGCCGCTGGCGGGCGTGACATTCGTCGAAAAGGCGAGCCAATCAGTCAAATTGCTCGAAGCCAACACTTGATACGTTTGTCCGGTTGCCCCGGCGAAAACCAGACTGATGATATTGTTGCTGCGGCTGACAACGGTCCAAGCGTTCGAGCGATAGGAATGGAAGTCGGCGTTGACCACATCCGGCCCAACGCTACAGACGTGATTGCTCAAAACAAATATGACGTCGGAAGCCGAAGGGGTCACCGTATAGCTGCCAGGTGTCAAACCGTGGATGGTGTATAAGCCGGTCGGATCCGGAGTAGCAACTGGCCCGCCGGCGGACAACGCTATGCCAGCCGGAGACAAGTAGCCTCTTATGTATCCGAGAATGGTGTAGGGCGGAGCCGATTCGAACGCGCCGATGTCGCAACCGGCTCCGTGGGGGCGTGCAATACCTCGCTGATCCGTGGGCAGACACCAGGCTGAATTCGCCGCATCGATCGCTGGACTACCTGCCGAGAGAGCCATCGTAGGCGTGGGACCACCATAATCCGCGAGAGGACCAAGCTTTGGATCGGTATTGTTCAAGCTGCCTGGCGCGGTGAAGTCGCAACTCGCATCGGAGGAGAGGTTGTGCCCCGCGTCGGTGAGCGTGCCAAAACAATTGCTGCCACTCGGGCTATGAGCGAGGATCGTGTTGCGAAGTGTCACCATTCCGTTCGTTGAGAAAATCGCGCCGCCTTTCTCGTAATCGGTTCCGAAGGAAATACCGCCCAGCACGGCGCTATTGAAGGCGAGCGTAGCATGCGTCAAAGTGCAAATGCCCTCGGAATTGTAGATTCCGCCGCCGTACCCGATCGCGTTGTAGCCGGGCCAATACCCACCGCCGAGCGCACTGTTACCCGCGAGCGTGCAATTAAGCGCCTTCAAATCCCCTGTGTTGAAAATGCCGCCGCCAAACGCAGAACCACCGTCTCCAGCATGCACCACATTTCCACTCAAGGTCACATTCGTCAGTCGTGTAACACCGGCACTACTATGGATACCGCCACCCCTTCCTCTGGCGCGATTACCGTCCAGAATGCAAGTAGTGAGATTCACCGCTCCGCCGCTCTGGCAGATGGCTCCGCCGTTTCCATTGAGCGCAGAGTTGTTAATCAGACGCACATTTTGAAGCGTCACATCTGCACCTAAACTGAAAATGGCGCCGCCACAGGTTATACCACTGCCGAAAGCGAAAGGTATCCCAAAGCGGCGGCCGACGCCTGGAGTGACGTTGTTGGTCATGAAAACACAATTGATGAATTGAACTGAGCCGGCTGACGTCGAGATCACACCTCCATCAGCATCACCTCCCAACGCAAAACCGATCCCGTTTGTGCCGGCGGATCCCCCAATCCCCACGTTGCCTGCGAACATGCAGTTGCTCGCTATTACGTGGCCATTGGTGTTAAAAATAGCGCCACCGCGACCATGACCTCCCGCGCCTGGACTGCCGCTGGGTGACGGCGGTCCGCCTATTCCTCCTGATGCTGTATTTCGAAGGAAGAGGCAGTCCGCCGCGCTAACGAAACCGCCGTTGTTGCAAATCGCGCCTCCCACTCCAGTGCCACCTGTGCCCCGAGGCGCGGCGCTGTTGGTCCCGCGCGCCAGCCCATCGCTTAGGCCAAGCCCGCGCAACGTCAAGGCCACACCGGGCTCGACGATGAACAGCCGCGTGGCGTTGCTGCCACTGATACTGACGTTGTGACCTGACGCGTCGAGAGAAACTCCATTGGAGATGACCAGCGGACTGGTCAGTCCGATCGTGCCATCGCACGCCAATGCAACGCGCCCTCCTGCGCTCACGGCAGCGCGTAAGGTAGCTTCATCGCACGTTTGAACCGTCTGCAAAGCATCGATGATCGTCACCATGGCGGCAGATGGACTGCCCAGCGTGGCGCCGCCTGTAGCACCCGACAACGTAACTGCAAAGGCCTCATTGCCCTCAACGGGAGTATTGTCGAAGAGCTGAATCTTAAACCACTTCGCGGTCTCACTCGGCGCAAACGTCAGCGTGCCGTTGGTCGTTACATAATCGCTGCCTGCCACAGCCGTCCCGTCGCTGGTAGCAAAGTTAACTGACACGCTGTGATCGGCGCCGTGGCCAAAGAGGAGGGTAAGAGTGACCTCAGGCACGCCCTCACTCACGCTGTAGTTAGCGCTGCTAAAACGTAAAGGTGGTATAGGGTCGTTATCCGTGATCGTCAGCGCGGCGGTGTTCGGATTGCCCAGGACGGTTCCGCTGCCGGGATTCGTCAGCATCAACTGCACGGTCTCGTTGCTCTCCGCCAAGGAGTCCTCTTGAATGGAAACGGAAAATGTCGCGCTCGTCTGGCCGCGTGCAAAGTTCAAGATACCGCTTGCGCTCAGGTAATCAGAGCCTGCGAGCGCGGTGCCATTGGAGGTAGCGTAATTAACCGATCCGGTGTTATTCGTATCGCCCAATCGCGTCACGGTAATCGTCGCCGAGCCGTTCGTCTCCATCATTGAGAAGTTGATACTCAGGAATTGGAAGGAGGCATCGTTATCCAGGATCATGATGGCTGGCGAAACGCGCCCAAGCGCTGCGCCACCGGTCGGGTTCGACAGTTCGAGAGAGAATGTTTCCGTGCCTTCGACAATCTCATCCTCAAACAGCGGGACAATAAAGCTGTTGCTGTGTTGCCCAGCCGCAAACACTACTGTTCCGTTCGTGGCCATGTAATCGGAGCCGGCGCTGGCAGTCCCACTGCTGGTGCTGAAGTTGACAGACACCGTGCCGGCCAGCCCCCCAGCGCGCACCACGCTGACGAGAAGATTCGTATTGGCTTCGGTGACCGCGTTCGTGGTGGCGCCGATTTGAAAAAGACCCGCGTTGAAGCCCGCGATGGCAGCTTCGTAGGCCCCGATATCAGAATAGAAACCGGCAGGTCGAGACACCCCACGCTGGTCAACGGCAGGAGCCGCGCTGTCATTGCCCGCATCGATGGCTGGGCTGTCAGCCAGGAGCGACATCGTCAACGTCGGTCCGCCATTGTTTGTCAGCAGTCCGAGCCGAGGATCGATGCTTTCCAGGCTAAACGGATGGGTAAAGTTGCCACTGGCATCGGAGCTAAGATTATGGCCGCCATCAGTTACCGCGGAACCGTTCGCGGGGGAATTACTAACCAGAACGGTATTGAGCAGCAACATGGCACCGCTCGAGAAAGAGCAATTCGCCAACGCGTAGCCGCTGTTTTCGGCAAAGGAACAGTTGACCACCGTAACGGGCCCGTTGGTGGAGCCAGGGCCGCAACCTCTGTAGATGGCCCCGCCGCTGGTCGCAGAATTGCCCACAAAGGTGCTGTTCGTAATCGCAATCGGTCCGCTGAAGAGAACATATCCACTGGCGATCGCGCCGCCAAACGAGGTGGCCGAGTTCGTCCCAACCGCTCTGTTTCCAACGAAGGTGCAACCGTTCACCATAAGCCTGCCGCCAGACTGATAAATCGCACCGCCAAAGGCCGGGCTGCCTCTGGCGACATTGTTTGAAAAAGTACAGTTGACCAATTTCGTGGCACCCGCGTTGAACAGCCCCGCTCCCAAATACGTGCCGCCACCATCGCCCACGGTCAGGTTAACCAGGGTGAACTCAACTCCAGCATTGACGCTAAAAACCGGCACCGTGTTGCCGCCACTGACTTTCACGCTATGGCCAGTGCCGTCGAGAACCGTGTTAGTCGTCGCCGTGATCGTGTTGGTCAGCGTGATGGTGCCATCGCAAGCAAACGTCACGGTGCCACCTCCTGCCATCGCCGCGCGCAGGCTGGCTTCATCACAGTTTGTCACCACTGCGGCCCGGAGATTCAGACAAGCCGCGCCATGAATTATGCCCATCAGGCAACACAAAGGAGAGAGTCGTCGAATGAGCGACCAATGCCCCGATGACCATTTCGGGCTCATAACAGGTGGTGAGTCGGCTTGAACAAAGCTAGCCATTTCGTGTCGATATGTCCAACTCAAAAAAATCCCTTGGACCCGTGAACGGGTTCTTGTCGGACCGCTCGTGCCTGGGTAGGCTCCGTGAGTCCTTCCGCGACCATGTCATCGTTAAGACAAATCAGGTCGGCCGAAAAAAGCGCCGTCGAACAGCAGCAGGTCGTTCTACAGCTCAACGCGCTCGTCAAAGACATCGAGCGTTGTGACAAAACTATTGTCACTCTCCAAAATGAATTGGCGGCCATAAACGCAAAGTACCCCGTCCCAAGAGGCACTCAGGAAGACGTTGCTTACCTCACGGACCTGCTGAAGTGCGCGAAAAAGAAGTTGGGATGGGAAAAGCAACTTGCCAGTTTGCAAAAGCGCACGCCCGTAATTTTGGAAACCCTGTCTCGCCTGCTGAATGATTCCGAAAACCCACCAGGGGAAGACATGCGCGCAGAGATGCTCCGCGCCTTACAGGGAGTGCAGGCTGCGATGGAACGGCTCCAAATCCTCAAGCCGTAAATCGCGCTGTGGAAGTATCCAGATCCAACCCCCAAACAACAGAGAAACTCCAAGCTCCAACTCCCAACTCCCGGCCCACGAGCAACGGTTGCCCTGGCGCGCCCAGCGCGGTGGGGTTTGGAGCTTGCAGTTTGGTCTTTCTCTGGAGCTTGGGATTTGGAGCTTGGAGCTTTTCCCTCCCAAGCTGCGAGATGTTCTCAGGAGATTTGGAGTCAGAATTCCAGCCAACCGGATTTGAAATTCGCAGCGGTTGCCTTAAACGCAGAGGGCGCCGAGGTTCTCGCAGAGGACGCAAAGGCAATCATTTCTCTCTGCGACCTCTGCGAGATCCTCCGCGTCCTCTGCGTTGAGACTCCATCGTGCGAAGGTAAAGATCTGCGAGAGGTTTTCACGGGATTTGCGAACTCAGAATCTAACCAGAACGCACGTCCGGCTTCTTCACGTGCTCGCCCCAATAGATGCCGATGGCCTTAATCCGCTCCTTGAACTCATACCAATCCACCGGCTTCACCAGATAGGAGTTGACCCCTAGCGAATAGGCCCGCTGCACGTCTTCCGGCAAGGCCGACGACGACATGACCAGCACTGGAATGAGCCGATGCTCGCGTGGTGCTTTGGCGCGCAACCATTCCAAAAATCCGAACCCATCCACCCGCGGCATCTTCAGGTCGAGCAGAATCACGTTGGGTAACGGATATGTCCGGCGGTTGGCATAGGGCCCGAGGCCTTCCAGATAATGCATGGCGTGCAACCCATCGCTGACCGCTTCAAGCCGGATGCACGCGGGAGCCTGGTTGAACGCCTGTTGCATGAACAAAACATCGTTGGGATCATCCTCCACCAGCAAAAAGGTAGTCAGTTCGGCCTTGCCGGTCCCGGACTGGCCCGATGGTTCCGCATCCAGTGACAGTTGTGCAGGCATTACAACATTATTCTTACCAACGGACCGCCGTGTTGCCATGGGCTGAATAGCCCATAGGACCTTACCGTAGTGACAAGCGGCGGCAGATAATTTCCTTGTTTTTTCGCAGCGAAACACCTCATAGTCCTGCCCATCCGTAAGCGCACAGCGAAGTGGACCGGTAATCGTCAGTAGTGCTTGCATAGCGTGACGATTTGAAACCTATCCAGGAACGACCAGCGACGCCCCGCCCAACGGCATCATAGAAAAATCAGTTATGGCAACCAAACTATTCGTCGGGAACATCAATCACACTGCCACCGAAAACGATCTGCAGGACTTTTTTGCGGCCGCAGGGACCGTGCTTTCTGTAAACATTATCCAGGACCGCTTCACCGGAAAATCCCGCGGGTTTGGCTTTGTGGAAATGTCCAGCGAAGAGGAAGCCAACAATGCCATCGCTACTTGCCATCAAAAAGATTTTCAAGGCCGGGCATTGACCGTGAACGAGGCGCGCCCGCGGGAAGAGCGTTCCGCAGGTGGCTACAACCGGGGCGGCGGCGGCTATCGTGACCGGCGTGAGGGCGGTCGCAGGGAATATCGCGCGCGCTAATAGGGCATCTGCCAGGAAACTTCCCGAGAGGACGGGCATGGCCGCGCCGTTGCCGAGCGCAGGCTTCAGTCCCCATTCGAGAAGCCCGGAATCACCTTTGCTGACCATCCGCATATGAATGACCTGCTTATTCGCGTGCGTTTGAGCGCTGAACGCGGCAGGCTCTCGAACGGATGAGCTGGCTCTTCGGCAGTGTGGCAGCCTGTTTTGTGGCGATGACGTGCGCCGCTCTCTTTCACTTGCGGTGGGCGCGGCGGCTGCCTTCGTCGAAGGCATTGGCCGCGATACCACGACTGGATGGTTCGAACGCAGGCGCTGTTCGCTGCTCGGCGGTTGTGCCGGCGCGGGATGAAGAAGCGCGCATCGAGAACACCGTTCGGCATCTGCTCGCGCAATGCGGTGTGGAAGTCGAAGTCATCGTTGTTGATGATCGGTCCACGGACCGAACGAGTGAAATCCTTCGGCGGTTGGCGGAGGAGGATTCGCGCGTGCGCGTGAAGCGGGTCGAAGTGTTGCCGGACGGATGGCTTGGCAAATGTCACGCCTGCCATCTCGGGGCCAGCGCCGCCACGGGCGATTGGATTCTTTTCATCGACGCGGATTGCTGGTTGAAGCCGGATGTGATCGCGCGGGCGTTGCGGGTGGCGGCTGGCGACGCGGCGGATCACATCACGCTGACCCCCGGAGTCGCGCCCCAAAGCATCGGCGCGCGGGCGTGGCATCTGGCGTTTCTGATCAGCCTGGCGAATTGGTTTTCCGGTGTGAATCGCGACCGCCCCAGGGCGTATCTTGGCATCGGCGCGTTCAACCTGGTGCGCGCCTCGGCCTATCGCCAATGCGGCGGCTATGAAGCGTTGCGCCTGACGGTGGTCGATGACATGAAGCTCGGATTGCTTCTGCGCCGCGCCGGGAAGCGAACGCGGGCATTCATCGGTGGCGACGATGTGGAATGTCATTGGGGAACAACCGTGCGGAGCCTGGTCAAAGTCCTGGAGAAGAATTGCTTCGCCGCCATCGATTTCAGGCTCTGGGTTGTTTGGCTGGGAGGCTTGTTCGCACTGCTGGTGATGTGCGCCGCCGCGATCGGTCCGTTAACCGGGACGCCGGCTGGACTTGCCGCAGGGCTCGCTCCGCTGTCGTTGATGCTACCCGCTGGAGTGTTCGCGCAGCGACTTGGTTGGCCTCTCCGCAGCGCTGCGGTGACCCCATTCATCTATCCCGCGCTATTCTACGCGATGCTCCAGTCAACCTTTGTCACAGTTCGTCACGGCGGAATTCGATGGCGGGACACGTTCTATGCGTTGGAAACATTGCGTGCAGGAACGGTGCGGTGAGAATCGTGCTATTCCTGAAGTTGTGGCTTGAAAGGCTCGCGACTCCATATCGATTGCCAAAAGTAATTTCCAAAAAGGTGGGCGACGCCCTGCTGGGCGTTGCGGCAAACCGGCAGGTTTGCCCCACCTTTTAGGAAATTACTTTTGGCAATCACTCCAACACCGCAACCCTGCTCTCTCCTTGACCCATCCGGCGGCACAAAGCGCCTCTCAAAAGTCGTTACTTCGTCGAATACCTGGCCAGGATAAACTCACGGATCACCATCAACTCGTCTTCACCCGCGATGGTGTGGCCCTTGACAAACTCGTGCCACTCGATGTGCAGACCGGCCGCTTTCAGAATGTTGATCTGCTCGCGGACTTCCGCGAACGGAATCAGATTGTCGAGCGTCCCGTGCGTGATCAAAAATCGCTGCTGCAACGCGACGGGTGAAAGTTCTTTGGCTGCTTGCTCCGGATCGTGCACGTAACCACTGATGCCAATCAATCCGGCAAACAGATGCGGATAGCGCAATCCGGCCTCCCACGTCATCAGGCAGCCCTGGGAAAAACCGAACATAATCGTCTGTTCGGTGGGCCAGCCCTGCTTGCGCTGGGCGTCGAGCAATTCAAAGAGCAAGGCGCGGCTGCGCAAGATGCCAGGAGAAACATCGCCAGCGAATTGATACCAGGAGAAACCACCGAAGTAAGGATCGGGCGCGTTCACCAGCAAGTAATTCATCCAGGGCAGCTCAAGGGCAGGCGGCAGCCATTGGTAGCCGGCTATGCTGTCGCCCAGACCGTGCAGCACGACCATCAGATGTCGGGAATTCTTTTCCTTGGCCGGGTGAAATTCGGTGCGCAGCATGCGCCGAATAAAAATCAAAAAAGCCCGGCTGCCAACGAACAAATGATTGGCGGATTGGGAGCATTCAGGGTCAAAACGGAGCTTGCCTTGTGGCGAACGATTTGCTTCATCTGAATCGCTGTGCAAGAGACGGTTAAAATGTTCCGCCCTCGAGCGGTCTGGCGGTTGACAGTTGTCAGCCTGATGCTTGGACTGTATCTGGCCGCAGCCGTTCTCAGCGCATCACATCAGCTTCATCATTGGCTTCATCACGATTCTGAAAGTGGGAGCCACCAGTGCGTCGTGACCTTGATCACAAAGGCACACCTGTTCGCCGGTGTTGCCGAGACCAAGGCAGTCGTTTCTGTCGCCCTTGTCTTATCGATTCCTCTGATCGATCCCGTCTGGCAATTTTCTGCCGCGGACCACCGGATTTCTCCCAGCCGCGCTCCCCCTCTCGTTTCTTCTTCGCTGTCATGATGGTCAGTCAGCCTCGGCTGATTGAATGAGTTCTGAACCTTGGCGTTGACGCATGGGTGCGTCCGCCTCCCTTTGAAGAAGAATTATGAAACTGAAAAATTTTTGGGCATGGTCTTCCGCCCTTTGCCTGAGCGCGAGCAGCCTTCAGGCGCAAGAGACCACTGAAGTTGAGCAATTAAAGAAACAACTGAAGCAAGCCACCGAATCGTTTGATAAATCACTGCAGGAACATCGCAAAACCATCGAGGACTTGAACAAACGCCTCGATGCCGTGCAAAAGCAGCAACAGGCTGCCAGCACCAACCAGGAGCAATGGAAGCGGATGATGGAAACGCGCCTGGGCGATGCTGCCACCTCCGCGCCACCGGCCACGGTAATGGAGTCGCGTCCCTGGCGGCCAACGGATCCCATTCGGCTGGCCGGACGGGGGCCGAATTACATCAACCTGTCGCTGGACGGGCTTTTCGCCGCTGGTACTTCGACGGCCAATGACATTGAGGAACTCCAACTCGGCGGTCACGATCCGAGTCAACGCGGGTTCACTGTTCAGAATGTCGAGTTGGTCCTCGATGGCGCGGTCGATCCCTATTTTCGTGGTCAAGGGAACATCGTTTTCTTTCTCGATCCCGAGGGTGAGACACAAGTGGAATTGGAAGAGGCCTATCTGGAAACGATGTCGCTGCCGGCGAATCTTCAAGTCCGAGGCGGCCAATACTTCACCGAGTTTGGCCGGCATAACCCGACTCACCCGCATGCGTGGGGCTTCGTCGATGCGCCATTGGTGAACGGCCGCTTTTTGGGACCGGACGGATTACGCAATCCGGGCGCGCGCATCTCCTGGCTGGCGCCCACGCCCTTCTATTCGGAACTGTTCTTGGCCGTTCAGAACAGTCAGGGTGAAACGGCGACGAGCTTCCGCAGCGCCGGCCACTCCCACGGCGGTGAAGAAGAGGAAGAGGAAATTCCACTCGCTTTCCGGCACGCGGACAACGACCGGGGCATCGACGACATCGGTGACCTGTTGTTCTCGCCCCGCTACGCGCTGTCGTTCGATCTGACGTCGAGTCAGGTCCTCCTGTTGGGCGCTTCGGCAGCGTTCGGGCCGAACTCACGCGGTGGCGAGGACGCCGGTTCCACCGACACGCAGATTTATGGCGTGGACCTGACCTGGAAGTGGAAGTCGCCGCGGCACCAGGGAGGCTTTCCGTTCGTGGCATGGCAAACGGAGGGAATGTTGCGAAAGTACGACGCCGGCGCTTTTGATTGGGATGAAAATGGCAATGGCGTGGCGGACGAAGGCGAAGTCGTGAACGCGACGACTGGCCTTCCCGCCGTGCTTGGCGGCGAAACGCTCACGGACTATGGCGTCTATTCTCAGTTGCTCTATGGCTTTCGCAAGGGCTGGGTGGCGGGCCTCCGATGGGATTACGTGACGAGCGATCGCGGCGACTATGAACGGCTCCCGTTAATCGTTTCCGACGGCGCGGGCGGCGGTGATCCGCTTGGGCGCGATCTGATGCGGGCGCAGCGCTGGCGCCTTTCGCCCAATCTCACGTGGTATCCGACCGAATTCTCGAAGATTCGGCTCCAATACAACTATGACAAGCGCAACGGTATCGGAGACGATCACTCCGTCTGGCTCCAGTTCGAATTCCTGTTGGGCGCTCACGCGGCGCACAAGTTCTGAGCTTGCGAATTCCTGCAACGTTATGCATCCAACATTTCGAGTCATGAAAACAATTCTATTCATTGCGGCAGTGGGAGGGCTCTTGATTGGGGCCCACGCGGTTCAAGCAAAACTCAACGTCGTCACCACCCTGCCGGACTTCGGTTCGATCGCGCAGGAGATTGGCGGCGACAACGTCAAAGTCACCAGCATCGCCCGAGGCACGGAAGACCCTCACTTCGTCGATGCGCGGCCCAGCTTCATCCGCATGCTCAACCAGGCGGACGTGCTGGCGGAAGGCGGCGCGGACCTGGAAATCGGCTGGCTCCCGCCGCTTGTCAACGGCGCGCGCAACGCCAAGATCCTCGCCGACGCGGCCGGCCACATCATTCTATCGCGCGGCATCCGGCTGCTGGAAGTGCCGGTGGGTCCAGTCGATCGTTCCATGGGCGATGTGCACCCTGCCGGGAACCCGCACTACTGGCTGGACCCGGCCAACGGCAAGGTCATGGCCGCTCAATTTGCGGAGACATTCAGCAAACTCGATTCCGCCAATGCCGCCTTCTATCAGGCGAATCTGCGGAAGTTCAATGAACGCCTGGACAAACGGATGGCCGAATGGACCAAACTCATGGAGCCGCATCGAGGAACCAAAGTAGTGACTTACCACAAGTCCTTCGAATACTTCGCCGAGCGCTTTGGCCTGGAAGTGGCGAGTCAGCTTGAGCCGAAGCCAGGGATCGAACCGTCACCGACGCACATCCATGCGCTCATTCCTCGCGCCAAAGAGCACGGAGTCAAACTGGTCCTGATCGAACCATTCCGCCCGCGCAAAACGCCACACTATGTGGCCGACTCCATCGGCGCGAAGTTGCTGATTCTGCCGACGAGCGTGGGCGGCAACGAAAAAGTTAAAGACTACTTCAGCCTGTTTGATTACAACGTGAGCCAAATCATCGCCGCGCTCCAATCGCCAAAATGACTGAGCACTTGCCCGTAACGGAAACGCCTGGCGGTTCGGCTCGACCGTCATGTTGGAGTCTGTGCTTTAGAGCCATTTCATCTAAACTGTAGCCGAGCGTTTGTTCGGTAGGGCGGCGCTGCGGCGCCGCCTGGCCGCGCAGCAGCGCACTGGTGTCCAGCTATTCCGGGGTGTAATGATGTTTCCCCTTTATTTGTGAGGTTGGAAGCAGGGTGGGGGATGTTATCAACATGGAGTTT
>Ga0137465_1000121_pt1 | contig 63855 bp, 52 predicted proteins | sample EasRivERMGT828_2_FD_104906 | JGI IMG/M metagenome (GOLD analysis project Ga0137465, IMG submission 104906) | Soil microbial communities from meander-bound floodplain in the East River, Colorado, USA - East River MetaG ERMGT828_2 | ecosystem: Environmental > Terrestrial > Soil > Floodplain ... | reverse complement strand
CGGCTGGAAACCTACGCACGCACGTGTTGACTCAACCCCTTTCCTGTTTGATAAGCTTGCTTCAGATCATTTTGGCGACGCGCCCCGCACTTTTGGAATCAGCCGGAACGGAAGTCTGGATTCCAACCACCGGCAAACTGGCCGCGGCCATCGCCTGCCCATGACGCTTCTCTTTCTCGTCGGGCATCTGAAAGGAGATTCGCCCAGACAACTCGGGAAACTCCTGACCAAGCACCTCGCTGGCCTTCCTGACAATCTGCTCTCCACCTTTACCCGTAGTCACCCGCCCTAAAACCAGCAGATGCTTGAAGTCATAAAACTCGGCGTAATGCGCGACCGCGTATCCCAGATAACTTCCAATGGTTTGATAAATTCGCGCCGCCCGCTCGTCTCCTTGGTCCATCAGGGTCTGAACCTGGACGAGTTTTTCCGGCAGCGACAGCCTCGCGTCGAGGTCAATTCCAGCAGCGGGAATCAACCGACCCACACATTGTTGAGAAAAGTAATGTGCGCCGCAGCCGTAATCGCCCGACCATTCATCGATCGGCGCGGCGGGATTATAATCGACGGGTGCAAACGCCAGTTCGTTGAGCCAGGCAGTGATGTTGCCCTGGCGATTGACGTAGCCGGCGGCCTGGCTTGAGCCCATGGCGATGCCGAGCACCGCCGTATCGTTGAGCGCCATAGCGCCGGCGAGCGCCGTGACCTCGCCGTCGTTGACTACCTCCAGCGGAATATTATTCCAAGCCTGTTTGATTTCGAGAAAAAGGTTCCTGACTCGTTGTTGAAACAGCTCCTCGGACACACCACGAAAAAGCGAGGCCACTTTGACCTGATTATTCACGTAGACGCCCGCCGAGCTGCCGCCAATGGCATCGACTCGCGGCAGATGTGCGGCAGCGCGCTTGAGCGAATCCATGATCTCATGGAAATGCCATCGCGGATCGGACTGAGCGCGCGGATCCCAGGACACCTCTTCGGTAAAGACCGTCTTGCCATCCTTGACCGCGGCCACCTTGCGGTCGCTGGCGCCTAGATCAAAGCCAATCCGGCAACCGTTAAGATGCCGGCCAAGGGGCGCAGTGATTTCGCGCTCCGGAGGGACTTCTTCGGGCTTCACCACCCGCACCTCAAAGGGTTGCTCGTAGATTTTCTCTCCCATGATCCGCGCATCAAACCTGCCTGTGGCCGACTGCCGATAGTGCCGCTGCAATGCCTGGCCCAAGTCCTTCGGCCCAGCGAAGTATATTTTGCAGCCACCTCGTGACCAGAGCAGGAATTTCAACAACCGCTCCAAATAGACGAAATTTTTTGGCGCCTGCGGTTGGTTGGCGGCAAAGACTTCGGTTGTGTAGCAGGAGACGGAGCCATCTGCCCGCTGCAATGCCAACTGGACCGGGACCGCAGAGCGCCGAGCCTGTTCTCGAAATGTCCGATTTGCCAGCACCGCTGGGCGAAAAGCCGCGTCCAGCACCGGCGCTATTGCAGGGCGGACTAAAGGAATGCCATAGTTGGGCTGTGTCTCTGATTTCGGGGCAGGCATCAGAAGATTGTTTATGCCGCAACGGGTAACGTCTGCAATCCTTTTCCACCTCGAGGGCTCGCGCCCAAATGGAAGAGATTTTTAACTTTGAACGAAGGAGACACTTTGCGCAGCAGCGGCTCAAACCAACCGCGTCACACTCTCGGTGGCGTCCAGCTCGGCCAGCAATTCCCGCACGGTCCTGGTCTGGCGCGGAAAGATGTAATCCGGTGCAATCTCATGGAGCGGCGCCAGGACGAAACGCCGCTGGTGAGCGCGCGGATGAGGCAACGTGAGTTGGTCCGTGGATCGGAGTTCGGAACCGAAGGAAAGCAAATCGAGATCAAGCGGTCGCGGCTCGTTGAGCATTTTCCTGGGCTGGCGGCCAAATTCCTTTTCAAGACTTTGAAGCCGGCCCAGCAACGTTTCGGGCGTTTCCCCAGCCTTGGGGGTCAGAACCACCACGGCGTTAATAAATCGCGGGGAGCCAGGAGGACAATCGACCGGCGCCGTTTCATAAAGCGAGGAACGCAGCAGAGGTTTGGAAGAAATTGCCTGCAAACGATCCATTGCCCGCCGAAGGATCTCGCGCGAACCACCCAGATTGGAACCCAAGGCAATTATGGCAAATGGTCTCGAGGAAAGAGGCTCTGGGTTCTCGGCGTTCACTTCAAGCCCAGCACGTCTTGCATGTCGTAGAGCCCGGGCGGTTGATTCACGATCCATTGGGCGGCGCGCAGGGCGCCATTGGCAAAAGTCTCGCGGCTGGACGCCCGATGGGTCAGTTCCAACCGCTCGCCGTTGGTGGCAAAGATGACAGTGTGATCTCCCACGACGTCGCCTCCGCGCAAGGAATGGATCCCGATTTCGTCAGCCGTTCGTTCTCCAGTAATCCCCTGCCGTCCATGACGCAGGGCTTCACTCGGTGGCAGTTTTCGAGCGGCGGCGAGAATCTCCGCGAGCGTCGCGGCGGTGCCGCTGGGCGCATCTTTCTTCGAGCGATGATGCATCTCCACGACTTCGAGATCGAAACTCGGGCCCAAAATCTGCGCGGCTTTGCGCGTGAGCCAGAAAAGCGTGTTCACCCCGGTGGAATAGTTCGAAGACCACACGATTGGGATTTGAGCTTTGAGCTTTGAGATCTGGAGTTTCACGGCGTCGGTATGGCCGGTGGTTCCGATCACAAGGGCCTTTTTGTGTTTGGCGCAAAGTTCGGCAATCGAGGTCGTCGCATTGTGAAAGCTGAAATCGATCACCACGTCAGCCTTGCCGATCACGGCCGCCAGATCATCCCCTTGATCGATTTGACCGACGACTTGCAGTTCCGGTATCCGCGACGCACAGGCGATGAGCGTCTGGCCCATGCGTCCTTTGGAACCTGTGATGATGATTCTGGTCATGCTGACTTGGCTGTCGTTTGAGGCTACTTCCACACCCCACAGGCTTTCATTGTCGCGCGCAGTGTTTCCCGGTTCTTGCCTCCGAGGGGCACAAGGGGCAAGCGATATTCCTCTTCGATTTGTCCCATCATCGCCAGAGCCGCCTTGACAGGAACAGGATTGGTTTCGATGAACAAATCCTTGAAAAGCGGATAAAACCTTTGGTGAAGCTTCTGCGCGACGTCGATCTTGCCCGTCGCAAAGGCGTGGACCATGTGCGCGACTTCGCGAGGAATCACGTTCGACGCGACACTCACGACGCCATGCGCTCCGACCGCCATGAACGGCAGCGTGAGAGAGTCATCACCGCTGAGAATGGTAAACCTGGGGCCAAGCGCCGCGCGCAGCTGGCTCACGCGGTCGGGAGTGCCGCCGGCCTCTTTGATGCCAACGACGTTCCCGCTTTCGCGCGCGAGACGGTGAACGGTATCGACGCCAATCTCAACGCCGCAACGACTGGGAACGCTGTAGAGCACGATGGGCAGCCTGGTAGCGCGGGCAACGGCCTGGAAATGCTGGAACAAACCTTCCTGGGTCGGTTTGTTATAATAAGGAGCCACTTGCAGCGAACCATCCGCCCCGGCTTCCTCGGCTGCCTTGGTCAGATAAATCGCTTCGCTGGTAGAATTCCCTCCGGTTCCAGCCAGCACTTTGATTTTGCCGGCAGCGAATTCCACGGCAGATTCGATCACTTGAATGTGTTCCTCATAATCGAGCGTGGGCGATTCACCGGTCGTGCCCACCGGCACGATGCCATCAACTCCCGCCTTGACCTGGGTCTTAATCAGTTTCTCCAATGCCGCTTCGTCCACCTGCCCACCCTTGAACGGGGTGACGATGGCCGTGTAAGTTCCAGCGAACATGAGTTGATGTTCCATGTTGCGGGTTAAAATCCGGGAATCGACGCAGTTTGGCCAGCCGATTTTAAACGTCGATCCGGCCTTCGAAAACGAACTCCGCGGGACCGGTGAGTTTAACGTCGGAAAACTCTCCTGCAGCCTCTTTGAAACTCACGTCCAAAAGGTCTCCCCCCTGGACCTGCACCCTGATGGGCGAAGCAAACTGATGTACCTGCGAAGAGATCAGCGCCGAGGCCGCCACACCAGTGCCGCACGCGAGCGTCTCGCCCTCGACGCCCCGCTCGTAAGTGCGGACGCGGATGAAGTTCGGCCCCTTGACCTGGACAAAGTTCACGTTAGCGCCCTTGGGCGCGAAATGCGGATGGTGACGAAGCTCTGCCCCCCATTGCTGGACCATGGCCCTGTCGGCGTCAGGCACGAACAAGACGGCGTGCGGGACGCCGGTATTGAGCGAATGCGCGATAACATTGCCCCCGCTCAAAGAAATCTTTTGATCGAGCCGGAGATCCGTTGGCTTCGTCAAGTTCACCGTCACGCGCTCGCCCTCAAAAGTGGCGGTGATGATTCCGGCCCCGGTCTCGAAGCTTGTCTGGCCATTGGCGCCAGCCTGCCGCTGGATAAAACGGGCGAAGCAGCGCGCGCCGTTGCCGCACATATCGGCAGCGCTGCCATCGCGGTTATAGAATTCCCAGGCCCAGTCTGCTTTGCCAGACGCGCATGGCACCAGCAGGAAGAGGCCATCGGCGCCCACACCCCGCTGACGATGACAGAGCCGGATGATTTGATCGCGCGTCACCTTGATTTTACCCTCGCGATTATCGATGAGCACAAAATCATTCCCGGCGCCGTTCATTTTGGTGAACTCCACAATCATGGCAGAGAAGGTATCGAAATCGGCCCGCCTTGACAAGCCGTCGCCGCAAAGAGGTTTTGATCGTCCCGCCGGAGGGCGTAAGGTATGCACATGACAAAAAGTCAACTCATGGCCAGCCTTGTGATAGCAGGGGGCTTTCTGGCGATCATCGATGTTTGCCGCGCGGCGGAGGAGATCCCTTTGCGCACTCTGGCCAAAGGCGGATTTAGCGGCATCACCAACAAGCAGCAACTTGTGATCACCAACCAACCGGGGTGGCAGCAGTTTTGGGCCAAACACAATGTCTCTGTGAAATCAGCGGAGAAAGTCCCGCCAGTGGATTTCGAGAAGGAAATGGTCGTCGCCATCGCCATAGGGCAACAACGCACGGGCGGATACCGAATCGAAATTACGGCGGTGGAAGCGGAGGCGGACAAACTGCGCATCACGTATAAGCGCTACGCCCCGCCGCCGGACGGAATCAACCTGCAGGTGATTACGTCGCCGTTCCATTTCGTGGCTGTTCCGAAAAGCGATTTGAAACCGGAGTTTATGGAAACGGAAAAGTAGGGCGTCCCGACGCTGTCTGAAAACCCATACTGGGGAGGGCGAGCGTCCTCGCGAGCGCTGGAATTTCATGGAAGATGGGCTCGCAGGGACGCTTGCCCTCCCGGCCAGATGAGTTTTCAGACACAGTCATCTTCCAGACAGGCTACTTTCTTTTTACGACTGTTTTACATCGTTATGACAATCGCCTGCCAGGGGCGCTTCAGATTGATCGCATGAAAACGAATCACGCATCAACCCACCTCACCAAATCTCCCGCGATTGTCAGGACATTTGGAATCGGCCAGCACAGAAATGTGTTGGGCAACAAGTTCAATCTGCTTTGCGCCCTGGCCTGCATTTTTGTTACGAGTGCCTGGCAAGCGGCGGCGAGCGACCCCGTAGGCATTTACGCCTTCGTGGACAGGGTGGTGCTGGAGCCGAGCGATGGCTCGCCGGAACGCGTTCAGGTCTGGGGCGGTTTCGCCCTCGCCGAAGGCCGGGGCTACGAGTATGCCGCCGCCCAACGCGGCTACATGTATTTCACGCTGAAGCCCGGCGAGGAAGAAATCTGCCGCAAAGAATGGACCGATCTGAAATCCGTCGCCGGAACGGGCCAAATCGTGGCTTTTGGCACGCGCCACAAACCGAAAGGAACCATCCGCAAAGCCGACGCCAAAGTGGAAAAGCCGGATGTCTATCCCACGGGTTTTGGTTTGACCAAGATCAAACAAAAGGACTACGCGCCGGTTAAAGGTTTGCTGGAGTTGCAGAAGACAAAGCCCGCTGCCGGCTCCAGGAAGCCGGACGCCGCGAACTCTTAGTCGAGCTGGTCCACGGAGGAGAGCGACGATGCTCGCGAGCGCAAAGAACCTCAGAGACAGAAGTGTGGCGCGCGTACAGCCAGGAATGCGCGAGACATTGCCGCTGACAACCGGGGAGGGCTGTGCTGGACACAAGGGCATTCTGCGGCATTCGCCCTGGGATGCCCTTTTCATTTTGCTCGCTTTGGTGCAGGGCGCTCTCCTGATCGCGCTACCCTCCACCTGGCTGATGGCCCTGGGGCTATGGTGGAACGCAAACACGGTTGCCCACAATTTTGTTCACCTTCCGTTCTTTCGGTCGCGCGCGGCCAATGCCTTCTTCTCTGGTTACCTCAGTTTGCTGCTGGGAATTCCACAAACATTATGGCGGGATCGGCATTTGGCGCATCATGCCGATGCGGCGTGGCGTTTGCATTGGAGTCGTCCGCTGGTCATTGAAACCGTCCTGGTCCTGGGATTGTGGGGCGTGCTGCTGGCTTTTGCGCCGACTTTCTTTCTGAAGGTTTACTTGCCGGGCTATCTACTGGGATTGGGGCTGTGTCATCTGCAGGGCCACTACGAACATTGTCGCGGCGCGGTCAGCTATTATGGGCGGCTCTACAATTTTCTGTTTTTCAACGATGGTTACCATGTCGAACATCACACGCGCCCGGCCGTGCATTGGAGACGCCTGCCGGGAATAAAAGAAAATTCACCGGGCACGAGTCGATGGCCGGCCATCCTGCGCTGGATGGAAAGGGTGAGTCTCGATTCCCTGGAGCGTTTGGTGTTGCACTCACCGCTCTTGCAATCCTTTGTGGTCAAAAATCACAAGCGCGCCTTCCGCAAGATGCTTTCGCAACTCCCGCCGATTCGCACGGTGGCGATCGTTGGTGGCGGCCTTTTTCCCCGCACAGCGTTAGTCCTGAAAGATCTGATGCCCGAGGCGCGCCTGACGATTATCGATGCCAGCGCAGAAAACATCCGGCACGCTCACCCTTTTGTGAACGGCGATGTCCAGTTGTCGCGCCGGTTTTATGATCCAGATGCCTCTGCTCAGGCGCTGGAAGGTATCGACCTGCTAATCATTCCGCTATCGTTTCAGGGCAGTCGCGCCGGCCTCTATCAGCATCCACCCTGCCCGAATGTTTTGATTCACGATTGGCTGTGGCATCGACACGAAACTGGCGTGGTCATTTCGCTGGCGCTCTTGAAACGGCTCAATCTGGTCCGGCAACCATGAAGGCCCTCAGTCTGTTTGCGGTCTTTGTTCTGGCCAAAATCCTTGTTCTGGTCGGGCGGGACATCACGCTCTCGTGGTGGGCACCCCTGGCCTACGTGTGGCAGGACGCCCTGGTGGCATCACTCCTGGGAGTGATCGAGTTTTTCAACCGGCGTCGTCCATGGATCACCTGGCTGCTTTACGGCGGGAGTGTCCTCTACGTTGCCATCAACGTTCCGCTCACGCGGATTTTGTCCTCGCCCCTCACCTGGCAGATGTCGCGCGCCACAGGTACGGCGCTTTCTGATTCGATACAGCACTATCTCACTCTGGGAAACATCACGCTCATAATAGCGGTGCTGCTCGCCGGCGCTCTTCTTCCATTTTGCCTGAGGAACACCTCGCCCCGCACGGTGGCCGTCATCAGCATGGCGGTGATCATGTTGATAACCTTTGGCCCGGCTGCGTCGGCGCGTGTGGACTCAAACGGCCTGCATCGCAACGCAGTGGCGGCTTTGATCCACTCGCTGTTCCCGAGAATCGCTGCCGTTGATGCCGATGGGGACTGGCGCGCTGGCCTGTTTGAAAGAAGTCACGGCGAAGATCTCTCCGCGTATCGCGGTGCTGCGACCAATCGACACGTTGTCCTGATACTGCTGGAGTCCACAGGCGCGGGCTATTTGCGTCCGTATGGCAGCAAGAACGACCCGATGCCCAATCTCACCAAACTGGCAGAGACCTCCATTCTATTTGAAAATACCTATGCGGTTTATCCTGAAAGCATCAAAGGGCTTTTCTCCGTCCTCTGCTCTCGCTATCCAGCCTTTGACACAGAGCCAGCCGACTATGAGCGCGTCTCGACGACGTCTATTGCGCAAGCGCTGGCAGGGTCCGGTTATCGCACCGCACTCTTCCATTCGGGCCGGTTCATGTATCTGGGCATGAACTCCATTATTCAAAACCGCGGCTACGAGATCCTCGAAGATGCCGCCGCCATCAGTGGCAATTTCAATTCGAGCTTTGGCGTCGATGAGCCGGCGACGGTGAAGCGGATGCTCGGATGGATCGATTCGCTTCCCCGCGGCGAGCGATTCTTTCTCACCTACCTGCCAATCGCCGGCCACCATCCTTACAACGCGCCGGCGGCGGGACCATTTCACGACCGTAGCGAGCAGGGACAATATCTGAATGCCTTGCACTATGGCGACGCCGCGCTCGGTCAATTTTTCCAAGGGCTGAAAAGTCGTGGCTTGAACACCAACACGCTCTTTGTGATCTTCGGCGATCACGGAGAAGCATTCGGCCAGCACGAAGGCAATTATGGCCACACTCTTTTCATCCACGAAGAAAACGTTCGCGTGCCTTATCTGGTCGCTGCGCCGGGGTTGGTGCTCGAGCCGAAGCGCGTCTCCCGAATCGCGAGCTTGATTGACACGGCGCCCACGATTCTCGATCTGCTGGGCCTGCCTTTCCCGGGCGATTATCAGGGTTCCTCCTTGCTCCGACCGCCCTGCCAGATGGCACTGTTTTACACAGACTACTCGTTAAGCCTGGTTGGACTTCGCGATGGCGATTGGAAGTTTATCTACGAGTTGGAATCAAAACGATCCAAGCTCTTTCATGTCGCTCAGGACCAACGTGAGACCGATAATCTGGCCGGCCGGTATCCACAGCGCGCTGCGAACTATAGGGAACACCTCTTACGATGGAGCGCGGCCCAAAAGAAACGTCTGTTGCATCCAGGAGAATCAGACGTCGTCCTGCGCCGCTGATCCTTCTTTTTGCTCGAATTTGGTTCGGGATGTGGTTTAGTGGAGTGAGTTCGCAGCCCTCCATGATAACTATCAGTCCGATTTGCTTACAGCATCAGGGGCCGGGCAGGTTTGCAGGCGGCAAAAGCACCCGTGCCAGTGGGGCTTTGCTGATTGTTCTCCTTCTCGCCCTGGTTGCCGGCGCCACCCGGACAGCCAAGGCGGCATCTCTTCCGCCCGGCTTCACCGAGGAGACGCTTCCAGGGCCCTGGAATGAACCTGTCGGTTTGACATTTGAACCTGAACAACAGACGCCGGGTGGACGCGCCTACGTCTGGGAACGCAGTGGCCGGGTGTGGATTGTCGAGAACGGCCTCAAACAGTCGCCGCCGTTGATCGACATCAGCGAGGAGGTAGGCGGCTGGCGCGATTTCGGCCTGCTCGGTTTCGCGCTGCATCCGGACTTTCGCCAGAACGGATACATTTACCTTGCTTACACGGTGGATCACCATCACCTGACCAAGTTCGGAACCCCGGATTATCATCCGGCCACGAACGAATACTTCATGGCGACGATCCATCGGATCACGCGCTACACGGCGCGGGCTTCGGATGGTTTTCGCAGCGTCGATTACGCCAGCCGGAGGATTCTTCTGGGCGAAAGCATCACCAACGGTTTTCCGAGCCTGTATCAGTCTCACGGCATCTGCTCATTGGTCTTTGGAACGGATGGAACACTGCTGGCCGCTTGCGGCGACGGCGCGAGTTATTCCACCATCGATGTTGGGAATGCTTCGGAGACTTATTATTTCCAAGCGCTGGCTGAGGGGATTATTCGGGCCAAGGAGAACATTGGAGCTTTTCGGGCGCAGGTCGTGGATTCGCTCTCCGGTAAGATCATTCGCATCGATCCGGACACAGGTGATGGCGTCGCTGGCAACCCATTTTTTGATCCAGCCAATCCGCGTTCGACGCCATCACGGGTTTGGTCACTCGGTTTGCGCAACCCCTTCCGTTTTTCGCTTCGTCCGGGTACGGGCAGTCATCAGCGCGGCGACGCCAATCCCGGCGTGCTCTACATTGGCGATGTCGGGTTGCACGGGTTCGAAGATCTGAATGTGGTCACCGGACCGGGTTTGAACTTTGGCTGGCCGCTTTACGAGGGACTGGAGGCGCATTCCACTTATCGGAACAGCAACGTCGGCAATCAGGACGCTCCCAATCCTTTGTTCGGCACCGGCGGCTGCACGCAACGCTATTTCTATTTTCGTAATCTCCTCGTTCAGGACAGCCTCAACCCACCGAGCTGGCCGAATCCATGCAACACGGCGCAACAGGTGCCCGCCAGCATCCCGCGGTTCATGCATACGCGACCGGCCATCGATTGGAGACACGAGAGCGGCCCGGCGCGAACAGGTGTTTACGCCGCGAACGGTTCTGCGGCGGTGACGAATATCGGCTCGCCCGGTTCACCGGTTTCAGGCCCTCAGTTCGGCGGCACCAGTTCCATCGGCGGCACGTGGTATCGGGGCGACGATTTCCCGGCCATCTACAGGAACACGTATTTTCATGGGGATTACGAAGGGCAGTGGATCCGCAACTTCGTATTCAATACGAACAACAAGCCAGTCGAGGTGCGAAACTTTCTTACGAACGGTGGCGGCATCGTCTCCATCGCGACACATCCCGTCGAAGGTGGCCTCTATTACGTGACCTGGACCAACGGCATCAAACGCATCCGCTACGGAGTCAGCAGCAATCAATCTCCCAATCCTGTGGCCACTGCGGACAAACGTTATGGTCCAAGCCCGCTCACGGTGCAGTTCGACGGCAGCGCTTCAACCGACCCGGAAGGATCCCCGCTGACGTACCGATGGGATTTCGGCGACGGTTCGGCGCCAGGCACCGAACCAAACCCGTCTCATACATTCATCGCGCAAGATGGCCTTCCCACGCCGTTCACGGTGACGCTCACTGTGCGGGACAATTCCAACGCCACAGCGCAAGCAACCGTGTTGCTGTCTGCAAACAACACACCGCCTGTGGTCACGATCCTCAATCCAACCAACGGCACACGTTATCCGTTGACCAACGACACGACCTATGAACTGAGAGCCCTCCTTTCTGATGCCGAACACAGCGCCGACCAGCTGGCGTGCTCCTGGCAGACGACCCTCCACCACAACCATCACGTCCACTCCGATCCAGCGGATACGAATTGCACTTCGACCGTCACCATCTCACCGCTGGGTTGCGACGGACAAACGTATTACTACAGCCTTGTCCTGAAAGTGACCGACTCTGCCGGACTTTCCACGGCCCAGGAGGTGCGGCTTTACCCGGACTGTCAAAGTTTGTCACCCGTCCTCAGATTCCTGAGTCGAGATCAAACCGGCGTCATCCACTGGCAGTTGGTCGGTGATCCAACTCGTGTCTATGCGGTCGAAGGCTCGACCAACCTGATCGATTGGAGTCAGGTGACAGCAGTCCAGCCGGTTGGCGGCGCGGCGGAATTCGATGATTCGAGCGCCGGTAATTTCCGCTTTCGTTTCTATCGCGCGGTGTTGGCCCCGTAAGACCGCTTCAGATGGTCAGGAAATGTTTTCGGCGGAGGCCGAAAACTGCGGGCGAGACGCTGCGAGACGCCGGCGCTCCCTGTTTCAACGGCACCGTTCCGGCTTAGACCGCGAACGGACCGCTGCTGCGCTCACTTTTGCTCAGGTGCCTCGGGACACGAGCTCGCCTGTTTCCTTCGACGGTTTCAATTTGAGTGGCACGATATCTTCGCTCCAACTCCGAGGCACTTGGCATGGAAGTGGGCAAGAGGTTCTGGGAAGGGGCGCGACGGGCGCTTTGGTCTGCGGGGCACGTTTTGTGGAGAACAACATGGATAACCCCAGGCAAGCGCCGCTAATCCCCAGCACCAACAAACATAGCTTTTCCGTCGTCGAGAGAGTGTTATTTCTCACGCCGGAGGCAGCACCCTGGTCGGCCTGACGAAGGGAGGATGTTGAATCTATGTTTTGTTTGACGCTGGCCGACGTATCCCCCCAAAGAAAATTCGTTTGGGAGAACACATATCCGAAGACCAACACCAAACCCAGTTTGTGAAGTGAGCCGATTTTCATGACAAAGCACTGTTATTATAGGAATTGAACATTGGGTTCCGATTCCACAATCGCGCATACGTGCATCGGGTTCAACTCGAGAAGTTACTGCGGAAGGCGTACGGGATTCTCGGAAAGCGCTCTGGTATTATTTCGAGGCGTGGACTTTTGGCCTGCCGGGGTTCGGCTTTGCTTCACCCATCGGAATTCGTCATTGCGGATTTCAGGCTTCACTGAGCTTTGCGGCGCCACAGCCATCGCGGCACGGCCTCGGCGTAGCGAGCCCACTCTTCACCGAATTGCTTCTTCAGCCGAGGCTCTTCGTAAAGCACGACGCGCAGGTGGAAGGCAATCGCCAAGATGACGGTATAGGCAGCGAGCGACCAAGAGCCGGCCAGAAGGGTCCAACCACTGAGCCATAGCAGAATTCCGACATACATCGGATTTCGAGAGAATCGATAGAGGCCGACGACGACCAAGCGTTTCGGCGGATCCCAAGGCGCCAGCGTTCCTTTGCCGGACACGTAGAAATCTCGCACACACCAGAACAGAGTCGCGGCGCCGAGTGCGAGCGGCACTATGCCAACGGAACCTCCCTGACCTCGCCAGCGATCAGTTGAAACAATTAGAATTGGAATCAGCCCGGCGAAGGTTCCTGGCAAGATAAGAAACGAGAGCAGCGCTCGCAAAAACAACACGGCAGGTATTAAGACCTCATTCACAACAAAACGGCGAGACAGAACGGACTTATTTCATAAGCCCGGAACGGCGGCCAATGCCGCGATGCCGTTGCATTAAGCTGGTCGGCGGCACGCCCGCGGACAAGGCGCGCCCGCATATGCGTAAATTGCTTGTATTTAGGTCTTTCTATTTGATGGCCTAGGCAACCGATTTAACCATCTGCCAGGGACTGCTAAGGCAGGCGTGTTTTGCCTCCCGGCAATCTGCTCCGGGAAAAGTTAGCGCTGCGCAAGAGGCCGCCTCAAACTGCGTACGTCCCAAAAGCGCGACTGCGCTTGGGCGATTCAGAGCAGGTTGCTCACTGTGACAGCAACTGTGCTGGGCAGCGAGGCAGGTCAAACGCCAGGGCGCGAGAAGGGGAGGGGAGCCAAACACATCTTCGCGGTGTGCGTGCAACGTGTTTCGCCAGTGCACTGGCCAAGGTTATGCTTGCCCCTCTTCAGGGCGCCTATGAGCAGAGCGCATGAGGTAAACTAGGCAGAAGAATGGAAAAGCCGCTATGACAGTCATCGCCGATAGGGATTCTGACTGGGAATACGAGATACGTTGGATGGAAACTCGTATTCGCCTCCAACATCGTCACTTAATGCGAATCCCTGGCGTTCCACCACCACTTCCGGAACGGGCGTAATCCTCCCCAGCAAATGGCCTTCATAACGACATTCTTTATCAAACCCCAAAAACCCTTGCTCGTGCAAATGCCAGCCGGCACTTTCACGATCGATCGCAATGGGCAAATTCTTACGTCCACATTCCCGCAGTCGTTTCAGACCTCGCACCTCCAGGCAATTGGCCGGGAAGTTCTGGCCGCGTTCCTCGCCGCCAAACGGGCTGAGATGCGGTTCGCCGAGATCAGTATCCTCTATTCAGCGCTCAAACTGGTGGCCCGTGAACAACGCGGTGGCGCCGTCGTCTTTCTCATGCCGCAAAACGTAGTGTGAAAACCCAGGAAGAGGATGCGACTTCAAACACTCCCAGACAAGCTCTCAAAACTAGAGGCATCATCATTCGACACCATGAAATGCTCCAGCGCAAATCGAATTTCGGCCGATTGCCGAAGTGCGGCCCCCGTTTGGTCTCAAATAACTTCTTCCAACAATGAGTGACCAGGAACAATTACCCAAAGACAGCGTTGCAACCGAGGCGGCTTCACCTCCTCCCAACATGCGACGGAAGCGCCTGTTGTTGATCGAAGATGAACCGACGACCCGTCTCATGCTTCTGAACAAACTCCGAACGGCGGGTTTTGATGTGGATGTGGCTCCGAATGGGCGCCTCGCCCTGAAAAAACTTCGCATCAGTCAGCCGGACGCTATCTTCATGGACATGCTCCTCCCTTACGTCAAAGGAGTGGAGGTGATCAAAAGGGCGCGCAATGATTCGGGCTTTGGCGACCGTCCGATTTATGTGTGCACCAGCGCCGTCCTCATGACCACCTGGACGCGGCGGGGAACCAAGGCAGGGGCAACAAAGGTTTTTAACAAGGCGACTACTCCCATAGATAAGATCGTGGCGGAGGTGGCGGCGGACTTGATAGGACCTGGATTGGAACTCGGTCCATCCGTTGCGATCTCAGCAGACACCGTAGAGTCGAAGACGGTAAAGGAAAGCCCAACCCAATCCCGGGGAACCGCGGGCGGGTTGGAGAAGCCTCCGCCAGTCGTCAGGCATAGTGATGACGACCAGGTACCCGTCGCAGAGTCCCCTGACCAACCGGTCACGTTTATGAAGCGCGTAATGAAGTCCCTCGGGCTGGTCAGGAGCAGCCGCCCGACTGAGCAGTCTGTCGCGCCGGTAAGTCCAGTCCCGATGTTCACGATCCCTGAGTCAACTGTGGCCGAACCAGGCACCGACGCTTCCTGGAGCCCCATGGCGGGCAGTGCCGTGACGCCACCGCTCAAACTGGAGAACCGGTTCGGTGAGGCTGCCACCGGCCTGCCCGAGAGCAAGAGCGCGTTGCTGACCGGCGGCAAAGTTGCAGTTCTCACGCTTGACGCAGGCGGGAAGATTATCTCTGCCGACGACGCGTGTCGCACTGTCTTTGGATGGGAGGGACCCCAGTTGGTCGGCCAGAATGTAATGGTCCTCCTCAAGAACGGCCTTGATAATGAGCTGGGAAGATTCCTGGAACAAGAGAACGCCGGAAAACGCAGCAGCGAAAAGTCCTCATTCCGCGTGATTGTCCGGAAAAAGGATGGCACAGAGTTTCCAGCGTCGGTTACACCACTGACGTGGCGATCGGATACGACCGTGACGCGGCGCTCGGATGATTCGCGATTCCTCTGGACGGCTGTTTTCAGCGATCTGGCCTCCCGTGCCGATTCCCCCGCTCCACCGGTGACCGCCCCGCATCAGGACAATCTCCCTCCAACTGGCCAGCCCATGCCGTCGGCAGAGGACTTGTCACGACTTCAGGAATCTCAGGCGAGACTGCGAAACACTGTTGCCGACCTGCAAAAGCAGCTTGAGGCTGCCTCCGCCGACGCCGCGATGCACCGCGAGGCGCTCGCTAAAGGCCAGAAAGAACGTGAGGAATTGCTGAGACGGATTTGCTCGCCGGAGGCGGATCTCCAGCGGGTGCGAGCCGCTTTGCAACAGGCCACGGAAGAGCGCAAGCAATTCGAACATAAGCTGCAGGACCTCGCCGCCACCAAAGCGGAGCTTGAAAAGCAGTTGGCAGAGCAGCGTCAGGGCAAGGACGAGTTGCTCAAATCCTCCGGCCAGGTCCGGGAGCAGGCGCGCGAGGCAAACGCTGCGGTGGAGAGAGCGGAGGCCGCTTGCAAGCAGGAAGCCGCCCGCGCCAGGCAATTGGAAGAGGAACTGGCCAAGCTCCGACAGACAGAGCAAGACTTAACTGGCAAGTTGACGGACGCACAACAGGCGGCTGAGGAGTCCACCCGCCGCGGCGAGGAGCTTCAGAGCCGGCTGAGCGCGACAGTCGGTGACCTGGAAAATTTCAAAGCGGACGCGGGCAAGCGTTCGGAGGAACGAGGGTCTCTGGAGACCGAACTGCGCGCACAACTCGACGTCGCCAAGGCCGCCGCCGAGCAGGCCCAGGTGGCCCTCAAGGAAGAGGCCGTGCGCAGCAAGAAATTCGAAGAACGCCTGCGAATCCTTTGTGAAGATCTGAAGCGGGAACAAATCGAACGCACCAAACGATTTGACGAGGAAGTAGCCGGGCTGCGCCAAGTGCGCGACGATCTGCAAGGCAAGCTGACAACCGAACAACAAGCAGCTGCGGAGTCGGCGCGTCGCGCCCAGGAACTGGAGGGCCGCCTGCGCGACAGCAGTGCGGAAGCCGAACGTGTCAAAGCGGAGCTGGAAAGCCAAACCGCAGCACAACAGCGGCTGGAGGCCGAATGGCGCGACAAACTCAATACTGCCGAAGCCCTGACCAATAAGGCGAAGGCGGCCTGGTCGGAAGCCCAGGAACGCAACAAGCGCTTTGCGGAGGAACTGACCGGCCTCCGGCAGGTGCGTGACAGGCTCAATGTCAAGCTGACGGCCGAGCAACAGGCGGCTGCACAGTCCAAGCGGCAAGTCGAAGAGTTGGAGAGCCGTCTGCGCGAGAACGCGGTCGAATTGGAACGCGTTCGAGCAGAACTGGAACAGGCTGCTGGCAACAAGCGCTGCGAAATGGAGCTGGCCAGCCTCTATCACATGCGCGATTTGCTTGACTACAAGCTGGCGACAGAGCAGCACGCCAGCGACCAGTCCAGAGAGCGCAGCGATGTGCTCGAAGATCGGCTCCGCCAGAACACGGCCGAACTGGAACGCATCAAAGCCAATGCGGACAAGCACGCGGAGGAACAAACCCGTCTGCAGTCCGAACTGCTCGCACAACTCAATGCCGCCAGAACGGCAGCCGGGCAGGCCGAAGCCGAGTTGAAGGAAAGGGCGGCGCAGTGCAGCCAGTTTGAAAGTGAGTTGGCCAGCCTGCGGCAGGTGCGGGATGAACTTGACGGCAAGCTGACGGCCGAACAACAGGCGGCTGTGGAGTCCAAGCGACGCAACGAGGAACTTGAGAGCCGACTGCGCGAGAATGCTGCCGAGTTGGGACTGATCAAAGAAGATGCGGACAGGCAGTCCGCAGAACAAACGCGTCTGGAGGCCGAATTGCGCGCACAGCTCGATGCGGCCAAGGCGGCAGCCGAGCAGACCGAAGCCGCCCTCAAGGAAGAAGCTGCGCGCCACACTGGATTGGAAGAGCGCCTGCGAATCCTCGGCAGCAGGCTGCAGGAAGAAGAAGCCAGGCGCACCAAGCAGTTTGAAGAGCAACTGGCCAGCCTTCAGCGTGCGCGCGATGAGCTGAGCGCCAGGTTGACCACGGAACAGCAGGCCGCGGCCGAGTCCAGGCGGCAGAGCAATGAGCTGGAAAAGCGCCTGCGCGAGTCCGCCGGCGAGTTGGAAAACGTCAAAGCGCAGCGGGCCAGACAGGCGGAAGAACAAACACGTCTGGAGCGCGAACTGCAGACGGCGAAAGCAGCCACCGAACAGGCCGAAGCCGCCCTCAAGGAAAAGACCGACCAAGTCAACCGATTGGAACAAGACGCTTCCAACTTGCGCAAGGAGCGACAGGAAATTCAGGCTCGATTCGCGCAGGAACAACAGGCGGCGGCCGAATCCAGACGGCAGAGCAACGAGCTGGAAACGCGCCTGCGCGAGTTCACCGGTGAGTTGGAAGGCGTCAAAGCGGAGCGGACCAGACAGGGCGAACAACAAGCGCATCGGGAGTCTGAACTGCGGGCAGCCGCCGAACAGGCCGCCGTCGCCCTGAAGGAAAAGACGACCCAGTTCAATCGATTGGAACAGGAAGTTTCCAACTTGCGCAAGGAGCGGCAGGAGATTCACGCCCGATTCGCCCAGGAACAACAGGCGGCTGCGAAAGCCAAACAGCGCTGCCAGGAATTCGAGAAGAAGAAACGCGACCAAACAGTAGATATGGAAAAACTCAAATCCGAACTGGAAAGCCAGACCGAGAAGGCCCGACGGCTCGAAGGCGAACTCCGCGAACAACTCGAGGCCGCGCGGGCAGAGGCGGGACGGGCGGAGGCAAGCCTTAAGGAAGCGGCTTCGAACGGCAGCCGGTTGGACGCGTCTCTGATCGGCCTGCGCCAGGAACGCGACAAGCTCCAAGCTGAGTTGACCGCTGCCCAACGGGTTGCCACTGAGACCCGGCAGCGTCAGGAGGCGATGGAAACGCGCTTGCGCGACACGGCTGCTGAGCTGGAACGCGCCCGGCAGGATGCGGAGAACCACAGTCGCCTGGAATCGGAAAACCGAAACCTCGCCGAATCCAAGGAGGCGTTGGCCGCACAACTGTGCCTCCTGCGCGAGGGCCGTGCCCCGTCGGACGCCGAACTTTTGGAGTCGCAACGTCAGGTCCGCGAAAGTGCCGGCTCCGTTGCCCGCATCACGGCCGATCTGGAGAAGGAGCGTGGCGAGCGCCGCCGGGCCGAGCAGCGCATTGTTTCCCTGGCGGAACAACAACAGGAACTTCACGGTCAGCTCCGGCTGCACCTGGACTCACAGAAACTGAGCCAGAACAGGATCACTGAACTCGAACAACGGCTGCGCCAGAACGAAGACCAACTCGTCCAGGTCAACGATGACCTGCAAAAGGAGAGGACAGACCGCCAGTTGGTCGAGCAGCAGTTGCAGACCGGCGGCGCTTTGAGCAATCAGTTGAGAAACTGCCTGGCGGCGTTTGACGAGGCCAAGAAAGGCTTCAAGCGCGCCCAGGAACAACTGGAGTCAAAGCTGCAGACCAGTCTGGAGTCGCTCAAAGAAAGTGACTCAAAGTTGCATCGGGAAGCTGCCGAACGCCAGCGCCAGGACGACGCTTTGGCGACAGCCCAACGCGCGTTGCAAGAGCAATCACAACATAGCGCCACCGAGCTGTGCAGACTCCAGGCCGAACTGGAGGAAGCGCGCGCCCAGAGCAAACATTTGGAGGGCAATGCCATCCAGTCCCGTTACGCTTCGCTGAATTCTGCCCGCGCAGGGCTGACAATGGTCAACCGGCTGCGGACGCAAGTCCGCGAGCCCGTTGACGGTCTGATGCACGCCACCCGCCGCCTGCTGGAGATTGAGCTTCAGGAAGAGCCCAAGAAGCTGGTGGAAGCCGTGCTCCAAAACGCCCTGCTGGTTCAGACGACTCTCCAGGAAGCCGCCACGCTCAATGCGTGCCTGACTCCCGTCGAAAGCGCGCCGCCAAACGATGGCCAAAGCGCTTCGTAACGACTGCTTCCGGAACGGACGCTGACACTTTCATCAGGCTCCTGTTTAGGTCTAAGGATTCGAGGGGCGCTTCGACGTCATTCGCCGAACCGTTGTCGATGACGGCACGAACGAGGACTCTCGCCCTATCAGACAGGGCGAGAGTCCGCTCGCTTCCCTTCATCAAATCCATACCCAACGCCGCGGTGATGGCCAGTCGCTCGCGAACGGGTTATTGGCTGAACCCCATTTTGAAACATTGCCAGCGCCAAAACCGTTGGTCACCATCACACTCACCGAACAAAAACAAAGCCATGAGCACCGACCGTATGAGTGGCAAAGCTGTCCTCGTGACCGGCGGAGCGTCCGGCATCGGCAAAGCCACGGCGACATTGCTCGCCGCCGAAGGCGCACGTGTGATGGTCGCCGACCTGAACGAAACCGCGGCGATGCCAGTCAGCGAAGCCATTCGCGCGGCGGGGCACGATGCCTGCGCCCAACGGCTTGACGTGACATCTGAAAATGACTGGGCGGCGGCGCTGGTTGAAATTCGCGGCACATGGGGCCAACTTGACGTTTGCGTCAACTGCGCCGGCATCGCTTTGGCCAGGCCATTGACCGAGTTGAGCCTCGCGGACTGGCGCCGGGTGTTGGCCGTAAACCTCAACGGCACGTTCCTGGGCATACGCCACGCGATGCAAGCCATGAAGACTTCCGGCGGCGGCTCCATCATCAATATCGCGTCGGCGGCGGGTGTGAAAGCGCTGGCCGGCAATGCCGCCTACGGCGCCAGCAAAGCTGCGGTACGTTTTCTCACGCGCGTCGCAGCGTTGGAAGGCGCGCCGCATCGCATTCGCGTGAACTCGATTTCGCCCGGAGCAGTGGCCACTCCGATGTGGGAAGGCACCCCCTTGTGGCCGGCATCAGTGGCGGAACAGTCTGGGCGTGAAGCCGCCTTGCAAACGCTGCTCCGCGATCAAAACATGGCTGAACCAATCGACATTGCGCGCGCAGTGCTTTTCCTGGCCGGCGATGACGCCGGGTTTATTACCGGCGCTGACCTCGCGGTGGACGCCGGCTTTAGCGCCGGCTGAAGGTTGGCTATGCGAGAACTCAAATACTACGTGGCCTGCACGATCGATGGCTTCATCTGTCGCGAAGATGGCTCGTTTGACTGTTTCATGCGCGAAGGCCTCAAAGAGGGCGAGCATGTGACGGACTATCTGGACTCCTTCAAATCATTCGATGTCGTGTTGATGGGACGCAAGACCTACGAGGTCGGCCTGAAGGCGGGTGTGACCAACCCTTATCCGACGATGGCGAGTTACGTCTTTTCGCGCACGATGAAGGAAAGCCCGGATAAGCGGGTCACTCTTGTTTCGGAGAACGCGGCTGACGTGGTGAGGGAACTAAAGAACGAGCCGGGCAAAGACATCTATCTTTGCGGCGGCGGAGACTTCGCCGCCACACTGCTGGCTGAGGGCTTGATTGATGAGATCATATTGAAATTGAATCCCATCCTGCTCGGCTCAGGCATTCCGTTATTCTCACGGAACATTCACCTGACCAATTTGGAACTCGCCCGTAGCAAGGTTTACGGCAACGGCGTTGTGTTGCTTCACTACCGGGTGAAGTAGTGAAACGCTGCCACGCGGGTGTGGCGCACCGCCCATGTTGGCGCTACAACATCATTGATGAAATCGACTGTTCAACAAATCCGCGAGCGTTTCGACAAAGACGTCGAACGCTTCTCCAACCTGGAAACGGGCCAATCCGCACAGATGGATTCCCCTGTCGCCCTTGAACTCGTGACTCTGGCGGCCTCCGCGACCACGCCCCACGCCACGGCCGTCCTGGACGTGGGCTGCGGCGCCGGCAACTTCACGTTGAAACTCTTGCAACGCCTGGGGCATCTGGACGTGACGCTGATCGATCTAAGCCGCCCTATGCTGGATCGAGCGGTTCAACGGGTTAGCGCCGCCACCAACAGACAGGTCACCGCCCTGCAGGGTGACATTCGGGAGTTGCCCCTCGGCGAAGCTCGCTTCGACATTATTGTCGCCGCTTCGGTGCTCCATCATCTCCGGGAAGATAGCGAATGGCAAAGCGTTCTGGGAAAGTTCCACGCTGCCCTCCGGCCAAAAGGCTCGATCTGGATTCATGACTTTATCGAACACACCCACCCGCAAGTCCAGGCGCTGATGTGGGAACGCTACGGCGCCTATCTGACCCAACTCAAGGACGCGGCCTATCGCGACCACGTTTTCGCCTACGTGGAGCAGGAAGACTCGCCTCGTTCCCTGCTCTTTCAAATCGACATGCTGCGCTCCGTTGGATTCAAGGACGTGGAAGTGTTGCACAAGAACAATTGCTTCGCGGCTTTTGGCGCCATGAAAGGCGCCGTTGGCAGCGGCGACGCTTCTACGGTGTCGCGTTCGCCATCATGAGTCCGGTGGCAGCCTGTCGCCGCTGAAAATGATTTGAAAAACGTCTTGCGTCTGACGTTGCGTCATACCTGAACCTGCGTCCGTCAGTGATCCGAAAAGATGCGCCGTCGCCTTGGAATCGGGCCCCAATGGTTTGAATTCTCAAAGCGCTTTCGTTGGCGGCTTCATGTTTCGTGAGAGGGGGCGCCCCGACCGAGAAAAGCGCACCAATGGTCGCTCCTTCACGATTTCACGTGAAAACAACAAATCATCAGTTTTCCTGCAAGACGGCCAAGGGTGTCTCGTAATCAGCTTATGACTACAACATTTCTTTCAAGCGCGACGGAGATGAAAACCTCGCTCAGGAACCGACCGTTCAAAAATAGAATGCGAAGAACCGCCGGGAGCAACTCTTCGGTCGCAACGCGGTCCACTTTTCAACTTGATGCCAGACCTGTTTCCACGAAAGCCCTCTTGCGCGCGGCACGGATGGCGATGTTTTGGCTTTTTGTCCTTTGCCTTACCGCGGCTCTGAATGTCAGTTCTGCCCAAGCCTCCGACTTCACAGAAATCAAACACAAAGCCAGGCTGGGCGACGCCCGGGCGCAATATCTACTGGGCCGCATCTATGAGAATGGGGATGGGGCGCATGAGGATTTCGTGAAGGCCGGAAGATGGTATCGCAAAGCAGCAGAACAGAATTCCGTTCAAGCGCAATATCGCTTGGGCCACCTGTACGCCGCTGGTCTGGGCGTGCGACAGAATTATGCGGAGGCGATGCAGTGGTTCGGCAAGGCGGCGGCTCAGGGTTGCGCCTCGGCTCAGAACCGGCTCGGCGTGATGTATGAAAGAGGCCATGGCGTCGCGCAGGACTACGTTGAAGCTTACAAATGGTACACGCTGGCCGCCGCAGGAGAGCAGCATATCTTTGGCGTGGCCAATCGCGAGGTCCTGGCGCGCCGTTTGACCCGCGAGCAAATTGTCGAAGGGGAGCGCCGCGCGGCGATGGTCGTCGCCCTCATTTCATCCGGTCGGCCTGGCCGATAGCACAATCCCACCGTGGCGAATGTGGGCGAAGGGAGTTCAGAAGCGATGCCGTTGAACGGTAGCGGGGCTTGTCTGCTTTGATTATCGATCAAAGAAAGAACGGAACAGACGATCTCTGCACTGGCACGAGAAGGACGGGGCAACTCGCCAGACTGGCGACGCGTCCGGCGGTGCTGCCGAGCTGGCCTTCCGGGCTGCACTTGCTGTGCATGGACATGAGGATCAGATCCGCTTTCAGCGATTTGGCCACGTCGAGAATTTCCGTATCCGCCCTGCCGGCGCGAATCACAGACTGGCTCTTGACATCGGCCGGCATCTCCACCTTTCGCAGTCTGGCCAGCTCGCGTTTGGCTATCCGTCGCAAATCCGTTTCCAGATCAGCCGAGCGGTTCAATCCGAGTTCCGTGCCAGGCGGATTGGTTTCTGCGACGTAAAGGAGAACCAGCGTCGCCCGGAGGGATTTGGCCAAAGACACCGCGTAAGGCAAGGTGCATCTGGAGCAGTCCGAGAAGTCGATCGGAACGAGTATCCGCGTGGTCACATTGGGTGATCGAGTTGCTTTCATTTTAGCCTAAAAATAGATGGCTACTGGGTTAACGACTACTCAGTCCTTGGCAATCACTGAACTTTTTTTGCCGCGTTAATTAATTTAACTAGGCCCCCTTCCGGCAAACCTCAAATGGTAGTTTACCGCGTAAGTGGCCGCACAAGGCGGAGACTCGCGCGACGTTTTCACGCCACGCGAACCATCGGGTGAAGCCGGCGTACGCAGTCAGCGAACCGCTAAACGAAAGTAGTTTTTGTGTCTTGTCGCGCGGCAGGGAGACTTGATTGCGAGCGTCCATCGGCACGGCGATTTCTAGAATCGGAACCCTCTTTTGGAGGTCTGAAGAACTCGCGAGGCGGTGCCGCAACCAGCACGACAGTCCGGAGCAGTTAGCTACAACGCGTCAGGCGTTGCGGGTTTGGGCATTTTGGAGTTGGACGATCCACTGTGCGAGCGTGTCACGATCGACGAGAATGCAATTTGTGGAGCGAGCCAGCGTGACAGCACCGGGAGTAAAATGGCTGTTGGTAATGACCATTGCACGGTTGCAGCGGTAGTGCTGCATGCCGGCTACCGCATCGCTGATGGCGCGTCGAGAAATCTTGCCGTTGTAACGCTTGACTTGGATTGCGATGCGGTCGGAGTCGCGAGCTGCAATGAGGTCAACACCAAGGTCGCCGCTGGCTTGGGTCATGTTCACCCTGTAGCCTTGGCGGGTGAGTAGCTTCTGAAGGTAGCGCTCGAACTCGACGCCACCCATTGAGTCAATGTTGGCAATCTGGATGGCGCGAAATTTTCGGTTCTGTTCGGCGAAATACAGACAAAGGATGGAAACAACAATAAGGCCGAGCACGACGTATGTGACCGGCTGCGGGATGCCAGTCTTCTCCTGAAGCCAATTAGCAAAGAAGATAGGCAATCCAATGATGAGGGCAAGTATGCCCAAAGCTTCGTCACCTTGTTTCCTTCTGGCCATTACGAGCTATTGTGCGAATGAACGTAGCGACGCCTAACGACGGTGAGTCACCGCCACGCGCCGAATCGCTACCATATGGTTGCATTTAAGCATCAACGGAACTTGCTACCAGTGGAGGAGAACCGCGGTGATATTATCACGGCCTCCAGCGGCATTGGCGGCGTTTACCAGTTGCTGGCAGGTTTCTTGGCAATCGTGATTCCTGCGAATCACCGCCGCGATCTGCGTGTCACTGAGCATCCCGGTTAATCCATCGGAACACAGCAGCAAATGGGTCCCCTTTTTTAGTCCAAGGGTCCTCACATCGGGCAATGCTTCGCCTTGCATCCCGATAAAACGTGAAAGGCGGCCTTGGGCGGGATGAGACCGAGCCTGCTCGGAGGTAACCTCACCCAGGCGCAGGAGGATGCCGAGGACAGAATGGTCGTCCGTCAACTGAATCAGCCTGCCTTGCTGAAAGAGATAAGCGCGGCTATCACCCAGGTGTGCCAGATGGACCGATCGGCGGCCCAACAGCGCCAAGACTACAGTTGCTCCCATCCCATTCAGTCCCACTTGAACGACACTTTCGGCGTATAGTCTCTGGCTCAATTCACGGATTGCCTCGCGCAAGTGGCGGCGGATGGCCGGCCCGGACCTACTCTTCAAATTCGCCAAGCGTTGCTTGATCAAAACCGGCAGCACCTTCACCACCACCCCAGAGCTCAGCGCGCCCGCCTGCTCTCCTCCCATGCCATCAGACACGATGAAGAGCCCGGCTTGTGGGTCGGCAAAGTAAGCATCTTGGTTCTCGCTGCGAAGCCGGCCGGCATCGGTTGCGGCTCCCCAGTACTGAGGCAGGGCCCTTGTTGCGTTTTTGGCTTTGGAGGCGGTCTTGGCCATCGGAAATTAGAGCACTTTAACCAACGCCTCTCGCATTTCCGCAGCGTCTTGAAAGCGAAGTTTCGGAGTATTCGCCAGCGCCCGGTCAATCACCTCAGCGATTTTCTTGGGAATGCCCTTGTCGCGCCGGCGGATGGGGACAATCTCGCTCCGCAGGATAATCTCGATTGGGTCTCGTCCGGGCAGAAAATCGCGCGGTGTCTGGCCGGTTAGCATGTTGTAAAACGTAGCGCCCATACTCCAGACATCGCTCGCCGGCTTTACGTGTTTGAATTGAACCACCTGTTCACGCGGCATGAAGTACGGCGTTCCGCAATAGTGGCCGGTCAAGGTCATTCCGCTAAAGCCAGCCTGCTGAAAATTCTTCGCCAGTCCAAGGTCCGCGATCTTCGCGGTCCACCCTTCAGTCGAACGATCGAGTAGGATGTTCTGCGGCTTGAGGTCACGGTGGACAAAGCCCTCCCGGTGCGCATGAGCCAACCCATCCAACGCTTGCAGCATAATCCCTCCAGCCTGCGAAAGCGGTAGCTTGCCGCCGCACGTCGCCATCAAGTCGCCGACGCTGCCTCCTTCGCACAGTTCCATCAAGAAATAGAATGCGCTGCCTGCCGAACCGTGATCCAGCAGTGCGACAATGTGACGGTGCCGCAGAACTTTCATGAGGCTGATTTCCCGCAAAAACTTCTCGCGAGCATCCTCGCTGACCGCGACTTTGGACAGGAGAACCTTGATTGCAACCCGAGCACCATTCCCTTTGTGTCGGGCGAGATATACCGCTCCAAAGCCGCCTGCGCCCAACTTCTTTTCCATCTCGTAGCCTGCGATGTTTGGCACCTGGGCTGCCGCCTGTTTTCCCCCCTTCTGAAGGAGGTCATGCAGGAGTGCTGCGGGGTCGGGCTCCGCTTGTTTTCGACAGGCTGCGCACACATAGTCGCCGCGGGGTCCCTTGCCAATTTCTGCAGCGACGTCTTTGCCGCACTTCCGGCAGCGAACTGGCTCAGGCTCCTGGGATGGATTGGCGGAAGCGATCAACTTCTCCTTGCAGGGCACACAAATAAACGTGCCGCCGATCCAGGCGCAATATTGACGTTGGCTGTCGGGTATGCCGCGATTGCACTGGCAGCAAATGGCGGGCAACTCCAGCGTCACGGCCAGCACTGTATCGCCCACTTGGATTCTGTCGCCATGTCGGAGTGTGACTTCCGGATATTTTTGCTGGTCGCCTTGCTCAGGAGTTGAGTCTTTTTTCCGGCCGCCCTGCTTCACTCCGTTCACCCAGGTTCCGTTCAGGCTGCCCAAGTCACGGACAACAGCATCGGGCGGGTTCGTCTCCAGAATGAAATGGTGCCGGGATGCAGTCGCGTCCTGCTGGGGGATCTGAATGTGGCAATCCGATGCCCGGCCGAAAACGAACGTGTCATGCTCATCAAACACGAAGCGCTTGCCGCGGAGCTTTCCGGTCACCACTTCAAGGATTACCTGACCTGCCATGCTGCGCCTTTCCTTTGCTTATCTGGATTGGAGTCCCGCTATTTGCGGCGGGTCCTGCCAGCAAGCGGCCATCTTTTCCAACTGCCGCTGAACCCCATCGGCACGCAAAAAGCCATAACCTGCGAAACTCAACGCGTCGAGAAGTTGCCTAAAGTCTTGCTCGTTCCAGTTCGGCCGCCCTCTCCGAGTCAAGGCCAAGGCCACGCACTCCTCGCTTGGCTTGCCGCACGCAGGCAGCTGGGCCGCGTAAGGGGTATGCACGGTTAGGAAATTGATCAAGTGCGCTCGGGCTGCCTCATCCCAATCGGCGGCGACTCGTTCCTCCAACTCCCAGTCCAACGCCCACAGCTTCAGCGTGCGATCCGTGCTTCCTGAGAGCGCCCATCGACCGTCCCGAGTTAGAGAAACAGAATTTACCCCGCCCGTGTGGCCTTGGACAGTGTGTATGCAACGACCATTGGATACCTCCCAAAACTTCAGAGTTCGGTCCTCGCTTCCAGATAAAATCCACTTCCCGTCGGCGGTCAGCGCGACTGAGTTTACCGCACCTCCATGCCCTTCGAACGTTCTCTCGCAGCGACCGCTTGGTGCGTCCCAAAGCTTCACCGTTGCGTCATCACTTCCTGAGAACGCCAAGCGCCCATCCGTACTGAGGCAAACCGAATTCACGTGGCCTTTGTGGCCCTCGAAGATCCTGAGACATCGTCCAGTGCTCAGCTCCCACAACGCGAGGATACTACATCCCCCCCGCGAGCTTTGATGCCAAGTCCCTGAAAGTGCGAGGCGGTCGTCAGCACTAAAGGCGACTGAAGCCACATCCTCAGAATGGGGGAACGAGCGCAAGCGGCGGCCACTAGCGACCTCCCACAATTCTACATCGTAATCCTGACCTCCTAGCCGCTCCGATCCGAGGTGCCCGGTTCCAAACAAAGCCCACCGATTATCGCTACTCAAGGCGACTGCTGAGTACGGGTCAGACCAAGCCATTGCGGCAATAGGGTCCAATGGACGCTCCGCCGCGCACGCCTCCTCAAAGCAACGGAGACAACGACCGGTGACTGCATCTCGCAGTTTCGGCCCCTGCTCCCCCCAATCGCTCGATAAGACAAGTCGCCCATCAGCACTGAGACAGACCGAATTCACGCCCGAGTCAGGCTCAAAAATCCGCGGGCAGCGACCAGAAGGAATCTCCCAAAGCCGTAGTTCGCCATTCTCGCCTCCGGACACCGCCTTGCTTCCGTCACCGTTTAGCGACACCGACTTCACTGAGTCCGTATGCCCGTCGAAGGTCGCGTATAGCCAGGAGCCGACCAAGGTCTTTCGTGGCAAGCGGACGTAAAGCTCCATCCAGGCCGATACCAACTCGCTTTTTCTCGAGTGCCCTGACAGACGTCGGGCAGCACGCAGATATTGGGTCGCCGCCGGCGCATCACCGCAAGCTAATGTCTGCTCGCTTTGACGCATCAATTCAGCAACTTGCTGCTCGACAGAGAGCGCCACCTCGGAGCTGGCGGGGTGGCAAAGCTCGAAGGGCGCAGGTACGCTGTCCACATTACCGAACACTTCCCACAACTGTAGCGAGGGATCACCATTCCGCGAGGATAACACCCATCGCTCGGCGGCGCTGAAGCAGACTGCCGTTGGTACTGGCCAAGGCCACGACTTCCGCTGAGTCGGAATTTCGCCCAAGTGAAAAGTGCGCAAACACCGGCATTTGGAGACATCCCAGAGCTTGAGTGTTGCCTCTTCGCCAGGTCCGCCTTCGCTCGCCGACAAGGCCCATTGAGCATCATCGGTCAATGACACCCAGGTTAGCGGGTGCTTGTGCCCTGCAAAAGTGCGGACACACCGCCCGCTTGGCAGTTCCCAGAGTCTCAAGGTGCAGTCATCGCTGCCAGACAATGCCCGATGGAAACTGGGAGTCACTGAAATCGAGCGCACCGCACCATTGTGCCCCTTGAAAGTCCGGACGCATTGGCCAGTCACAGAGTTCCAAAGCGTCAACATATTCGCTTGTCCCCATTTGTTTGCCTCCCCGGCCCCGTCAGAGAGCACCCAACGCCCATCAGGGCTCAGGGTTGCTAAACGCGCCGACCGGCAATTTTGCTCATGTCCGAAGCTCCGAACGCAGCGACCGCTGGACACCTCCCACAATTTCAGCACGCCCTCAGCGCTTATCGACAACGCCCACCGTCCGTCGGTCGTCATGGAAACCGACGTGACCTCGCACTTGTGTCCAACAAAAGTCCTCACACATCGACCCGTTGAGACCTCTCAGAGTTTCAACGTCTTGTCCGCCGAGTAGCAATCCCCCGCTCCCGACAGTGCCCACAGCGCGTCGCTGCTTAGCCAAACGCAATTTACAGGACCCTCGTGCCCCTCGAAGGCACGAAGGCAGCGACCGCTCGAAACCTCCCAGAGTTCAAGGGTTCGATTCCTGGCAGACAACGCCAAACCTCCAGCAGCACTCAGCGTCTTTGATATGCCCCCTTCGATTTTTTCTAGGCAACGCCGAGACGTGGGCAAACGAGCCTTCACGATATTCTTTAGCGCCAGCACTCCTGAACGATCGCATCCCGCTCCGTTCGTGGCCTGAAGCGCGAGCAATGCACCCTCACAGTCGTCCGCCTCCAAAAGAATCCGCGCATGAAGCACCATTAGCTTCCAGTGGGCTTCATCCCGGACTGCGGCTTGGCTTAGGCTTGCCAGCAATGCTTCGTCGTCCACGCGCCCCGTTCGCCATCGCACCAAGCCAAGATTGTAGGTTGCCTCCAGGTGGCCTGGAGATGCTCGCAGAGCCGTCTCCCACAGGCTTTCCGCTTCACTTTGCCGGCCAAGCTCTAGCAGCGACAGTGCATGGTTGTTCAAACCGTCAGCGCGAAGTTCTGCTGCTGAAGGTCGAACGCGGAAATACTCCTCACTCACGTAATCTCTGTAGATTCCCAGTAACTGATTCACTACTGCGCCGAAGCTCCTTGGCCGTGACTCGGGATTTCGCTCAAAGCAGGTTCGCAGCAGTTCGGCCAAGTCACGCGGCATTGCCGGAAGCTCGCCGACATCAATAGGCGTGGATAGGAATGCTTCCAACACGTCACTGGCTGCCTGGCCTCCGGCCGGACAGGGTAGTTCCCCATAGAACATTTCCAGCACGCTCACGCCCCAAGACCAGACGTCCGTGCGCTGGGTCAACTTGGGGAGCCGTTCTTCCGGCACTCCGGCCTCGCGCTTGGCAGCGATATCCGCTTGTTCGGGTGAACAGTAGCCAGGGGTCATCCCTCCCCAACTTGCCAGGATGCTCCTAGCGTCGGCTCCTGCGACGCTCTCGCCAGTTACTTGCCGCGCCCGGGCCAACCCAAAATCCGTTACCTTCGCAGTTCCGTCCGAGAGCAGGAGGATGTTTGCGGGTTTCACATCCTGGTGAATCAACCCCTGTTCGTGCGCGTATTCCAAGCCCCGCGCCGTTTGGATCGCAATGTCCAGAATCAGCTTCAGCGCCGCTTGCGGACCGCCATGATAAAGCTTCCGACTTTTCACCCAATCGGAGAGAGTGCCGCCCTCGACATATTCTGCAAAGACGCGCGGCACTCCACCCAGCGTGCGGACGTAGTGGCAACTGACAATGTTCGGATGCAGTCCCAGATTCATCCATGTCTCGCACTCCCGGATGAAATTGTCCTTTTGCGCTTCAGTGTGGAAATGCTTCTGCCGCGGGCTCTTGACCGCCAAGTCCGAGTTCCCGCCTCGGTGATGAACGCGATAGACCAATCCCATCCCGCCGCTATCATGGATTTGTTTCACCTCGTACAGGTCAAGGATAACGTCGCCCACTTTCCATTCGGCAGCGACATTGGCTTCCGCTGCCGCCACGGCGCTTGGATCGCGCGGTGACGACGACGCGACAGTTTGTAATAGGTCCGGCGGCGCCTGCGCGGGCATTTCCGTCTGAGTCGGCAACGCGACCGTGGGAGACGCCGAGCTGTCGGCACCCGGCTGGCCGGAGGACTCGTCTGGGTGTTGGCCTCTCATTGGATCTTTTGATCTATTCCATACGAGTCTGGCGGCACGTGACGTGAGGCCTAACGGCATTGCAAATTCGCAGTGTTGCCAGGACTTCCGTCGGAAAATGCAAACTCTACAGCCTGACCAGTCGAACACGGATGAAAAGCCAATCCCGGAACTCGTTTTCATGATTATCCAGGTCGTCGTTCAGAATGACTTCTATCAGGTAATCACCCGGAACATCTCGTGCTCCCGATGCAATTTCTCTAAACGCGGCTTCCAGATCGTTCGCGAAACGGTCCGGTTTTCGACTGACCATTCGTTCCGGTAGCTCGATCTCCGAAGTGAACGGAGTTCCTCCGTTCCAAATCTCCCGTCCGAGAAGATGTGAAAGGTGCTGGCGCATTTGCTCTTTGCTCAGTGGCAGTTCGTCGTAGTTGCCAAACTTTCCAGTAATCATAACTAACGATTGCGAGCAGAACACGTACCCGAGAGGAGGCCGGCTCGATTGCCTACGTCGTTACCGCCTCCTTGGCCTAAGAAGTGGCAAGGTCGGGCTTCCTTGGGAACAATGAATGCTATGAAACGGTGCATGGGAAACGCACTTGGTCTGTCGGAGCACGAGCGCGTGCCCACGTTCGACTGGGCTTTGGAAGCCGAAGCGGTCGGGACTATTGAGCCGCGAAGCTTTCTTCGCAAGCCGGCGTGTCCGCGATTGTATTGCCCAGGTGATACGGGAGTTCCCGCCACTATGCATCGACGCAGTATTCTTCGACGAATATGCCGCAACCGATCGCCTGTGGTTGCTGAGCAAACAGCACTTGCGCCATCTTTGTGCCGTCTCGCAGGACCAATTGGCGGCGGAGCTGGGCAAGCTCAGCGCGGAGCCGCTCCCTGTTGCGATTTTCCAGCAACACTGGAGCGCGATGGCCGCTCGAAAACGGATGGCCAAACTCTTAAACAGCGAATCCTTCTGGGAGGAAGTCGATCAACGCCTTGATGATTATTGAGCGTGCGAAAGCACACGCTCGGCGGCGCAGAACTAACAGAACCAAGAAAGCATGAGCTCGAAAACCTCACGCAGGTCATCGTCGGTGCCGCCCGTTCCGAAGCCGTCAGGCGTGGAATTTGGACACGCGGCGCTGAACTGGCTCGGCCTCGATCTTTTGGATTTGGGTTTCCCTACGAGTCGTGAAGCCTGGCCACGCTGGACCGCGGTGGGATACTCGTGCGGGCTGAGACTGGCCACCGCTGAACGGCCATGCGCAAGTCAACTGCTGCGAGGCTGCGCCGATGGTCGGCAGCACCATCAGCCGACTCAAATGGCATTGTGCCGCATGGATGGGACACCGCTTGCGAAAACCGACCGTCTCAACCAATTGCGTATCATCTTTGGCAGTCTGATAATGGATCCGCCAGAGGCGATCCGAGTGGAAGTGGCAAAACTTGGCGCCGACAAGCAACTGGCCTGGTGGTTCAGGCACTCCGTGCGTTGGGGACTGCGCTCAGGATTGAACGCCGATTCGCTGTTCACTGGAGGATTACTGGCATTCTTCGACAAGCTGCCTCTCAACCAACGCTTCATTTGCGACCGTCTGCTGCGGATCATGCAGACTGGACTGAAACGCCCCCGCCGAACCACACTAATCGAGTTCTTCGATTACACCTATCCGACTAGACCCGTTGAACGAACGACGATTGTTAAAGTTGCGGAGAAGGTGCTGGAAGAACTGAGCCGCCTCAACAGGCAATTCGAACCCGCGGATTGGATTCTCTGTGGATTCCGCGAAGGTCTCCTCCTGTCCACACGTAACGCCCCGCTTCGGAGAAAGCTTTTTAGCGAATCAACGCGCGAAGGCATGCGGACCGTTTGGGACCTCTTCGTCACGCATATCGGCCCGGACCCGGCTGGGTGGCGCCCGCAGCGCTTGGTGAGCGAAACGCTTGGCTGGCTGCAGAAGGTCCACCCGGACGTGGTCGAACCAAACTGCCGCGCTGTGGAGTTCGAGCGCATCCGCCACCTTTTCGACTTCGCTTTCTGGATGGGACTGGCCGCTGGGGCGAACGATGGAGCGGCCCCGGTGACCTCAGGCTAGCCTAAAAATAGATGGCTACTGGGTTAAGGACTACTCAGTCTTTGGCAATCACTGAACTTTTTTTGCCTCGTCAATTAAAGCCCCTGCCAGGAACTAAAAGCGTCCTCTTGACCGCAAGGTCGGTTTCCTTACTCTGAACGCAATCACCTATGAAAAATGCTCGCCGCATTCCGGGTTGGGTTCTCTCCTCCTGGAATAAAGAGCAGGAGGAACCTCGCTGGCGGCCTAATCCCGCCGGTCGCCGGCGACAGCAGGCGAGATGATTTCAGGCACAACCTTCTGGTACAAACGCCCAGTCGGGCCAAAGCGCGAGAGCGCAGGGATAAGGCGGAGTGCGCCGTAATTCCAGAATCGGGTTTACGTTTATGGCCGATGCGGAGGGCAGGGCCGCGCTGCTGCGTCGCTGCTGCGTGGCCAGGCGCCGCCGCAGCGTCGCCCTACCGAACAACGAGTTGGCTACAGTCTTATTTAAAATGCTCTAGCGGCGCGGAGGCGGCGGCAGAAAGACGTTATCAAACACGTAATTGGCAACGCGGTTCCCCAAGGCAATTCCTTCGATCTTGTCGAAGGACCAATGGATGCCCAGGTAAATGCGACTCTGGCCGTTCTCTTCCTCGGCTTGCGAGAGCGTCGCGAAACTGCGCGGCCGGAGGGGGCGTACGTTCCCGTTGTTGTCGCGGGTGACGCCATTGAACTCGTCCGAGACAAAGGTGAAGGGGATGTCGTCGGTCCCGTAAAATCGGCGCAGGGTCTGGAACAGCGCTCCGCCCATGCTGGCATGGCCGGAGGGGTAAGCGGGGAAGGGCGGAGTAAAGTTGGGCCCGTTGAGGTTGCTGGCCGGCGCACCCAGCGGCGAGAAGCTTGAATCAGGGACGGTCGCAGGGTTGCCATCGGTGTCGGCCTCGCGGATGCCCGTGACCGGCCGCCAGATGTCGTAGTAGTACTTCGATTCCCAGCATATCAGTGTGGCATCGGCCATGGCGATGTTCGCCAGCGCGAGGAGTCGGGCCGTTTCGATTACATCCGATCCCATCTGGTCAGCAATATGAAGCGCGATTTGATTGTACAGTCTCGGCGGGGCGCAGAGGCTGGGTGTACCGTCGTAGCCCCAGTAGATGCCGGTCTCGGTTTGATCCGCATTACGCACAGTCGGCGTGGTCACGCCGTCGCCGCCAAGGGCCTTCACTTCGTTGTAAGAGGCGGTGTATTCCACATTCGTCATGGCGGGGAAAGGCGGGCATCGAAACTGACTGGCGGATTGCACGGCAAAGGGAGCGCACTTGTCCCAGTGCGATCCCAGCGCCACCGTTATCTGGCTGATCGGATCCATACGCCAGTGCCCCGGCAGATCGCTGGTGACATAATCAATGCCGATAAAAGACTCCGGAATTTCCGAGCCGTCGCCCAACCGGTTCGCAAGCATTGCGCTGGCGCAATGCCTGCCAAAGGCAACGCCATTGTCCCTGGCGTTCTTGTTGTCAATCGCCCCAAGGTCCTCGGCAAGATATCCGTCCAAAGTGGCAGCCTGTGCCGGGAAAAGCGCGATCAGGGTATCGTGCGCCGCCTGGGCTATAGCGGCATCGATAGAGAGCGCCCCGCGGGGTGGTTGCACGCCCATATAACTTTCGTAGTTGCCGCCCAGAGCGTTGATCACGTCAAACAGGGCAATGTGCACCATCGCCAGCGCCCGGCTGGATCGACCCGGTCCCAACTGTTGGCGGGCGTTGCCGTGGTCGAAACCGCTGGCGTCATTCGCGATGCGATTCCAACGATGGAGCGAGTCCAGACCGGAGTTCGGTCCTGTTTTTGGAGCAGCAGAGATTTGAATGGCGAAGCCGCAGAGGCCTAGGGCTAATGACACTATTGAGATAGTCTTCATGTGGTGACTTTGGTAGAAACTCGGTTGCTCTTTTAGCATGATCCTGCTGAATTGGAAGCACAAAAATGTGCGGCCAGCTGGGCTCTCGCACATGCATGTTGCTTCATAGGTGGACGCCCGCTCTTATGACGGAATTGGCAGCGGAATGGAATAGCAAAGGGAGGAGCCGACAGCCACACGGGGCGAAATGCCTTAACTGCGTGGCAGAACCCACACTGACAAGGAACCGTATGCGCAAGGGCGAAACGACTGCTTCTATAAAATCCGCGAGGCGAAATTGACGCCGTGCGCTATGGTCTTGGCCGGTCAAATTTCCAACCACGCCCGATGCAAGGGCACACCATCACGGCCACATTCCACACCATTGAGTGGAGGCGGAGGAAGGCTTGCGTTCAAAGAATTCGCCAGTACAGACCCTTTGGCTGAAAACCGTTCCATTTACGGCACCTTTTCAGTGGTCTCCACACAGGCGGCCAACGGCATTGCGGCAGGTACTGGCGGTTCCGCACCGACGACAACCCCTTGGAATCTCCGCCACAAAAACCATACATGTAAGGACATGCCGCGGATGGCGCACACAACCACCAGAGCGAAGAACAGGCCGAAGACCAGGTGAAGGATCTGCAATATCCCGTAAACCATCGCCACGGAAAAGCCAAACAACGCTTGCCGTGCCGGCTTGAGAGGCGTCGTGGCGGGATCGGGGATCATATAAAGGGTGAACACAATGAACGCGGCGCTGGTCATCGGCATCAACGGGACGAAAAAGGGAGTGCCGGAGAGATTGGCGCGAACCACGCCTTGCAGCATGAAGGCTCCGACCCAAGCGCCCACCAGAGGAAGACGGCCCGTGAATAGACCATGGATGATGATGCCGGATATGAGGACAATCATCGGGACACCCCAGTCCCAGAGGCCGGTAATATTCTCGGTGAAATGGTAGGGCGGCGCGAATCCAACATCCGGAAACAGAACGAGCGTTGCAGCCACGCCCAGGTTCGACGGATTAAACACATGCTGGGTATGGCCGTTGCCGACGGGCGCGCGAAAAATGAGTTTCGAGCCCATGGAAAGAACGACCGCGAAGATCACCGGCCAGAGCCGCTCGTTGGCGTAGAGCAGCATGCCGCAGGCAAGGCCGGGAATGAGGCATGCCGGAAGAAAGTTCAGGAAATCTCCAAGGCTCCCCGTAAAACGCAGTTCACGGTTCTTGGCGCGCGCATCTACCCAGTCCAGGAGCATTGAAACCACGATGGCCGTCGCCACAGCTGTGAGGGGTGTCGCCCAGGACTGCTCGAATCCCAGGACGGTGTGCCCAACCACATTCCAAACGATCATGAGCGTGGTGAAATACCAGAGCGCGAACAGCCGTAGCCTGGGATTGTTCCTGGGATAGAACAGGAGGGTCGTGTTGAAGGCCGCCTTGGCTTTCATGATCAGAGACTCGTTACCTCGTCTCCTGCGTGCGTTGGGGACTCTTGCTTGCAGGCGCCGACGTGAGGAGCCTCGCTCTCATTCAGAGCAATGGTGTGCCACCCGGGCGCCAGTCTCCTCGTCTTGAGTTGTTGCCTGCCTTGGGAGCTTCGCCATTGGATCTCGACGTGCACGGTGGTTGTTTTTTCAAGCTGCCCGAGTCCGAAATGAATGTCCGGACTGCGGCGGCCCGAATGTCCATTGCCGCCATCGACCTGTGCAACCAACTTGCGGCCATCCGGCATATTCACTCTGGCCACCGCACCGATAGCCGGAGAACCGTTGGCATGAATCAAGCGCAGGCCAAGAAACACGCCGGCATTGGGCGATTCATTTTTGAAAAAGTAAGAAGGACCCCATTGATTGGCCGTTACGAAATCCAGCCGCCCATCGCCATCAACGTCCGCAGTGGCGATGCCTCTGCTGACGGTGGGTTCGCCCATTCCCAGTTGCGGAGCGATGTCATGGTACTTTCCATCGGCCCCGCGCGCGAAGAACGGATTCCAGTCGTGCCCGCTCAAATCGGTGCCGGGCCGGAAGCTTGGCCAGAAGCGCGGATTGTGGACGATCTGATCGTTGCTGGTGCCCAGCGCCTGCAGTTCGGGCCAGCGATTGATTCTTCCTTTGATAAATCCACAAGCCTGGATCGCTTCCAGCACGCCGTCGTTGTTGAAATCAGCCAGACGCGCTTCCCAGCTAAACCCGCTGCGAGCCAGACCGAGCTTTTCGCTGCCATGAACGTAGGGAGCGATTCCTTCCTTCATTTTGCCGATCTCCCCGGTGCTCAGCCACAGAAAGTGGCTTTCGGTCAGCGCAAACTTCGCGGCGATGTTGCTCACATAAATGTCGAGAAAACCGTCGCCATTTAGATCGCCGAAATCGACCCCCATTCCTTTGAAGGAATCACGCCCCAGCACGCATGATTTTGGCGTCGTGAGGTCGCGTCTGCCTTCGAGCACGGCAAATTTTAAGTGACCGGGCGTGGAGCGGTTGTGCAGCAGGTGATCCGGACCGAAGTCGTTCGCAAGGTAAACTTCGGGCAACAGATCCCCATCCAGGTCTGCCGCGCCTATGGCCAGGGTCCAGCCGCGGGCGACATACTCGCTGAGAACATTTTTGACTTCCTGGTAGCGCACGGTCGGCGCCGTCCCGTTCGTTGCCGCCTGCCAGAGAAACACGTGTTTATAGCCGCCATTGGCTGCCTTGGATTTGCCTTCGTGCATCACGACGGTGCCCACAGTGTCTTTTGCATGGAGCACCTTCGCCCCGTCCTGAAAGTAATTTCCAATGATGAGATCCACATGGCCATCGCCATCCAGATCGGCTTGCGTTGCGGCGTTGGAATACCAGCGCTCGCCCGAGTCAACCAGTTCAAGCGGAGCAAAGCTGGACATGGCCAGTTGGGCTTGCGCCGATTTGCGGAGGTAAAGCACCGGGGTGCGTCCCCAGAAATAAACCATGACATCGAGTAAGCCATCCTCGTTGAAGTCGCCGGCGACTGTGCCCATGGGTGCGATGGTGGCGGCGTCATAACCATGATGAGACCCAAATGAGGTATCCAGAGCGAAGGGCTGATAGCGTTCATTAGTGTCCGGTACGGGAGTCACAGTGACAAGGTCCGTGCGCGGGTCCACATGGATCAGATCGTTGGGCAGGCCATCGCCATCCAGATCGGCCAGCGTGGCGGCGGCGCCGAGCGAAGAAACCCAGGCTGAGATGCGTTCGAGACTGCGGTGCACTTGCCGCACAAACTTATAGGGCGGATGGCCGGGAACTTCAGGGAGAGGAAGTTTCTTAAAATGGAACCGAGCCGCAAGAGTGGCCGTTTCCGGCGAGGTCAGGACGGGTAGTTTGGCGATGGCATAACAAATGGCCACCAGGATGACTGCGGCCAAACAGCTCGAGTATTTATTCACGCGTTCCATCCATGTTCGCCCACAGATTAGGCGACCCTGACTTGCTCCACCAGCCTGTCGCCAATCGGTCCGAAATCCGCCGCGGCATCGACTCGTCCTTGTCGGTGGTGAATCGTTATACCCCGTCGGTTGCGATTGTTTGTGAGGGGCGCGGCGTATATTTGACCTCTTTACGGCCGCTCACCCAAATTTTGATCAGCCCTTTCAAATCGGTATAGTTGATCTCTTTGCGACCGACCCACATGATTTTCAGAATTCCTTTCAAACTGAAATCCATGCAGTAGCCCATGGTGATCAATCGCTGTCCGCTGTGCAGATAGTCCGCAGAACTCATGCTTCGAACTCCCGATCCGTTGTTCCATGTGTTGTAAAATCTAAAAAGAGAAGCGATCGTGAGCGCGTCATAGATCGCCTCTTCATTCCACCCCGCCTCTTTGAGCTTGTGGATATCCTGGCCACTGACAAGAGCAGGGTTTTCACTCAATTTCGCGATGTAACGAAAAAGCGCCTTGTGCGCCGAATCCAGACGTGAAGTCTCCAGGTCGTTCAACACTTCATCTACAAGCTCCTTGCCTAAAAGCTGGGCCGCAACCGGCGCGTGGGCACAACTGCAAAAGCAACATTGATTTCGGCTCGAAACGAATGCCCCGATCAGCTCCCGCATTCCCCGATTCAGCGGCGAGGGGCCGCGCATGACTTCTTCGGTGAATCTGACCAAATGGTCCGTGCTGCGCTTCTTGAACCGAAAGAGATGCAAAATGTCAGGGATGGCGTGGCCGGCCTCACGCAACTTCTTAAAGGCGATTTTCATCATCCCTTGCGCTGGTCGGCTTTCAATTTCTTTCAGGAACATCGTGTCTTAGGAATCACCGGCGGGCCATTGTGCAGACCGCTACGCGATGCCGCATCGATCTCCATCGCCTGTCACTCCGTTGCCCGTATCGCATCAGCACACTAATGGACTGACCCGTTTTGGTGATTAGGACCGCAGAATACAGCCGCTCCTTCGTCCCGACAACGATACTTCCGTCGCCGGTCGCCTTTCAGGGGTGAACCGCTTCGGTGCAGGGGCGGAACGTCCATGGAAAGCCTTCTCTCCACATGGATGGCCTTCTCGCCGCAAAGAGCAGGCCTTGCACGGGAACCGCGATCCGATAAATGTCTTTGGCAGCCCACTTTGGTCGGTTGCGGAGAAATCTCACGGTTCCGCTGGGCCGGGTTGGCGCGTCGCCCCAAAAAAACGGCATTGCACCCCAAACATCTTCCAAGTAAACAACCGTATCTGTTATTCCTGAAGTCACATATTCAACCACCACCCACCAAAGGTATGAGAAACTTCCGACATCAATGGATCCTCTTTGCAATGGCTGCAACTCTGGCGTGGCCGCTCGGCCTGTCCGCCTCAGGCACTTACTGCGCGTGCATGCCCAAACCGCCGCCGAAGACCACCAAAGTGGATCGCGCCAGGTTCGATCTGGGCCAAAAGGTCTTCAACGGTAAAACGGCCCCAGCCCAAGGCGACGCGACGGCACAGCAAGCCAGACTGGCGGCCCTCCAACAGCAATTGCCAGAAAAAGTGGCTGCAAAAAAAGACCTCACGGCCCTGGCTGGCAGACTAAGTGACGAGCAACTCGATTCCCTCGAATACTTCGTGCGACAACGTTACCCGGCATCCAAATAGTTTCAATCGATCGATACCACTAGACGACTCCATTATGAATTCTAAACACAACTTGCTCCTGGGATTTGCACTCACCTCCAGCGCGTTGGGTCCAGTTCCGCTGGCTTGTTTTGGCCAATCGGCCTGGCTTCCGGCAAAGCACGAATTTAAGGTCACACCCGGGTTTACTTACTCTACTTTCGATGAGTTTTGGGTGGGCAGGATGCGCGTCGATCCGCTCCAGGCGAATAACGAAAGTCTCGACCAATACACCGGCTACGTAGCGGTGGAGTACGGCATTCTCGACAACCTCGCCGCGGATGTGACGGTCGGCTATACGACCACGTCCAGCACCGAGACCTTTGGCAATGAGTCAGACGATGGCCTGACCGACACTCTCCTGGGGCTGCGCTATCGCCTGCTGGATGAAAACGCCCCTCCTTGTCCTTATTCCCCGACGCTCTCTTTGCGAGTGGGCGCAGTCATCCCGGGTACTTACGATGAAAACCAGCCGTTCTCGGTGGGAGATGGCGCCTATGCCTTCGAGAGTTCCTTGCTGTTGGGCAAGGCCTTTGGCAGTTCCGGCTTTGGAATGTACGGCGACATCGGCTATCGGGTGCGTGAAACACCAGTGCCGAACGATCTGTTCGGCAGCGCGGGGTTTTATCAGCAAATCGGAGGGGACGTCACGCTAGCCGCGGGCTACCGGCATGTGCAGAGTCTTTCCGGATTGGACATCGGCGGGCCGGGGTTTAATCCCGCTTTGGGCAGCTCACACGGTTTCCCGGCGGTCAAGGAAATCGTGCAACTTGTCGAAGGCGCTATTAGCTACACCGATCCAGGCGGGAGAAACTATCAGCTCACCGTGGCCAAGTCCGTCGATGGACGCAACACCGGCGACAAATGGATTGTCGGTTTCAATGTCACCTTCGCGTTCGGCGGCAACCAATGATACGAACCAAACCAATGGACGCACGCGACTCAATGACCGCGGCCCACACTTGAAGCCGGCCAGCAACTCTGCACCTGCGGATTCATTCCTCCGCCAGACGATCGTCCTCATCCCGGCGCTCAACGAAGCGCCGTGCATCGGTGGAACCATCCGCGACTGGTTCGCCCTCGGCGCGGCCTGCGTACGCGTCGTGGATAACGGAAGCACGGACGACACTGCCCGGGTGGCGGTGCAAGCGGGCGCCGAAGTTTTGCACGAATCACGCCGAGGCTATGGCGCCGCTGCCTGGCGCGGCTTGCAAGATTGGCCGTCGGACTGCGCCTGGGTGTTGTTCAGTTCGGCCGACGGAAGCGATCGTTTATCTGCTTTCGAAAGCCTGGCGTGGCAGGGCGCGGTGGACTCCGGAGCCGACATGGTGCTCGGAGACCGCACGGCCTTGGCTTCGGGGCGCTCTTACCTCAAGCCCACGCAGCGTCTCGGAAACTGGCTTTGCTGCATGGTAATCAGCCGCGTTTGGGGCCGGCGCTTTCGTGACATGGCTTCGCTTCGGCTTCTGCGTCATGCGGCCCTGGATCGAATGCGACTTTGCGACCGGGCATTTGGTTGGAATGTCGAGATGCAGGTGCGCGCTCTCGAACTGGGGTTGCGTATTGTCGAACTGCCCGTGACTTACTTTCCACGCCGGGCCGGCCAGTCAAAAATCTCCGGCAGCCTGACGGGCACATTGCGCGCCGGGTCCGCTATTCTGAAAATGTTATTCCATCTCTGGCGGCTTCGCCTCGGCCGTCCTGCTCGGATGAATGAGTTGGCCGCGCAATCAAACTAACCCGGAGGCGCACGACACTCGGAGCAGAGTCATGCGCCTGGCGCCTCTGCTTGCGTTGAGCGGATGGCTGCTGCTCGCCTGGATGTCACGACGTCCGCCAACAGGGCTTGTGTGGTGGCTGTTGGGTGTGCTGGGAGTGCAGTGGGTATTGGCGGTGCTCGTGTGGCGGCAGAGCCCGCCCACTGCAGGCTGGCGGTGGATCACCTGGGGCGTTGTGTTCCGGGTCGTCGGGCTCTTCGCGCTTCCCATCCTCGAAGACGACCATTTTCGTTTCCTTTGGGACGGGCGGATGTTCGCGCAAACGGGCAATCCCTACGCCAGCGCCCCCAGCGAACATTTCGCTGACGCGACGCTGGCGCCCAACTTCGCGGCTATTCTCGATCAGATTAACTACCCGCACGTAGCCACCATTTACGGGCCAGTAATGCAGTTGGGATTTTTGTTAAGCTATCTCGTCGCGCCCGCCGCGCTCTGGCCCTGGAAGCTGTTGCTACTCCTTGCCGACGTAGCGTTGCTGCTGATGTTGCGGGCCCTCGGCAAGAGCGAAATCGGCCAACGTGCGGCGCTCTTCGCAGCCTGGTGTCCCTTGAGCATTTTTGAAACAGCATTCAATGCGCACCCTGACGCACTGGCGGTTTCGTTGATGACCGCGGCGCTGCTGGCACGCCAATCCAACCGCGACGCATTGCTGGGCCTTTTGTGCGGCATTGCCGTCAGCGCGAAAATTTTCGTTCTTCTCCTAGTGCCTTTTCTTTTGTGGCGCCGGCGATGGAAGGCCTGTGTGTGGGGAGCAGCGACCATGCTGGCGTGTTACGCGCCTTTCCTGCTGCAAGGCGGCCTGGCAGAGTTTGAGGGACTGCGCACCTTCGCCCGGGAGTGGGAGTTCAACTCTTCCGGCTACGCGCTGTTGACGCAAGGATTCGGGCCGGTCCTGGCGCGTCCGCTTGCCGGATTGTTGCTCGGAATTGGATGGATCGCCTTGCTTTACTCCTGGGCGGTGCCCAGCGAGAGACGCGACTCCCTGCCACCGGGACTGTTCGTGTTCGGGCTATTCTTCTTTTTGTCGCCGACCTTCAATCCGTGGTATGCCCTGTGGCTGCTTCCATTCATCTCGCTGCAGCCGACATTGACAGGCATGACCGCGCTGGCAGTCGTAAGCATGAGTTACATTACGCGGCAAAATCTGGGCCAAGGCGTGCTCGACGCCTTTGCACATCCGGCCTGGGTGCGGCCAGTCGAATTTGGCCTCATCGCCTTGGCACTGATCGTCGAATTATGTCGGCTTCGTCAACGGAAACCCGTTAAGGTCACCATCGACCGGCGTGCTTATTGAAACAAACGGAAGAAGCTTTGCGTCTTGTCGCGCGGCACGGTGATTTGATGGCGACCGTCCACCGGCACAGGGATTTGTGGAATCGGAACCCAGTTTTGGAGGTCTGAAGAACTCTGCAGCCGGAACGAATTCTCCGTCAAAGGCCAGGTCAGGAGCACGGCGTCTTGAATCGAGAGCACAGGCGCGCCGGTGGCGATATTGGGATCGGTCACGGAGGTGAGGCGCAGCACATCGCGGTCGCTAATCAGCCCGATGCCCGACGCGTAGGTCATTTCGCGCGGTGCGCCGTTCGTCCCAAGTGAACTCGTCACCAGGATGCGGACGCAATTCGTGAACGTCCCGGCCGGCACGGTCACGATAAGTCCCGCGGCTGAATTTGAAGCGAGGTCATTCGCCACTCCAGGGGCGGTTCCCTGAAAATATTGGGCGCCAACAGCGAAGTTCCCCGGCATGATAATTCCCGCCTCGGCCCCATCGACGCCGGCCAGCCACGATCCTTCGTGGCCAACGATGACGCCGCTTTCATAACGGTCCACTTCCTGGCCGAAGAGATGCACGTCGCCCGTCTCGGCGCATTGCGCCAGGAACTTGCGCGACACTTCGACCAGTTGTCCGTTCTCCGTCTTGCGTTCTTCGATCACGCGCGTCGGGACATGCCTTTCTTCCCCGACGATCGTCACAGCAATTGTTCTGATCTCATTGAGCGCCGTAATGGTAAGAACGATGTTTGTCCCACTTTCAATTCCCTCGAGGACGAGGCGGCGGCCCGGCGAAAAGGGAAAGAACGAATGATTGCTGAACGGTGCAAAGGCGCAACCACCCGGCAACCCGACGGTTCCGAGGCGAAAGTCCGTCAGCAACAGGGTGTCGTGGTCGTTGATCAGGCCGATGCCGGGAGCGTAGGTCTTGGTTGTCGTTCCAAGCTCGGGTCTGAGGGTATCCGTTTCCTGGATTTGAACGCAGTTTGAAAACGTTCCGGCGGGAGTGGTCAGGGTGAGGCCCATCGCGACATTCTCGGCCCCGTCGATGGCCGCCACGGCTTGATTCTGATAGTAACGCGCCCCGAGCAGAAACGTGCGTGGCATGATCAGCCCCGGCAGCGCGCCATTCGTCCCGGCCTCCCACAAAAGGGTGCTGCCCACGATCATTCCCTTGAAATAGAAGTCAACTTCCTCGCCAAAAAAATAAACGTCGCCCGTTTCGACGCTGCGCGCGTACCAAAACCGGCCCACTTCACTCAGTTCACCGTTGACAACCTCCCGCTCCTCGATCACTCGCGCCAGAATAGCGCGGGGTTTGCCGCCCGACTGAAGTGTGATCTGTTTCGTCTGATTCAGCACGGTGACGGTCAGCACGATCTGCTCCCCCGCGTCCTGGCCTTCCAACACCAGGCGATGGCCCGGATTAAGAATGAAATGGGGCTGCCCGCCAAAAGCGGAGAAGTGCGTGTCATCGATGGGGAATTGGGCGGTGAATTCCTGTGCGGCGGCTTGGACAACAAGCAGCGCTGCAACCATGCTTGCGATCGGGATCATGGTAATATGTGCATCCTCCCGAACGAACATGCAAGCCTTGGGCGGGTTTTCAGGCAGCCTCGTCAGCGAGCTTTACGCGAAGGCGTGAAAGATGATAAATTGCGACCCATGAAAGCAACACGGTCCGAGCCCGAAATCGTGACGCGAAAAGGCAAACCCGTCTCCGTCATCATTCCGATCAAGGACTACGAGGAACTGCTGGAGCGGGTTGAGGACGCGAATGACGTGGCTTGGCTCAAGCGCGTCCGCAAAAAGCCGCTTCACTACCGACCGCTGGAGGATTATCTCGCTGAGCGCAAGCGCAAGTGACCATGTATCGCGTCCTGCTTGAACGCGGTGCAGAGAAGGACCTCACGCGGCTCTCGACTCAGATTCACGACCGCGTCATCGCCGCGATCCAAGCACTCGCCACGAATCCGCGCCCGCCCGGTTGCCGGAAGCTCGCCGGCAGCAAGCGCGACTGGCGCATCCGTGTGGGCGACTACCGCGTGGTTTACGAAATTGCCGACGGTGTTCGCGAGGTGCGGGTCAACCGCGTACGCCACCGCCGCGAAGTTTATCGCTGACCATCGGCCGGCGATGCGTACTCAACTGATTTCGGATTCTCCATTCTGCACTGTGCGAACCGGCTAAGCTCTTGGACTGCCGCTGCGGCCACCTCCGTTTTTGGGAGGCCTCCTTCTGGAATCCCAACGGGATTGAATCCGTCAAGCCCAGAGTTGCGAGGAACGAGCTACCCTGGGTTCAAGGGACTAACACCATCAACCCTGAAAGGGTTGTATCACCTCAACGCCGTCACCACTCTGTGGAGCAAGACACCAGGGTAGCTCGTGCCTCGCCAACCCTGGGCTGAGGGACACAATCCCTTTAGGATTGGCGCTCAAACCATCTCCAGCCGCACCACGAACAAGCTCTCCGGTTCCTTGAGCTGCGCGCTGATGCGGCCGCCAAGCAGTTCGACGATCTTTTTGCAAAGCTTCAGTCCCAAGCCGGCGTGCGCCACTTGCGCGTCCCGCGAGTCGGTGTTCCGCCAGAATGGATCGAAAGCCTGCTGGATGGCCTCGGCGTTCATCGCGGAGGCCTGGTTCGCCACCGAGACGCTTCCCTCAGAATTCGCTTCGACACGAATCGTCCCGCCCTCCGGCGCGTAAGACACGGCGTTGTCGAAAAGATTTGTGACCACAACACGGAGGAACTCCGGATCGGTCTTAATCTTTGTGCCGGGCTGAATCTGCCAATCAATCCGAAGGCCGCGCTCCACCGCGCGCGGCTCAAAAGGTCTCCACCACTCCGGCAAAACGTCTTCGATCCTCACCTCTTGATGCTGCAACTGCACGTTCCCTGCCTCGATCCGCGCGATGGAAAGGAGATTGTTGACGAGCCAGTTCATGCGTTTCGCGATCTCGAAACATTCCACGGCCGATTCGCGGTATTCCTCAGGCGAACGCAGGCGGTTCAAGGTCACTTCCAGCGTGGAGAGAAGGCCGGCGATCGGCGTTCGCAGTTCGTGGGCGACATTGGACGTGAGGGTTCGCTCGCGCACGAGCGCCTTCTCGACTCTTTCAAGCAGGCGATTCAATTCCCGCGTCACCGGCTGCAGCTCAGCCGGCTGTTGCGGCAAAGTGATGCGCTGGCCGGAAGCGCTTTCCTCCAGGCTTCCGATTTGGACTTTCAATTGGTCGAGAGGCCGCAGGCTTCGCCGAACGACCAGCCAAATGATTACCCCGCCGAAAACGGTGCAACCCGCCCACAACCCGAACAGGGGCCGCCGAATAGCCGCAAGGGTCGGTGCGACCGTATCCAGTTTCGCGATGACAACTTGAACCATCGCAGTGGCCGGAGTTGCCGGGGCATCGCCAGCCCCAGCCTCGGAGCGTTCTTCCTCGCTGCCGCTCTCGTTGCGCAATCCCCGGTGCACATCAAATTCAATGCCCGCGCAACGCGCCGGCCTGTCTCCGGGCAGCACTACGTCTCGCAGCTCCGGGTGTGTGAACGACCCCCCAAACCGGGGCAAGCTTCCCTTCTCCAGATCACCAGACGCAGCCAGAGCTTCGCTCCTGTCTTTCATCCAAACGGAAAAGTAGTCAATGCCAGGCTGATGGCCCGGCGGGCTGTTTCCGTTTTCAAGCCACTCGATTTTTATCGCGCCCGCGTCCTGTTCAATCATGGACGCCAGCAGAACTGTCCTCTGAACCAGACTGCGGTCGAATTCCGAGTAAAGCCGCTCCTTGACGGCAAAATATGCGGCGGTGCCGCCGGTGGCGAGCAGCAGAGTGATCCCGCTCAGTATGCCAACGATAAGTTGCCAGCGCAGGGATTGCACCATGCTATTTCTCTTCCTGCAGGACGTATCCCTGGCCGCGCCGGGTGTGGATGAGCGGGGGCATGTCCGGCAGGTGCAGTTTCTTGCGGAGGTATCCGACATACACGTCCACCACATTGCTGCCCGAACCGCCGTAGTCCTCGTAAACGTGGTTCCAAATGTCCGTGCGTGTCACCAATTGTCCTTCGCGCCGGGCAAGATACTCCAGGAGCGCATACTCGCGCGCCGTCAGTTCGATCTCCTGCCCGCCGCGCCGCACACGACGAGCGCTCGTATCAATCTCCAGATTGCCGACGCGGGTAATCGGGTCCTTCTGATTATAGGATCGCCTCACCAAAGCTCTCAGGCGGGACATCAGTTCGCCCAGGAAGAATGGTTTTACCAGGTAATCGTCCGCGCCCATGTCCAGTCCCTTCATTCGATCCTCGACGGCGTCCTTTGCGGTCAGAATGAGGATCGGTGTTGCGTTTCCATTTTCGCGCAACCGGGCGAGGATGCTCAACCCCGGCACCTTGGGCAGCACCAGGTCCAGGATGACAACGTCGTAGGCGTGATTCTCCGCGAACCACAGGCCCTCCTCTCCATCGGGGGCAACATCGACAGTCCAGCCCACTTCGCGAATCGCCTTCGACACCGACTTCTGAAGCGGCTTGTAGTCCTCGACCAAGAGCGCTTTCACGATGCTGGCAGGATACTTGTCCAGGATGAGAAGACAATGAGAATGGCGGCCGGATTTCGAATCCCTAAGGCCAGCCTTTTGCTTGGCGAAACCAGTTTGGTCCTATACACAGCTTGACGCACATGCTGAGAGCCATAGCCACGAGCGGCGGAGAATACCGTGAATGAACTCCCTGAAACTGCATGAACCACTTTAACGTCGCTGACTGGCTGGTGATCCTTGCCTACTTGCTGGGAATTATCGGACTCGGAGTCTGGTTCGGCAAAGACCAGCGCACGACACGCGATTACTTTCTGGGCAGCAAGAATATTCCCTGGTGGGGCATTGGAATGTCCATCGTCGCTGCCGAGACCAGCGCGCTGACCATCATCAGCGTGCCCGCGATGGCTTTTGGCGGGAACATGACTTTCCTGCAGATTATCATCGGCTACGTCATTGCGCGCGTCCTGCTCGCCGTGGTGATGGTGCCGCTTTACTTGCGCGGAGAAATCTATTCGCCGTATCAATTGCTGGAAAAATCCTTTGGCCCATCCGCGCGCCGGCTGGCAGGCGGCTTCTTTCTCATCAGCGAAACGCTGGCGGCGGGCGTGCGGGTCTATGTCGCTTCCATTCCCGTGAAGCTGATGCTGGGCGACAAGCTGCTCGGCTTTGGCACAGGCGACCCGATTCTTGGCGCCATTCTGCTCTTCGTCGTGCTGTCGCTGCTCTATACTTATATTGGCGGGGTCAAGGCGGTGATCTGGACGGACGCCGTTCAGTTTGTTCTGTTCATGGCTGGCGGTTTGTTCACGCTGGCCTACATCCCGACGCTGGTCGATGGCGGCGCTGCGGCGCTGCTGGGCAAAGCCGCTGAAGCCGGCAAGACACATTGGTTCAATCCGGAGTTTTCGTTGAGCCTGCCCTTCAACATCTGGATGGGCATTATCGGGGGCACGTTTGTCGTTCTGTCCTCGCACGGGGCCGAACAATTGATCGTGCAGCGTGTGCTGGCGTGCAAGACCGTTGCGGATGGCCGCAAAGCGCTGGTTCTGAGCGCGGTCATCATCTTGCCGCTCTTCCTGGTGTTTCTCCTCGTCGGTGTGATGCTCTGGGCCTATTACCAGCAAACGCCGATAGCCATCCTGATTCCCGAGATCAAACCCGGTTCCGGTATCAAGGCCAATGACTACATTTATCCCATCTTCATGATGACTGCGGTGCCCCACGTGCTGAAGGGCTTCCTGATCGTGGCGATCCTTTCGGCAGCCATGTCGTCGGTCAGTTCGGCGCTCACCTCGCTGGCGTCGGTATCCACGATGGATTTCGTGAAGCCCCTCACCAAACGGGAGAGGAGCGAAGGGTTCTTCCTGAATTTCAGCAAAGCATCGACGGTGGCCTGGGCGGCCGTCTTGATCCTGGTCGCCTACCTGAGCCGCGAAGTGGAATATGTGCTCAACGCCGCCTTCTCCTTGCGGGGTTTGACGAGTGGCGCGCTGCTCGGCGCCCTGTTGCTGGTGCTGTTCTGGAAGGAAGGCAGTGCGCTACCCGTGGTCGCAGGCACCATCGCTTCGCTGGTCGCGATGATTATCATCAGCCGCTTGGAGTGGACACAAACCACGGCCAGCGGCGAGGCGGTCAAGGCAAAGATGGCCTGGCCCTGGTTCACGCTGACAGGAACCATTGTGACGATGGCGACGGCGTGGCTGGTTCGCGCGTTGTTCCCGCGCAAGAGTTCCTCGACCGCGTGAGGTCAAGCCGATGGATGCCGTTCCCCCGGCGTCGGCAAGACCTACACCATGTTGGAGGCGGCACATGCGAGTTGACCGCGGGCGGGATGTCGTTATCGGCTACGTCGAAACGCATGGCCGCAAGGAGACCAACGCGCCGCTGCGGCCGGTGACAGTTCAAAAACCGAGGTGTTCGATCGGCGGTTCACCGGTATAGCAGCGGTAATCAACGCCTTGGTTGAATCCGTTGAAGCGAATCGAGGAGACGTGGCCTGCGACCCACAGGGTGTTGCACCGCTTGTTATGACGATACCACTCCAACCACATCTCGCGTTCCGGATAGAGGGCTTGGAAAGGGGGGAACCGCCACTGCCGAAGAATCTCGGGTTGCCCCGGAAACAGCCCCAGCGAATCGTCCGGACCTTCCATGCGCTGTTCGGCGGCATCTTGGGCCAGGATCGTCGTCTCCGCGGACTTGAGATTCGTGATCTTCAATGGGCCTGAAACACCCGGATCGAAAGGCGTGATCACGTGGCGATTGATGCCGTAAGTCGAGTTGAGCCAGAACGAAGCCGGATAGGGCAAGCCTTCTTCGCGCCATTCATCCACCTGGCGGGCGCTCGGACAACGAAACACTTCCTTGGTCCCGCTCAGGTAATGGCTGTAAGCGACTCCCCAGTACGCCGAAGGATGATTCGGCGCCAGCATCTGACTCGTCCAGGGATTTGCCGTCCATTGCCCCTCATCGGGAATCCTGCCGGCCACGTGATGAAACCGGTCGTCGTTCTCATCGGCGTACATGGTGGTGGCAAGCCCAATCTGGCGAAGGTTCGAGATGCACCGCGCTGATTTTCCTTTTTCCTTGGCGGAGCTGAGTCCCACGGCCAGCAGGCTGGCCAGGATTCCGATGATCGCGATCACCACCAAAAGTTCAATCAACGTGAAGGCGCGCGAGGAGTTGTGGTTCGGAATGGCCGGTTTCACCACGATGCGAACGATAAAGGCGGCGCGGCAGCGGTGCAAGAAAAATGAAAACCACGAATGAACCTGGTCCATTCGTGGTTGAATCGCATGGTCGCGGGCTAACGCGCGGTCCGGAAAGCCGCTTCCGAAAGAGTCTGGTTTCCACCTTGCTCGATGGCCAACACCTCGTATTTATAGTCGCTGCCGGGCGACAGAAACGCCGAAGGAATCGTTATGCTCGTCACGGTCGCAGGCAGCGTCGCGCTGAACGTGCGCTTCGGCCTGGCGCTTTCATCTTCCACGATCACTTCGTACCGAACGATCCGGCTGCCTGGCGGATCGGCCACAGGTTCCCATGACACCACGGTGTTATTGAGATCCTGCACGGAATCCTCGGCGGGCGACAGCAAGACCGGCCCCTCTGGAAGCGCGTGAGTGAGGGTGGCTTTGCTGAACAGGACTCCTCCCGCAAGCGTCTCGCCAACGAATCGGTATTCACCGGCTGGAAACCGCTCCAGAAATTCATCCAGCGGCAACTCGTCGAAGCCTGGTTCCGCGCTTTCGAAGAACAGCTCGGTCAAGCCAGTCTTCCGGACGCTTCCTCCGCCCTCCACTTCAAAAATCAATTGCCCATTCGGGTCGAAGATTTTTACGAACTTCCACCCTTCGGCGTCGAGCAAGACATGAAAGCCCGAATCGCCATCCGTGGCGTTCACCTCGATCCTCACTTGGGCCTGCGAAAAGGCGATTGTCCTCCTCGCTTGCGCGGCGCTTTTCCGAGCACCTGCCCACGTTGAAGCCGGCATTGCGGTCAGGACCATACCGAGCAATGCGGCGAGGGCCGTAGGCTTTATTATCCACGCGTTGTTTCTGCCTGTTGCGAAGTCATGACATGTTTTGTTCATACAAGAATGTGTTTCAATGTTCGTTTCGGTTTTGCGGATTGTTCTGTCTTCGTTCGTTGAACGACGGGTTCAACGACGCGAGCAGCCTGGCTGGCAGCGGATGAGAAGAGCGTGAGTCACACATGAAAAGTGGATGAGAGAGGAGTGCGATTCCAAAGGGCACGCAATAGACGCTCCCGCGAGTCACGAGGGCCCTTGGAAGTCCGCCAGGTCTTGGACTGCGCCAGTCCTCTGGCGCTTTGGCGGCGGACGTGAGATAGACGACGGGCAAACCTAATAAGTCAGTCTAGCGATCGGGGGAACCGCTAAAGATAATCACGCCTTTCCAAGGTGTGTGCACGCTCCGCGTTCATCTTCAATCATCCGGGTGCTGCGGCTGAGATGACTCCCACGAGCTCCGGCGCAATGCATCCAAAGTCGCCAGAATTTCACGTTCCAGCACTTTCGCGGCGCCCCGTTCAAAGGGCGAGTTCTCCACTTCATATCCACCACGGACCCACTCCTCTGCTGTTGGCAGGTAGGCCATTCCTCCATTGGAGTAACCCGACACCAACGTGAACGGAAACGGCGACTGGCGCTTGATGGCCAGGCCGATTTCACAGAACGGTTCGATGTTCGAAGAAACCAGCGCCATATCACCGAAGCAAATGAACTGTGTGCAAATACCGGCCTCCCTTCGTCCGCCGAAATCCTCGGCTATGCGCACTTGGATGGCGGCCCGGCGGGCCATGTCGATGGCTTGGGTGACCGCGGCTTCGTTGCCTTTTGCTCGCGCGATTTTGAGCCGCTCCTTCCACTGTTGCAGATCTTCGGCGGCCGCGCGCGCCTCCGGCAGAGCTTCGCGCAGCGGCACGGCAATTTCCCTCTCCACAACTTGAAAGGGCAAGCTCGGTAATATCGGAAAATACTCTTCGTAGAGGCCCAACGGCGCGCCAGACAGAATGACTTCTCGAAGCGCTTCGTCTGCCGGAATGTAACTAAGGCCCAGCGCAACCTTCGCGACCTCGTGTCCCAGGATCGCGCCCAGATTGCGATACACGCGGGCGTCGGCCTGAAAGCCTTGCACCGGTCCCTGATCTCCAGCCGCGCCGAGAAGAAACAGGCATTTTCCGCCGAGCGCCTCTTCCACCACCCGCTTCATCGCCCCTGGATAATCCGGAGTGATGAGCCGATTGGCCGGTCCCATGATGGTCGGGTGACAGGCGTAATTGACCACGGTCGCAACTGTCTTTCCATCGAGGCCGTCCAGTCTGGCTACCAGCACTTCATGATCGCGAGCGCCGGCGCCATTCTTCCCAAGAAAGCATTTTCCTTCAGACGTCATGGCCCGGCGATTCACGTTGATGTGGCATTCGCCGCGTCCCGCTCGCACTTCAACAGGTCGAACATTCCTTATGGCTTCACTCGCCGCTTGCGCAGACCAGCGATAAACATCTTCAAACCACGGACCCACCAGCTCGTATCCCTGTTCGATCCAAGTCTTGTACGGCACCGGGCCGGAGTGCGTGTGCGACGCCGAAGCGCGAATGTTCTCTTCCGGCACACCCGTCGCTTTGCTGACCGTCGAGCGTAGCTGGTCGGCCACCTCGTGGGTGAGGATCTGAATGTCGATATCGAGAATGATGCCGGTAGTCTGATGGTCCGAAAGCGCCAGGGCCGTGACCCACAAATCCATGTCAATCCCTTCCGCTTGCTCGTGCTTCTGCGCGCCCCAACCGCCGTGCGCGATGTTGGGCGGCGGATTGATGCAGCGGCGGCCCGTGCCGGCCAACAATAGTTTTTGTTCAAGTGCCATCGAGCAATTGTAGAAACTAGGATGCGACCGCTGGCCACGCCATCAATTTCTGACGGTCATAGGAGCGCGGACATCTTGTCCGCCCGACGTTCACTTCACCTTAACCGCAAAAAGCGCGCCCGCAGCGCGAGAGGGGCGGCTAGAAAGTTCTATCTTTTCGCCGCTTAATTTTCTCTTAATGTTACCGGGGATAAGCTGCGCGCAACTGAAAATGAAAACGCACATGAACATTACCAAACCTGGCCGTTTCTACATCCCCATCGACCGGCGGCGTTTCTTCAAAAGCATGGCCGCCGCCACGGCTGGATTCACCGTAGCCGGATCGCTGGCCGAAGCGCTCACGCTGACGCCGCCACAGACGCCAGGTCCCTTCTACCCGGACAACATTAAGCTCGATAAAGACAACGACCTGCTCGTTCTCAATGATAACCTCACGGCCGCAGTGGGCGCCATCACGTATGTCAGCGGGCGCGTGCTCGACAGCAGCGGCAGTCCGATTCGCGGCGCGCTCGTCGAACTTTGGCAGACCGACAACAACGGCGCTTACATTCACACGCTGGGCGCCGGAGGCAGACCTCGCGATCCTTACTTCCAGGGCTTCGGCCAGTACCTCACAGGAGCGGGCGGCGGGTACCGCTTCCGCACCATCAAGGCGGGTCTCTATCCAGGGCGCACGCGACATTTGCACTGGGGCATCACCATACCGGGGCAATTGTCGCGCTTCACGACGCAAACCTACTGGAGCGGCGAGCCCCAGAACTCAACTGATGGTGTGCTGAATGGAATCTCGAACGCCGAAGAGCGCGCATCCGTCATCCTGACCTTCACACCGGTGCCCAGCACAACCATCGGCGAGGTGCAAACGTCGTGGGATATCGTCATGGGCCTCACTCCGATGGACCCGACGTATCCGGGCGGAAGTTTGGTGGTGGCCGGCGCGCTCGTGCCAGGACCTGTCGGAGGCAATCCACGCTATCGCCTGACCCTTCCCGCCTACACGACCTACACCTACGAAATCTATGGCAACCCAACCATGGCCGACCTGGCGTGGGCGGCCCTGCCGTTTTCGCTGACGCAGACCGGCGTAATTGACCGCAACAAACACACCGCCACCAGCAACGGGACGCTCAACCTTTATGTGGAAGCCAAATCGGTCAAAGGCTTCTACTACGTCTCCTTCCGAGTGCCGGGCGCGAACACCGGCACGCCTTGAGGCAATGAGGCGGCCTTAAAATTCGCCTTGCCTTTCCACTGCGCGGAGATTCAGGCAGTGGCCTTTCTGCGACCTGAGATACGCCATTTGAGCTGTTGCTCTGGAGAGAACACCTCGAACTTTTTCACACGCCTCTGTCCCCAACCCTCTCCCGCACTGGGCAGAGAGTTGCCCGAAGGGCAGGGGAGGGGGCCGATCGGTTCCAGGGATGTGGCCCTCCGTGGCCGAAGTGCTTAGCCGACCGGCCGTCAAACCATTCCTCGCGCTTGTCCATTGCGCCTGCGCAAGGCTGGCGGTTTCCAGAGCACCGTCGGTGCGCCCTGGAAGAATTCGATGGACCGTCCGCGACACAGACGCAAAGGACGGGCGCAACGCTTAGGTTGATTGGGGTCAGGTAAAGCGCTGACTCGCCTTTGCGTCTGGCACGGAGGTGAGGCTTTGGTGTGGACGGCAAACTCAGAGCTGCTCCAGGAGCAAATGGGAAGGGGCCTGCTCCTGGCGTTCGCCAAACCGGCTCTGTTTTCCGCAGCATTCACCATCCATGAGAGGAACGAGTCGGTCCGTTGGTTCCCGAGCATTTCGGCCTCGCCTTTCGCACGCGGCTGTGCACGATTCAGCCCACGCAAGTCCGAACGTTAAAAAATGGGAACAATTCGCCTGCTGAAGACTCGTACCGATCATGAGCGATGTATGACGGGGGAGTTGGATTTTGAAAATCTGGTGAACCTCTATTATGCCTCGTTGTATCGTTTTGCCTTGAGCTTGACCCGAAAAGAAAACGACTCCTGTGACCTCACTCAACAGACATTCTATGTTTGGGCGACCAAAGGACATCAATTGCAGGACGCTTCCAAAGTGAAGACCTGGCTTTTCACGACGTTGCACCGGCTGTTCCTGGAAATGCAACGACGCCAGCATCGCTTTCCCCATCACGAACTGGGCGAGGTCAGCAGCGAATTGCCTAACATCGATCCGCAAATGATCAATCAACTGGACTCTGCCGCCGTCGTAGAGTTGCTCGGCAGGGTCGATGCGCCCTATCAGGCGCCGGTCGCCCTTTTTTATCTGGAGGATTATTCATACAAGGAAATCGCCGAGATTCTGGCCGTGCCCATTGGCACCGTGAAATCACGCATCGCGCGCGGCATGGCTCAACTGCACCGCATCCTCATGAGAGATGTCCCGCCCGCCGATGCCGGCACAAAAGGAGCCTTGTGAACAGCCAGGAAGCCAAACGAATTCTTGCCCTCTATCGGCCCGGCTCTGCCGAAGCAGAGGAGCCCGAGTTCAGAGAGGCGCTGGAGCAAACCCGCCAAGATCCCCGGTTGCGCCAATGGTTCGAGCAATATTGCGCGTTTCAGGAGGCGATGCGTCAAAAATTCCGCCAACTCGAGGTCCCGCCAGGCTTGAACGATTCCATTCTGGCGAAAAATAAAATCGTCGCGCCTCTCGTCTGGTGGCGCCGTCCGGCCTGGCTGGCAGCGGCCGCGGCGATTGTCATCTTGCTCGGCCTGTCGGCTTTCTGGCCGGACCAGCGCCAGGGGGATCAATTCGCTGACTACAGGGCCCGCATGGTGCGAACAGCCTCGCGGCAGTATCGGATGGACATGCTCACGAATGACCACAATCCGATCCGCCGCTTCTTTGCCACCAATGGCGCCCCGGCCGATTATGTCCTCTCCAAAGGATTGGAGCCTCTCTCCGTCACGGGCGCCGGCCTGTTGCGCTGGGCGGACACACGCGTTTCCATGGTTTGCTTCGATCGAGGCGACCAACAAATGCTCTTCCTCTTCGTCGTGAACCGAGCGGCAGTGAAAAGCCCGCCGCCCGCCACCCCTCAAGTCAGGAAGGTATTTGACCTGCAGACGCTAAGCTGGAGCCAGGGAAGCAACGTCTATATCCTCGCCGGGCCGGAAGATCCACGGATGCTCCAGAAATATTGGTAGGGTCGAACGCTCAAGTCACTGCGGCGGTGGCGGCGGAGCGCTCTTCAGGCTCGCTCGATACATTAACCAATTGAAATCGCCGCGCTCCAAGTCATCAATTTGAATCAGCGGGGGAAGAGAGTTCAGCACGGGCGGGGGCTTGGTGGTGGCGTACATCCATTTGTGTTTTTCAATGTGCCCGTCCGCAAACGCCAGATGAGCCGCGCCATCGTGATAGGAGGCCGGCAGATCGCGCCAGTGAGGGCTGTAATACTTGTTGATGAAGTAGCCGTCATCGATCGTGTCGGGGTGCTCTTCAATGAACACAAAGATCTGGGAGGGCGATGGGACTTGCGACAACTTAAAAAACTGCTGGTAAGTCGGATTATTACTGTTGGCGCCGCTACTGGTGATGGCTCCGGCATTGCCTACCATCGCATTCATGGAAATGCTTCGCGTTCGATGCCTCCATCCGGCATTCCTCTGCGAAACATCCAGCGCAAAATCCGTCGGACATCGGTAAATGCCGGCCGTGCCACTGCAATAGGGCCCGATGCCACCGGCCCCGATCAATGCCGTATTGGTGTTCAGCGGATCCAGATCCGGCGTCATGACGTTATTGACCCAATTCAAATACTTGCCGCTGGCGATCGTCTCCCGGGTCGCAGGCTCATCCAGGTTGTAGGGAAACGAGTCGTCGTGATCGTCCACATAGAGCAGGCAGGAAACCATCAGTTGACGGTGGTTGTTCAGGCAGACCACCGCCTGCCCTCTGGATTTGACCCTGCCCAACGCCGGCAAGAGTACTCCCGCCAGGATTCCAATCACCGCAATGACGACCAGAAGCTCGATCAAGGTAAAAGCGGGCCTCCCTGCTCTGCGACGCGATTCATGCGGACCGGGAACCAGCATCATAAACTCTCCTGAGAAAAAATCTGCCAATCAATCAGACGTCGATTAGACCTTATATTATCCAACGCGGCACGCCGTGTCAAAAGCGCTTTCATGTAACGGATTCCTCATTCGTCATGCCGCCCTTATTTTACCGTGCTCAGCAACCCGTCCACGGGCGCATAATCATCCGTCAGGATGGGCGAACGATGCGAAGAGGGCGGGGCGTTGGTCCGCAACGCATTAAGCCGCGTTCGGAAACTGGGTACGGTGATGCGCTTCCTGCTGATCAAGTTGGTCGCCCGCTGATGCAGCACGTTAAACGTGGCCATTGGCGCGGATTTCGTCCCCACCAGCACCACATTCTGGCTCTCCGTGCTCGGAAAGAGATACACTTGTGGGAAAACGGCCTTCATCGTTTTGTAAACCGCCCCGAGAATATCTGCCCGCCAGCCTTGCAGTGTGCCGATGACATTATAGACCATAACTCCGTTGGTCGTCAGATGCTCGCTCCCCAATCTGAAAAACTCCTCCGTCACAAGGTGGTAGGGGATGAAGGACCCATAGCGCCCCGCTGTGTAAGCATCCATGATGATCAGATCGTACTTCCGGTCGCTGCGCCTCAAGTAAACGCGTCCATCCGCGATGTGCACTTTGAGGGTGGGCGATTCCTTGAGCTGGAAGAATCGTTGCGCGACCTGGTAGACGGACGGATCGATTTCGATCGTGTCAACCATCACCCCGGGATGATGACGTTGAAAGGCCCGCTGCGTGCTCCCGCCTCCGAGCCCTATCATCAACACGTTCGTGATCGATTCATTCCAAAGCCACGGCATGTGGAAGTATTCGGTGTACTCGAAGTGTCCCCTGGACGAATCCAAAAGCGACATCCTTGTTTCCATCGAGCCGTCGAAACTCAGCGTTCGTATCCCGCGTTCATCAATGACCCGGATGTGATGATACGGCGAAGTCATCTCGAACACGATCGCACCCCGGCTCGCAGACCCGCACACGAGCCCCATCAAAACGACGATCCCATGGATGCGCCTTCGCATCAGCCCTCCGTCGCCACAGCGGTTTTTTCCACCAGCCAGCGATCCATGAACAGGCACATCCCTCCCAGCAAGAACGTCAAACCTCCGGTGGCGCGAAAGATGTTGGACAGATTCATTTGATCGATCAGCACATATCCGGACACAAACACCCCGGCAATGCTCCCCACGGTGCTGGCGGCGTAGATCAGCCCGCTGATCTTGCCCACATGCGCCAGCCGGGTCGCCGCCAGTCGGATCATATATGGCGAAAGTGTCGCCAGCGCGCAACAGGGCAATAGAAAAATCAAGGAACTGCCAATGACCGGATCGAGCTTTTGCCACAACAAAGGAATGCTCTCTTGCGCTGGATGACGCAGGACGATCGCATCCATCAGAGGGGCAGCAAAGTCAGGGATAAAAAAAGTGACCACACCGGCCGGCGCCAGAAGCCAGAACAGGAACGAAGCCCGCCGGTACCGATCCGCCAGCATTCCTCCTATGAAATATCCGATCGCCAGCGCCGCAAGGATCACTCCGATTTGGCTCACCCACACATAAAACGAACTGCCAAAAAATTTCGGCAGAAATCGCGCCCCAATAATCTCCAGCACCATAATGGCGAAGCCCCCAACGAATACGAGAATGATTGCCGCCACGTATTGCATCGCTTTAGAGTGATTGCGACAAAATGATTTCCGGAACATTCCGTCACCCCTCGCCCCTCCGAGGGGAGAGGCTGCCCGAAGCGCGGGCGGGGGATCGCTTCACCATACTGAACCGGAGATTACTTTTGACACTTGGATAAACATGTGTCGCCAAGCAATAACATGAAAGTCACTCTGTGTGAAGGAAAGCATCTTCGGCTTGTCGCGCGCCGCCAATGGGAATACGTCGAACGCACCAGCGCCAGCGGCATCGTCGCCGTCCTCGCCGTTACGGACGATCCAAATCTCATCCTCACCGAGCAATATCGCCTGCCCGTGGACCGCCGCGTCATCGAACTGCCGGCCGGCCTGGCGGGAGATGTCGCCGGCGCGGAAACGGAGGATTTAATTTCAGCCGCACAACGGGAACTGCGGGAGGAGACCGGGCACGAAGCTCAACGGTTCGACTTTCTCTTCGAAGGTCTCCTATAGAGTGATTGCCAAAAGTAATTTCCCACTTGGAGCCAGGAGCGAAGCCTCTCCTTTTGCATGGCCGTAGCGGCGTCTCGGCAGAGCGCCGTCTTTTCCTATTGTTTGCGGCGCTCTGCCGAGACGCCGCTACGGCGATCAACTTCGCATTCTGGAAATTACTTTTGGCAATCGATATAGTCTTAATGCCTTTCGGGAATTCAGGCAGGGGTTTGTCCCGGAGGAACATCCGACAATAGCCCAGCCCGGCGTTTCAACGCGTTGAAACGCCCGGCTATTTTCACTATGTGATGGGTGAAAGGGGAACGAGGGGAATGCGGAACGGGGAATCTTCAATGTTCACGTCCAACGTCCAACGTCCAACGTCCAAGGTTGGCGTCTTGGGGCGACGAAGTTACTGCTGTCAAAAATTGAATTGCCCGCCAGGAGGATTCAGGCTAAGAATATACATACGTTTCCCGACTGAGTTGTTGCTGATGAACATTTTAATCCGAGGCGCTTTCTCCAGCAATTGAGTCCTGTGCTCGAACCGGCAACACGTTTTATCTCATGTCGGGGCTATTTGTCCGGGTGGTCCTTCGACGATGAACCGGAGAAAAGATTGGAGGATGCATCCCGACGCAGTGGTGAAATCGCAGTCAGAAGAGCAAGCATGAAGAAGAAGTCCAGCAAGCACAGCCAAAACTGGTTGGTCGCGTTGGTGGGCTTCTGTGCCGCCTGTCTGTTGGTGGGAGGAGATGCGTCCGCCGCGATCATATCCTGGACCGATTGGACTGCAGCCACTGCTGGCAATCCCGGGTCGGCCAACGGGACAATTTCCCTGCCGGGCGGAGGCAACATTTCCGTCGATTACAGTGGCGAGGTTATTCTCCAAACGGACATCTCCGGAGGGGCGAGTTTCTATTGGGGGCCCAACCTGTCGAATCAGCGCTCACCCTATACCAATGCCGTTGTGGACAACGCGCCCGACAGCGGGGACATAATCGCTCTGACCGGGGGAACTCCTACTGTCAATACGATTATGTTCAGTGCTCCCGTGGACAATCCCGTTATCGCAGTTTTCAGTCTGGGCTTAGGTAATGGAGGGTTTGCTCGTTACGAGTTCAACACCGCTTTTAACCTCCTTAGCTTTGGTCAGGGATGTTGTTTCGGCGGACCTTATACGCTCGCCGTTTTGCCTGGAAATGTCCTCGAAGGACAAGAAGGAAACGGTACCATTCAATTCCCCGGCAGGCACAGCTCGATCAGTTGGACGGTGCCGGTCGGTGAATTCTGGCACGGGTTTACCGTGGGCATTCCGCTTCCCTGCGATCTTTGCCCCGCCGATGTCGTCACCAATACAGCTCCGGGCCAGTGTGGCCGGACGCTCACTTTTTGTTTTGGCCCCACCAACAGTTGCCAGCCGTCTTCCGGCTCTTTCTTCCCGGTTGGCGTCACTCCGGTCATGTGTGTTGCCACAAATGACGCAGGCAACACCAACACCTGTTCTTTCACCGTCACCATCAGTGATACCGAACGTCCGCTCCAGAACTGCCCCAGCATCATTATCAGTAGCACTGCTCCAGGACGATGTGACGCCGTCGTCAACTTTTCCGTCGAACCGATCGACAATTGCCCTGGAGCCAGCTTCTCCTGCAGTCCTCCCAGTGGTTCTGTCTTTCAAAGGGGCGTCACGCCGGTCACATGTCTGGCGACTGATGGCGTCGGCAACACCAATAGTTGTGCGTTCAGCGTCATCGTCAACGACAGGGAGAGGCCGCGCATGACGTGTCCACTGACGCAGCCACCCAGATGGGAATTGCGGGCGCCCTTTGTCGATCCGCGTTCCACAGGCGGCACCGGCGGTGTGGAAGGCGCTTCGGCCAGCCTGATTGGCGACAAAATTTACGTCAGCCATGGCTTTCGTAGCGGCGATAGCTGGCTTTTGTCGGTGTATCACATTCCAAGCAATACCTGGACGCATGGTGGAATGAACCTCCCCGACGCGGTATCGCCCCGTTCGGAGATGGCCGGCGGTACCGCTTTCGGAAGGCATTATGCGATTGGTGGGCGGACCGGCCCAAGCGCAGCCGTTGAAGAATTCGATCCGGCGACGAGACTGTGGCAGGCGAAAGCGTCTCTGAGCGTGGCGCGGGGCGGTCTGGCCGCGGCGAGCTACCAGGACCGAATTTATGCCCTCGGCGGCAGAACGGGCAGCAGCTATGGCCGCGGCATCGTCACGAACATAAACGAAGTTTACGATCCAACTCTGGATACCTGGCAGCGGCTGGCGCCCATGCCGCTCGCCGTCTCGGACCATTATGCCACGGTGGCCTGGAATGGCAGAATCTTTGTCTTTGGCGGAACGGTCCGCGACTGGGTCGGCACCACCAATGTCGTGCAGATTTACGACATCGCGACCAACACCTGGAGTTTGGGCTCGCCCATGCCCACGCGACGCGGCGCGGCCATGGCCGGGGTCATTGGGGGACGAATCGCTGTCTTCGGCGGGTTCAATGGAACCAGCAACCTGGTGGTGACTGAGTTCTACGATCCGGCTGCCAATACCTGGTCCGCCGGACCGAATATGTTGCAGCCGATGAGTGAGATGGCGCAAGGCGTGACGTTTAATGGAGATGAAATCTATGCCATTGGCTCCGGATTATTTGGCGCCGCAGAAGGTAAAGTGCAGGTGCTGCTGGGCGGTGACGCGCTCAAGCTGACCTTTGACACCGATCCCGGTCGTTGTTCCAAGAGCAACGTGACCTTTTCGGTGAGCGCAACGGACAATTGTGCGGACATAACCGTGCCGAGCGTGTTTATCTCATGCGTGCCGACCAACGGCTCCACGTTCTTTGTCGGAACAAGGACCGTCGTGTGCACGGCGAGGGACACCAGCGAGAATACGACCAATTGCACGTTCGTTGTCACGGTCCGAGACGGGGAACGGCCTGTCATGAACTGTTCCAATCTCGTGAGGTTCCTGCCTCCGGGCCAATGTCAGATGCAGGTTATTTATCCGCCCCTTGCGACGGACAACTGTGGCGGGCAACAACCCATCGGAGGAGTGCTGTCAGTGATATGCCAGCCTCAGTCAGGCTCGTTTTTTTTGAAGGGAACAACGCCAGTCTTTTGCACGGCCTCCGACGGAAGGGGAAACGTGGGAAACACGCAGAGCTGCACGTTCACGGTCACGGTCAATCTGCCGCCCACCGGACCTGTGATCCTGATGGGTATCGATGCCGAAGATGACGGCGGCCACGGTGGACATGGGCCTATCACGACCTGGCAGACATTGGTCAGCAACATTCTGAACAGGGCCATCGGAGGATCGGGCGTATTGGTAATTGGCGCGGGCAAGAATCCAAACGATCACGTGACCCACTTTTGGAATGGGGTCAGAACTGGCATCCTGCAATCGGTCACCTTCGTGAATGGCAGCGCTATCGCCACACATTCATTCACAGGATACAGGATGCTTGCCGTCGTGAGTGACTATCGCAACACTTTCTCCGGTGGGTTAACAGTAGCGGAAAACGATTTGTTGCGTAATCGGGCGTCCGATGTTGCCAACTTTGTGCATGCCGGCGGGGGATTGTTGGGCTTCTCCTCCGAATTCAACCGCCCCCCTCCTGCGGCCGGCCCCTATGCCTACATGGTCGGCCTGGGCGGAGTCACGCTGGGTTCGCTCGATTACGCGGATATCGATCCGACACCTGCGGGGCGTGCGGTCGGGGTTGACGATTCGCTGGACGTTTTCGCGTGGCACCAACATTTCCTGAGCTATCCCAGCTACCTGGGCGTCCTGGCCTATATTCGGGGCACGACTAATCCTGCGGCCATTGGCGGCCCCAATGTGAACGTGCTCCTGACGTGTCCGAGTCCTTTCGTTGCGCCTTGCCCCTCTGCTTCCGTGACATTAACCGCGCAGGTATTCAACGCGGAATGTCGCGATCTGGCCGTTGTTTGGAGCGTCGATGGAAGCCCTGTGCAGACCAATTCCGTGCCGGCGAATTCACTCAGCCCCAAATTGACACTGGCCCGGACTTACGGTCCCGGATTTCACGACGTAACGGTGAGTTTCGGCGGTGGCGTGTTGGCGCAGACTTGCCGTACGGTCGTGATCGTGGATGCAACCCCGCCAACCATCTCTTGCCCAGGTGGGGCTGGTAACGTAATCGTAACCAATACCGAACCGGGGCAATGTTCCACCATCGTAACTTTTAGCGCCACGGCCACGGACGACTGCACGGGAGTGACGAATGTCACGTGTTCGCCGGCTTCAGGCTCCACATTTGCGAAAGGCACTAACGAGGTCCTCTGCACGGCGACCGATGCTGTCGGCAACACAGGCACGTGCAGCTTCCAGGTCATTGTCAATGATCTGGAACGACCGCGCTTGGATTGTCCGGCGGACATCGTGACGGATGTGCCGGCAGGTGAGCCTAGCGTGGTGGTGGTTTTCTCACCCAATGCCACAGACAATTGTGCGGTGGTAGCCGTCTCTTGCGATCCGCCTTCCGGCTCGACCTTTTCGAACCTCACCACGACGGTGCTTTGCACTGCCGCCGACGCCGCTGGAAACACGGCCACCTGTTCGTTTACCGTGACCCTCGGCGGCTGCGTGACGATTACGCCCTTGGCAAACGCGGCTGTATGTTCGAAGGAACCTGCCGCCTTCAGCACGACGGCCTCTGGCAATGGCCCGTTTACTTACACCTGGACCCTGGACGGCAACGTGACTGGAACCAATGGACCAACCCTGACCGTGGCAACCGATTCGCTGAGTTTGGGTGAGCACATCGTCGCCCTGCTGGTCACGAATCGATGTGGCTCCGCCACCAACAGCGCCATCCTGACTGTGGGCGCAAATACCACGGCAACGGGTCCGACGAATCTGACCCGGTGCATTTGTGAAAGCGCCGCGTTCCACACGGTTGTCTCTGGCACGCCGGCGGCCCGTTTTGTCTGGAAAGCCAACGGGCATGTGATGGAAGGTGAAACCAACAGCACGCTGCTTCTGCAGAGTCTCAAAGACAGCGACGCGGGCCTCTATACAGTGGAGGTACACGGCCTGTGCAACAGGGTGACCAACAGCGCCACGCTCACGTTGGAAGGCAGTTCATCCAATCCGTTGTTGCTGACCAATCCGGCGCCCATCGCCATTAACGATCATCCCGCCACCGCCTCGCCTTACCCATCGGTCAT